>Ga0307513_10003989_pt1 | contig 19807 bp, 24 predicted proteins | sample 15_EM_MG_FD_202174 | JGI IMG/M metagenome (GOLD analysis project Ga0307513, IMG submission 202174) | Populus trichocarpa ectomycorrhiza microbial communities from riparian zone in the Pacific Northwest, United States - 15_EM | ecosystem: Host-associated > Plants > Roots > Unclassified | place...
CGATGCTGGAATTCCTCTTCGCGCACCATACACCCTTGCAGAGATACTTCCGATGTTCCACTTTGTTCCTTCTGGCTCCCGCGAGTCGCTTGCCGAGGGACAACGGGCGAGGAACAATGCCGGCGAATTGCGAACAGCCAGCCCGAATAGGAAGTGCACCCCTTTGCCAATTCACCCGTCACGACAAACGAACAACAAAAGGGACTACGCTCGGACGAACATTTGTGTGGATTTGGCTTAGGGCGGAAGGGAGTTTGAGAAACGAGCTAAGTCGTTGGGTGAGTTGCCGACGGATGCATACGTATGCGTGTACGTGTACGCGTAGAAATAACTGGATTTTTGCTGAATATTCTCTCCTCAGGCTGTGAACCGCAGCGTGGCCCAGCGGGGCATACTAGGTTTTCATTTCCGGGGTAGACCACGGGGACAACCTTTGCATGGTCTATGCTCGGTCCCCAGCCACTCGACGCCACGGGGACACACGCACAAACAACACTCCTTTGTGTTTTAGTTCCGCTTCCAGTGACACGGTTTGTTCTAGTCCCGAGACGCGGAACCGGACTCGGCACACTGTGACATCTCCCCTCCCCCGGACATGTTCTGGTCTCAAACTGCCTTTGTGAAACCTCCTTCCGTGCCAAAAACCACCGAGTGATCCAAGACCTGTCGCGCCCGCCCAATCGCACCGCCTGAGTACACATATGCAGTGGGTTTTTTCTCCGCTCGAGGACGACTGCGAGATCGATATCTATCCTTTCGAGATCTTTTGTGTCCCATGGTCATGGCGTTATTCGCTGCGCCGTGGGCGGATTCCCCACCGTGGCCCTGTAAACCGACGCCATGTCCTTGATTTGACTGATCTCGACAGCCTCTCGATCCAGCTTGGTTTCTCTTTCGGATTTGGCAGCGCTTTGTTGTCTTTGTCTATATAACCCAGCCTGTGCCTTCCTCCGTTCCGATTTTCTTTCTCCCCCACGCTCTCTCCAGCTTTCGCTTTGGTCTTCCTCCCCTCCTCCCCCTGCGACCATACCCGAGTCACCGTTGGAGCCTTTGTGGATACCTCGCATCCCCAAAGCCGAGTCATCCGGACCCAACTACGCTAGTGGAAATTAGGACCGGCGCCTTTCCGGCCACCCCACACGACTCAACACTTCAACGCCACAATCGCGCTAGCGCGCAAGTTGAACTCTCTCCCCTCCCCTTTCACCTCCCTCCCAAACCATGTCGCGTTTCCACCCCGCTTCTCTCATCGACCCCCAAAACCACCCACAAGAACTGTTGGATTTCATCGAGCTTGATGCTCAGGATCGTTGTGTTATTGGTATGTCTGTTTCTCGATTACCTCGCTTGTGCACTCGGCTAACGTCCTCATCATAGATTACATCGTCCGCACGACCACAGACGTGGCTGCTCATGCTCTCAATCCTAGTTCTACCGAAAAAACGCGCACGGGTCTTCTTTCCCTGTCCGATAGGATACACAACAAGTATTGTGGTTTCAACCAGTTCGTCTCAAACGTCATCCGTAGAAGCCAAACGCAGACCTCTACGATCCTCGTCGCGTTGCTCTACTTGAAGAGGGCAAAACTTCACCTGGATGTCCCTCCTTTGGACTGGATCTTGCACAGGCTGTTCCTGGGCGCGTTGATCCTCGCCACAAAGGTTCGCCACATCTCGCCCCCCTTCGCGATTACACGCGATTACTGACCTTCCTTTCACGCGTTTGTCGCTTTAGTATACCCTCGACTCTGCTCACCACAACAGCGAATGGGCAATCATCACCGGTACCTTCGGTCGCCGAGACATCGGGAAGATGGAATTACAGATGTTCGAAATCCTCGACATGAGGCTGTCTTTCACTGAGGAGGAACTGAGGCAACTTCGCCTTGAGATCCTCGCTACATACACGACCGAGCTCGCGTACCTTGCGCGTCCAAAACCTACTTCTCCCAAGTCTAAGAACCACCGCTCACGCTCACCTGACGCGAGAGATTTGCCCAAACGGAAGAAAGCCAAGTTCATCGTGGAAGAGGATGACGAGAGCGACCGCGAGTCCGAGTCCGAGTCCGAGTCCGACTTCGAGGTCGATGAGCCGCACTACAAGTCTGAGCTCGAGGAGTCCTACGTCTACCCTTCACCACCACAACTTTCTACCTCTTCCTCTTCATCCTTGGCCTCTTCTGCGGCCACTCCCCCAGAGGGACCTTCTGTAAAGCTGGTTCGTTCTCGTGCTACGGCGGACCTCTACACAGGGTTCAACTCCAGGTCGTCCTCCTACTCGCCTCAGACCCCGTTCTCCCCCACCATTCAAGTCCCCATGGTCGATCCTCATACCACGATGGAGAATTTCGTCAAGTCCTCTGCTACTGGCTGGCAGCTTCTTCAGTGGTTCAAGTCTTCGCCATGGATCGCAGCCAAGCGGTGAGCCGCCGCGGTCGCGTTGACTTCATTCCGTCACACAATGTCATTTTTCTCTAACTGTCCATATTTGTATGCTTTATCTCGTTTGCGTTCTGCCGTATATGGTTCTTCCGTTCTCTGTATGCTATCTTTTCTTTCGGATTTGTTTCGTTCCGTTATGGCACTGGGTCCCCCGGTAGGTGTGGTTCTCAGTGTCGTATACCTCCTGTGATCTATTTGTTATGCCATATGACCAGTACCGTGGTCTTCAACTGTACCATTCCCCAGCTACATTCTGTACATTAACATTTGCCACTTGTTGTGCTTAGTCGCCCATCAGATATTGTACTTCTTACACTGTACCATCCACACTAAACCCTCTGAATTTACATAATACCAAACCGTAACCATGTCTTATACGCTTCTGCACGACCAGGGCCGCATTGTCCTGACGAGTTGGGATAGAGGGTGGTAAACGGTCACGTGGGTGGTCACAGCCAATCGAAGGTGATTCGAGAGAGGAAATGAGCGTGAGCCGTTGGTTGGCCTTGTTTACCTCCGCTTCTCCCCTCCGTGGGTCAGTTGTTTTGGATCCCTGGACACACGGCCACATCAGACCTCTCTGTCTTTGTGTCTTTGCGACCGTGCCCCAATAAATCCCACGATTTGGATATAAAAACGACACCTGTGAGTGGTCGGAAATGCTCAACCCCACTACAACATTCCCTTCTCAACCTGCTGGACAGAACACAACCTCTCCGCATCTATCACTCACAGTGACTCGCTGTTCTCAGCGACACAATCTACTACCACCACGATGTCGGGCACACCGCCTTCCTCCAGGAAGAGACCCCAGTGCCATAGCTGTGGGACCCTGATGGCTGGACATCGACGAGTAAACGGCAGATATATATGTCCAAACGACGACGACACGAGCAATAACAACACGGAAACAACCACCCCTTCCCCACGGCGCTCCGCGCGTCTTAACTCTTACCCTCAAGAACAACAAACACCACCACCACCTTCGACGCGTCCAGGGCCAAGTAATTGGGACCCACCTTCGCGTTCCAGGAGTGCCAAACGCGAACGCACATTGTCCCCAGCCCCGACCGTGATGAGCGAAGAATATTGCAAGACGGAAGACGAGTCATATTATACCGAGAACGATTTCGTTGGATCGCCACCTACGCCCCAACAACGGACCACCAAGATCGGACCCACGAGCTCATTACGCACGTTCGCCCGAAGTGTACGATTGAGCACGCCTCTCGCCAGCATCTTCACCGCCCCCAGATCCGATATCGAGGAGGTTCAGCAAGAAGCGGGAAGACATGGACTGTATACCGGCACGGTGTACAAGCCGAGGAGGATAAAGGAGGAGGAGAGCCAGCGATGGGTGGTTATGGGATGTGATCCGGACGCTGTAGATCGGCTGGTCGATTTTCAGCGGAAGGATGTCGCTCATCAACTGGAGCTGGAATCTCGAACGACCACACCTATGCCTGTGGGTGCGATGGTGCCTCCGATAAACGTTACGTGCAACGGGCCGAGCATGTGGAGAACCTCTGTCCACCTCGTGCTTGCAGGGTCTTTTGGGGGATTGGTACTTTTTTACATGTTTGTCTATCTTTAGGTGCATTTCGCATGCTGTACTTCTAGTCTATTAGGCTCTCGTTGGTAGGATTCTATGTACTTATGAACGTTATCGCATATGACCAGCCTGGGAGTGCGTCATGTCCACCATGATCATCACCGGCTATCACTTTCGCATACCGCATAGACTTGCCTTGACTCACCATCCACCTGGTGCTTCTCTCTCAATAGGAGTCAGGGACTCCTCAATAAAGATGACCGACCGCAGATACACAAGGCGGAAATCATCCTCTGTCAGGCTCTCAACCGACTCCATCCCTCCCCAGCTGCCCCTCTACTCCTCACCGCCCCAAACCACCGCCGCCTGGAGCCGCTTCGACCAGAACCCGCCCTTCGTCGACAAACCTCCGGATTATCCGGAGTCTTCTGAAGAGGCCGACGCTGACGAATCTGACCAGGAGGTCTCTGTTTATAAACGGCGCCCGACCTCGCCACAGGTTTATGTGTCTCCTCTCCAGTATTCACCGCGAAAGATCCGAAGGTTACCTCATCAGTATCACTCTCCCTCCCCGTCTTTAACGTCTCAGAAATCAAGACATTACGCAAGAAACTCTCCCTTACAGAACGTAGCAACCAGCAGCGACGCCTATCTCGATTCTTTGTTGGCTCGCAGCGTTCACGCCCTCGAAATCTCCAACACCCTTTTACAGTCCTCTTTCACCACAAAGTCTTCCATGACCGCCGTCTTATCCTCAAACTCGCCCGTAGATGATGGTTTGGAGGAGAGCGCGACCGGGTTATCGAAACGGATTATGAAGAGCAGGGATTTGCAGAAGAATTGGATCGACGACCTGGAGGAGATCGAGAAGCGGGTCGATAGCTTGTTTGGTGAGCAGACGGGGAGGGGGGAGGGTCCTAGCTCGGGCCGTGGACGGGATTCGGGAATCTCTGCTGAGCCACCAAGTCCGGACGCCACCAGCCCCATCAGTCAAAGCCTACCCACTTCACCTGCAGTGCCCCCGACACTGGCGGAGCGCCGGCGGGGCCTTAACTCACCTTCGTTGACAGTTGTCACACCCACCTCGGACGGCCAGCTCAATTACTCAACCCATGACCGCAGTCACTTCGTGGCTCCCCCACCGCGAGCCTTGACGGTGTATATCGGATCCGACGATATCAACGCAGAGGCAATCAAATTGCCTCCCACACTTGGCATCAAATCACCACCGCGGCCGGCTCAGCCCCATCTGTTCCAGCCCACCACGTCCTCTGCTTCGCCATCACCTGCTTCGTCGAGGCGGACGAGTTTTAGTAATGGGCAGAGTGCGGGGACTCAGACTTCCGAGTTGACTACTGCGGTCCGGGCATATGATATTCTCTCGTCGTATGTGACACCGCGGCGTGGATCTAACAAGGTCTTGCGAACCCTGTCGTTTGGTTCCAACACTTCACCGGTAAGGCCGGGAAGCATCAGCCGGAGCCAACCCAGCCCTACGCGGTCAGAAAGTCCGACCACGTCGACCACACCGAGAGGGAGATCTTTGACGCTTAGGACGACTCGGCTGGAATCTCAGTCGAGTTCGCCGGTCCTCCCGTCAAAACCATTAACACCGCCGATTGAGGAACTTTCCTCCGCGAACAGTTCTTCGGAGAGCGACGCACCGAACTTCGCCGTGACGTCGTTGAGGAAGATCTTCATGGATGACCAGGCGCTGGCTGCTGAGAGAGAGAAATTGCTCTCGGATTCGCGGTCGGGTACGTGTGAACCTGATTCCTGCAACTTCTGGTATTCTTATTCGGTTTGATACAGTGTCGAATTCTACTTCGAGTTCGAGGATGCGTCCTCCACCACGACTTTTGGTTTCTCCTACGTTGCCAGAAGCCAGCACCTCCCATGCTACAGCCTCTGTCTCAAGACTCTTGACCAAGAACAAACATTCTTCATCAACAAGACCACCCTCTCCTCCCCGACAATCTTCCTTACGATCGCCTTCACTTCTGTCTCCTACCTTATCTCCCACGAAGGGCTCTCCCGGCCCGTCTCCGTCGCCTTCGTTGCTCAACATTCCAAATTTCTTCGGCGGTGGGTCTGGAGGATCGAATAACGGCAGCGGACGAAGCACACCCAACCGAGTGAGCTTCGCCGCGTTACCAGAATCCTATGCGAACTCCAAACCCGGCGGACCCGGCGAGAACTTCAACCGAGAGAGGAGGCGGAAGCGAAAGAAGCCCAGTAGCCGGACACCCTCCAACTCTCGTTCCGGAGATCCAAGTCTAGATGATAACAGTGACGAAGGGAAAGGATGGGGGTGGTGGGCGAGCTGGTTGCTCGCTGGGAATAACCCGGGGAGCATGGGGTTGAGGCTTGATCAAGAGGCGAGGGCTGAGGAGAGGATGGCCAGGTGGGGTATACGACCAAGTCCGATATGAGGTTTGAACAGCCCATCCGCCCCATGCACTCGCTCGATCTTCCACTCAACGACCGCCTGTTTCTTTTTTTCTCTTATTCTCTATGCCGTTCGGTTGCTATTCATGATTGCCTCTCAATCCTCTCAGGGACTCTTTACTAACGAAGATGACGACGACGACGACCGTCCCTCTCCTTAGATATGATCTCCCTTTCCCTTCCCCTGCATATCCCAAACACATCGCATTCGTCGTTCCTCGCTCTCCGCCTCTCACATATGGAACCTTCTCACGCATAGATCATGTACATACATCCGACGCGCCACACCCTCCCCCATATTCCTGTAGTATACGATAACGCATGAGCTAGGGTCCACGGTTTTCAGTAGCTGTCCGCAGTTTTTCGCATTGTTTTCGTTCGCAAAGTTATGACCGGGGCCACCGTTTTAAGATGCAGAAGTTATAGGATTGGAGGTGGTCCCTTTCGGTTTTCGCTATGACGAGCTCGATTCACTTTGTACAAATGTGTGTATGGTTGTTCACGGATCTTTCTGTATTAATTGGACCCACGTTTTCCACGGAGCGCGTCCGAGTACGACGTATGTCGGCTCGTCTATTTCTTTCACTCCTTTCACTCCGGTACGCAGGTATGGCATCGATGAAAGTGGGGTTCCGTGAGTTGCAACTACCAGGCCTAGGATGCTCTCGGGCGAGGTTGGACAGCCTCATGAGACGGGACTTGGAGGCCGCCGTGCTTTGTCACCGCATGTTTATGAAAATATCGAATGAGAAATGCTGTGTGGTATGGGGCGCTAGCCGTATAGTCCTCCCCCTCTGGCGCTTAGTTGTCCCGTGGTGGCATTGCTCAGCAGCGCCTCCTGCCCCTTGTGGTAACACCCACTCCCGCATGACTGTCGATGTACTTGAGAGTTTTCTCACGTTCGCAACGTCTAGTCATGGGAGGTCCCCACCCCTCTCGGTCGCCACAGCATCGCGGGAGCGAGACTCTGCCCTCGTTCCCCTAGAAAATTCCTGTGCGGCCGGCCAATCCACTTACGGCTTCCTACTATTTTTGGGGTGTCAAGAATGGTTATACTTTTGTGTTCTTACGCTACACCATCTCTTGTATTCTCAGGGTAATTTCGGTTTCACAACTACCGAAATCTGCCCATACGTCCCACTCGGGTTCCGGTGTGGGATTTTAAATGCGATGCGGATGTGCACCGTGGACGCACTGATGTTTGTAAATGGCCACCGGGTCTGTGCATTCGCCCTTGAAGTTGACCGTTGGACGGTGACCGATTGACCTTCCGCCATGGACGCGCGCCTTTCTTGGTTAGCGGTATTCTGGGGGTAGGCCGTCTTTGTAGTTCTCCGTGGTCAGGGGTTTGTCATCCGTAGTGTGACAACGTATGCGTGGTCCGCGATATATATATATATACCACCCTGGTTATTCCTTCGCGCAGTGCTTCACCGTTTCCCCCCACATACGATCAACATAATGTTGTCCCGAATCTTCAAACCCAAACGCACAGCCTCCTTCGATGAGGATGTCTTGAAACAGCTGGTTAATTACGACGTCATCATCCTCATGGATGACAGCGGGAGCATGTTAAACTCGCGATGGGAGCAGGTACGGAACACGTTTCTTTCCACCCTACCCAAGAGCTGATGATGCGTGTATCAGGCTGGAAAGGTTATGAAAGGGGTGGTTAAAACAGCGATCGAGTACGATGAAGACGGTATCGAGATCCAATTCCTGAACAGTATGAGATGCCAGGTGGTCAAGGTGCGTCCAGGGTGCTGCCACGAGACTTTAAGGTCACAGTCTGACTTCGGTGTCAGTCAAAGGAGGAAGTTCGACATTTATTCGGGAAAGTCGTGCCGGCTGGCATGACTCCGCTCGGTGTTCGTTTGGGTGAAATCTGCGATGATTATCTTGGCAAGTTACGGGATCCGACGGCAAAACCAAAGCGACGGCTGATCGTCGTCATCACGGATGGCGCTCCGAGTGAGTCGATCTGCTCCACTCGAGACAACAAACTGACGGTTAATGTCGCCCTTTCTGAACTCCAGCCGACAAGGAGCAGCTGTGCGTCACACTCAAGAACACAGCGAAAGAGTTGGACAGTTTGCATACACCCCTTGCTCAGGTTTTTATCGGAATCTCCTGCTCTTGTCACCCAGATTCTGACACCGACACCCTAGCTTGGAATACAGTTTGTCCAAATCGGAAGGGATAGGACAGCGACCGATTTTCTGAAGGGACTTGACAATGATCTTAAGGGTAACAAAAAGGACCAGGTGGGACGTGTAAGTCCGATTTCCCTGACTCACACCTCGCGAAACGCCTTGACCGAACTCCACAGGATATTGTTGATACTTTCCCCTATCGCGGCGTGGAGCTCACCTCCGATGAACTGGTGAAGATCCTTGTGGGGGCAATTAACAGAAAGGTGGATAATCAGACCATCTCCCGGCGCCGGTGACCATTGTATGTAGTAATGTGCTATACCCATTTCACACCAGTAGAGTAACATGACGCTCTGAGTGAACCTCTGCACTTGCACTGAACATTCTCACGGGTAATTTCTCTCATCCTCCCTCGGATATCACTCGAGCCGCGAACACGACGGTCATCTCACCTCCGTGTATTACATCCGCCAGGGGTCGCGGCAGTATAACCACCCGTCGGTTTCTCTCCGACTCGGCTGAACGTTTTTCGGTTTACAATTTCCACTTCCACGTGTGGCGTATCTGATCTAGTTCTTTGCACTACTACGGGGCCGACTGATCAGCGTCCTAAGGTCCAGAAGGCGATAATGACAACAGGCTCGGACACGTGGTGTTGTTACTGGGGATCGCACATCGCCTATGTATGGGCCGGCCGTACTGGTCCCTCCTAAGATGCGGGACGCACTGGTACGAGCGCTGTAGAAGCTTGGCATAAAATCCTTTAGCGAAGGACAGCGACCACTATCGCCCGCTTCTCTCTCCCGAATAAGACCCCGGGCACATATCCATGGGCCTTCTCAGCTTGCTCAACAGTGCGGAAGGCAGACGCAGGTCGATCGACTCCCGCCTACTGGAGGACCACGATGTCATCGTGCTCGCTGATAATTCTACGAGGATGTTAAAGAAAGGCAGATGGGACGAGGTACGAGATTGAATAAACCTTGGGTGTATTTTATGCTCAAGCGTTCCAGGTAATCGGGGTGGTGGGAAAGCTCGCCACAAAGGTCCACAAGTACAACAAAAGGGGTATCGACGTCCATTTCCTGAACCACCAACCGCGGGCAGGCCTGGGCCTCAAGGTGGGCGTAGTTTTCCTTGTCATCTGAACTAAAGTAAGACCCGCCACACAGACCAAGTCAAAAACTAGGAAGCTGTTCCAAGAGACAACACTGTATTATGGACAACCGATCGGAGCTCGGTTGAACGACCTGATTGACCAGTACGTACGGGAGTCGCGCACCTCCGGGAGTGGGAAAAGAAAACGAGTCATATTAGTGGTCTCGGACTGTATGTCATGTAAGTCTGTATGCAGTACGTTGATGCTCTGCCGTTCATGTGTCTTCAGCGGATGACCTCGAGAGTGTCCTGGCCAATATACCCAAGAGGCTGGACGAACTGGAGTGGCCTAAATCACAGGTAGGCGACCCTCACTCAATATTGCTCTAGGATATTAAGTTAAAGCGTCCTGACGGCAGTTGAGAATCCGGCTTGTCCAGATCGGCAACGACTGGATGGCCACTCAATTCCTTCGGCGATTGGGAGAAGATTTAACTGCGAAGCATAATATCACTGTACGGCTTATTGTTCTCACCGGTTTCTATTTTGTTGACCATCGCGAAGGACTTGGCCGGTATCGAGCTGTGTGACGGTGACCCACTGACGATTGGGAAGCTGGAGGATGTACTGCTGAAGAGTGTCACCCGGAACCAAAAGTAATATGTGTGGGCGTAGGTGTCGTTGATCATACATTCAAAATATCCATAGCCTCTGTTCTACGCGTACGCGGACATGTCATCCGTCTTCCTGGCTCATTTCTATCACGATGCAGTGCACCTCTGGCAGTAGGGCCACGGGCAAGGAATAAAATTGCGGTTGGCGGCCTCCGTCCAGCAGTGTTCTTCGTTGACTGGATGGGAAAGCTGTATTTCTTTCCCTCTTGCCCGTGTAGTGCCGGAAATGGAATGCACTACTTGCGTCTGTGTGCGGACACAGCCACGATCGCGTTCCTTGACCCCGACTTCCCGCTCCTTATAAGACCTGGAACTTGGTGCTTGTTCGACCTCACAATCCTCCTCCGTCCCTCTTATCCACACACTCTCTCGTCAACTTATATCACCGCCTTCGCCATGGTCTTTGGAAAGGGTTTCCGCTCAAAGATGGAGAAGATGTTCTCGTCTCAAGATCGCGAGGTCACGGAAGACCCCCCGCCGCCCTATGCACTCCCCGAGGAATTCGCCCAAGTCGGAATCAAGGAAGACGACCTGGCCATCCTTAAGGACTATGACACGGTCATAGTCGTTGACGATTCGGGGAGTATGGATCCATTATGGAGCCAGGTACGGTGCCTGTTATTCCTCCTCTCCACCGAATTGATTGTTGAACCACGCTGTCTTCCGTTACAGGCGTGCAAGGCGTTGGCAACGCTCGCGGCCGTCGCTTCCAGATACGATAAGAACGGGATTGACATCCATTTCCTCAACCATGACAAAGCCGGTCAACATCTCAAGGTGGGGCGGTTCTTAGTGCGACTTTATCGTCATTGCGTGAACGACGGCTGATTTACGTGGTTTCGCCTGTCAGTCTGAACATGATGTAGTGCACCTCTTCGGTGAGGTCTCGCCGTGTGGTCCTACCCCCATAGGGGAATGTCTGGAGAGGGTCACCCACCAACTGCTGAAGGACGTCGACAAGGGAAAGCCCCACAAGAAGACCAACTACATCGTTATCACTGATGGGCGCGCCAGTGAGTCATTTCGGTCGGTCAATACTAAGCAGACCTGACTGATGAGGAACAAACAGCCGATGACGCTGAGGGTTCCATCGTCCACATCGCCAAGCGGTTGGATAAGGCGGGCGCAACCCTCTCTCAGGTACGTCTCTCGCGTCCGACCTTCCGGGGCGCTCCTTACCCAGATGTTTCCAGCTTGGCATCCAATTCATCCAGATCGGTTCGGATGGTCAAGCAAGGACTTTCCTCGAGAAACTCGACAACGACCTCAAGGAGAAGCATTCGATTCGGGTAAGAGATCTCTTGAGTGGGCAGTTTTTTGACCTCTTCTGACTCGGACCTTCTAGGATATTGTCGATACTGAACCATTCAATGGTGGTGATTTCAACGCCGCCCGCCTGACCAAACTTCTCCTTGGAGGTATCAACCGCAAGGTCGACCGGTCCTAGTCCCCTTACCTTCCACATCTTCGCTTTCCGCTTTCGGACAGCCGGATACCCACTTCCTTTGCTCTACCATGTAAATATACTCACCGCTGTTTCCACGTCTACGCAACTTGCTTTCGCACGACCCAGTTTTCGCTTCGTTCGCGTCAGGAATCTCCTTGAAATCGTTTCTCATTCTGTATTTGGTCGATCTTGTCTGTATCTTTTTATTTTAAAACCAATCACAAAGGGTGTTCACCGTATCTGTGTCTCGGCATTATCCTATTAGATTTTGACTGGAATGACCAACGAACGACATCGCCAGCGGACCGTGGACCGGGACGAGACCAGGTGGTGTGCCCCCTACGGGGATTAAACCCCACCGAGAGGAGGTACACAGAATCCTGAAGGTAGAGGCACTGTTGCGGGGATACGGTCTAGGGTTTCCAATGGACAATTAGGGATATCCCCAACAACCAAGGGGAAGGTTTGGGTAGAGAACGCCACGGATGATTCATCTTGACTCCTTACCAAGGCTGTGTTTTTCGGCCGTCCAGGGTGGCGTGCCATGGGATCTGCGATTGACCACTGACCTCTACTCGTTATCCGTGGAACATCCACCCAATGGTCAGCGTTTGGACGCACACTGCATCCACGGCGACGGACTCTGCAATGGCCGTCCTACTCGGATGGCGGAATCCCCCAAGGACGAAGGATTTTTGGAACCCAGAACTGGCACTGTGGCGAGGGGCCACTGGGTCAGCAGTTCTTGGTCAGTGCCACGGTTTTCTAGAAGCCAGGCAAAGGGGGCTCGAGGTAACCACGAATGGGCCCGGAGCTGAGACCAGGCCGTTGAAGCTTTTTTATTTTTGGTAAGTCGTCCGCACGGCTTCTCACAGCCCGGCAAACCACCGGAGCGGAGAGGTCCCTGACTAAACCACGTCTCGTGATCAGAGCCAGCCATGTCCCCCTCTCGTTCAGATTCAGATAAAAGGACGGCTACTGGACTGGGCTTTGTCACCAACATTCTCCTCTCACCACAGAATCCCGAAAACACACAGCCAATGGGTTTCGGAAAATTCATGGGATTGTCTACTAGTTCCAGCTCATCACAACCTCGGGGGATCTATCGTCCCCCCCTGGGCCCCGGAAGTTCCAAGGCCGACTATGCACACGGGCTGGATTCACCTGGGCCATCTACTTCCTCGTGGTCTGCTCCGAGCTACGATCGTGACGACGATGCACCTCCACCGTACTTTCCACAGGGTGGCTCTGGCGTTGATGACGTTGGGGCCACCGACCTCAAAGAGCCCGCCCCACACAAGATCCGTGCTGACGCGGTTTACCACCCCGCCCCCGACTGGATCCACAAGCCGATAGAATTTAACGAAGACGCCCTCCTGCCGCTGGAAAACTACGATGTTACCATAATTCTGGACGATTCTGTCAGCATGTTGGAAAAGGATTCTTATCACAAGTCGCGATGGGAACAGGCAAGTAATGGTTCTCTGTCCCTTTCCACTCACACACATTGTCGTCGTAGTTTGGTGTAACAAACACTGACCTGAACTCTAGGCATGGATCGAACTTGAGAACCTAGTGAATGTGGGAGGCGACAAGATCGGAGGCGAGCTACGGATCCACTTCCTGAACAGGGATACATATAACAGAAGGGTAAAGGTACAGTGGGCCGTCGTTTCAGGGGAAAACTGATTCACTGAAGTTCATCTAGACTGCGAGGGATGTGCGGCGGCTTCGGGAGGAGGTTCGGGAGCCAAGGGGGAGAACCCATAGCCCGATGGGAGATGTGCTCGACGAGCTCTTAGTCGAGTACATGGATTTGACAGGCAAGACCCCACGTCTAACGGGGGTGAAGAAAAGGTGTTTCATTGTGATAACCGACGGTGCTGCCTGTAAGTCGCTCTGTTGTCCCGTTCATGCATTGATGGGCATCCTGACCTTTTCACCACCAAATAGCCGATGCCCCCGAAGATGTAATCATCAGGGCCGCCAAGTTCTTTGAGGAGAACAATTTCCCCCTCGACCAGGTACTTCGTCCGCCTCACATCTCCGCCCTGGAATGTCGTTAGCTAACCCCTTCCGCGTGTGACAGGTCGGGATACAGTTCATCCAGGTTGGTAACGATAAAAAATCGAGTGAGTTCTTGGATAATCTGGACAGGGACCTTTGCGGGCCAGGGGGTTGTGCTAGGGTAGGTCCAGTTCGTTTCTTCCCCATCCGTACCTCACGCAATAACCTCGTACAACAGGACATGGTGGACACGGTCAGGTCTAAGGGGGCGTGTCTCGGGGAGAACGCTCTAATCAAGGCACTGATTGGGGGATTCAATCGCAAGCAGGATAGGATGGGGGAACGGTGATTCTCTCGCTAGGGTGACGTTTTTCTCGGACTGTAAAGTACCATACTCTTCCATGTAATATACGTTTCATCTTATGGCTCGCCCAACTGTTGCTTTACGAGTTCAAATTCCTTCTCTCTTTCGTGGAGACGGAGTCGCAGTCGTTCTTGTTCCATAGTCACCGCCTTCTGGGCTGCTTCCAATCTCTCGGCTTCCTCCTTTTCCATCGCTTGCGTGAACTCTGGGACACCGCCTCTGGAAGCTTCTAGGGAAGCAGGATTGGCAGTGTTGTACGGGACGGGCTTCTTGCTTGTCCTGGGGAGGGGTGTGGGGGGATGGGCTGTGAGGATGTTCAGGAACGATTGGAAGGGGTCGTTGAAGACGATCTCGTCGTATTGCCACGAGTGAACCGGCCCCAGCTTTATCGCCTGCTCGATAGGGGGTGGGACCGAACCGTCACCTTCCGTCCATGGATGAAGTTTGAGATGGTGGTAGAGCGTTATCTGTTTCTCGCCAGCCTCTTGAATGAAGAATACCTTGATGTTGACTTCAAATTCTCCCCATCCGGTTTCTGAAACCTCAAAAGGTGGTTTGTCGACATCTGTATCACCACGAGCAGTCATTCGTTTTGTTTGTTTTTGGTCATAGCGATTATTTATTCGACTTACTTCGAACGGCGTTCTGGTATGTGTCGTGCAATTTGAAAGTTACGCGTTTTATAAAATATCCCAAGTCATCGGCACCTCCGACGATATCAGAGTCTGGGCTGGAGGCTGCGCTGCGTACGGCAACCGTCCAACTATGGGTGTGGCTTGTGGTAGCCGTTTCTCTCTCCTCCCGAGTGAGGACACTGGCTGTGTTCCCGTAGATAATCGGGCGATGGATGCTTAGGCCCTATTCGAGAAGACTTTTGGCATTCGACGACGCGACTAAAGACAGAAAGCAGAAGTGGGATTGGATGAGAAACGCACTCTGACGCGGACGCGTTCTGCGGCCATCCTGGTCGTGTCTAGCCAAGGTCGAGGGTGTGAGTTGCGCGTGATCGGCAAGGCTCGGATTTCCCTTTTCTTTCTCAACCTACACTCCGCCGTCGACTCTCAACCCGCAATGGTCCTCTCCGCCCTCGTTAACAGTGCGTACCACGAGCCTCCACCGCCCCGCGAATATATTTATCCTCAACCCTCTTCGTGCAGAGCCCAACCGAGTCCTCGAGAGGCAGAAGTTCATCCAGGTACAAGCGTGTCGAATTGCGTGACGGGTCAAACCTCCGGGGGCTGACCTTGCTTTGTTCACGAATGCAGGCTTCGAAAAAGCCCCTCCACTACAGGATGCCACGCTCCGGCCTCTATTTGAGTAAGTTCCCACAAAACGTGAGGCTAGACCCAATTTCGACTGACGTTTGCCCAAGGTGTCTACTACACCACCTTCACCCTCGGGTGTGCCGGAATCGCGTACAGTTGTTTCAGCTTGGTCCGGGTATGTTGTTCACCATCCATCTATTATTCGAGCTGACTCAATGTCCTCCAGGGCAAGCCCACAACCGAGTAGACATCTTGATAGATTCAGTTGAATTAAATCTCTCTCTTCCTTCCATGGACGGAAATCTTTCAGCAGTGCTGCCTCCTATCTGAGAATGGTATCAACCGGCTATGGCACGGTTCTCCCGGACACAAATCCCCGTCATTGCCATGTACCGTGAAACCCGTTCGCTTGACCCTACCCGGAGATTATGCGCGGTTTCCAACGGAAAACAAGGGCACCGTTCCCTTTATCTCAACCCCGGGGATCAGGTTTACAGGGTGATTCTCTGGTTCTGTTATGTCCGTCGAAGGATGGCTGGTGGCTTCGTGATCCGTTTCCGGCCATTCTCTCGGGGTATTATTGCCACCGCAACTTGGTATTCCGATCCTCGCCCTCGACCACTTACGGTTAAAGGGCACATCTGGTAGCGGGTTAAACCACCTCCGGGTCAACGTATTACACGCCTGCGGGTTTTCGACGCGAACCTTCGCGTCTCATCGGTGACAGGGGAAACTGAGACCCCGCCATTGTCAATTTTCACGGGCTGCCACGTATATCTCGGCAGAGGATCAACGTCAATTCAGCCGTGTAGACTCGTGTCATGTTGTGGCGGTGCGGACTTCGTGCACGTCGAGTTACTACAACAACCTGCCATTATTGCAGAGACCGGCCGCGGGCTTCCCCGCACAACCTTCACGTCGCCGTGGGGATCGAACATCTTCTGACGTGCTGGAAGATCGGTGGGTAACCTTGTCTGCAGATGGCAAGAGGTCAATGCATCGTCCACGCGTGAATGGCGGGCTCGGAACAATAGGCAAAGATCTGCACGAGATTCTTCCGGTCTATAAGCACGAACGCCTATCATGGATTCGAACGCAGGTCCTGGCGTAGTCCTCCTGGAAAACAGTTGTCCGTGGCCGCCACGATCGTTGCTGATTGCAAGAGTGAATGTGGCCCATGCGACAAACGAGCTAACGACCACAAATGGACGCCGACGTCGATACACAGATCGGCAAACAAACGCCCAGTCGGTCAAACCGTGATACACTTGTTACCAACGACGACTCCGGTCCCGGGGAGTGTACTTGATGAATATTTGCGAGGTTAAGTCGCTCCGAGCTCGGACTTAAAATTCATGAGGAGATTTCTTCTATATTGTATCGGATGCTATGGGTGGAGACTAATTATCGACGTATGCGGTGATGTTGCTACCGGTATACAAATCATGATACAGGTCATTCGAAAAGCTATGGCTACAGATGAGGGGAGTTTATGAGAGAGACAGATGAGCGAGATTAAACGCGACGAGGGCGACGATTGAGTTAAGTCTAGGGGGGAATGAGTGGTCTAAGGTGATGCGGAGGCGTTCCTCCATGATTCCAACTTCTTGCGTAATTTCTGGACTTCGTTGCGTGATTCGGAGGAGAATTTATCGTGAGGGTGATTTGCCGCGTAGGCAGCTGCGTCTTCTATGGCGTGTTGTATGATCTGGATTGACCTTGGTTGAGAATGAAGCACGTCCCTCACGAACGTCGCGAAGGAGTAAGAGACTGTGAGGCGGACAGGATCCATCGGGGAGAGGTCATTGACTGCGTGCGAGAGAGCCGTTTGATATGCGGTGTTGCTTGCGGTTGCGTGGGTTTTGGCGTGGCCAGAGGACTCAGGGAAGTCAATCAAGCAAGACCACATCAAACGATGGAAATCAGCGACCCTGAGAGAAGCCGTTCAGCCCGGAAGACGAACGACGGCGCGATCACGAGAATGTACATACATTGTCCAGCAATAGACGATCTCTTCGCCTGTCTTGGAGACCGGAAGAAGTCGTCGAGAGACGGTATCCAAGAATTCGGCGCAAACCCTGTGCATCTCGTTCACGATGCTAGCTCGTGAACAGACGCCTTCGCACCCCGGTCGAGCTGAAGCCTGCAGCTCGGCCTTGTGGCTGAGAAGGATCCGCCTGTACGACACGGCCAGTTGACAGTGTTCCCGCACTGTAAGTCGGCCGTGCATGCCCACTACGTCGCCCTGCAATTTAAAGATGGTGACTGGTAATAGAAACGTTAGAAAGGTAATCACACAAAGCTAATGCCGGGGATGTGACTCACCATCAGGCTCATGGAGGTGGTCATAGAGCCTGCTGACGTCTTTGGGATCATCTATGCCATTCTCCAGATTCGCCGGTGTATTCCACTGCAGAACGATGAGCATGCGAAGCGAACAGGAGAACGGTGTCCACGCATGGCGCGTACCATTGGAGTCCGACGAGGCCTAGAGTTCAGGCAGTTGACAAAGGCAGAGGCAGCGGTGTTCATGACTGTGGCGTTGGAGGTATCGTTCAAAGCGTTGGGGTTGGGCCAGCTAGCGAATAAACCGTGAGCTTATAAAGGCGGAAGAGAGAATAAGCTGCGATATACCGTTTGGTGAGGCCCCAGCCAAACGCCACCTCGTCAAAGGGAAGCAAGGTCCATGTATGCTTGCCATTGAGACGGAAGCAATCACAATTGCGACGCGACTCCTTCCAAGTTCGCGTAAGGCCAAGGCGTAATAGATCTTCACTCCCTTTGAGGAGGACGAACAAAGAGCGAGAAGAGGTTCCAGCGTGAAATCATACGGCCAGTCGACGAACAATGAGGATAGGGTTCCCACGCTCGCTACGGTTGCCAATTCGAGCAGTTGACGTGATGTGTCAATTGTCAGGCGGGTAGAAAGATAGAACAAGTACAGGGTCATATACGGAAACAAGTCTCTAAAGAAATAGTCCGTTTGTCCGCAAAAGGCGTCGCGGCCATACCGGCGACAACGCCCGACAATGCCTCAACCGACCTCACACTCGCCCGTTCGGACAGAACACCGCACACTTTGTGTGTAAGTGCCGATACTCCTCGCTGCGCCGGTCCATATGCCCGTTCGCGCTCGAAAACGCGCTCAAGTACGCTGCTGCCGCCCGAGCTTTGTAATCTGGCGACCGCTGTCCTGATGCCAGCCACAGTGCCTCATACACTTCACCCGCCCTGTCGGCGCCCATGAGTCAGGTCCCATCTCTGCCACGGGTAAGGAGGACTCACAGTGTTTGGTACTCAACCACCTCCTCTTGCCTCGCTTTCCGTAACGCCAGGTCTATTAACCGGAACAGCTTTTCGGTAACCCGGTTTACATCTGCGGAGGCGGTGCCGTGGAAACTCCCAGAACGGATGTGTTGGGCTAGGTCCCATCCACAACTATCAAGGGAGTGATTGAGCGAGTCCCGCTCGGGGGTGGATAAACGGTAGTGTTTATCCACGAGCATTTGGATGTGAGAGTCGAACCGAGCTATGTACGTTCATTAGCTGAAATATATATGTAGAAAACGTGAATTCTGGGACATACGTTCGCACCCTCTCAGAAAGTCATAGGGAGTCGTCGACGCAGAGGAGCTTCTAGACGTTCTGGTCATTTTAAAATAGAGGTGGGGGGCGAGTGCAGGGGAAACACAGTCCAGTCGGGGTATGGGGGGGAGACTTTTATGCACGAACGTCCGTCGGTGGGAAACGATTAGGTGAGGCCCGTTTCAGTCCCCCACGCTCAGGGGCAGGCGCCACCGTGCGGCGCGGGAAGGGTGTGATAGAAAGCCTCGCAGCAGCCTAAACGGCAAGTACGTTTGCTCATTGAACCCTGATCCAGTAGGCTGTCAACGGGGAAGCGGTTAGCTGTGCGAGATCGACGTTCGGACCTCGTGTATAGGGAGATCGGAATGCGCCGGGACCGGAGTCGATGAGAAAAAGGAGACGAGACCCTGGCCACCACATACAAGTGACTGACCGGAGAGAGGAGAGGTTGGAGCTCATGTGGAGATGGTCCGATGAAACTCTCCGGAGATGCATGGAAGAAGGACTGTGGAGCGCCAAACCCACCGGGATTGGATGGTGTCTGTGATAGAGTCGCGGCTGTGCGGGTAGAGTGCTTCCTGTGCCCCTGAGCCTTCGTGCCGGACGGCACTTCAGCCGAGTAACAGGGCTAAACATCGCCTGACGACGAGACCGAAGCATATGAAGAGGCGGTGCAGCACCGGAACAGGACCATTCCCGTTGAATTCTCCGTGGTCATCGGGGTATAACCCCCCCGGGAATTTGAAGCGTGCCATCCTGATGGTTCAACCAGT
>Ga0307513_10003991_pt1 | contig 19806 bp, 16 predicted proteins | sample 15_EM_MG_FD_202174 | JGI IMG/M metagenome (GOLD analysis project Ga0307513, IMG submission 202174) | Populus trichocarpa ectomycorrhiza microbial communities from riparian zone in the Pacific Northwest, United States - 15_EM | ecosystem: Host-associated > Plants > Roots > Unclassified | place...
GACCACGGGTTTCGCGTCCCTGGCCGGTTCGTCCACCTCGTCGGCCGACCCGCCCCCGCCGCCCGCGCCGGCACCCACGGCCACGGGCTGCGCCGGCGCCCGCAGGAGCGCGCGCCCGCCGACGAGCACGTAGACGGCCACCCCGAGCAGCACGTTCACCGCGAAGCTCACGGCGTAGAGGAACAGGCCGCCGGTCGGCAGCCCGACCCGCACGACCGAGCCGTTCACGATGGCACCGAGCGGGTTGAGCGGCGAGAAGTTCCCCGACGTCGCACCGAAGACGATCATGAGCGCGGCCAGCGGGGCGCGGACGTCGTAGCGGCGGGCCAACCGCAGCCCGACGGGCGCCAGCATCGCCACGGCCGCAGGCGCGAGCGCCCCCAGGCTGGTGACGAGCGCGGCAGCCACGAACAGCACCACCGGCACCAGCGCCCGGCGCCCGCCGACGAGGTGGGTGCAGCGCTCGACGAGCCAGTCGACGGTGCCGTTCACCGTGGCGATGGCGAACAGGTAGGTCACGCCGAGGACGAGGACGAACAAGTCGCCGGGGAACCCGGCGAACACGTCCTTCGGCCCCACGCCGAGCAGCAGCGGGCCGACCACCGCGGCGGCGGCCAGACCGAGCGCGCCCAGGTTGACCGGACGCACCGTGCCGATGGCGAAGACGACGAGCAGGACGAGCGCGGCGACGATCTGGGGCGACATCGACCCTCCTGAGATCAGGCGAGCGGCGGCAGGGCGCGCACCAGGTGGTCCCAGACCGCGTGCACCGCGCGGTCGGAGTAGATGTTGGCGCGCTTGGCGAGCGACTCGGCGGGATCGGACCACGTGGGCCAGCCGCCGAACTGATGGGTGAGCAACTGTTGCTGGCAGGCGCGTTCGAGCACGACCGCGGCGACGACGGCCGTCGCGAGATCCGGCCCGACCGTGACGATGCCGTGGTTGACCAGGAACAGCGCGGGCGCGTCGCCCAGTTCCTGGGCGACCTGCTTGCCCAGCTCCGGGGTGACGATGAGGTCGGCGGTGGCGGTGAACCGCGGCACCGCCGGCGGGGTGAACATGTTGGCCGCGTGGCTCACGGGTCGCAGCGGCTGCCCGGACGCGGCCAGCGCCACCGCGTACGGCGGGTGCGTGTGCACGACGGCGCCGACGTCGGGCCGGGCCGCGAACACCTCGGTGTGGATGGGGTATTCGCTGTGGCGGGCCCCGTCGCCCTCGACGACCTGCCCGTCGGCATCCACGAGGTGGACGCGCTCGGGGGTGATCTCGGCGAGGCCCCACTCCGCGGCCTTGATCCAGACGCCGCGGCCGTCGGGGTCCCGGACCGAGGCGTGCCCCCAGATCAGGTCGTCGTGGCCTTGCGCCGCGAGCACCCGCGACGCAAGGCCGACCTGCTCGCGAACCTCCGCTGCCATGCCGAACCCTTCCGCCTCGCTCCGGGACGCGGCGAACAGTAACATCTGCTGAGCAGAAGTGAGGTCCTCTCACAAGACTACGGCGAACGGGGTGGCGCATGCGCGGAGCCGACGTACTGACCGAGAGCTGGCGCAGGGAGGGCATCACCCACGTATTCGGCCTGCCCGGCACCACGATCATGTCGGTGCTCGACTCGCTCACCGGACACTCGGACATCCGGTACCTGTCGGTGCGTCACGAGCAGGTCGCCGGGTTCATGGCCGACGGGTTCGCCCGCGCCACGGGCCGTCCGGCCGTTGCACTGGCCTCCCGCGGACCGGGTGCGGCCAACCTCGCGATCGCGCTCCACAACGCGCATGCCGAGTCGATCCCGCTGCTCGCGGTGATCGGCCAGGTCGGCGACGACGTCGTGGGCCGCGCCGCGTTCGAGGAGACCGACCTCGTGGCGCAGTTCGCGCCGATCACCAAGTGGGCGGTGGAGGTGCGCGATCCCGCGCGGATCCCGGAGTTCGTCCAGCGCGCGGTGCGCACCGCGGTGTCGGGACGCCCCGGGCCGGTGCTGGTGTCGATCCCCATCGACGCCCTCGACCGGGCCGTCGACGGTGCGACGTTCCAACCGCGGTTCCGTCCGGCCCCGCCCGTGCCGGACCCGGACGCGCTGGCCGCGGCGGCCGTGCTCCTCCGCACTGCGCAGCGCCCCGCGATCATCGTCGGCGGCGGGCTGCTGCGCCCCACCCACGATGCCGGCCTGCACGATCTCGCCACCCGGCTCGACGCGCCCGTGGTCACCACGTGGATGCGCAAGAACGCCGTCCCCGGCGACGCCCCGTACGCCCTCGGCTCGCTGGGCTACGGCGCCCCGGCCAGCACCGAACGAGCCGTTCGCGAGGCCGACGTCCTGCTCGCACTGGGCTGCCGGTTCTCCGAGTTCACCACCCGGCGCTACACACTGATCCAGCCGCACACGCGGCTCGTCCACGTCGACATCGACGCCGCCGAGCTGGGGCACGTCCACGTGCCGGAGATCGGGCTGCAGGCCGATGCCGCACGCACCACGCGCGCACTGGCCGACCTGCTCGGACCGGACGACCGCGACGCCGGACGGGCCGTGCGGCTCGCGCAGCTGCGGGCCGACCACCTCGCCGAGACCACCCTGCTGCGGCTCCCCGCCGACTCCGCCTCCCCCGTCCCGTCGGCGGCGATCGCCGCGGCACTGGCCGACCTCGCCCAACGGCCCGATGTCGTGCTCGTGCAGGACGTGCACACGTTCGGCCCGTGGGTGCAGCGGTTCGTGCCGTTCCCGCACCCCGGCAGCTACCTCGCCGCGGCCGGCGGCGCCATGGGCTGGGGCTTCCCGGCCGCGCTCGGCGTGCAGATCGCGCGGCCCGAGAAGCGGGTGGTGGCCGTGCACGGCGACGGCAGCTTCTTCATGGTGGCGCAGGACCTGGAGACCGCCGTCCGCGAACGGCTGCCCGTGGTCAATCTCGTCGTCAACAACTACTCGTACGGCAACACCCGCGACCGCCAACGGCTCGCCCACGACGGCCGCTACCTGGGCGTCTTCTACGGCAACCCGGACTTCGCGGCCTACGCGCGCCTGCTCGGGGCGTACGGCGAGCGCGTCGAGAAGCCGACCGAGCTGGAGCCCGCGATCGAGCGGGCGCTCGACTCCGGGCTGCCGGCGGTGCTCGACGTCGTGCAGGACGCGTTCGAGGGCCTGCCGCCCGGGCTCACCCCGCCAGGTACGCGATGATCGGAGCAGTAGGGTCGGACCTCGTGTCCACCCCCGAGCCGTCGGGCGCACCGCCGCAGTACCCGATCGAATCGGTCGGCAACGCGCTGCGGCTGCTGCTGATGTTCGGCCGTTCCCCCACGGTGCGGCTGTCGGACGCGCGCGCCGAGCTGGGCGTCGCGCAGTCCACCGCGCACCGGCTGATGGCCATGCTCGTCTACTACGGGTTCGTCCGGCAGGACCCGGCCAGCCGCGCCTACGTCGCCGGGCAGGCGCTCGTCGACGTCGGGTTGTCGGTGGTGCGGTCCATGGACATCCGGTCGGTGGCGCGCGACCTGCTCGAGGAGCTGTCGGCCACCAGCCAGGAGACCGTGCACCTGGCGCAGCTGGAGGGCACCGACGTCCGCTTCCTCGACGCCGTGGAGTGTGACCGCGCGCTGCGCGTCACGGCCCGCACCGGACGGCTGCTGCCCGCCTACGCCACCAGCATCGGCAAGGCGCTGCTGGCCCAGCTCGACACCGAGGCGCTGCACGGGCTCCACCCCTCCGAGGAGTTCACCGAGCTGCCGACGGAGAAGACCCTGCGCACGCGCACGGCGCTGGAGGCCGAGCTGGTGGCGGTGCGCAGGCGCGGCTATGCCACCAACACGAGCGAGAGCGAGGACGGCATCGGCTCGGTCGGCGTGGCTGTCGTGCACCCGACGCGCGGGCCGGTCGCCGCACTCTCGGTGGCGGCCCCCGTGCACCGCATCCCCGCGGCCACCGCCCGCGAGTTCGCGAAGCTGCTGCAGGAGACCGCGCAGCGGCTGGCCGAGCGCCTGCCCTGATCAGTCGGTGCGGATCCCCGCGGCGTCCTGCTCCACGTCGCGCCGGGTCGCGGCGATCAGCTCGAGCCGCCGATCGGTGAACAGGCGCTTGAACCGGGCGCGCGGCGTCGACACGGAGAAGGCGGCGACGGGCACCGTCGATCCGGTGCGCAGGGCCATCCCGATCGCGGCCACCCCGGTCTCGGTGTCCTCCACGTTCACCGCGTAGCCGAGCCTGCGGACCTTGGCCAGCTCGTCGACGAGCTCGGCCCATGCGGTGTGGTCGAGGAACTCGCCGGCGATGTCGGAGCTGGTGGTGCGGTAGAGCCGGCGCAGCGCGGGCTCGTCGAGCTCGGCGAGCAGCGCCCGGCCGCCGGACGCGAGCCGGGCCGGCAGCACGGTGCCCTGCCGGTCGCCGACGTGCAGTTCGGTCTGCGCCTCGACGCTGACGAGGAACCGCACCTTCGTACCGACCCGCAGCATCAGGTTGACCGTCTCGGCGAGGCGGCCGGAGAGCAGCTCCAGATGCGGCAGCGCCACATCGCGCAGCCGGCGGGCCCAGCTCGGGCCGGCCGCGCCGGTGCCGATGCCGGGTCCGGGCTGGTAGACGCGTCCCTCGTCCTGCACGGCGAACCCGCGGTAGACCAGCATCGCCAGCAACCGGTGGGCCGTCGACTGCGCGACGCCGAGCTCTGCGGCGGCGTCGCTGACGCGCAGCTCACCGCTGTCGCGCAGCATCTGCAGCAGGCGCAGCGCGTTGTCGACCGAGCCGATCGCGTACGGCGGCCTGGTCTGCAGCTCCTTCTTCTGCACACCGGAATTCTATGGGCTCGCGGGGCGCCCGCGCCGAGAGTCGGGCGGACGGCAGCGACGCACGAAGGAGCCCCGGATGCCCGATCGGACCGGTTCGGAGCTGCCGCCCGAGGTGACAGGGGTACTGGACCGCGAGTGGCGGCTGCTCGTCGGCGGGGAGCTGCGGAGGGCGGCGAGCGGCGCGACTTATCAGCGGACCAGCCCTGTCACCGAGACGGTGATCGCGACCGTGCCCGACGCCGGCACCGACGACGTCGAGGCCGCGGTGGCGGCAGCGCACGCGGCCCGCGGTGCGTGGCGCGACACGGTGCCCGCCGAGCGGGCCGCGCTCGTGCGCAGGCTCGCCGATCTCGTCGAGGAGCACGGCGAGGAGCTGGCCCTGCTCGACACGATCGACGCCGGCTCCCCGATCACCGACTCGCGCGTCGACATCGCCGTGGCGGTGGCCCAGCTGCGCATGTTCGCCGGGCAGGCGCTGGAGCTGAAGGGCACCACGGTGCCGGCATCGAACGCCTTGCACGTCACCGTCCGGGAGCCGGTCGGTGTGGTGGCGCGGATCGTGCCCTTCAACCACCCGCTCATGTTCGCCTGCAAGATCGGCGCCCCGCTCGTCGCCGGGAACCCGACGATCCTCAAGCCTCCCGAGGCCGCTCCGCTCTCGGCGCTGCGGCTGGCGGCGTTGGCCGCCGATGTCTTCCCGCCCGGCGTGCTGTCGGTGCTGGTCGGCGACGGTCCCACGGTGCCGGACGCGATCGTGCGGCACCCGCACGTCCGGCGCATCGGGTTCATCGGCTCCGAACCCACCGGCCGGGCCATCCAGCGGGCGGCCGCCGAGGCCGGCGTCAAGGACGTCTCGCTGGAGCTGGGCGGCAAGAACGCCATGGTCGTGTTCGCCGACGCCGATCTCGACGAGGCCGCTGCCGGTGCCGTGTTCGGCATGAACTTCACGTGGTCGGGCCAGTCGTGCGGGTCGAACTCACGACTGCTCGTGCAGCGGGAGATCCACGACGAGCTGGTGGCCCGCGTGGTCGCGCAGGTCGAGGCGCGGCACGTCGCGAACCCGCTCGACGAGAAGTCCGAGCAGGGCACGATGATCAACCGCGCACAGTTCGAGAAGTCGTTGCGCTACATCGAGATCGCGGTGGCCGAGGGCGCCTCCGTCGCCACCGGCGGCGGGCCCGCGCCCGGCTTCGACCGCGGCTTCTACGTCTCGCCCACCGTGCTCACCGGGGTCACGCCGGAGCACCGGATCGCGCAGGAGGAGGTCTTCGGGCCCGTCCTGTCGGTGCTCCCGTTCGACACCGAGGAGGAGGCCGTCGCGATCGCCAACGGCGTCGCCTACGGCCTGACGGCCAGCGTGTGGACCCGCGACGTCGCTCGCGCCCATCGCGTGGTGCGCGCCTTCGAGGCCGGCCACACGTGGATCAACGGTTCGTCGCGGCATTTCCCGAACGTGCCGTTCGGCGGTGTGAAGGGCTCCGGGATCGGACGCGAGGAGAGCCTCGAGGAGCTGCTGTCCTACACCGACCTCAAGGCGATCAACGTGATGTTCTGACGTCAGTCGACGATCTTCCAGTATGAGTCCTTGCGAACCACCTGGCCACCGCGGAACTCCCAGTGGTCGCACCCGCGGACCCGCACCTTCTCACCATCGCCCCGGGTGCCGGTGAGCAACCACTCGGAGACGCCGAGGTCGCCGCTGACCCAGTGCCGGCCATCGCCGTAGTGGACGTCGGGCAGTCCCGCGAACCGGCCGGCCAGCGCCTCCCGCACGGCCGCCCGGCCGGTGACGCGTTGCCCCCAGGGCTCCGGCCCTCTGGGCATGTCCAGCGAGCAGTCGTCGGCGAAGAACTCCATGATCGCGTCCAGGTCGTGCGCGTTGAACGCGGCCGTGATCGCCTGCAGCGTCTCGACCGACGCCGTGCCCCGATCCGTCATCACATGACCCCTCCGGTGGGTGCGCCCCCTTCCGCGCGCGGAGCGTATTCCCTGAGGAGTGGTCGGGACAGGGTTGTCAGTCGACGACCGGGCCGTAGAGCCAGTCGACGTGCCGGTAGTCGTGCGGGTCGCGGTCGCGCAGCAGCTCGTTGCGGACGGCGCGGAACAGGCCATCGCCGTGCCACAGGTCGCCCCAGGCGCGGGCCCGGCGCTGCACCTCGGCCGTCCGCGGGGCCCGCTCCTTCTCGAACGCGGCGAGCGCGGCGTCCCAGTCGCCGCCCGCGACCTGCGAGCCGAGGCAGGCGGCATCCTCGATCGCCTGGCAGGCGCCCTGCGCGAGGTACTGCAGCATCGGGTGGGCGGCGTCGCCGGTCAGGACCAGCCGCTCGTCCACCCAGCCGGTGATGGGCTCGCGGTCGTACATGCGCCACCAGCGGTCACGCCACAGGTTGGGCAGGGCCGAGCGCACCTCGTCGCACGTGCCGGCGAACGCTTCGTCGAGCTCGTCGGGGGTGCCCCACTCGGCCTCGCCGGCGAGCGCGCGCGGCGAGCGGAACACCGCGACCTGGTTGAAGATCTCCCCGCCGCGCAACGCGTACTGCACGAGGTGGCAGTGCGGGCCGATGTACACGACGACCTCGTCCAGCGCGAGGGCCGAGACGTCGGGCAGCTCGGCCAGCGGCACCGCGCCCCGGTAGGCGACGTACGCCGAGCTCACCGGCTCATCGGTGGAGAGCCGCCGGCGCAGGTCGGAGCCGAGCCCGTCGGCGGCCACCACGATCCGGCCTGTGTCGCGGCGGTGGGAGCTCACCGCGACGGCACCACCGTCCTCCGGACAGACGTCGTCCACGTGCACCCCGGTGACCAGGTCGACACCGGCGTCCCGGCAGGCCTGCACCAGCACCTCGTGCAGGTCGCTGCGGTGGATCACCACGTACGGCGCGCCGTAGCGGTGCGCGGTGTGCGCGAGATCGAGGTGGGTCAGCTCGCTGCCATCGACGGCGTCGCGCATCAGCAACCGGCGTGGCACCACACCGCGCTCGACCACCTGGTCGAGCAGCCCCCAGTCACGCAGGATCCGGGTCGCGTTGGGCGCCATCTGCAGCCCGGCACCGACCTCGCCGAACGAGTAGGCCTGCTCCAGCACCCGCACCGCTGCGCCGGTCCGGCGCGTGGCCAGCGCCGCGGAGAGTCCGCCGATCCCGCCACCGACCACCAGGACGTCCGGATCCACGTCAGTCATCTCATGGCCCGACCTGGACGCGGTCGGCGTGCAGCCGCTCGAACACCGGGGCGTCGCTGAAGCGGAACAGGTCCAGCCCGTCGTCGGTGCTGATCCGCAGCGGCACCCACGACGGCACCACGAACAGGTCGCCACGGGCCAGCACGAACTCCTGCTCGCCCACCACGGCAGTCCCGGTGCCGTCGAACGCCTGCCACACCGACGAGCCGACCTCCCGCCGCGTGGCCGTCGTGGTGCCGGCCCGCACGCGGTGCATCTCCGCACGCATCGTTGGCAGTACGTCGCCACCGCTGGTCGGGTTGGAGAACCGGACGGCCGCATGGCCGGGCTCGACGACGCCCGGATGGCCCTCGGCATCCAGCGCCAACTGGTCCGCGAGCGCGGCGTCGGTGTGCTCCCACCGGTAGGCCGCGATGGGGGAACTCGGCAGCGCCGCGGCTTGCGACACCGGCCGCAACCCGGGATGGGCCCACAGCCGCTCGGCTCGCGACCGCACCGGCGCCGACCGGTCCGCCACCTGCTCGGGGCCGTGCTCGAAGAATCCGTATCCGAGGGTGTGCGCGAGCGGAATGTCCAGCCCGTCCAACCACGCCATCGGCTCGTCGCTCTGGTTGTGGTGACCGTGGAACGCCCAACCCGGGGTGAGCAGGAAATCCCCGCGTCGCATCGCGACCGGGTCGTCGTCCACGACCGTCCAGACGCCCTCGCCCTCCACGACGAACCGGAACGCGTTCTGCGTGTGCCGGTGCACCGGCGCGTCTTCGCGCGGGTTCAGGTACTGGATCGCCGCCCACAACGTCGGTGTCGCGTACGGGGCGCCACCGAGCCCGGGATTGGCCAACGCGATCGCCCGCCGCTCCCCACCCCGACCGACCGGCACCAGGTCACCGGCCCGTTCGGCCAACCGCAGCAGGTGCTGCCACCGCCACACGTGCGGCAGCGCCGCCGGCCGCGGATGCAACGGCATCAGATCACCGATCTCGGTCCACAGCGGCACCAACAGCTCCTTCTCGAAGCCGCGGTACAGCTCGTCCAGCGCGGGTGAAGGAACCGGGTGCCCCGGCCTGTCGACGGCGGTGAGGGAGACCGGTGAGACGTCGGTGGCCATGGCCCGACGGTACGGACTTCCCGCATACGCGGAGCACGACTTTCTGCAGTGAGGAACGCCTACGGCTCCGTCACGCCGCGACCTCGACGCCGTCGAGCACGATCCGCGGGCGCTGCGCCGACCACAGGAGCTCGGGCCGGGCGATCGGGTCGCCGTCGAAGATCAGGAGATCGCCGACGGCGCCGGGACGCAGGTGCCCGACCCGGTCGTCGCCGATCAGGGCCGCGTTGACCGTCGTGACCGACCGGAGGGTCTCCGCGGGCCCGAGCACCTCGACCTGGAGCTGGAGCCCGCGGAGCTGCTCGTCCTCGAGCTCGCCCATCAGGTCGGTCCCGAACCCGACCGGCACCCCGGCCGCGCGGGCCAGCTCGATCGCCGTGCGGCCGGCGTCGAGCACCTCGCTGTTCTTCTGCCGCGACACCGCGGCCATGCCGATCTCCGCTCCGCGGCGCTCCATCGCGTCGTACGCGGCCAGCGTCGGCACGAGGACGGCCCCGGCCGCGGCCATCACCTCGGCTGTCCCGGCGTCGAGCAGGTTGCCGTGCTCGATGCTGCGCACCCCGTTGTCGACGGAGTGCCGGATCGCCTCGGGCGAGTAGGCGTGCGCGGCGACGTAGCTGCCGCGGCGACGTGCCTCGTCGGTGACGGCCCGCACCTCCTCGGGCGAGTACTGCGGGATGCGGATCGGGTCGGTCAGCGACACGACCCCGCCCGAGGTCATGATCTTGATCGCGTGCGCGCCGCGGCGGAAGCGGTCCCGCACGGCCCGCCGCAGCGGATCGATCCCGTCGACGACTTCCACCGAGTGGTGGTGGCAGCCGCACACGTCGCTGTCGACGTCGCGCGGATCGCCGTGGCCACCGGTCTGGCTCAGCGCCGCCCCGAGCCAGAGGTAGCGCGGCGCCGGCAGCAGGCCCTCGACGATCGCCCGGCTCAGCCCCGCATCGCCGCCGGCGGGGTCGCGGACGGTGGTGAAACCGCGACCGAGCGCCCGGGCCAGCCGCCGCGCCCCGGCGAGCGCGACGTAGCTCAACGGCCGGGACTCCCCGAGCAGCATGTCCAGCTCGATGCCGTACGCGTGGAAGTGCGCGTCGATGAAGCCCGGTGTCACCATCCCACCCCGGGCATCGATCTCGGGACCGACGGCACCGTCGTAGCCCGCCTCGTCGACGACGGTGCCGTCCCGCACCAGCACGTCCGCCTCGACGGGTCCGTCCCCGTCGAGGACCAACGCGTTGCGGACGGCGAGCGTGCCGCCGCGGGTCGCGAACCGGGTCATCGGGCGAGCTCGGGGAAGGCCGCGGTCCGGGCGCCTGCGACGGCGGGGACGGCCTGGGCAGTGAGCGCGACCGCCTGCTCGACGGATCGCTGGTCGAAGGTGCCTTCCGGGGCCAGGAAGTTCACCGAGCCGATCGTGACGCCGTCCTCGACGACCGGCGTGTTGATGATCGCTCCGCAGCCGAGTCCCTCGATGGTCGCGAAGTCGACGAAGAAGTCCCGTACCGCCGCGCGATCGGCACCGAAGAACGGCTGCTGGCGGCGGACCACGAGGTCCATCCAGACGGGCGAGGTGTGGGACGGATCCAGGAGCTTGCGCCCGCCAACGGGATAGACCTCCGGGTGAGTGCTCTGCACGCGCGCCACCTCGTTCCCTTCCGGGACGAGCACGGTGGTCGTCACGAGGATCGCGCCGAGGTCCTGTGCTGCGCGCTCCGCGAGCGTCTCCAGACCCGAGGTGGGCATGATCGTTCCTTTCGTCATCGGTGGTTCCCCCGCAGGTACGCGACGAGCACCAGGTGGGTCCCGAGGAGGGACTCCGGGTCGGCCAGGTCGATCCCGAGTGCCTGCGCGCGTCGCAGTCGCGTCTGCAGGGTGTTGCGGTGCACGTGCAGCCGCTCTGCGGCCGCCGTGACGTTCGCTCCGCAGTCGAGGTAGGCGACCACTCCCGCCATGATCTCGTCGGCGTGCGGGTCGGCGACGAGATCGGGGAACCAGCCGGCGGCGAGCACGGCGGCGTCCGTGCGAGGGAGCACGCGGCGCAGCGCCGCCACCGTCAGCCGGTCGAAGACGATGGCGCCGGCTGCGGGTGTGGCGGTGCGGGCGGCCAGCCACGCTTCGGAGATCAGCGGCGGCGCGCCCTCGCCGACGCGCGAGAGCCCCACCGCGATGCCGGCACGTCCGAGCGCTCGGCCGATCCGCTCGTCGACGTCGGCGGCGACCGCGGACCACTCCTCGTCCCCCGGCAGGAATCCGAGCCAGCCCTGATGGATCCTGGCCAGCGGAATGCCGGGGAACGCCCGACCCCAGGTCGCGTAGACCGCGGGACCGATGCGGTCGAGGTGGGCCTCGGGCGCATCGGCATGCAGGCACACCACGCGATAGGGCCCGGTCGCCGGCCAGCTGATCGCCGCGGAGCCTCCGCGCGGATCGGACAAGAACCGGTCGATGTCGGTGCCGGTCAGTGCGGTGGCGGTGAGCAGCGGTGCGGCGGCGCGGATCTGGGCGAGCTCCGTGCCGAGGAGGAACGCCCGCGCGGTGGCCGCCGTCAGGTGCAGCGCCCGGTCCGCGAGCTCGGCCTCCCGGTCGGTCACGAGCGCGACCAGCAGGCTCGTCCCGGATCGGGAGTCCGCGCTGACATCGACCTCGATCCGGGACGGGTCGGGCGGTTCCGTCCCGGCGGCGGCCAGCACGACACCGCCGCTGACGACCTCCACCCGCGCCTGCCCCAGCGCGTCCGACAGCAGCGCGACGCACTGGTCGAGGGATCGCGCGGCGCGGGTCCGCGCGGCGAGCTCGTCGAGGCGGGTGAGGACGCCGACCTCGCGGGCGCCGAGTTCGCGGGCGACCAGTACGGCCGTCCGGGCGGCGCTCTCCCGGCTGGCGTAGAGCCCCACGTCGAACCGGCGGGCGAGCTCGATGACCGTCGCGGACAGGGACCGATCCGGGACGATCACGGCTGCGGCCCGCCGTTCCCACGCGTAGCGGACGGCGATCGAGACCATCCAGCCGCCGCCGGCCGCTGCGGCACCGAGGACGATCACGGTGTCCGGCAGTGTGGCGTTGATCTGGTCGACCTCGGCGACGAGGACCAGGTCCTGCACCGTCCGGTCCAGCGCCGGGACGTGCAGCGCGTCGAGCGGCAGCCCCGACTCGGGGCCGAGCAGCTCGTGCAGCCCGACCGGTCCGCGCGCGGTCATCGGGCTCGCCGCCGGTGCTCTCCGGCGAGGAACTGCATGGCGGCCGGGCCGGCCATCCGCAGGCCGTCGGCGGTGTACCACTGCGGCGCGGCCGGGAAGGAGAACAGCGTGAGCCGGTTGCCGACCCAGATGTCGTCGACGACGCTCGCCAGGCCCGCGTCGGCGGCCCGCAGGATGGTGATGATGTCGGGGATGATCGCCTCGACGGCACCGTCGACGAGCATCATGAGGATCTCGTTCTGCAGTTCGAGCCGGATGATCCGGCCGCGGGTCTCCTCGACCAGCGTGACGCTCCACGGCCGGTCCGGCTGCTCCGGTGACGCGGGCCGGGAGAGCCCCTCGATCTCGACGACCCGGGCGGAGATGGGCTTGCGCAGCTGCAGCAGGCGGGTCAGCGCGGCGTACTTGTCATGGACGCGTCGGGGGGCGTCCAGGATCCGCCCGATCTCGAGGAGCCTCGAGTAGCTCCCGAGCACCCCGGCCTCGGCGAGGTCCCGTGCGGTGCCGGGGTACGACGCGGTCGCCGCCCAGCCGCCGAACTCCCCGGCCAGCGCCCGCTCGATCCGGTCCGTCCGCACCGGATCGGTCACGTCGATCACGGCGCGCTCACCGGTAGGTCCGGTCAACGCGACGGGCCCGGCGTTCTTGCCCGCGAGGGCGAGGGTCGTCTGGCTGACCAGCGGCAGGACCCGGCCCATCGGGTCGGCGTCGATGACCGGTATCCCGGTGTGCAGCGAGGTGAGGAGCGGGACGACGGCGTTCACGGTCGCCGCCGCGAGCGGGAAGATCCCGGCGAGGCGCACGCCCAGGCGCTCCTGCAGCAGTTCGACCGCGATGTCGAACTCGTCGCCCACCGGGATCATCTCCGAGATCGGCAGGCCGTTGTTCACGAAGCCGACTGCCGCGGTGAGAGCCTCCGGATCGAGCTCGTCGACGGACACCAGCACCGGCCCGGTGCCGCGCTCCTCCATCAGGCGCACGAGCTCGTCGCGGTGGCGGGCGCCGGTCTCGTGGTCGAGCGCGCAGGACACGAACATCGCCCCGGTGGCAATATGGCGGACGTCGGCGACGTCGAGGACCCGGCGGGTCACATCGCCCTGCCCGTCGCGGGGGCCAGCAGCGCGGGCGCGGCCCCCGCCACCCCGCGCACGCGGACGTGCACGACCTCGGCGAGCCCGTAGGAGCTGCCGAGCACCCGGGACTCGGGGAAGCGCACCGCGGCGGGCGAGGCACCGGCCGCCACCAGCGTCATCCGCACCGCGCTCTCCCCCGCGCGCAGCACCCGGTCGACGTCCGCGGCAGTCCGCACCACCTCGGTGCGGTGATACCAGGTCGACACCGGGGCGACGGCCGCCCCCAGCGCTGCCAGGTCGATGCCCGTAGGGAGCGGCTCGGACCCATCGCGTTCGGCGTCCACGAGCCGGAGATCGTCGATGGCGCCATGACCCGAGGTGTCGTCGAGGGGCAGCAGGTGCGGGGAGCCGACGGCGAGCACCGTCCCATCAGGCAGGGACGTCGTCGCCCGGGACGACAGCACGCCCGCGACCATCTCCCCGACGTGCGTGCCGTCGGCACCGACGATCCCGATCGGTCCTTCGGTCCGCCGGACGAGTGCGGCGGCGCCGAGCAGCTCGTTCGCCGTCGTGGCACGGATGGCGTGCACCGGACGGTCCGGTAGCCGCGTCAGCGGTGCGGCTCCACCCTCGGTGGTGGAGAAGAACATCCGCGCGCCCGGCGCCACCGCCCGCACTGCATCGCCGAGCCGGGAGGTGAGCTCCTCCGCGGTGGAGACGAGGGCGGAGTTCGTGATCGCCGTCTGCTCCCGCACGTGCAGCGAATCGACGGGGAACCAGTGCGACTCGGTGACGGCCGCGAGATCGACGGCTGCGCGGACGATCTCCGCGGCCCGGTGCTCGTGCTCCGGGTTGACCGTCGCTCCGGCGGCGGTCACGGCCAGGTGCGCACCCGCCGGGATCGTGCCGGCGACGGCCCGCAGGGCGTCCTCGTCGAGGCCCACCAGGTCCTCGCCCAGCGCGTTGTGGCCGCCGCGCACCCACGCGCGGTGCACGCTCGCCGACTGCACCTGGTGCGGTTCCGACCGGTCGGGCAGCCGGCGCGGGGTGATGCGCAGCGACACGACCGCGCGGCCCGGCGCGCGCAGGATCGGGTCGCTGAGGTCGAACACGACCGCGGAGACATCCTGGTCGTGCGCATCGAGGGCGCGGAGGGCGTCGGCAACCGACGCCGTGAGGGACCGTCGGGCGGGCAGGTCGGCCCGCAGTACCTGGCGGACGGCGCCGTCCGCATCGACCGCGACGGCAGCAACGACCAGGCCGTTGCCGAGCCGCACTCCGATGCGCATGGACACGGTCGTCATCCTCTCCCGCGACGCGAACCCCGGGAGAGCCAGCTGTCGGCCGCCACGGCGAGCAGGATCAGCGATCCGGTCACGACCTGCTGGTAGGTGGTGTCCCAGCGCAGCAGGTTGAAGCCGTTCCCGATGACGGTCAGCACCGCGACCCCGACGACCGTGCGCCACATCGCGCCGGCCCCGCCGAGGATGCTGGTTCCGCCGATCACGACGGCCGCGATGGCCGTCAGCTCGATGCCGGTGGCCAGCGCAGGCTGGGCCGAGCCGGCCCGGGCGACGAGGACCATGCCGGCGGCCCCGGCGCACAGCCCCGACACCGCGAACGCGGCGACCCGGACCGCTGGTGTGCGGATCCCGCTGAGCCGGGCCGCCTCGGCGTTGCCGCCGACGGCGTAGATGCGCCGGCCGAAGGTCGTGCCCCACAGCACGAGCCCGAACACGACGGCGAACGCGACGAACAGGATCGTCGATCCCGTCAGCCCGCCGACCATCGGTGACGCCCACGTCTGCGCGGCCGCGCGGGCGTCCGGCGGCAGCGAGACGATCATCCCGCCCGTGATCACGACGGCCAGTCCACGGTAGATGATGCTGATCGCCAAGGAGCCGATGAACGAGTTCACCCGGGTGAGCACGATGGCGACACCCGTGAGCGTGCCCAGGGCGGTGCCCGTGGCGAGCGCGACGACGAAGCCGCCGACGGTCCCGAGCGCCTGGGTCGCGAACACCCCGACGATCGCCGAGCAGGCGAGGTTCGCGGTGCAGGAGAGGTCGAACGCCCCGCTGACGATGCACAGGGTCGCCCCGATCGCGAGCAGGCCGACGACCGCCACCTGGTCGAGCAGGTTCGCCAGGTTCTGCCCGGTGAGGAAGGTCGTGGTCGCCAGGCTCAGGTACACCACGATGGCCACGAGCCCACCGACGATCCCGAAGTCGCGCAGGTCGATCCGACGCCGGGCAGGCCGCGGCTCGGTCGTGACGGGGGCGGCGGACCTGGTCATCACGTTCATCGGACGGGCTCCTGGTGGAAAGCGGCGGACATGACTTCCTGGCGATCGGCCGGGAGCGCGAACTCGGCGCAGACCCGGCCGCGGCGCAGCACGAGCAGCCGATGCGCCAGCGCCATGACCTCCTCGAGGTCGGAGCTGACCACCACGACGGCGGTACCGCGGGCGGCCAGGTCGAGCACCAGCTGATGGATGTTGGCCTTCGCGGCGATGTCGACCCCGCGGGTCGGCTCGTCGACCAGGAGCACGGTGGGTGGATCGACCAGCCACTTGGCGAACATCGCCTTCTGCTGGTTCCCGCCGGACAGCGCCTGCACCGGCAGGCGATGGGCCGCGCCGCGCACGTCGACGAGCGCCAGCGCGATCCCGGCGGCGCGCCGCTCGGCGCGGCCGCGGACGACACCGGCGAGCTGGCGGCTGCCCAGCGTCGGCAGGGCGACGTTCTCGACCGCGTCCCGACCCAGGACGAGTCCCTCGTCCTTGCGGGACTCCGGCACCAGCGCGATCCCCCGCGCGATCGCCGCCGGGACCGAGTGCCGGCGCACCGTCAGACCGTCGACGGTGATCTCGCCGCGCTGCAGCGGATCGACACCGAAGATCGCGCGCAGCGTCTCGGTCCGCCCGCTGCCGACGAGCCCGGCCAGCCCGACGATCTCGCCGCGGCGGACCTCGAACGAGACGTCGGTGATGGCTGCGTTCGTCAGGCCGTGGGCCCGGAACACGACCGGCGCGGCGGGCTCCACGGGTTCGGGCCGCGCCGCGAGCGCCTGCACGTCCCGTCCGACCATGAGCCGGACGAGGCTGCTGGGCGTGTGGTGGGCCGCGGCGGCGGTCGTGATCTGCGCACCGTCGCGCAGCACGGTCACCCGGTCGGCCAGCGCGAGCACCTCGTCCAGGAAGTGCGACACGAGGATCACCGTCCGCTGCTGCGCGGCCAGCCCGCGCAGCACCGCGAGCAGGTGCTCGGTGTCGGCCTCATCGAGGGTCGCGGTCGGCTCGTCGAAGCAGAGCACCCGGGAGCCGCGGGCCAGCGCCCGGAGGATCTCCACCTGCTGGCGCTGCCCGACCGACAGCGTGCGCACCCGCCGCATCGGGTCGAGCTCGAAACCGACCTCGTCGACCAGCGCGCGGTAGCGGCCCAGGTCGGCCCGGGGCCCGGCCAGTCCCGCGTGGCTGCGCCAGTTGCCGAGGAACACGTTCTCCAGCACTGTCCGGTCGGGCACGACGGCCAGCTCCTGCGAGATGAGCGAGACACCGTGGGCGATCGAGTCCCGCGGTCCGGCGAACCGGACGGGTGCGCCCTCGATCCGCACCGTGCCCGCGTCCGGCACGATCGCCCCGCCCAGGATGCGCAGCAACGTCGACTTGCCGGCGCCGTTCTCTCCGAGCAACCCGTGGATCTCCCCGGGCGGTATCTCCAGCGAGACGTCGTGCAGGACGGGCACGCCCGCGTAGCTCTTGCCGATCCCGTCGACGCCGATCGTAGGTGTGCGCGGCGACTGCCTGGTGCGGATCATCGCGCGTCAGTCGTCGTAGCGGGAGGTGAAGTCCGCGAGCGACGCGGCGGTGCCCCGGCCCCGGTTCGGCGCGAGATCGGCCTCGTCGGTCGCGGTCGCCACCTGCTCGCCGCGTGCGTGCTTCACCCCGAGCTCGGCGGCGGTGGCGCCGTTCTTGTGGATGTCGGTCACGTACGCGGCGAACCACTTCTTGGACGTGACCGCCTCGACCGCGGTCTTCGACCCGCCGTTCGCGACGAACCGGATCGGGCTGGTGGCACCGGCAGCGGCGGACGCGCCGGCGATGGCCTGCGACGATCCGATGACAACGTCGACGTCGGGGTTGGCCTGGATGATGTCCTGGAACGCGGAGCGCCCCTTGTCCTGCGTGTAGCCGCCCTCCACCTGCGCCACCACCTCCACGCCCGGCTTCGTGCGCAGCGTGTCGACGACGGCCTTCGTGCGGGCGTTGTCGAGCGGGAGGCTGCGGAAGCCCTCCATGTAGGCGACCTTGCAGCTCGGCTTGCCGGTGTCGGCGCACGCGCTGATCCCGAGCTCGCCGAGCGCCTCGCCGTTGCCGACCGGCGGATCGACGATCGAGATGGCGCCCGGCACCTGCGGAGCCACGGTATCGAGATCGGGGCCCACCGGGGTGAACTCCACGACGACGGTGATGCCGGCATCGACGGCCGCCTTCAACGGCTGCTGGACGGCGAGGTTGTCGTTGGCCTGGATGACGATCACGTCGAAGCGCCTGGACGTGACGGCGTCGGTGATCTGCTGCACCTGGGTCGGGCCGTCGAAGTTGCCGTCGACGAACGTCGCGGTGGCGTTGTTGGCCGCCACGCCGTCCTTGACGCCCCCGAACACCCCCTGCGCGAACGAGTTGGCGGCGGCGAACCCGAAGAACCCGACGGCGATCTGCCGGTCGCCGCCGGCCTGCGTGCTCGGCGCGGCCCCGCCCGCGCATCCCGACAGCGCCGTGCCGAGCGCGATGAGCAGTGCGGCTGCGGAAAGGGATTTCCTGGTCATGACGGGTCTCCTGAGAGGGCCTGGTAGCCGTAGGTGGCTGCCGCGTGGGCGGCGGAGAGGTGTCCGTTCGCGACGTCGTTCGCGACGGCATCGGGATCGCGCAGCGCCGGGTCGCCGTAGCCGCCCCCGCCGCTGACCTCCAGCCGCACGACATCGCCGCGCCGGACGGGCCGGGCGTTGACCTTGAGGGTTCGCACCTCGTCGGACCGGCCGGGATTGATCACGACGGTGGGACCGGCACCGGGCCCGCCCTCGAACAGCCCCCACGGCGGGGTCTGCGAGCGCTCGAACCACAGCCCGAGCGCGGCGTCGGCGAGGAACTCGTACTCGCGCACCACCCCGTTGCCGCCGCGCCACCGGCCGGCGCCCCCCGAGTCCGGCCGGATGCCGTACTCGCGGACCCGCAGCGGGAACTTCGTCTCGACCATCTCGATCGGGAGGTCCTTGAGCGATCCGTTCACGTTGTTGATCAGCGCGGATTCGCCGTCGGAGCCTTCCCAGGCGCCCCAGCCGCCGAGCGTGGCCTCCATCGAGACCCAGTTGCGGCCGACCCTGGGATCGAACCCGGCCGTCGTGATGATCATCGAGTCGCCGTGGCTGGCCGCGGCGACCCGGTCGGGCAGCGCCGGCGCGAGCGCCCGCGACACCATGTCGATGAGCAGCCCCAGGTGGGAGAAGTACCACTGGCACGCGGCCGGGGCGACCGCCCCGAGGACCGAGCCCTCCCGGACCTTCACCGTCAGCGGGCGGAAGGAGCCGCCGTTGGAGTTCGAGTCCGGGCTGACGAGGATCTTGTAGCCGACCCGCAACGCCGAGACGGCCTGCGCCGCACCGCAGTTGACCGGGCCGGTGGTCTGGTCGGCCGACTCCGTGACGTCGAACTCGATCCGGTCGCCCCGCACGGTGACGGTGAGCGCGATCGGCACCGGGACGCCGCGCCGCACCCCGTCGTCGTCGAGTACCCCTGACGCGGAATACACGCCGTCGGGTATCTCTCGCACTCGCTCGAGCTCCAGCTCCTCGGTCTGGCGGAAGATCTCGTCCCGCGCGGCTTCGAGCGTGTCCAGCCCGTAGCGGCGGACGAGCTCCTGCATGCGGATCGCGCCCATCCGCATCGCCGCGATCATGGCGTGCATGTCGCCGAGCGTCTGGTACGGGAAACGGGTGTTGGTCTGGATCAGGTCGACGACGGCGGTCTCCCGCCCGTCCTCGACGAGCCGGACGGGCCCCATCCGGAACCCCTCCTGGAAGATGTCGGTGGAGTCCATCGAGGCGCCGACGTCCTTGCCGCCCATGTCCATCCAGTGCGCGCGAGTGGCCGAGAAGCCGGCGAGCACGCCGTCGACGAAGATCGGGGCGAAGATCGTGACGTCGTTGAGGTGGGTGCCGGCGAGGTAGGCGTCGTTGAGGATCCACACGTCGCCATCGCGCCAGACGTCGCGGCCGTGCCGTTCCTCGACGGCCCGCGAACAGGTCTCGATGTTGCCGAGGAACAGCGGCAGCCCGGCCGACTGGCCGAGTATCTGGTGGTGGCGGTCGAGGAGGGCGACGACGCAGTCCCCGCCCTCGTAGATGATCATCGAGTAGGCGGAGCGGATCAGCGTGGCGTTCATGTCCTCGGCCGCGCTGGTGAGCGCGTTGCGGATGATC
>Ga0307513_10003992_pt1 | contig 19806 bp, 20 predicted proteins | sample 15_EM_MG_FD_202174 | JGI IMG/M metagenome (GOLD analysis project Ga0307513, IMG submission 202174) | Populus trichocarpa ectomycorrhiza microbial communities from riparian zone in the Pacific Northwest, United States - 15_EM | ecosystem: Host-associated > Plants > Roots > Unclassified | place...
CGATGTGGAGAAGCTCATCCGCGTGCTGCACCGCCTGGTCGACGGCGGCCACAGCGTGGTGGTGATCGAGCACGACCTCGACGTGATCGCCGAGGCCGACTGGGTGATCGACATGGGGCCGGAGGGTGGCGGAGCCGGTGGTACTGTGGTCGCTGCGACGGACCCGGTTGCCTTGGTGAAGGTCAAGGCCAGTCACACGGGAGCGGCGTTGGGGCCGGTGTTGGCGAGGTGACGTGTGTGATGCTTCACGCCCAATACCGCTTTGCTGCCGATGATCTCGTGATTGGCCGGTGCAGGCTCATCTGATGAGCCCTATTCAATGCACCATGAGCGGCCGCGGTAGGAAGCGTCTGAGCGGACGACGCTTACACTCACCGAGCCCCCAGCCTTGAAAGTTTGCGAGTCCAGGGATTGATATGTCTGAATTCAACCCGCAGCTGTTCATTTGGGCAAGGCAGGCCGCCGGCTTGACCATCGAAGAAGCCGCTACCGCCCTGCATATTCAGCCTCGGTCCCTCGTGGAGATCGAGGCCGGCGGCGTAGATCCTTCCAGGCCGCAGCTTCTGCGCATGGCGCAAGCCTACCGGCGGTCGCTGCTCACCTTTTATCTGCCGGCACCTCCAACCAAAGGAGACCGTGGCCAGGACTTCCGCACCGTCGTGACTGAGCGCGCCCAATCCGCCGAAGTCGCCATCGACGCATTGGTGCGCGACGTGCGGGCACGGCAAGCCGTCGTTCGCTCTACGCTTGAGGAGGACGACGACTTCGAACCGCCTCTTTTCATCGGCAGCTTGGACATGGGCGCCGGGGTCCCAGCACTCAAAGAGGCGATCACCCGAGTCATCGGGTTCGACATTGCAGAATTCAGAAGACAGCCTACCAACGAGGCTGCTTTCAACCTGCTGCGTGCTAAGGCAGAGAGCGCGGGGGTCTTTGTGATGCTGATAGGTAACCTCGGAAGCCACCACTCAGCCATTCCCGTTGCGGCATTCCGCGGCATCGTCCTCGCCGATCCGATCGCTCCCTTAGTCGTAATCAACGATCAGGACGCGAGGGCCGCTTGGTCGTTCACGCTGCTGCATGAATTGGCGCACCTGTGGCTCGGGCAGAGCGGTATCAGCGACGGACCATCGGAGCAGCGAATCGAGCAGTTCTGCAACGAGGTGGCAGCCGAGATGTTGGTGCCTAGAGCCGAAATTGCCTCGGTTTCGTTGGATGGCCTTGAGGAGGACGAGCGAGTCGACGTTATCCAAAGGCTCGCACGCAATTGGAAGGTGAGTCGTCCGATGATTGCCTACCGCTTTCTCAAGGCTGGGCGGATCACAGAGCGCGCTTGGCGAGCACTCGACGACAAGTTCAGGGAGATGTTCACGGCCGAAAGGCAGCGTGAAAAGGCCGCTTCGAAGAGCAAGAAGAACGCGCCGTCCTACTATGTCGTCAAGCGGCATAAGGTGGGGCACGCAATGCTCAGCTTCGCTGCTCGTTCGCTCAGCGCCGGCACGTTGTCGCCTACCAAAGCGGCGCAAGTGCTCGGCGTCAGCCCTCGCAGCGTGTTCACGCTGCTTGGCCCGAACGCCTGAGCAAACGCCATGCTTTATTTGCTCGATGCCAGTGTCCTGATCACAGCGCACGCGCAGTACTACCCGATTGATGGCGTTCCCGAATACTGGGAATGGTTGCGCCATATGGCAGAGCGTGGGAACGTCAAGATGCCGATAGAAATTTACGAGGAAATCAAGGACGGCCCCACCGAAAAGGATCTGCTATTCGAGTGGCTCAGTGAGGAGACTTGGAAGCGCGTGCTGGTGCTCGATGCCGCGGTGTCGCCAGCCTTGGTGCAGCGCGTCGTTGCCGAAGGCTACGCTCCTGATCTTTCTGATGACGAGGTAGAACAAATTGGACGCGACCCTTTTTTGATTGCGCACGCTCTCGCGAGTACAAACCGGTGCATCGTCACCGTCGAAAACTCGTCTCCCAAGAAGCAGCGGGCAAACCGAAAGATTCCTGACGTTTGCAAAGCGCTTGGAGTCGGATGTTGCGACCCGTTTTCGTTCACGCGAAAGCTCGGCTTCAGTACCGGGTGGAAGGCAAGGCGATTCTGACGACACCCGGGCGTTTAACGCTGGTCTGCGCCCGCGGTTCGAAGGGACGCCGGGGAGTCTTGCAATCCGACATCCCCCATCGTTATCAGCGCGTTTCAACGTGCCTTGGAGGACGCGTCGTCAACTTACGAACGGGTTGAACACCGGAACCCCAACGCGCTCGAAGTCACGCCCATTGCGCGTCATGACCATGAGGCGGTGCACTTGGCGGTGGCCGCGATCGTATACGGGCGCGGCCGACTTTCGCGCGTGGGCCAAACTCACGCACAAACAGTCAGACACCCATAGGCAGCACGCCGAAGGTCGACTCGACCTGGTCGGTCTACGCCTCGGCCAGGGCCGCCTTCAGAGATAGGCGGTCGGGCGCCGTTTGGCCGGGCCGCGGGGCGGGATAACCAGGCCCGTGCCGCCGACATCGGACAGCAGCAAGGACTTGAGCGTCGGCCGTGCCCCGTCGCGCATGCGCTTCCATTCCGCGATGGGCACGAGCACCGCAGTCTCCGTGCCGCCTCGGGTGACCACCTGCGGCCCCTCGTTCACGCAAGCATCGAGCAGTTCACCGAAACGGGCTTTTGCATCCCGAGCGGACCAATGGCTCATCGTCGGCTCCTGAAATGACTGGTTCGATGCCGAGTTTGAAGGGGCAAAGTTTCTAGCGCAAGCGGGCACTGCCCAACCGCCGAGCTACAGCCATGCGTGCAGTTGGCCAGTCGGTGATTTGGCCTGCCTGTGGCAGGCGACATGCATAAGAATCAGCCATCTTCTATGCGCGTGAGCCACCCACCGCTGTTCAGTCGCGCCCCCGCTGAAGCCAGAATTCCGCGTCGAACAGCTGCTCAGCCCCGGTGCGTTCGTTGATGAGCCAGAACTGTCGGCCGTCTGTGCTCAGGCGGGTCACCTCGCCGGTGTGGCGCCCGGCAGTCACGCGCTGGCCGAGCGCATTGGCGGGGAAGCCGGGTTCCCGCGCCAACTGCTGCAAAGGCACGGTCTCGCGTGCGTCGCCGGCCAGGCGCAGGCGTTGCACGATGGGGGCGAGCAAGGGATTGGCGGCATCGGCGGGCGAGAGATAGACCACCACCTTGGCCTGCGCGCGGCTGAGCGCCACGTTCACCAGCCGCTGCGCGCCTTCGGTTTGCAAGAAGGGCTGAGCGCCATCGGCAGGGTCGAACAACACCACCGCGGCCTCGCTGCCCTGGGCGCGGTGCACGGTGCTGACCTTCATCGTCTCGGGCACGCCGAGCGCGCGCAGGCGCTTGCGGATCAGCGCGCGCTGCGCGCGGAACGGCGTGAGTACGATGAGCTCGTGCGGCTGCCAGGGCTCGTGGTCTGCGTCATCGCCAGCCGACGTGGGCGCCAGCGCGGCGGCCACGGTGTCGGCAATGGCTTGGGCCGACTCGCGGCGCACGGGCCCGCGCTCGGCGGCCGACCAGGCGCCATCGGTCTTCACGCGGTGCACGTGCACATGGGTGTCGGCGTCGATGGGGCCCAGCGCGCGCCGGCGCACCGCATGCCATTCGGGCGAGGCCTGCGCGTCGGCGGCGACGCGCAGCGCCCCGTCGTAATAGAGGTCGCTCACCAGCTGGCTGATCGGCCCGGCCATGCGCGATTGCTCGTCGAGCAGAGCCACCGAGGCGGCTGCCTGGCGCGGCATCTCGGCAAATGCCGAGCGGCCCAGCCAGCGCTGCGCGTGGCGGTCGGTGCTGCGCAGCACGGGCGAGAGCTGCTGCGGGTCGCCGGCAAACAGCCGAGCGCGGCCCAGCGGCATGAGCGCGAGGGCATGCGCCAGGCTCACCTGGCTGGCTTCGTCGAAGACGAGCAGATCGAACGGCGGATCGCCCTCGGGCGACAGCTCGCGCAGCGTCTTCAACGTGAAGGCGGCGCGCGTGGTGGTCATGCTGGCCAGGCGGCAGCGCTTGAGCACTTGGAGTGAAGCGGCTCGCAGTTGTTCGCGCAGCGCGGCGACGCGGTCGGCCCAGGCTTTGAGCGCGGCCATGTCGTTCGATGCCCCCCCGAGATGACGCACGAGCAGGCGGGCGGGCCGCTTCGGCACGCGCCAGCTGTCCGATCAGGCCCTGGTCGTCGGTAGGGATCAGGTGCTCGCGGCCGCTGTAGGCCGCCGCGTCGAAGCGGGTGCCCAGCCGCTGCACGGTGCTGCGCAGCGCGTCGCGCCGGCCTTTCTGCAGCGCCTTGTCGACGGCCATGGTGGCCAGGTCGACGGCGTGGTTGGTGGTCGACAGCAAGAGCACGCGGGTCTGCGGCCGCCGATCGAGGTATTCGGCCAGCAGCACGCCCAGCGTGGTGGTCTTGCCGGTGCCGGGCGGGCCCCACAAGAAGGCGCTGCTGTGCTGCACCAGCGAGAGCGCCGCGCGTTGCGCTGGGCGCAACCAGCGAAAGGGCTCACCGTTGAGTGCCGGGCCATCGCGCAGCGGCTGCGGGTGGGCCAGGTCGGGCAGGCAGGCCAGGGCGCGCTCGGCCCAGGGGGTGTCCCACCACGCATCGGCCAAGGCGTTGAGAAAACGGGTGGGGTAGAGGCGGATCAAGAAGTCGGGCCCGGGCGGCGGGACACTGGCGTTCTGCAGCACCAGCTGGTCGTCTTCCGCCACCACGGCGAGCACGCTGGCGCCACCTTTCGTGGGCGCGCCCCACCAGACCGAGGCGCCGTCGAGGCTGTCGTCGAGCAGCGCCCGGGCCGAGGCCTCGCCGGGCCGCTGGCCCTCGGCATACACATAGCCGGGCTCGAGCGTCACGCGCCACAGCGGGCCTTCGCGTTCGCTGCGCAGCACCTTGAAGTCGTAGTACTCGGGTGTGGCGCTGAGCTCGGCATTCAGCGCGGTGCGCAGGTCGGCGAGGCTCATAGGTCAGGGGTGGGGCAGTGCGCAGGCAGGGCGAAGGGCGCGACTGTAGTCGCCGCCCGGTGACGTGGGGAAGCCGCGGGTCACTGGAACTAGGGCAAGAACCGATGCCTCACAGCTAACGCCACGGCTTCATCGAGTTAGCAAAATCCACGAACGCGCGCAGCGGCGCCGGCAGGTGCTGGCGGCTGGGGAAGTAGAGAAACGGGCCCGAGAAGCTCAGCCACCAGGGCTCCAGCACAGGCTCCAGTTCTCCGCGGTCGATGTAGGGGCGCAGCCAGTCTTCGAACAGGTAGATGACACCGCTGCCGGCGACGGCCGCGTCCACAGCCAGGTCGACGGTGGCGCCGATGCGCACGATCAGCGGGCCCTTCGGGTCCACCTTGATGCTCTCGCCATCGCGCGCGAACTCCCAGGTCGACAGGGTGCCGCTGGCGTGGCGCCCGCGCAGACACGCGTGATCGAGGAGGTCGCGCGGATGTTCCGGGCGACCGCGGCGCTCCAGGTAGGCGGGCGATGCCGCGGCCGCAAAGCGTTGCCGTGGCGGCCCGATCGGAACGACGACCATGTCCTGCTCCAGACGTTCTTCGTAGCGAATGCCGGCATCGAAGCCTTCGGCCACCAGGTCCGACAAGCGGTCTTCTGCGACCACCTCCAGGGTGATGTCGGGGTACGCGGCCAGGAAGGCGGGCACGATTCGTGGCAGCACGAGGCGCGCCGCACTGACTGGCACGTTCAGCCGCAGCTTGCCGGCCGGGCGATCCCGAAACCCGTTGACCACGTCCAACGCCGACTCCACCTCGGCCAGCGCAGGCCCCAGCCGCTCGATGAGCCGCGCGCCCGCCTCCGTGAGTGCCACGTTGCGCGTGGTGCGGTGAAGCAGCCGAACGCCGAACCTGGTTTCTAGCCGGCGCAGCGCCTCGCTCAGGCGTGACGCGCTGGTGCCCGTGGCCCGCGCAGCACCGCGGAAGCCACCTTCGCGGGCGACCGCCATGAACGCCGCAAGATCTTCAAGGTCAGCCATTGTTCTGATTTCCGCACGGCCCGTGCCGATTGCAGCGGATTGTCCATCGGCCTCGCGCTTTCTACAGTGAAGACATCCTTTTGAAAACGGAGTGCGACATGAACGACATCAGTACCGCTGGAACATTCAAGCTCGGTGACCGCAGCGTGAAGCGCATGGGCTACGGCGCCATGCAACTGGCCGGCCCCGGCGTGTTCGGGCCACCGAAAGATAGGGCCGCTGCGTTGCGGGTGCTGCGTGCCGCACTGGAGCGCGGCGTCAACCACATCGACACCAGCGACTTCTACGGACCGCACATCACCAACCAGCTGATCCGTGAAGCACTGCACCCGTACCGCGACGGCCTGGTGATCGTCACCAAGATCGGCGCGATGCGTGGCGCCGATGCTTCGTGGCGCCCTGCCTTCACGCCGGCCGAGCTGGAGACGGCGGTGCACGACAACCTTCGGAACCTCGGGCTCGACGTTCTCGATGTGGTGAACCTGCGGATCATGTTCGACGTCCACGGCCCTGCCGAAGGGTCGATCGAAGCGCCGTTGACGGTGCTTGCCGAACTGCAGCGCCGTGGGTTGGTCAGGCACATCGGCTTGAGCAACGTGACGCGTGCACAGGTTGCCGAAGGCCGCTCGATTGCCGACATTGTCTGCGTGCAGAACCAGTACAACCTGGTGCATCGCCAAGACGATGCGTTGATCGACGAACTGGCAGCGGCCGGCACCGCGTACGTTCCGTTCTTCCCGCTCGGCGGCTTCACGCCCTTGCAGTCGAGCGCGTTGAACGACGTGGCCGCGAGCCTCGGTGCCACACCGATGCAGACAGCGCTTGCATGGCTGCTCCACCGCGCGCCGAACATCCTGCTGATCCCAGGCACCTCATCGGTGTTGCATCTGGAGCAAAACCTGGCCAGTGCCAGCCTGAAGCTGCCCAACGCGGCGCTCGACGTGCTGGATCGGCTCTTTCCTGAGGGTGTGGCGGCTTGAGCGCGGAAACCGCGGCGCGCTGCTGAATCGTCGCGCCGAGCTTGAGGGAAGCCTCAGCGCCCGGGCCCGCCTGCCGGCCCGCGGCGCGACTGCGATTGGTTGCTGCCACCCACATGCGACTCGCGGTCGTGGCGACTGTTCGGCGTGCGCTTGCCTTGGTTCAGCTGGGTCGCGTCCTGCTCGCCCATCTTGTTGGTGTCGTTCTCGACTTTCCCCGCCTTCGGGGCCTGCTCATCGCGCTGGTTTTGTTTGCGGGTCATGGTGTGCTCCTGCTGTGTTGCCTCAGGGTGCGCCGCACCCCACCGATAGAGGGGTGCAGGCGCATGCAAACCATTCTTGCCAGCTGGGCGGGCCTTGCCTGTAGGACGGTGCCGCGTTCAAGGGCCATGAAATTCCACGCCGCTGCCGATTGCGCGCGCTCCGGCAGCTCAGTACTGCAGCTTCGGATACCAATCGGTCCCGCGCCCCTCGGGCGTGAGGTCGAGCACCGACCAGAGCGACGCAATGTCGGGAGCGTCGCGCGGGTCTTGCCCGGGGTCGGCCATGTCCTTCGTCATCTCGCTCGCCCAGAAGAGCCGCACCTTGTCGCCATCGCGCTTGAAGACGACCAGCGCCGGGTACTCGCTGCCGTCGGGCATCAGGATGCCGAGGTCTCTGGCGTAGTCGTCGCCGACCGTCTGCACGAAGTTGAGATCGCGCCAGCCGCGCTCTTGCGCGAAGGCGTACTGCCGATTCACCGGCGAGCGCCCCAAGATCTTGAGCGCCACGCGTTGCTTGATGTCGGCCGCATTGCCGTTCACCGAGCCGAGCCAGTTGGTACACATGGGGCAGGGCCGCTCGCGTTGCGGCCCGTACATCCAGAAGTAGGTCACCAGCGTGTCTTTGTCGCCGAACAGATCGAGCAGCCCGACCTCGAAAGCTTGTTCATCCTTGAAGCGGTAGTCCTTGCTGATCACCGGCCCTGGTGGCAGCGCGCGGCGCCGTTCGGCCAGGCGCGTCATGCTGCGGCGGAACTCGATCTCGTCGGCCAGCAGCGCCGTGCGGGCGGCGTTGTATTCGGCTGAAGCGCCGGGGAACGGCGTCTTGCCCAGTGCGGCAAGTTGGGGGGCGGGTTTGAGATCGACGGGCATGGGGCACTCCTATAGGTTGAGGCTGCATTTCTCGATGGCAAGCCGTGTACCCGCGTGCAGGACCCAGCCCCCGCTCACCCGTTCTTGAACAATCCCCGCTCCTTCATTCGCATCAGCCGCGACCGCGTCGCCGGCTTGTGCGACAGGGCGGTCACGTGGAGAGGGGGCTCGGGTGGGCCCTCGGCGTCGTCGTCGGCATGTTCGTTCGACGGCACCGGCACGTCGTCGGGATAGGCGTTCATCGACGACCAGGGTGCAAGCTCCGAGAGATCGGGCGTGTGGGGCCGGTGATCGTCGTGCCCGTCCAGGGGGCTCACGTCGGGGACCACGTTGACGCCAAGGTCGGTGACCACATCCAGCAGCACCGGCAGTTCGCGGATGGCCTGCTCGACGTCGCGGCGGCTGGGTGTCACGCCGCGGCGTTCGGAGCGCGGCTCGGGAACGGGCGTCGGCTCGGCGTTGATCGCCAGGTCGACGAAGTCGCTGGCGCGACGCTTGGGTGAAGGGGGCGGGCGAGAACGCTTGGCCGCAGCCATGCGGCGCTCGATCGCGGGCAAGGGGTTGGCATCTGGCGTGGCCGGTGGCGCGACCACGTCGGCACGCGTCACCACGCCTGGCCGTTCCTCGGCCACGGGGACACCCGCCGTCACGCCGTGAATGCGGACCTTCTCCCACACCAGCCCGGTGGCGGCAAGCTGGCGCAGGCGCTCGGCGCGCGCCCGCGCACTGCGCATGGAAGTGAGGGCGGCATGAAGCTCGGGGTAGACCTCGCTGTCGAGCTCGAATTCCAATCGCACGGTGGGCATGGGCAAGATCGCTACGGTCGTTCTCAGGCTTCGGCGAGCGCTTCGCCGATCATCTGGAAGCCCCGCACGTTGGCGGCCATCGACTCGGGCATCACGAACACCGGGATGGCGGGAAAGCGCTTGGCCAGCACGTCGCGGAAGCGCTCGGGGTGGCCGCCCACCAGCACCACCAGGTCGATGATTTCGTGCGCATCGCGCAGGCCGTCGACCATGCGGTTCACCGAGTCCTCGACCACGCTCATGACCACCGGCTCGAAGCGGTTCAGGTCGTGTGCCGTGCCCGCGAGCTTCACCGGCTTGCCCTGGCGCAGGGCCTCGTTGATGCGCGGCATGACGGCCGGGCCCAACGGGCGCCCCACGTCAGCGGCCAGAGACTCCTGCACGGCCCGCACCACGCGGTGCCGGCCGGCGTCGGACGCGGCGCCGCTCGCGCGGGGGTTGATCGAGCCCTGCTGGATCAGCAGCCAGTCGAGCGTGTGTTCGCCGGGGTCGACCATCAGCACCGACAGGTCGTCCAGGTCATCGGCGTCGGCCAGCGGCTCCAGCGCGCCGGCGGTCTGCGTGATGACGGTGTTCAGTTGTTCGAGGTGCTCGCCAATGGCGGCATAGCCGCCCATGGGCTGCGCCTGCACGATGACCTTGGCGACGGTCACGCTCTTGCCGTCGCCCACGTCCATGTTGCCTTCGTAGTGGGCGCGCAGGTAGTCGCGGCGAATCGCATCGTTGTACTGATTGACCGGCAAGCCCAGCACCAGCAGGTCGATGCGCGAGTCGCCGGCTTCCACCATGTAGCGCAGCGCGCCCTTGGTGAGCGCCTCGTAGATGGTGCCGCGGTAGAACTCGTCGGTCACGTCGCGGCCGAAGCTGCCGCCGGCCTGGGCCAGCCCGACGTCACGGCCCACCTCGTAGAGCGCGCCATTGACGGGCACGTCAAAGGTGTCGCGGCGGCGCGTGCCGAGCGTGCGCACGGCACTCGCGTCGGCCGGAATGGCCATCGACGGAAAGTGGACGATGGAGACACCTTCGTCGTCGCCGACGGTGAGCTTGACGAGACCGAAGCCGACATCGATGGCGCGCACGACGGGCGCCGAGGTGGCGTGCGGCGCGGCGACCTGCCGCAGCAGCTTGGAAGAGGAAGAGGGCGTCGGCATGGAGGTCTCCGTTCGTGAGGGGCGAGGCCCGTTATAGCCCTTGGTCGGCTCGCGCGCGGCCATGCCAATGCCTGCGTCAAGGGCATGGGGGGAGCGTGACCACACAGGCCCCGGGCCGCTGCGCATGAGGCGTCTCCCAGCCGCCCGGAAAGTGAATGACGGAACGCCGATTGCTGCACTTCCGCGCGTCTCAACCCGACCGTCCTCAACAACAGGAGGTTTCCATGCGCCTACCCATACTCTCGCGCGCCACCGCCGCAGCGATTGCCCTCGCTTCGGCAAGCGCCCAGGCGACGTTCATCACATTCGACGAACTTCCCTGGGTGCCCATCGAGTCGTTCTCGGACAACCCCGTCACCACGCAGTACGCGTCGCTGGGCGTGACCTTCGAGTCGGGTTACCTGGCCCAGACGTATTACAGCGGCGCGCCACCGGCACACCTCAACCAGTACCTGCTGGGCGGCCACGACCTGCAGGTGAGTTTCAGCGGCACGCTGCCGCACTACGTCAACTTCAACATGAGTTCGCCCTATGGCGAAAGTTCGGAGTCGTATGTGACGGCGTTCGACGCTGCCCGCCATGTCGTCGCGCAAGGCCGCACCGGTGGCTACTACCCAGACGGCAGCCAAGACCCGCCGTGGCGGCAAGACCTGCCGTACAAGGAGAACCGGCCCATCTTCCTGTCATCGAGTTCGGGCATCGCCTTCCTGCAGTTCGGCGACGCCTACGGATCGAGGTTAAGTTCCTCCATCGACAACCTGTACTTCGCCGCCGTCCCGGCCGTGCCCGAGCCAGCGACCATCGCCCTGTTGGGTGCCGGGCTCGCCGTGCTGGGCGTGCGGCGAAGGCGCTCGCCTCGCTAGACGGGGGGTTCAGGCCTTCGCCGCCAGTGAGCCAGGGTAGGTCAACGAGCTGGAGCCCGCCGCGACGGTGAAGACCGCGGCGGTCGTGTTTGCCTGCTGCATCAGCGACGCGTACATCGACATCACGCCTGACTTTCCACCGTAGCGCGCGGCCTGCGAGATCGCTGCGCTCTGCTGAACCGTCGCCGAGAGCTTGAGGGCATCTTGTGCCTGCGTCGCGATGCGCGAGGCGAAGCTGGGCTTGCTGGTATCAGCTTTCAGGAATGCTGTGGTCGCGGCCTTGTCGGCGTCGCTCCCTTTGATGCCGACCGTGCCGTCGCTGCTCACCGAGAACTCGACAGCGCCGGACAGCTTGACGCCAGCCTTGCTCATGGCGGCGCGCAGGTCACCGGCCAGAGCCGTCTGCTGCTTGTCGAGCGCACGCCCGGCCACGGAGGCATCGTGCCGGCCGGCCGCAGTTTGGAGCGCCGCCTGCGTCACGGTGGCCACCTTGGTGTTCGCGTTCGTGCTGCCGGCTGTCGACGTCGTGCTGCTGCCCGTGGACCCAGCGTTCTGCGAGGTCTGGGCGGTCAGGTAGTTCAGAAGCGAGTTGCTGCTGGAAAGTGAAATCACGGGGTTCCTCAGAGCCGCTGAGTCGGCGCAGAGCGCCATCGTGAGGGGACAGGCGGCGGCTTGATCAGAGCTGAAGGCACGGGTTCGACCCGCACTTCGGTCTTGACATGCCAAGCGAGAACGCATGGCGAAGAACTTCGCGTTCGCAGGGGCGATGAGTCGGCCTACGACCCAGTGCTGCCCGTCGTCACTTTCGATGCGACGCCCGATACCCGCCAGCGACCGCGAGCGCGGCTCCCAGATTGCGGCGAACCGCCGCTGGTGTATTCATGACCGCGTGTCCACCGCGATCCAGTTGGTCTCCCACGTTGCGCCGCCGTCGGACGAAAACGCCTGTTCGAAGCGACAGGTGTCGGCGCTCGTCGATTCGATGACGAAGCGCACGAGCACGCGCCGGCCGTCGAATTCCTCTGCGCTGTAGAACACGCCGCGCGGGCCGCCGCCGAATCCTCCCGTCATGGGAGCGGCGAGCGTGCCGGACGCCGCATTGGAGAAATTGAGCGTCCACCGCTTGTGCTTCGGCTCGAAGAGCCGCAGCGAAAGCCCCAGGAGGCGCCCCTCGGGGCCGGAGACATCGAGTTCGACGAGGTTCGCGCGACCGCCCAGCACCGGGTGCACGATGGTCGTGCCGGCGTAGTCGGCCCAGACATCCGATCCGCTCAGAGGGTGCAGGCGGCGCCGCAGCGTCGTGTGCCAGCGGCCGTGCTCGAAGTCGAAGTCGTGCAGCGAACCGGCGGGTGTTGCAGGGATTGCGAGCGCGGCGTCCGGCTCGATGTTGGCTGAGGCCGTGGAAGGTGGGGCGCCAACGGCGCAGGCGCTGGCAACTGCCAGCAGACCGGCGATGCCGCGCAGGGTCGAACGAGTGGGCAGCAGGAACATAGTGAGAGGCAATCGAAGGAGTGATGTGACTACACTGAAGCAGGCTGAACGCCGCCAGTGCGCGATGCGTTCGGGCGACGGAAACAACTCTATCCACCACCATGGACACTGCCAAGAAGGCACCCGGAGGTAACCGTTCGCGCGTTGCACGTGTCAACGCGATTCCGGGTTGCGCGCTCACGGCTGCACTGGCCGCCATCGGCGGGCGGTGGAAGCTCTTCGTCGTGTATCGGCTGGCAGACGGCCCGCGACACTTTGCCGCGTTGCGACGCAGCCTGCCAGACGTGTCGGCAAAGGTGCTGGCAGAACAACTGCGCGAACTGCAAGCTGACGGTCTTGTGAGCCGGGAGCGGAGCGGGCCTGTGCCGGCTGCAGTTCACTACGCGCTCACGTCGCACGGGCGCTCCGTGCTGCCGGTGGCGGAGGAGATCCGTCGCTGGGGCATGGCTCATCAAGCGGCGCATGCGAATCATGTTCAGTCGGACGGCGTGGTCGATGCGCGCGCAGTGTGCGACGCCGCTGTGCCCTAGGCGACAACGCCGGCAACGCACACGGCGGTGGCACCGATCGAGTAGCTGCCTTGCCACGTCAGCGGAGCGATGCGACTCGGCTAAAGCAGTCGAATCTCCTGGGTCCGAACAACCAGATTTTTCTGGCCGAACGATGTCGCCAGGTCTTGCCGCTAGCGTGCCCACCAAGGCAGGTTCAGCTCATACAGCATCACCTCGTAGACGACGATCTCGTCTTGCACCGGCTTCTCGCCTTTGTCGCTTTCCAGAGGTCTTTTGCGGCGTTCGGCTGTAGGCCGTCAAGCCGCCGAAGCGTTCGACCAAGTCGCGAACTTGCTCGAAGACTTCTCGGCGGACCGGTTGGCCGGTGTGTCGAAACGGGGCCGCAGCAACTGGACGAGGTGTTTCACGATTCGTGCAATGCGATGCGACAGGCCTGACGCGGCGAACCGTTGGCGGGGACAGCCTCGCAGGGTTTGCGCCTTACAAAAAGCCTGGCGCGCGTCCCCACGCCCCAGGCTCCAGGCCCCTGGCAGGCTTACCGGCCGTCGCGGTCAGAGTCACCCGGGATCGCGCGCTCCACGGTGTTGCCGAGCCGGTGCCAGGCGTCGCGTGTCGCGTGCTTGGCGTTGTCCCACTCCAGCGAGGAGCGCCCGCGCGCAGTGCCCCAGTCGCGGTGCAGGTCGGACTCGACGTCGTCGAAGCTGCGGCCTGGGTAGCGCGAGTACGAGTCCAAGCCATAGCGGTAGGCCGGCCCGTAGTCGTCATAGTTCGCGCCGCTCGTCACGTAGGGCCGGCTGGAATAGTTGTCGCGCCAGTAGGTGTCTTCGGCGGCGGGGTCGAAGGCCTTGGCCACACTCTTGCCTGCCACGGCGCCCGCTACCGCGCCGATCACGGCGCCCGCGGCAGCGCCGACCGGGCCGGTCATGCCGCCTACCGTGGCACCTGCGGCGGCACCACCGAGCACACCGCCGGTGGCACCACCGACCGCTGCGCCCACACCTTTGGCCACCGGGCGCGAATCCTTGTCGTCACGCATCGTGGGCTTGTCGTCGTTTCGATCTCTCATGAATAACTCCTTGATGGCTTGCGCTGCCGTCGCGGTTTTGACCTCGCCTCGCATGGCAGCGCGTTGCAGGAGTTCTCAGAATAGGCGCGGCCCACGCACCTGCCGACCTCCGCCAGCCGATTGCGCCGCAGGGCGCCGCCTTGCGTTTTTGTCAGGGATCGCCCACAAAGAAAGAACGCCAGACGATTTCCGAGCGGTTCTGCATCCCTGCGGCAGCAAGCTCGGCCAAACGCCGCGCCGGATGATCTCTTCATGGCCATGCCGAGCTTGATTCATGGTGCCTCGACGGGCTCGATTTCGCCCCTGTGAGGACTGGGAGATATCACCCTCACAGGGCCTGCGTGCCTACCATGCTGCCCAGCATCCCACCCCAAGGAGCCCGCCATGGAAACCCAGGAACTGCATCGTGGCCGACTGATCGACCATATCCAACTCGTCGTGCGTGACCTGCCTGCCAGCCAGCGTTTTTACGAAGCGGTGTTCAAGGTGCTGAAGGTGCCGATGAGTGGCGCGGGTGACGACTATTTCTGGGCCGACGAGTTGTTCGTCTCCACGGCGCAGAGCAAGGCGGCGCAGGGCGTGCTCACCGGGCGCCACCACCTGGCCTTCCAGGCGCAGGACCGGGCGATGGTCGAGGCCTTTCACGAGGCTGCGCTGGCGAACGGCGGGCGCGAAAACGGCAAGCCGGGCGAGCGCCCGTACCACCCGGGCTACTTCGCCGCCTTCGTGCTGGACCCGGACGGCAACAACATCGAGGCCGTGTTCCATGGGCCCGCCCAACGCAGCGCGCCATCGGTCCGTGTGACGTTCTGAGCGAGCGCCGCACCGTTGGGTCTGGCCGAGGCCTCCACGGGCCTTCGATGCTTCAGACTGAACGGGTGTTTCTTCGCGAATGCCCAGGGCGAACGGAGATGGCTGAGGTGCGTCACCGACCAGCGGTCAGCTTGAACACCGAGACCACCTGCACAAGCTGCTGAGCCTGGAGCTTCAGGCTCTCGGCGGCAGCGGCGCTTTCTTCGACCAACGCCGCGTTCTGCTGCGTGACCTGATCCATCTGCGTCACGGCATCACCCACCTGGGACACGCCCAGGCTCTGCTCGACGCTTGCTGCGGTGATCTCTTGCATGATGTCGGTCACGCGCTTGATCGAGCTCACGACCTCGGTCATCGTGACGCCGGCTTTGTCGACCAGTGCCGTTCCCTGCTCGACACGGGTCACGCTGTCGTTGATGAGTTTCTTGATCTCCTTGGCGGCCTCGGCCGAGCGGCCCGCCAGGCTGCGTACTTCGGCGGCCACGACAGCAAAGCCCCGGCCCTGCTCACCGGCGCGCGCGGCTTCCACCGCCGCATTGAGCGCCAGGATGTTGGTCTGGAACGCGATGCCGTCGATGACGCCGATGATGTCGGAGATCTTCTTGGAGCTGTCGTTGATGCCCTTCATGGTCTTGACGACGTCTCCAACGATGGTGCCGCCTGAGACGGCAACCGTCGAAGCCCCTTGGGCCAACTGGTTCGCCTGCTTGGCGTTGTCGGCGTTCTGCCTGACGGTGGCGCCGAGCTGCTCCATCGACGCAGCCGTTTCCTCGAGCGCCGAGGCCTGCTCTTCGGTGCGCTGGCTCAGGTCCAGGTTGCCCTGGGCGATTTCAGAGCTGGCCGTGGCCACCGATTCGGAACCCTCGCGAACGCGCACCACGATGCCTGAGAAGGCGTCGCGCATCGACTTGATGGCATGCAACAAGCTGGACTCGTCGTTGGGCTTGAGCGCGATGTGCGCGCTCAGGTCGCCGGCGGCGATGCGTTGGGTGATCTCGGTCGCGTAGGCCGTCTCGCCGCCGAGTTCGCGCAACAGGCTGCGGGCCACCACCAGGCCGATCGCGAGCAACACGGCCGCGAGGAGCAGCGACCCGACCGACATGCCGACAACGCGTTCAACAATGGCGGCGTTCACCGTGTCGATGTACACGCCGGAACCGACGACCCATCCCCAGGGCTCGAAGCCCTTGACGTACGAAACTTTCTGAACCGGTTGCTCGCTGCCGGGCTTGGGCCACATGTAGAAGACGAAGCCCGAGCCGCTGGCCTTGACCGTGTTGACGAACTCCACGAACAGGTGTTTGCCGGTGGGGTCCTTGTTCTCGGTGAGGTCCTTGCCGTCGAGTTCGGGCTTGATGGCATGCATCACCATCTTGGGGTGCATGTCGTTGATCCAGAAATACTCGGTGTTGCTGTAGCGCAGCGCCTTGATGGCGGCGAGGGCGCGTTGCTTGCCTTCTTCCTCGCTCAGCTTGCCCTTGCTCACCTGGTCTTGAAAGTGCACCAGGAGACCGTGGGCGACCTCGACCGTCTGACGCACGCTGCTCTTGCGCTCGTCCAGGATGAGTTTGCGTTCCGAGACAAGGAAGGCGGCGGCCAGGATGACGATGCCCAGCAGGGCGCTTCCGATGACCAGCCCGAGTCTCTTGGTGATGCTGAGCGAGTTCAGTCTGAACATATGTACCTCGATGGGCGCGTCTGGCGTTGGTGTTCGAGTGGCTTAGGGGATCGGCTTGATGCGTCGATCCGGGTCGGGCAGGAGAAGAGCGACGCCCCACCAGACGGGGCGCTTTCTTCAAGCAGTTTTCGGCACTCGGCAACGCCACCTGAGGCGCAAGAACGCGACATCTGGCCGCATTCTTTGAGGTTCCGCCGCTTGGCATGTTGGCCCCGGGGGGATGGCTGCGGCTCAGAGGCACACTGGCCAGAGTCCACTCAGCAGCTTTCCCAATGCACTACCTCTCTTTCGACCTCAGCGACAACGCCGAAGGCGTCACGACGCTGGAGGCCCTGGCCTCCACCGCCGCCGAGCAGCATGCCGCAGTCATGGCCGAGGTGCAGCAGGTGCTGGACTGGGCGTGGCAGCACTTTCCTCACATGCATGGAGCCGCGGATGACGGCATGGATTGGGACCACGACCTGCAGGTGAACGTGGAGGGTGGGCAGTGGCATGCGGTTACGCTGACCTTGACTGGCTCACCGCGTTTCGTCGAAGTGTTCTTCGCTGCCTTTGGAGGCCAGCAGCAAGACTGAGCAGTTCGGAGAACCGTTCCAATCTGGCGTTCCGAGTGCTCGCAGCATCGCGCAGTGGTCTGCCCGGGTGACCACCCATGCGCCGTGCGGTAGCCTGTCGCGATGGATTCCCTGATCGCTGCCGCCGCCCGTGCTCTCGCTGCCGGCGACATGCTCGGCGCCCTCAAGCACGTTGCGCTGCGCGACGACCCGCCGGCGCTGGCGTTGCGGGGCATTGCGATGGCGCAGCTTGGCGAGCACCCGCGCGCCCGCGAGCTGCTGCGGCGCGCGGCCCGCGGTTTCGGTACGCATGAAGAGCTGGCGCACGCCCGCTGTGTCGTCGCCGAGGCCGAGGTGGCGCTTGCCATGCGCGACCTCGGTGGATCGCCGCGCACGCTGGTAGCCGCGGCGGCTGCGCTCGAGGCGCGTGCCGACCACGCCAACGCGTTGCATGCACGGCTGATTGCGGTACGCCGGCTGCTCTTGCTCGGCCGCATCGACGAAGCTGCTGCCGCCCTCGCGGTGCTCGATGCACGTGGTTTGCCACCGGCGCTGCAGGCGGTGGCCGAACTGGCTGCGGCAGAGGTGGCGCTGCGCTCGCTGCGCACGGCACCGGCGCAGGCCGCGCTGGCTCGCGCTCATGAGGCGGCCGAACGCGCGCGCGTGCCCGCGTTGATGGCCGAGGTGCTCGAAGCGCACGCCGCACTCGACCGCCCCGCCGCACGTGGCCTGCAGGCCGGGCAGGAACAGCTGCTTCGCCTGGGCGAGGTCGAAGCCTTGCTTGCCTCGGGCGCGCTGGTGGTCGATGCCTGCCGCCATGGCCTGCGCGCCGGCGACGCGTGGCTGCCGCTGGCACGCCGGCCGGTGCTCTTTGCGCTGGCGCGTGCGCTTGCCGAAGCGTGGCCCGGCGACGTGGACCGCGATGCGCTGATCGCGCACGCATTCCGTACCCGCCACGCCGATGAGACGCATCGCGCGCGATTGCGCGTGGAGATCGGCCGCTTACGCAAGCTCGCGGCGCCGCTGGCGCGCGTCGAGGCTACTGCGCGAGGCTTTGCGCTTACGCCGCTGGGCGAGCGCAGCGTCGTGGTGCTGTTGCCGCCCATCGACGACGAGGGTGCGTCGCTGCTGGCGCTGCTGGCCGATGGCGCGGCGTGGTCGACCTCGGCCTTGTCGTTGGCACTCGGGGCGAGCCAGCGCACGGTGCAGCGTGCGCTCGTCGAGCTGGAGGCGGCTGGGCGTGTGCGTGCGATCGGGCGGGCACGGGCGCAGCGCTGGCTCGCGCCGCCGCTGGCCGGATTCGCGACGAACTTGTTACTCCCCACGGCGCTGGCACTCACGTAAATTGGTTTCCACGGCGCCGGTGTGCAGTGCGCTGAAAGGAAACCAAGCATGAGCCCAGCTCTCGACAAATCAGACAAGCCTCCGAAGGCCAACGCCGCGACGGCGCGCGTGCGCCCCGCCGAGATCGTGCGCGAGTACGGACCCTTCGACGGCGCCGACACGATCCACGGTGTCACCCACGATGGCCACCAGGTGTGGGTGGCCACCGGCGCGAAGCTGGTGGCCTTCGACCCCGCGAGCGGCAAACCCGCGCGCTCGCTGCCCTGCGCCGGCGATGCCGGCACCGCGTTCGACGGCACGCACCTCTACCAGATCGCCGAGGCGCGCATCGACAAGATCGACCCGGCCACCGGCAAGGTGGTGGCGTCGATCCCCGCGCCCGGCTCGGGCAGCGACTCGGGCCTGGCCTGGGCCGAGGGCAGCCTGTGGGTGGGGCAGTACCGCGATCGCAAGATCCACCAGGTGGACCCGAAGACGGGCGCGGTGCTGCGCAGCATCGAGTCCAACCGTTTCGTCACCGGCGTGACCTGGGTTGATGGCGAGCTGTGGCACGGCACCTGGGAAGGTGACGAGAGCGACGTGCGCCGCATCGACCCGGCCAGCGGTGCCGTGATCGAGCGCCTGGAGTTGCCGCCCGGTGTGGGCGTCAGCGGCATGGAGTCCGACGGAGCCGATCTTTTTTATTGCGGCGGGGGAGCGAGCGGAAAGGTCCGCGCCGTACGACGTTCGAAAGGAGCAACAGCATGAACCACCACGACACCACCACCATGAGCACCCAGAACCACCCCGTCGTCTCGAAGGACCGATGGGTCGCCCAGCGCAAGGCGCTGCTGGCGCGCGAGAAAGAGCTGACGCGCCTGCAAGACCAGATCGCCGAGGAGCGCCGCGCGTTGCCCTGGGAGCGCGTCGACAAGAACTACGTGTTCGACGCGCCCGAAGGCCGTCGCTCGCTGGCCGACCTGTTCGAAGGCCGGCGGCAGCTGATGGTGCAGCACTTCATGTTCGGCCCGGGGTGGGAGCAGGGCTGCCCGAGCTGCTCGTTCATGGCCGACCACGTGGGCGGGATGAACGTGCACCTGGCGCACCGCGACACGACTTTCGTGGCCGTCTCGCGCGCGCCGCTGGCTGACATCGAGCGTTTTCGCCAGCGCATGGGCTGGCAGTTCAAGTGGCTGTCGTCGAGCGCGAACGACTTCAACTTCGACTTCGCCGTCAGCTTCAAGGCGGAAGACGTGGCCCGAGGCAAGGTGTTCTACAACTACGGCATGGTGGCGTTCCCGGCAGAAGAGGCGCCCGGTGTCAGCGTGTTCTACAAGGACGACGCGGGCGACATCTTCCACACTTACTCGACCTTCGGCCGCGGCGTGGAAGTGATGATGGGCACCTACGACCTGCTGGACATCACGCCCAAGGGACGCGACGAGCGCGACGTGGATTACA
>Ga0307513_10003993_pt1 | contig 19802 bp, 15 predicted proteins | sample 15_EM_MG_FD_202174 | JGI IMG/M metagenome (GOLD analysis project Ga0307513, IMG submission 202174) | Populus trichocarpa ectomycorrhiza microbial communities from riparian zone in the Pacific Northwest, United States - 15_EM | ecosystem: Host-associated > Plants > Roots > Unclassified | place...
CTGTATAAAGTTCTTATTATAAGTAGAAATGGTAGGGATATTTGTAGTGGTATTGCGAGAGTTTAGAGACTTTCTGTGAACAGAGATGAAGAAAGCGGGGTGATGTGGCTCGTGGTGTGACAATGCTGAGTGACATTCAGCCTCGTCCATCCTGGGAGGATCCATGACTAATGTGACACGGAAGATCTTCCCGGCCAGAGTTTTTCCCCTTGAGAGCGCGATTATACCTAATTACAAACTACCATCCCTGGGACCATGGCTGGAAAGACGGGTCATCAAAATCGGAGGAAATATATCTTATCTCTGTAAATCATTTCATGAGATCAGCTGAAATAGTTTTCCATTTTCTAATGACACCCCTCACCACCGACTGCATCGTGCATGGTGAGTCGCGTTGTGCCGGTTTTGAGAACGTTTATTGCTGGTGCGTTTCCGCTTGCCCGGGAGACAGAAGGGAGGCCAGGAGGGGTTGGTGTATCGAGAGTAGTTTGTGGCATATTTCACTAAATTCGGAGGACCCCGTGCTAGTGTAAACACTACCATGTACTATACACCAAGTTCACCGGTAAGTATGGGGGACTCTCGGGTGAAGGAGGTCAAGGGAGGCCCCTTTTAGATTTCACCGGCTAAAACGATACACTGCGAGTGATGAGGGGTGACACGAAACGAAACGCCAAGCAACCCACAAGAAAAACGATCGCCCACTCAAAGGCGTGAAAAATCTTCTCACTAACAACCTCGGGCTCACGCTCAACAACTCTCGACACTCGATGCTCTCTCTAACTAACTAACTAAGGGCGATCACCGGAGTATATATCCACAAAGACCTCATATCCATCCATGAGGCACCACACTACTCCATGTGAGTCCCCCCTCCCCGTTTAGCACTCCCTGCTAACTAAAAGTAAAACAGGTACTTTCCCACCTGCGGGCTTCCAGCTCTTTTCGGCTGATCCTATAGTACTTCCGCTTTTCTCCCGGCTTTCCCGAAAGCTGCGCGATCCCAAAACTATCGCGCATTCCTGCATTCGCAATTCTTTCCTGAACATACAAACCAAACACTCAAAGTCGAATCGTATACCCGAAGCCAAAGCGAGTCTCCGAAGGCAAACCCATGCCTGAATCCTCAGCACATCTCCGAACACAAGCCTATGCCCGATACCGGAGCCATATGCCCGGATCCTCAGCGCATATCCAAAGCCACATACGAGCGCGCTCCCGGAAGCGCTCTGAACAAAGGAAGTATCGTGAGAGTATGGCGAGCAGCACCATTTTCAACAGCCCCCCACCGTACCTGGGAATTGGTCAATTTTACCTTCCTTTACCCGCACATAAATGTCTCGAGTTGATTCCGCGATAAGGACAAGTTCAGGAGCGAGTGATGATCATGATCTATGACCGCTTGGTGGCTTCAGCAAAAGACCCTCAAGCCCCTGAGCACGGTGGCGGCATAGCTTCACCCCGCTGATGGCTATTGAAAGCATCACCGGATGCGACCACAGCATGGAAACCATGGGAAGCGAGGTGAAATGTTCTCGGTTAAGGTTAAGGGGGTAAGTTAGTCTGGAAGAGTAGGGCAAATTACCGACAGAAGCAGGGCTTGGTATGAGAGATGATATTTTTGGGGAATCACTTTACCGGACCGTACTATCTGCTATTCCGTAAAACCTTTGACCATTCTGAAATTACTATAATAATAGCATCAGAAGCTTTGATATTCCTGATAGGGTTGGTGATGATGGATGAATCTAGGACTCTCAAAAAGACTGGTCTTACTGCAACTTTTATTTCGCTTTTCGTTTCTCTCTTGTTCTCACATTCGGTAAAGTAACAACCACCACCTTCCGCACTGTCAGAGGAGCAATTAGGAAAGCACTAGTATGCTTGAATATGCTTGCACTGGCATGCGTGTATTGTCATTGGCAGTGGTGATGTTTGCCAGATAAAAGGGCGGCTCTGTGAACATTGACAAGCGAGGAAGAGGAGAACCAGAATTGTTCTGTGCATGGGACTTTGTTGGGGCGCTTCTTTTTATTTTCGTCTTCTTTTTATTTCCGGTCTATTATGACTTCCAAAACCTTCCTGCCAAACACCTGGCATAGAACGCCTGTCCCCGGAGGTGATCTGTCAGTAATTTGCCAATATTTCCGCCACTCTGAAAGAGGCTAAGCGACCTTTAAAGTTTAATGGCACTCCAAGGGAGTGCCCGACCGCTCAACGGGGTGGACAGCTCCACGAGATCTTTCTCGGCAAATCCCTATCGTACAACCACAGCCTTTTCGATGTCTGTCAAAACTTGCTCTACAATAGAAGCCCGAATCCAACAATAATTTAAAGGCTTAATGGATAAAATAATAATCCTATGTGGCTTCCATTACTCAAGAGTTTGAGGTGCCTCAGCCGGGAGTCAGCGCTCACTTGAGATCATGACAAAAGTAGTGGAAACCAAGATCAAGAAAAATTGAATGGAAATTTCAAAACAAATGTGAATAGCAGTAAAGGATAGGAGTGGGAAACAACGGCTTCAGAAAGTCTTCTTTTGTGGTATTCGTTTAGATGTGAATGTTTCTTCTCATGTACGAGGGCGGCCGATAGCTATATCCGTCACGTGCTTTATCAGGGCACACTGCACCAAGAAAGTTCACCAAAGTCTTCTTATCAGACGCACGTGACAGATATATCTATCGGCCGCACTCCTACAATAAAGGTCTTGTTGAGCTGACCATCTCGTCAAGCTCCATCACAAAGGATGTGCGCTTGGACTTCAACGGCAGGATTTGCATATTTCCTGATTGCGTCCCGGCCATTATGTGTATTGCACAGATGGAGTCTGAGGGTGAATCTGCTGGCATGTGGGATACCTTGACGCCCCTGTTCAACCGCTTTAGCGAGGTCCGTGTTTCATGGATTCCTGGTCACCATGGTATTGCTGGCAACGAGATGTCGGATGCTAAGGCCAAGGAGGTGGTTGGCGGTGTACTGCATGTTCGGAACTGGGCCGGTGTTGTGTTGGGTCATGGCAACGCTATGATTGCCTGGGAGCTACGGACGACTGAATGGACCCATTGGCACATTACGGAAGGTCACGGTTACTACGATCGATCCCCGAAGAAGCTCAGACACCTACGAGGTCTTAGTAGGCTTGATCATTATATCCTATTGAGAATTTGCAGTGGTATGGGTGCTACTGGTCATGACGACTGGCCAGGTGTTGATGATCGCTTCCACCTGGTGTCTTGTGACAGGTATATTGCCAAGCGCGCCCGGTTTCCGACTTTGTTCAATGATATGAGGATTTCCGACTGGCGCCACTTGCACTGGTGGCAGTCCCATTTCAATCTGTGTTTGGGCATTCCGAGTGAACACATGGACAATAATGGTGTGGTCACGGTCTGTAGGAATCCCTTCCAGCGGACGGTCACCCAGTTGATCAACGGTACTCTCAGCCTGTTTCACTTGGGAGCACCTGATAGTAGGTGCACTAGATGCCTCTTGAAAGGCTGCAATGGCAGTGACAAATGCAAGCTTCCACATAAATTGGTTGGTGGAGGTGGGAGCCAGGTTGCTCTTTCATGATGGCCACCGACCGGCCCTTGTGGTAAATGCGGTAGTAGCCCAAAGAGATTCAGTGTTATCACCTAGGACGGCCTACTGAATGTGCTAGTAATTACTTTGTACCGTTTTGGCGCGGGATAGTGGATGGATGGGACGATCTGCCTACTGTTGATCGGAATACGGCTGCCTTGCAATGATGGTTGACCCAGTCCCACCGGTGTGTATGTGACTGGAATTCCCGTGAGGTTGTTGGGAGTCACTTGAGATTACGTACTGGTGAGAGCTGCTTAGAGCACATCGTGTTCAAATTGGGTGGATGGTTGAGGGATGGTAGTGGACCGATGTTGGTTGGGATGAATGTTGTGTGGAGACGCGGATAGTATGCTGGGCTGCGAGATGGATGGCGGTCCATGTATTGTGATTTATTGGATTTATGTTTGGTTGGAGGGATGCGTGACCGGTTTGCTGGAATGTGGGATTGGTTGTGGCTATGACCCTTCTTACGGTAGTGTTTGATGGATGGCTATGGGAGGTGGATCTACTTTGTCGTACCCTTGTTGGGTGGTTTATTTTTGTGATTCCCGTATGCTGGCTGGATAATCGGACTTCGGTCTATGAATCACGGGGGTGGTACTTTCCCAGATGTACTGCGGGCTAGGCGGGGTTGGGACTGGAGTACTCCTTGGAACCTACTGCTGTATGGTTGTGCAAGCCCGGATTGGTAGTCGCTCTATTGGCTATATAGTTATAAATAAAACAGATTGAACACAACGATTTTCCACACCCCACCTTTCACCTTCCTATTTAGGAAGGTGAGAAGTGGGGTTCAACACCACAAACACATCTCACGATCCTGCCCGGCCACTGAACTTGAAGCTTCATAAGTGTGCTGGAATGGTATCCTCTGAGATTAAGCACCAGGCTGGCATCCTACTACTGCTGACTACCCTATGCTCTTTCATAGCCCCAGACTGGGGGTCCTTCCACTCTGAGTCTGTGGTTATGGAAGAGAAGTGATAATAAGAATAGGATTTCCTGTGTTGATGGGGGATTTCCTAAAAGACAGAAAATGCCAACTTGGGTTGGTTTCATGAAATACAAATTGTTTTTCAATTATGACAGGATTGGATGTGGTATTCAAGTTTACCCTTTATTTGTTACTTGGGAAGGGCTGGGGGTGAAATTTCTTTTGTTTTTGGGTTTTTAGGCCATAACTTAGGTTGTATGCCATGGATTTTCCTGTAGCTAGCTACGAATAAACCGCGGATTTAACAAAAAAAAAAAAAAGAGCTGACCATCTCGTTGAGCTCTCCGGCACTCCCTCGGAACCGTCAAACTTTGAAGGCTTTGGAGATCGCTTAGCATCTTTCAACGTGGGGGGAACTTTGGCACTGTTACACAATTAGCTGTTGGATAAACGCTCTACTTGGCGGATTCAAAACTCTTCAGAAATCATGGCGCCATCTCACACCTTTCGCCTGGACACTTGGCGCCAGGATTTCCGGAGACTTTTGGATCCGCCAAGTACAGTAAAGCACCTGCCATACTGTTGGAATTTTGTCCCCTTTTGCTTGATATCGTTTAACCTTATTCTTCCTGTTAGTCCTTTCTTGAAACGCTCTACTGCATCTCCCTTCGTCTCATACCAAAAACTTTATCTCCTTGCTTCTAATTGTTTCTTCCTTGTTTCAGTCAGAGAAAGTTTTCTTCCTCCGTGTGGATGGAGACTGAGTTCTCACCCACACAGGTATGTCATTCAGGAAAGCAGATCCTATGATAAAGGACCTGATAGTCTAGTTAGAAAATGTTATGCGAATTTGAACGTCTATCATATGCCCAAGTTAACTGCCCAATTCTAATTCATCTCTCTACCGCTTACTCTACATTTTCTACTCGCTTTACTCGGCCTGAATTTTAACACATACAATACGGTAAGGTACTCTGGTACAAGGGTAATTGGGGCCCGGTAAAACGAACACACTCGGGCAGCGTATTGCTGAAGAAAAATGCAGCGAAGGTGCTTGTGTCACCAGTCCCGACGTTTTGCCTTGCAACGAATACTTTTTGTTTTTCACCAATCACAATTTGACACATCGGTTGCGAGAGTTTACATTTCGGGTTTTTTGTTTATTTGAGTTTGTTTCAAGGTGCTTTTTGCCTTGGTACCTGCTTAGTTTATTACTTTTATCCCTCAGACATCTAGGCAAAGCCTGGTATAGGGGTAATACATAAATTAGTAGGCCAGGTTGAGCCTTTGTCAACCAAAAAATGCAGAATCAAGCCCGGAACAGCAGGGAGGAGGTGAGAGATGATGGCAAGTTACTTGCCACGGTTTTAACGAGATCCTGGGCACTCCCAAATGGAATGCAGATAAAGTTGAGGCACAAGGAGGGATGTAGGAATGCAGGGAATGATGCCCTGATAATGAACGTGATTGAGAAAGCAAACCCTGTAACAATAACAGAGTTTGAGATAGGTTTACGGGCAACGATGTTGACCATCGGTTGTGAGGATTGCGGGGTGGATAAGACCACATTAGTGGGAGTGTTGTTTAGACACTCACAGAACCCGGAATACCTTCCCGAAACGGGAAACTCAAGATCAACGGACGAAAGTCCGTCGTCATCGGGGGTGTCCTCATGGGGCAACTCAACAATACTGGACCAGCTACCATCGTCGGAGAGGAAGTTATACAAAAACTTCAAGGATGATAGAACGTTGGACGAGAGCTACTCTCCTCCCTCCCAAAGAGCCACGAACAAGGAAGTGGCGATGACTTTGGATAGTTGTAAGAACATCGACACTAACGGTATCGGTGATAGTAGATACGCAGAGGAGGAAGTTGTCGTTCCAGCAACTGCAAATGTTATGAGGAGAATGTTCCCGGGAAGAGTCAATAAGGTGGAGAGTATCGATAGCTCGGGTATTGACGAAACAGTAGCCCCGATACTGTCAACCGTCCTGTACTCGAGCGAGGTAGACAGAATGCTGCTTGACGCAGTAGAGGAAATAGAGAGGAACGAGGCAGTTCCGGCGGTGGAGGAAACCCTTAATGAAGAGGGAAGAATAGTGAGGCTGGAGAAAGGTGTGGAGGAAGACAGAGACCTGTTTGACAGGTTGAGGGATATTGTTGAGGACCTGGAAGTTAAGGTCCATGAACTAACAGCATGGAAGAAGGAGGTTGAAGAAGATGGATGCGCAAAGTGCGTGTCAAGAGAGAGAAAAGGGAAGTATGGCCCTGAGGGAGAGAAACCTGCACTACCGGCACTACAGATAGTATTAGAAAAGGAAAATACAATTCCGACGCGACCAGGCTTGACGACCTGAGGAAAACAGAGACCATCGGCGGATCTCAAAAAGAAGGAAAGAAAGAGTATAGAGGTTGCAAAACTGACATACCAAAAGGAGGTAAACTCCTTTACAAATTAAAGAGGGAGTTGGGCGAGTATCACCAGGGAGGGTGATAAGGACGGATTTACGAAGGTGGTGGGCAGAGCAGAGAAGAAAAAGGTGACGAGAAAGTTGCCTTTAGGGATTGTGAAAAAGGATGTGGCCCCGGAAAGGGAGAGACATCTGAAGGTGAGGTTTACGGGTGAAAGAGGAAAACTACACAGGCTGCCGGAAGGAGTGAGGGTGGAGAAAGTTAGAATGGAGTTAAACGAGTGCCTGGGAGGGCTGAATATTGACGCTTACTTTGCTAAAGCAGGTAAGAACAAGTGGGGGGATATTGAGCTAACCTTGTCAAGAACAAGAGCAGAGGAGCTTGTAAGAGCAGGTAAGGCAATGGAGGAAGCCCTAACAGGTTTAGGGCTGAAAGACTTCACATTCGTAAGAGATACGAAGAAGGTGAAGGTATACGTGGCGATGGTGCCTCTTATGAAGGGGGGGTTTGGCAAGGATTAGAAGCCAGAAGATTGGCAGGAAGAAGACTCCTTTAATGGAATGGCTGCTGACATTGAAAGGAGCAATTCAGGGATCTACATCGCGGCAAGACCCTCATGGGTGGGTAAACTGCATGTGATGAAAGAGCAGAAACAAACAACCACTGGGCTAACGTTGTTGGTGGAGGTAACAAAGGAGTTAGCAGGACTGATGGGAGGAACGGAGCCCAAGATTTTGGTCGGAGGAAGAAAGAGATTCTGCAGGGTATGGAGGGAGAAAACTGACACCACAATTTGTGACAGGTGTCTACAGGTAGGACATACACTCCCAGAGAGATTAAATTGGAGGCAAGATGCAGATGGTGTGGAAGAAACCACATGTCGGGTGAACACAAATGCCCGATTGTCGATTGCGCGGCGCCGAAAGGAACAGCATGTCAGCATTGCCGGAAGCACTGCTACATATGCGAGAAAGGAGAACACTTCACCGGGTTTAGGCAGTGTGAAGGGTTGAAAAGGAGGACACCGACTGCAAGGTTCGGTCCAGCAACACCGGTGGCAGACAACACGGCGGTAAACGGAGTGTCGGACAGAAGCCAAAACAGATTCCGGATTACGAACCCGAAAGTGAGAAAACCTCCTGTGTGCGAACTGGTACAGAATAACGAGGCAAATGGTGAATGGTTCATGAGGCCGACAGCCATTAGAAGGAGTTCATCGCTTCCACCAACAGAGAAGATGAATGGTGGGGTTGAAGGAGAAGTAACCCTCACATCGTGGTAATGAGGGTTAACATATGTACGATAAACGTTGGGGGAGGGGAAGGGAATAGAAATATGGCGATGGAGGTGTTGAGTTGGGTGGATGTATTTATATTTGTGGATAATGCGAATAGAGAAGGAGGAGGATGGTTGGAGCATGAAGCAAGGGGATATGAGTTGGTTTCGTTTGTTGAAGGTGGGAATGTGGAGGTGTATATAAAGACGAGCATGGTGGGGTGGATGGAAGTTGAGAAGCACAACGCTAAAGGAATAGTGTTAAGAGGAAAAGGGATGGATGAAGAGACGGTGAGGATAGGTGGGGTGTATATAAGACCAGGGAGGGATAAGGAGTATATGGAGGAGATGTTGGAGGGAATGGAAGACTTCAACGTGGTGGTCGGTGACTTTAACGCAAGAAACCTGGTTTGTGGTGAAAAAGCGCGAGACGACACGACAAACAACTACAGGAGGTGGCCGAAAAGATGGATGGATACGAAAGAGCCCGAGGCAAACGAAACAAACCGGATGACATTTCGATCAACATCGGTACTAGACATTACCCTGTTCAAGAAAGGAAAAAGTGTCCGGGTTAACCTAAACGATAGGTTGGCGCTTGAACACTGTGGTCAAATAATTCGGATAGATATGAAAGAGCCGGACAGGGTTATGAAAAGGAGAGTCAAGTGGACAAAAGTGGACTGGAAGCAAATGGAAACCGACCTCAAAACAATCAACGACGATAATGAGAACGGTTGGGAAAGTCTGAAGAAAATAGTAGGCGATCTTCGGAGAGTCCAGTATGCAGGAAGCAACTGCGGGTAGTGGAATAAAGAGCTAGAAAAAATATCGAAAGACGTCAAGAACATGAGAAGAGGGGAAAATGAGGGGTGGAAAACCGCAAGAAAGGTTTTCCGAAGTAAATTACTCCAGGCAAGATACGACAACCTGAGGAGTAAATTGACTAGCCTCAAGGAACCGGACATCTTCAGAGGTGTTAAACCATGGGAAGGAAAACAGTCACTTCCGCTGATGCGAAGACCGGATGGTACGACAGCCTTCAAACATGACGAAGTCAGCCATATGATAGCCGCGTAGCGGGGTACGAGTGAAGAGAAGGAGTGGGAGAGAACAACAGTTGATGTAACTGTGAAAGAGGTGGAACTTAAATAAGCCCTGGATACGAGCCCATCAAATACGGCAAGCGGAATAGATGAGATGAGCTACCCGCTGATGAGGTTTTGGTGAAGGAAAGATAAGGAAAAGATGTTAGGGGTGGTGAGGAACCTAACAGAAAAGGACTGCAGAGACTGGCACAGGGCGGAAACTGTGCTAATAAAGAAAGGAGACCAACTTGAAGAAACATACGACGTCATTAAGTCTTGGAGAATGATTCACCTACTACCAGTGCTTGCTAAGGTGGTGGAAAGAATTATCCTTAATAAGATGACAAAGTGTGCGGATTTGGAGGAAACCCAATACGGATCGAGGAGGGAGAGGTCAAGCCAAGACGCTTTCAAACAAATAGCGGAATTCGTCGAATACAACAAGAATATGAAGGTTGGTATTATGATGATGGACGTGGAAGGTGGATTCGATAACGTCGACATCGATACACTATCGGATATACTGGTGTATAGAGGATGCGACAGAGAGCAGATAGATTGGACAAGAAGATGGGCATCGAGAAGAAGCTTCAGGCTGCGTTTCAACAGAAGAACGAGCAAAGAATACCACACGAACAAGGGTGTACCCCAAGGGAGCCCGCTATCACCCTTCCTGTTCAGTGTATACGTTGCGGACATTTTCAAACCATGATTCTTGAACAGAATTATGGTGAGAAGCATGGTAAGCAGCGATGTGGACGACGGAGCAATGGCAGCGGCAACAAATTCGACCAATGAAACTAAACGTTTGTTATCAGATACATTCCAGGAGTGTAACAGGATAGCAAATATGAGGGGAATGAACTTCAGCTCGAGGAAGATAGAATGGATAGGAATGGGTAAGGACGACTGGGGAAAGTTGAGGGTGAAGGAGGAGAAAGATAAAAGGATGGTGGAAGAGATAAGGATACTGGGGTATAGGGTGGATAAGGATGGGAAGATGAGGGGGCATGTGGAGTATTGGACGGAGAGGGGAGTGGGGGTTAAAGGAAGGATAGCAGGGTTAAGCAGAAGGTTTGGGAGTGAAGGGGGCCTTAAAACCAGCGAATGCTTGAGGCTGATCCAAGGAGCATACCTACTGACGGTATGTTACCGTCTGGAGTTTGTGAACCATGACAAAAAGCTCACGAAGATGATACAAACGTTCATGAACGATACGATAAGATCTACTTTCAGAGCACCTCTAAAGATAACAACAAATATCCTGTGCGCGGAAACAGGAATTGCCCCGATAAAGATAATGGGGAGGTTGGCTGAGAGACGGGGTTACGCAAGACACCTGAAATACGAATACGGAAAGGAATGTCTGTGGTTCGGATGGATAGCGAACAGATGGAAAGATAAGAGATTATTGAAGCCAATTATGGTATGGGATAAAGTGATGATCACAAAACCGGTGTTTGTCCTGATAGAGGACAAACAGAAGGCGAAGAAGCTCCATGACAAAAGGTGGAAGAATGGACTCGGTGATTCGGGAGTGGCGGTATACACAGACAGGTCGAAGAGTGAAGGAGAGGTGTCGATGTCGTGGGTAAGGATGGGTGGGGAGGAAATGGTGGAAGAAGAACTTGGGGTGAGAGTGCCGGAAAGTTGGAATATCCTGAAGGCAGAACTAGGTGGAATACGGATGGCAGTGAGGGATATGAGAAGGCACGGAGGGAAGAAATTGACAGTGTTCTCGGATAGCCTAGTGGGTCTGAGAATGATAAAAGAGATGGAGAGTGAAGGAGAGAGCGCGTCATTGTGGGACAGGTTGGTGCCAGCAATGAATGAATGGGAAGAGGTGGAGATGGTATAAATCCTGGGACACTATGGTATCGTCGGTAACAATGTGGCAGATAAAAAGGCGAAAAGCATCCGGAACCGGAAATGCAACAATAACCGGAGATGGAAGGATGTGGACTTCACATTGGACAGTAAGTCGATGTGCAAGGGGTGGATGTGGGAAGAATGGAAGGAGTGGCAAAAACAAGAAGGCCACGATTACTACAAAAGAGAACGGATGAAGCCGAAACAGCTGAATGGAATGACGAGGTTAGACTTCTACGTGCTATTACCAATAAGGTCGGGAGCAGACAACAGAGGACACGAGGATTGCCAGAACGTCGATAGACGGTTTCACCTAATCGAATGCTCGAAAGACGTGAGAGATAGACCAAAACCGGAAACGCTTTATGATGACCGGTGTATCGATAGCTGGAAGAAATGGTGGACGGTTAATGAATTCCTTGGGATGGGAATACCAACAAATCTGCCTGAACAAATAGACACAAGGGTAATGTTTGGTAACCCGGTTGACAACGCGGTCACGTTGCAAAAAGACGGGAAAGTTGTTGTAGAAAGAGTAGGAGATGGAAAGTGCAAGAGGTGTGAAAAAAGCCACAGTGGTAGATGCTTGACGGCGATGACACATTTGCCGGGGAGGTGGTTTTTTGTGAAGGAGACGGATATGGAGTGCCCAATATGCGGTGCGAAATTCGGAGGAGGAAGTACGTCGAGACCAGCAGGATCAGGGCTGAAATCACACCTTTCGAAGTCGAGGAAAGGTTGTGGTAGAAAGCTGGAAATCCAACACTGGGAGAACATTGCATCGGGCGGGGACGATTTGGAAGAAGGTGTGAGAGTGAGTCTGGGGCTGAAATGGATCGAGGTTAATTTCTTTGTGAAGGATAAGAAGAAGGAGTGCTTAAATTGTAAAAGAGCACTGGTGGTGAGGAGTAACAAGGATTATGTGAGGAGGAATAAAGATTGTGTTATGGCGGTAGTTGTGAGGTTGAAAAGAGATCCAACTGGTTTGGATAGGGGTTGTTGATTTGTTGGTTTGTTATGATGTTTTTGGTTTTGGTTTTGGTTTTGTTTTGTTGTTATTTTATTTTGGTATGAGGGCGAGTTGGCTTACCTCTGGATTGTAATGCCGTAGGATAGAGAACCTGGATAGGGATGCTTCTTGTATTTAGTACGAAATATTGGATTAATTGCCGCCACCAAAAAACCCTCACAGGATATCACCCGAATTTCCTAATCCGGCTTAGTCCCCATACAAATTCAGCGCCTCGTGATGGAGGTGCCCGACTTTTAGCTACTCCCGGGTACGGTATTGCACGGTAAACTTACCTGGTGTCGTTTGGCGACCGTCAATCAGCCTCAAATCATATCTAAGTAGAGTGCTGAGTCCTTTGATCACCGAAAAGACTGAGAAATCTGATTTACCGACCAAGCACAACTAGAAACCGCCCCTTCCGGCAGGCAGTCAACTTGCTGCTTCACACCACTCAGGGGGGTAACAGCGACAACAACAGCAACAATGGTAATAATTATTATAATAACAAATAGCAAAGCGAACAAGAGGCAAGTCCTGGCTCTAAGACGCAATCAACCCTGGGGTGTATCTGCTACTGGAGGGAGGAATGCTATACAACTTGAAGCATGGTGGGTGTGGGATACTACCGGCCACATATTCCCTCTATCAGGACTGGAATTGAAATGGATGGAGTCGGGCATTCGGTGGGCCACACTCCTTGCGACAACCTCGTCGAACCCATCCTGCCCCTGTTTCTTCTGGGCATCTGCCACCTCCGGAGGTGTTTCTGGAGGAAGCATCCAGCCAACTATCAATTTACCACGGTGGGACGATACATTAACACTCATACAGGGAAAACAGAGGCAGAGGGTAGCGAGGAATTCCCGGGAGAGTCCATGTGTTGACTCTGAAACCCTCGAGAGATCTCGGGGTGAGGGCCCTTCCATGTGCATTCGGAAATACCACGGAAAGCTTGGACTTGCAATTGGCATAGGTTTTCTGATGTGAAACTTAGGTTTAGAAGCACTGGGATAGCTGTTCATCTTTGGATATGGTCCATGAAGCTCTTCCTAAGTAGCTTCACCAGCGTGCTGGTATTCTACTTACGGATTTAGAATGGTAAGAAGCTGCCCGTGAACTTCCCGCGGGTCAGGAAAAGGGGTCAGATCTGCATTAAAGTTTTTACATATGAGAAACCAACTCGTGGAGCTGAGGATACAGGAAGCCTAATCACCAAGTTACTTTCTTGAGACAGCCTTGTAATGGGTCAAGCTGGGCGATATATTCTCAAACCTGGCCGACCTAGTGTTCCGAAAGTTCCCAGTCCCGGTGGGGGGACCCCCAAGACCTCCGACCTGCACTGGACTGCCTCTAGCAGTCTGTATAGCGGCGCGGGATTCAAGGACGGTCATATTTGTCTCGGGCGGGGGGCCTTGAGATGAGACAGGGCAATTCTCAGGTAGGGGTAAGACTACAGGCTTCCTGAGGGGTGGCAGGGGAGATGCGGGGAGGGGGTATTTTTTGTATCAGCACATCACCGATCTTATCTTTTTTTGTTCTCGTTATTCAATCCCTTTTGTCACTCTTAATTAGCCCGTCGAGTGTGTGTGGGGGGTTTTCTTTTGAGTTTAGAGGAGCGGAGTAAATTGTAGTGAGGTGAGAACATGTATTATACCGACTCACTCACACACGTACGGAAATGTAGGAGTTGGTTCACATATTATCTTTTTCTTTTCTTTTCCAATCAGGGAGTGTGAGTAGAGCGTGATCGACGTCTGCTAATTCTCGTAAATTGCTGATTCCTGGTTTGCGGAAATGAGCTACTCTTTCCGGTGAAGAGAATCTATTGCTTAAAGAGAGTACAGGCCCCTTGCTCCGCTGCTGCACGGGCTTTTATACTCTAATCTCCCACTCTCTGACACCTGTGGATTGTGTAGAACAATGTATATGATTATGTATTTCCTGACTTACCCCCCGTACCAACGATGCGGCAGTGGTGCGGGCACTACTAGGCAATTTCCGGGAAGACCTACTCAAGTTCTTCAACATCTTCATCGAGAAATTCGCTAATACCTATCATTTCAAGCCGTTATACACATCCCCCGTCACCATGAACCCCTTCATCTGACCCCAGCACATCGGGCGAGGTGAAAAAAGTGGGGCGGGATATTATACCTACCAGAGCCTCCTAGCACGGCCTATAACACCCATGGGAAAGGATATTATCCTGTCCAAGCGGATTGGTGCTTATGATATTGGATTCGCGATTCGGGCTTGATACACCCCGTGAAGACAACTACGCTGCGACGGGTGGCAGGTGGGCGGATGGGTAGCTGAAGTAGAACTGCCAGTGGGTAGGGTGATATGTGAGAGGGTTAGCAGCCGGAGTGTCACCCTTACGAACCTTCTTTTTACACACACCCTCCCTATCCTATGGTCTGTAACTATTGTGCGCGGACAAAATTAAGCAAAGACCCCAGGGCAGTGACAACCGATCTCTTCCGGACAACCTCGGGCAACAAACTCCACGATCAAGATCATTACCACCCAACCCATACCCCATAATCACTTCTCTTGTTTATACTAAGCACTGTATACTGCTATGTGTTTAAATTATGTTTTGTTATTTTTGTTGCTTGATCTTGAGATGTTGAATTTATGGAGGTTGTCATCACCGGGCAAATTGTGAGTTTGTTGTCGTTGTCATTCTTCAGCTAATTTTGTTCAAGCATAACACACTCAAACAGCTCGTAGTGCAAATTTTTCTTCGCCTAGCAACGATAAAATCATTAATTTCCAACCAAAGAAAACAAAACAAAAAAAACATTAAACCAATCCCTATACAATCTTATGAAACTCTTGAAAGCAATTGGAAGTAATTTGCAGACATAAGGGTGGTTGGCATTGGGTGCAATGCCATTGTGTCTGATAGGCAAGCCAATCTGGACCCTTCTTTCCTGCTTGATTCAGCCTGTATATAGACAGCCATCATGTCTCACTGGAAGAAACAACTTGAGGCATATGACTACCAGTATCATGCCCAGGTGGTAATCCTGTTTTTTCTACAACATATTTTGTGTGATTTTTTCTTCATATGTTGTTGAAATATGTTGAGTTTTGAGTATTGCTTCCTCCTCTTTTCCCTCAAACTCTTCCTCTAAAATCAAATCCCAGGATACTTGTAAGCTAAACTCCTTATTCTCAATCAATCCAATATTGGAGAAAGCAAGATATGGACTGTCTTTGAAGCCCAAAAAGAAAAGGAAAACCAGGTGCAGAAGGTGGTAAGTTGAGAGTCTGTAGCTAAGGCTCAGTGTGCTTTTACTCAATTCCATATAATGTGTGAAATGTTACAATGATGTCTGTAATGTCTTCCTGTGTAATTAAAGCGAGGTCAGTTTATAAGTTGCCCCTGTGGGCAGCCTTGCCCTAGTTTATGAAACAGTGGGTAATGGGCGATCTGAGGCCAATTGACTTTTGCGAATAATTGAAAAAGATTTTGCGTATATCAATCGTAGTTTGCTGTAAGGACTGTATTGTTGCGATCTATTGTTAATCAGCTGTATCTCTAGCTTAAAAAATCTCAATTCAGCAGCCTGGGCCTTGTTAATGGCCTCCTTTATCAACCCTGTCATTACCACTAATACTTCAGCCCTTTTGGTGTTGATGTATCTGAATTGCTAACTTGATGACTGAGTGAAATGCTTGTTGTAAGTGGTTTTAGAGGCTGCCATAACTGGTAGTACTGAGTACATTTGCTTGGGTGGTGGATCTAGGTCTAGTTGAAATTAAGACTCAATTAAGGCCTCAAATTGACCATCACTGGATGGCAGGGATGTATGAGGTGCTGGCTGGGACATATTGTAGGCATGATTGTATTGGGAATATGTTTTGGAGGAAAATGCTGCCTAGGAAATAAAAGCTTCCAGCCTGAAGGTACTAGCTGGAATATAAACCCCTATTCTGGTTATCTTAGGTCTAATTTTAGTTATGAGTGTAAGGATTTAACAGGAAGGTTGGAACAGGAACACATTATTCTCTCTAAGTTTGATAATTAGGTTCTGCATAACAAGAAGACTGATGTTGTCATGCAATTAGAAGCAAACAAGATGGAAGATAACTTTTGACAAGCAATTCTGAGTATGATAGAAGGGCAGAAAGGAGAAAGGGAGGAAGAAGGAAAGTTGAGCTCACATATCCTAATGGAGTACTAGTACTTTATCAAACTTATATGGTCTTGGCTGAGGAGTAGTCATAATGTGTTATGTATGTTCCAAGTTTTTTGTCACAGTTTCCAGAGCTGGGATGACATCCCGCTCCTTTGCTGCCTAAAGGTAGAATCGACCTTCACCCTATACCCCAATAGAGCAAGGAAGTATCCTGTATCGTTATTACTGATGACCAGATATGGAGACTAAGGGGCTGTTTGGCAGGCCAACTTTTGTAAGGTAACAGCTTACAAATTGCGGTTTATAAGGTAAGCTGTGTTTGGCAGCACATTGTTTGAGGGGTAGAGTTTGGGAACCTTATGAACTTTGGTTTGGAAGCAGCGTAGTTTAGGGTTTATGTCACAAATCGTGACTAAGCAAGGCAGATTTTACATGACTAATACTTATTAGTCATAAGGTATGCTGGGTTTTTACACTATGATGTCATTTGACGCATAGCTTTCACATGACTGCGCACTTGCGAGTCATTGGTTGTTTATGATTGGTTAATAGTTTCATGACGTCACGATTGTGACGTCATACGATGTAATGATTTCGCACATGACTCAGATTACGAGTAATGGGTTTCACGCATGCGACTCATTCGAGCGCATGATCGAGTTTATGGGTTGGGATCGAGGAAAGAGAAGGCGCGAAGCTGATTTGTAAGAATCAGCTGATGGATTTCGCACCATGACTAATTATGAGTCATGGGGGCTAGGTTACGGGATGGTGACGAGTCACCAGGGCTGGGGTTGTGAGATGATGCCTATATAAGACGATTGGTTCCGACCAAGAGATAGGATCTTCACCCAACCATCTAAGTACTTTTCTATAACCGTGGCCGCAACCCCCGGATATTCGCAGGCTCACAACCTGGGGCACTCTAAAGAGTGCCTGCCAGCTCAACACAACTTTGCGGCTCAACACAACTTTGTGGCTTACCATAGAAACTCTGTTGCTCAACACAACTTTATGGTGCAACGCAACTTAGTGACCCAGCATAAATTGGTTACTCCGCATAACTTTGAGGCTAAAGATAATTTTATTTAACATGTAAGAGTACACAGGCATATTATCCCTTAGAGGATGCCACTGTCAAACTTGTAGCCTAGCCCATGTACCTTTTTCCTCTGTTAGTGATGAGAAATTATTAGCGAGAATGTTCCATTACCAAGCAGCTGTGTTTCTGCTTCTCCTCCAATCAAGTATCTCAAAAGGCCATTCACTGGCAAGGCTACAAGTTTGACATTGTTATCCTCCAAGGGATAATATGCCTGTGTACTCTTTCATGTTAAATAAAATTATATTTTGCCTCAAAGTTATGCTAAGTAACAAATTTATGCCTGGACACTAAGTTGCGTTGCACGATAAAGTTGTGTTGAGCCACAGAGTTTCTATGGTAAGCCACAAAGTTGTGTTGAGCCGCAAAGTTGTGTTGAGCTGGCAGGCACTCTTTAGAGTGCCCCAGGTTGTGAGCCTGCGAACATCTGGGGGTTGCGGCCACGGCCGCAACCTTGGCACCGTTAGACTCCTCCTCTACGAGAGCCTACGCTCTAAGAACCCGGAGACTATTATGATAGTCTCGACGGGCCGTCCGAACATAGAACTATTGTGATAGTTCTATCAAAGACGACAATCCACCCATCTTACTATCTGAAGAGATAGTACCTCTCACGAATAATCCAAGACAAGCAAGCCAGTTCCGTACTATCTGGAGAGATAGTACTTCAAGTTCCCTACCTATTGGTGCAAGAAAACGAGATTCGCATTCGCAGGAGACGACTGTCGTTGCCTGTTGCACACATGCTCAACAATAGGATTGTTACAGTTTAAGAGAGTTTTGAAAACAGGCTGGTGACTGGTAAATATGGGTGTTTGCCCTAATAAACTTGATTTACTACGCTAATAATGTTATTTTCTCCACTCCTGTTTACGGTTGAGCTCAAGTAGCCACACATGTATAGCGTCTACCTTATAAAAGTTCCTTCTCTTGTTTGGCAAACTATATCTTACAAACTACAGCTTGGCAGCCCTTACAAAATCCAGTTTGGAAAACCTTACAAACCGCGAGCTGCAACGTGTTACCTTACAAAACTTGGTCTGCCAAACAGGGCCTAAGTCTTAGTTAGTATGTGTGGAAATACAAGACACAGAGAGAAATGAAGTGAAGACGAAACCTTATAATTACCCCATATTGGGTATGGGATGGCAGAGTCAACATATACTCGAAGTTCCTCCATCCCCAAACTCATAGACAATAGGAACTACACCCACTGGCAAACTACACATTCAGACAAATGCCTATATCCTCAATTCTCTTCCAATCCTTCACTATTCCTCTCTTAACTTTAACAAACTTATTCCGTCTTGTCCATTTATTGACCAGATCCAGTTTTGGCATCCAACTTTCTCAATCACAAGAGCTTTTGCTACTAGAAGGAGAAACTTTGCTGACTCAATGTGAGGTTATAACGGGAGCACTTTATAGGAAGACAGATGCTAAGCTTGCAACAACACCAAAGACTTAAACTAGAAGCAAGGATTACAATGATAAAAGATAATTCAAAGTAGAATCAAGTGGTTAAACTTAATATTGTTAAGCATGAAAAACACAACTTTCAAAGTCTGCTTACTCCAATAGCAACAGCATGGACTCTATAATGACAACCTCATAACCCTTCTATACTTCACCAACCACCAGTAAATCTCCAGTTCTCCTGTAACTAAACCTTTCCCATCTACTTTCCTAACACCTTCTCTTCCTCTACATCAACCCTAAGAATAACCTCCTACACCTTGTTCCCCTCAACTCCTTCCTGAGTACCGCTTATAAATGTATCCTCTGCCCTTTTGACAAATGCTCTGCAGGAATCATATTAGCGGGTGATGTCTTGAACCAAAGATTCCTCCTCTGAACTCTTCATGACTAAGCCAAACTTCTCAAACAAGTTGTAGAACTCTTTGGTTCCTTGATCAAAGCGTGAGGCTTCAACCCTTACATTGATGTTTATCACCTTTATGGTGACTGGAAGTACTGTTTAAATTAGTATAAATAATATAGCATACTCACATGCAACTTAAGTATTCTAAAGAAGTGTCAAACAACAAGTTCAAGTTATCCTGTCTTAATTCTCTACTCTGCACTGAAAGAGAGCAATATCTTTGACCAAGATGATATGCCGCAAAGATCATGAGCAAAAATTAATCCTGCGTCTGAGGTGCGGGCGCCGCGTCCGGACGCATCCGATGTCGTTTTTCCGTCCTCTGCATCCCCAGCATCCGGACGCCATTCCCAACGCCGATGGGGTCCTGACGTGACGTCGGACCTTACCCACATCCCGCCGCCACCCCACATCTCCTGCTCTTCTCCCCCCCCTTATCTCACGTCCTGACGTCTCTTTTCCTGCCTCGCATCTCCGCAGCATCCGGAC
>Ga0307513_10003994_pt1 | contig 19798 bp, 23 predicted proteins | sample 15_EM_MG_FD_202174 | JGI IMG/M metagenome (GOLD analysis project Ga0307513, IMG submission 202174) | Populus trichocarpa ectomycorrhiza microbial communities from riparian zone in the Pacific Northwest, United States - 15_EM | ecosystem: Host-associated > Plants > Roots > Unclassified | place...
AGTGAACCACCACTCCTGTGATATGGGAACTCCTCGGCAGGAGGTAAAGACCGCTAGTAGTGGGCTGCCCGATATCAAAATATTAGACGCTTATTGTAAAAGTTTGTCTGAGGAGGCTTTAAGAGCCAAAACTGCGCAGGCGCGGTAACAAACCCCCAGGCTACTTTTAACCGCGACGATGAAAAGATTTCATCAAGAACCGAGCGAAAGCTCTAGACCCATTAAGAAACCCAAGCATTACGCCTGCCCTGAGGGGAAGGCATTTATTGAATTCAAAGGACGAAAACACGCGATAAACGTCCTTTTAGATTCTGGTTCAAATATCTTTCTCATGAACCAGGACAGCGCACGACGGCTCGAAATCCCGACTGAAGCTAGGGATTCCCCGTTAAAAATCACAACCTTTGATGGCGAAACCGCGCCCACTGGAGCAACATTCTATACCCATCCTATTCTCCTAGAAATCGGTGCCAACGGCCACAGAAGTATAATATCCTGCGAAATTGCGAATGCAGGAAGGTATGACTTAATCATACCCTTTGGGTGGTGGCATGATGAGCACCCCCTTAAAAATATCGCGGACTCACGTAAATGGGCCTTTGAAGAAGCAAAGTGCCATGCTCATATAGAAGATGAGGCGGTGGCGGATATGTTTGAATGCGATGAAACTATAACTTACGATGAGGAAGCACAGTATGTTGGACGAATAGAACAAGAGGAAGAAGGGAGAGTAGAGTTGGAGACGCTGCCAAAACCCTATTGGCGGTATAAGGAGCTTTTTGAAGAGAAAAAAGCAAAAATGTTGGCGCCTCGAAGAACTTTCGATCACGCCATCAACCATAAAGAAGGGGCCGAGCCCCCATAGGGTCCAATTTATCCAATGTCGGCACACCAGTTGAACGAGCTGGATAAGTACCTCAAGAAAATGATCCCTGAGGGAAAAATAGCTGACAGCGAATCCCCTTACGGCGCTCCAATCCTCTTCGTTCCAAACCCAGATGGAAGTTAACGGCTATGCTTAGACTATATGAACCTCAACAAATTGACGATCCTGAATCAAGATCCCCTACCACTCATGGATGAACTCCGGGACCGCGTTGCGGGCGCAAAAGTATTCACAAAGCTCGACCTAAAAGATGGATATCATCTTATTCGAATAAGGAAAGGCGATGAACACAAGACAGCATTTCGTACACGATACGGACAGTACGAATACAGGGTCATGCCTTTCGGGCTCGTTAACGCTCCCGCAACGTTTCAGACAATTATGAACAAGATCCTAAGGGAATTCTTGGATCACGGAGTAGTCGTCTACCTAGACGATATCCTAATATACTCCGAAAATATGGACGACCATATCAAACTAGTCTAAAAAGTCCTTGACCGGCTCGAACAACATCACTTGGCAGTCTCGTTGAAGAAGTCGGTGTTCCATCAAGAGGAAGTCCAATTCCTAGGATACATTGTCAAGACAAGCGGAGTCACGATGAGTGATAGGAAAGTGAAGAGCGTTCAAAATTGGGCACACCCGAGGTCGGTCAAAGAAGTTCAGATCTTCATTGGATTCGCAAACCTCTACCGACGATTTATTAAAGACTTCTCAAAAGTTTGCAAACCAATAACCGAGATGTTGAAGGGAAACCCAAAGGATTTTCACTGGGGAAGAGAGCAGGAAGAGGCGTTTGAGGAGTTGAAGACGAGGTTTACAACGGCACCAATTTTATCCCATTTTTGCCCAGGAAGGAAGACTGTGGTCGAGACGGACGCAAGCGACTTCGCGCTCGGATGCGTACTGTCACAATATCAGGGAAGACGGCTTCACCCGGTGGCTTTTCATTCTCGAAAGCTAAACAGCGCTGAAAGGAATTACGAGATATACGATAAGGAGTTACTGGCAATAATGGAAGCGTTTAAAGAATGGAAAAGATACCTCTGGGGTGAAGAAGAACCTGTGACAGTATACACCGACCACGAAAATCTACAGTCCTTTTTGACCAAGAAAGTCTGGAACCAACAACAAATTCGATGGGCACAGGAGTTGACAAACTACAACTTCAAAATAGTCTATCGGCCGGGAAGCAGAGGCGGGAAACCCGACGCGTTAAGTAGACGGCCGGAGTACCGTCCTGAGGAGGTAGCTCGTCACAGTGAACAGTCGATTTTGAAATCGGAACATTTTCAAATTTCCGTGATTCATCAAAAGCGAAACGCAGAGACAGCCCTCGTCCCAGAAAAACGTGAACCTACAAGCCTTAGGATAATGAAACTTTCGGATAAGGCTATAATCCCGTCAAAAGGATCACGTTTTGCGGCCGGTCATGACATCTACGCCCTAACAGACGGCCTGGTACGAGCAAAAGGACAGACAATGGTGGAGACGGGTATTGCGATAGGATTGCCGGAAGGAACTTACGGAAGGCTAGCCGCAAGAAGTGGTATGGCTAGCAAGATGGGAATAGCAGTGGGCGGTGGTGTAATAGATGCAGATTACACCGGAGAAGTCAAGGTCATACTTCGAAATCATGGCGAAGCGGACTGCGTATTTAAGGCAGGACATCGGATAGCACAACTCATAGTTGAGAAAGTTGCCAATGCCGACGCCATGGAATTAGACGAATTGGGAAAAACCGAGCGAGGAGAAATGGGCTTCGGATCAAGTGACATGAACCCCAAGCGATGCATCACAGCTAAGGAAGAAAAAGTTTAAAATATGTTTCCTTCACGCGGACACAAGCGGAAACGAATTCTTTAGTGCAGCTGATATCGGCTATTACCCTCGGCTTACGAAAGAAGGGGAAATGTTATCCTGTGCTCACGTCAACGCAGCCCTGACGCGGACAATGAACGATACATTTCTGGACAAGATTAGAGCGGCTGGAAAGGAAGATGAGAAGTGGCAGGACCGAGGCCGGGAACTGGTTATGTTAAGAGAAGGCGAGAAAAAGATGCCGAACGAATGGATAGAAAAGGACGGGTTACTATATTACAAAAATCGTTTGTACATCCCCGAGAACCAAGCCCTTCAAACCGCGATAGCCCAAGGCTGTCACGACTCTTTAGTAGCGGGGCACTTCGGACAGGAGAAAACGATTGAGATAGTAACGAGGGACTTCTACTGGAAAGGACTCGCAAATTGGATCAGAGACTATGTACGATCCTGCGACGAATGTCAACACAGTAAATCCCCACGGCATGCTAAGTATGGATTACTTCAACCCTTAGAAGTACCCTACGTCGCCCGGTCCTCCATATCGACGGACTTTATCACCGAACTACCGGAATCGCAGGGTAAGACCCAGATAATGGTAGTAGTAGACCGGTTCACCAAGATGGCTCTTTTTATCGCCCTCCACGAAAACGCGAGCGCAAAGGACGTTGCGGATACCTTCCTTCTGGAAGTCTGGGAACTTCACGGATTGCCGACCGAAATCATATCGGACATGGACGTGAAGTTTTCCGGCGAATTCTGGGAATCATTGTGCAAGATGCTAGGAGTTAAGAGGCGCATGTCAACGGCTTACCACCCTCAAACTGACGGACAAACGGAAAGGACCAACCACGTGCTGGAACGTTACTTACGAACATTTGTCAATTACGATCAGAACGACTGGTACCAACTGTTGCCGTTAGCAGAATAGGCCTACAATAACACGGCTACCAACGCACGGAAGATGACCTGTTTTTTCGCCAACTACGGTTTGCACCCACAGACGGAGTGGATGAAAGAGAAAGAAGCTCATAACCCCGGGGCGACAATGTATGCTCACTGGATGCAGGACATACATCGACAGGCGATACAAAACCTAGAAAACACGCGGGAAGCGAAGAAGAAATATTACGACCGCAAAGCAACGGAACAACCCAGCATCGAAGTCGGCGACTTGGTAATGTTGAATGTGAAGAACATACGTACCAAACGACCATCGAAGAAGTTGAGTCCGAAACTGTATGGCCCGTTCAAAGTCTTGGAGAAGAAGGGAAGTCGGGCATACAAGTTGGAAATATCGCCGCGGTGGAAAATTCATCCTGTGTTTCACGTTTCGCTGTTGGAACCCTACCGAGCCTCAAACCGACCAAATCGCGAACAACCCCCACGAGACCCCGAAGAGATCGAGGCAGATTTAGAGTGGGAAGTAGAAAGGATCGTCAAGAGTGAGATCATTTCCTACACGGGAAAGGTTTGAGGAAGGAAAAAACCGATGAAAGAGCTTCGGTACTGTGTAAAATGGAAAGGCTGTGCGGAGGACGAGAATACGTGGGAGCCACCCGAAGGTATGAAGAACGCCCAGGAAGAGGTGGAAAGATTTCATAGAGAGAACCAGGAGATGCCGGGCCAGAGAGAGGTCGAGTAACATAAGAAAGGTTTTCCATCGGCGGCCAAGCAAACGCTGGTGGTTTTTACACCTACTATGTGGAGCTCGAGATGGAAGATAGATTGTATAATAGACATAGAGTATTCGGGACGAACACTTCGAAGAGGGGAGCTCATATTAGGCGAACGGACTCCCGGTAAAGATTTACAGGGCCAAGTTACCCTACCTTGACGCACACCAACTTCGAAGGAAAAAGATAACACCCCCCTCCAGCCCCGGCGTTGGAACAGCGTGTCATCACTGGCCGCCTGCGTAGTTGTGTCCCGACACCAAAGACCACTATCAATGAAACACATCCAATAACGCTGTATACGTCGCGGCCATCAGTCCGACCGGATCCCGTTGGCAGGATATATGAGGGGAGACCTCCGGGCACCTTATGCAAGTGGAGGTGGGTGAATCGGACGACGGCGCATAAGGTTACAGACGCTTGAAGACAGACAGTCGGACGAGAGGGTCGAAGGTGACAGGCCGTTTCGCACAAATGTTAGTCCCCTCATACCTACTATGTCGTATAGAGTATGAAGGAGGAAACTATGCCCAGGAAGTGGATTGGGTGCATGCACAAGGGACAAGTTGGTAAAAGATGGAGTCCGAGGGAAGAAGCCCATAGGTACGATCCAGAGGACAAGTCGTGTAATGCGGGAAGACCAGCATACGACATGCAGTTGCGTGTCGAATTCTCAACGAAACCAACCAATGAGGAATGGCCATCCATGGTCCAGCGAGTTAGACTACCCTCGGTGAGCACGGGGGCATGATAATTCGTAACGATTGTTGTCAACGGATAAACCGATGAGCTGTCACCTGACCTGGTTTCCACACGATCAGGAATAATGAAAGCGCAGACCGATAAGTTGACCATGGGAGCAAAAAGGTGTGGTAGAGAGTTTTCAGGGTCTACGAGTGTTCGCACTCAGGTGAAGTTCGCAGAGTTCCGGGCAAGGTACTTAGTTAGTATAGAGTTAGCATGTATACCGCGATTGCTCAGACGCGGAATATAAATATCGAAGCATCTTCGCTTCTATTAGACACAACAAGCAGGGAGAAGAGATCTTATCAATATAATAAGTTATTCTACACTTTTATATCGTTACCAATACTTCGACGATCTATACCCAAGCGAGTCATTATCTCTAGCCTACATTACTCGTGTCTTCTTAACGAGTTCTCCGATATAATTACGATCAAGGTCCTAGCTGTCGGAATACCTCACGCCCAAACTACCACCTAACACAGAACAACTCAACCTTGCCGGATACTCCCTCCGTCTCAACCCCCGCGACCTTCCCGATTTCTCGCAGGATACCATCTCCGGGCTTATCCTATCAGAAACGTTGACTCTCACACTCCTCTTCAAGCCTGTAAGAGGGCTGGTTATCGTCTCACATGAACTATGCGGGGTTACCCAGAAACTCACATCCCTCAACGAGGAGAACAAGGCCCTGAAGGAGGCGCTCCATGACCTCTCATCACAAATCGCAAACCTCCCGCTCCCCCAGACCCCACCCCCTCACTACGACCCCTCTACCCTCCAATCAGCTATTCGGGACCTGTCCCACCGGGTGACAGCACCTGCCCCCCCCCTCCTACAAGGGTCGGCCCCCCGCCCCAGCCCCAACCAGCTGAACGCCCCCCCCCAACCAGGAAGGGGAAGGAAAAGGCCCGAGCACCCCCCTCCCCTCCCCCTATCCTGCACCAGAACCCTAAATACGTCATACCCTACTACGACACCAAGCTTGGGAGAGCGTTCAGAGATCCGGAACGCTATGCTCAGCTGTTTCTCCACTCTTACGAAGCCAGAGAGTTCAGAAGAGGGGCGTATCACCTCGGCTCCTTCACCCACGGCCACCTCCACCCAGACTACTCCTTCTCACCTTCATATGCTCTGGCTCCCTCTGGCTCTGGCTGGAGCGCCAAGCCGAAGAAAACCCTGAAGCCCCATTCCCCTCAGCAAGTTGGGAGCGCGGCTGCCCCTGCGTTGAGAAGGGGCCGCGATCCTTTCCCCGTGCCCAACGACGATTCTTCACCTCCTGGCAGACCCCAGCCCCTTACCCAGACGACACCGCCATGGCAGCAACCTTCCCCGACTTCGCTGCTTGCCTTCTTAGCTAATCCAAATGCCTCCTCCCTCTTGGTTTCTCTGCGTCTGTGAAAGCCCCTGGAGCTATCTTCCTCACTGTCACCGACAAGGCAACACCCGCCGCGTCCTACGCTCCCTACTTCAACTCCCTCACAAGGGCCCTCAACCAATCCTTCCCTGTGGGAGAAAACCCCTGGGCCCTTTTTATCCTTGCCCCTACTGCTGTACAACCAGCCATACACATCCTCCCACTCGAGTTCCTTCCTCAGGATGAAGAGGAACTCTTCCCATATTTGAGGCAGGCAATCCTCAATCACAAAGCGACCCCAATTCTCTCAGCCTGGTACCTTAACCCTAGCCGAGAGTCTAGGGGCACCAAGCAGGCCACTTCGGTGGTTGTCACCATCAACCCCCAACATGTTTCCACCCTTACCGCACGGGTCATCGTCCTCTCCCAGAAACGCAAGGTGGAACTTGCCTTCTCAGCAAGGCGCTGCTCGCAGTGTAGAAACTGCAGGAGATACGGACACGCTACTCAGCGATGCCCCGCTGCCCACCCAACGTGCCCCATCTGGGTGCTTCATCATACTTGCGCGGCTCACAGATGTCAGAACCCAACCTGCCCCCAGAGCAGAAACAATAAGCCAGTCCCATCCTGTTGCCCGACCTGGCCCCCCATGGATGTAGCAGTCGATGGCGAGCAAGCACCCTCTACTCCCCCGAGCAGGCCGGGTCCCAAACAGATGGACCGCATAACCAGCAGAGAACCCTCGGCGGCAGGGCCTTAGCGCCCCGGTTCTACCGAAGGGTTTGGTGGTCCTCTCCCCCTGGAGGAGCCGAGCGCGTCCGCCGCGCCCTCAGCTCGTCGGGTACGTCCCGGAAATGAATAACTCGCCCCCCTCCCCTAATAGGAGGCTGGCCTCCTCCCTCTCGCTCCTTTGCATCGTCCAACATAACTGCCTTGAGAGCTGGGACGTTTTTCTTTCCTTATTTGAGTCTTTCAAAAAGAGAACCACGTATCCTTCGGTTGTCCTCCTCCAGGACTCTCCTGTTAGCCAGGCCCGCCTACCGTCCTTTAATGGCTTCGTACCATTTGTTCCTCCCGTTAGGAAGCCCAGGATCGCATCCTACGTTCATTGTTCCTTTCTTGCAAAATTTTCAGCACTGCCAAGGTTTACGGAAAAGGCCAATATAATGTCCCTAGATGTTTCCTCCCAGAACCTCTTTTTTGGCTCACAGTTTCATTCCTTCAGGCTGGTCAATGCCTCCTCCATCAACTCTGCGGACCGAAGGGTCCACTCCGTTCTACCCGACCTTTTTTTCCTGATGTTGGCTTCCTGCTCCTTGTAGTGGGAGACCTCAACATCCACAACCCCCTCTCAGCCCCGCTACGCTCTTTCTCCTCTCAGCAGATTTTCACCTCCGCCTCGTGCTTTGAGTTGGCCGTGCTGGCAGGTTTCGCCGTGCGCAACTCCCCAGGCGTGGGTACCAGGTTCCCCCTCTCGGGAAAAGCACGCCCCTCGGTCATCAACCTGGCTTTCGCCAATGCCCTGCTCCCATCGTTGGTCAAACGATGGGATGCCTCTCTCCCCTCGAGAGGCTCTGACCACGTCCCTATCCTCATACTACTTGCTTCCCCGTCCGCAGTCCTTGCCCCCCCCCCAGTTTAAGTGGGACCACACTGACTGGGAGACACTAACCCTACTTATTGAAAGCTTCAAAGTCCCCCCACCCCCTCTTGCCCCTCTCCGGAGTCCCTGGATAAGTGGCTCACTGGCTTACTCAACAGCCTTACGGGCCTCCTGAAGGAACACACCCCTTGCTCACGCCCCTCCACCCACTCCAAACCATGGTGGACCCCCAACCTCACTGTTCTGCACCGCGAATAGCACAAGGCAGCAAGGACGGCCCAAAAACAAGGCACCACGGCCCTCAGAGAACTGGCGAAGGTCTCCAGATCAGGCTACTTCAAGGCCATCAAGGACGCGAAGAACAAACACTGGTCCTCCTTCCTCCTATCCACAACCCCCCAAAACGTGTGGACCGCGAAGAGGTTTGCCTCAGGCCGCGCCCCACCCCGCATCCCGTCCCTCCCAGGGGCAGAAACCCGGCAAGAGATGAACGAAGCATTATTGGGCCACTTCTTTCCCCGAACGGCTGCCTTCTCCCCTCTCCCCAGGCTGAGGCTGTACAAAACGGCACCCCTCCAAACCCTGTCCCGGTTGATTACCCTAGGCTACCAACTGGCCTCCCTAAAAGTGGCTAACGGTGTGGTCCTCAATAAGCCAGGAAAGCCCTTCTACCAATCACCCTCCTCTTTCAGAATCATCGTTGTCCTCCGAACGATCACAAAGATCCTTGAGAGAATAGTGGCAGCCCGCATCCTTATGGCCGCCCCAGTGAAGGGCTTGATACACCCAAACCAATGCGGCTCCCTCCCTGGGCTAAGCACATACGACATTTGACTCACACTCGTCAACGACGTGAAAACCCTGCGGATACCACGGCTGTAGGTGTCCTCCCTATTGTTGGGCATCAAGGCTGGTTTTGACAACGTCGACAACCCGACTCTGGCCCTCGTGCTAAGGGAGGGTGCCATTCCCGCCTAGCTGGTTTCCGGGGTAGCGTCGTTCCTAGGCGAATGCAGCTGCAGCCTGGTTTTCCAAGGCACACCAGGGACCCCGGCCCCCGTAAACGTTGGGGCCCACCAGGGCTCGCCTATCTCCCCCCTACTATTCCTCATCTACGTGGCACCCCTTCACTTCAGTATCCCGCACGGCCGGATGCTCTCCTATGTGGACGATTTCACCCTGACTATCGCTTCGATTTCCTATCGTGGTAACATCCAGTGCCTCTGTTAGGTGGTAGCTTCGGCCTGAGGTATTCCGACAGCTAGGACCTGGATCGTGATTATATCGGAGAACTCGTTAAGAAGACACGAGTAATGTAGGCTAGATATAATATTCACTTCGCTGTAGATGGTCGAAGTATTGGTAACGATATAAAAGTGTAGATAACTTATTATATTGATAAGATCTCTTCTCCGTGCTTGTTGTGTCTAATAGCAGCCAAGATGCTTCGATATTTATATTCCGCGTCTGGGCAATCGCGGTATACATGCTAACTCTATACTAACTAAGTACCTTGCCCGCCACTCTGCGAACTTCACCTGAGTGCGAACACTCGTCGACCCGGAAAACTCTCTTCCACACCTTTTTGCTCCAATGGCCAACTTATCGGTCTGCGCTTCCATTATTCCTGATGGTGTGGAGACCACGTCAGGTGTCAGCTTATCCATTTATCTGTTGACGACAATGGTTCCGAATTATCTTGCCCTCGTGCTCGTCGAGGGTAGTCTAACTGGCCGGACAGCAGATGGCCAATCTTCTTTGGTTGGTTCCGTCAAGAATTTGGCATGCAACTGCATATCGTATTCTGGTCTTCCGGCATTACACGACTTGTCCTTGGGATCGTACCTATAGGCATTTTCCCTCGGGCTCCATCATTTACCAACCTGTCCTCTGTGGATGCACCCGATCTACTTACTGGTCATAGTTACCTCCTTCATACTCTACCCGACTTTTCAGGTACGAGGGGACTAACTTGCGTGCGAAATGTCTCGTTACCTTCAACCCACTCTTCCCACTGCCTGTCTTCAAGTGCCTGTAGCTTTATGCGCCGTCTTCCGATTCACCTCCTTCCACTTGCATAAGGTGCCGGAAGGTCACCCCTCATATATCCTGCGAACAGGATCCGGTCGGACGGACAGCCGCGACGTATACGGTGTTAAAGGAGTGTTCCATTTCTAGTGGTCTTTGGTGTTGGGACGCAACTACCCAGGCGGCCTGTGATGACGCGCCGTCCCAACGCCGGGGCTGGAGGGGCGTGTTATCGTTTTCCTTCGAAGTTCTTATGCGTCAAGGTAGGGTAACTTTGCGCCGTAAATCCTTACGGGGAGTCCGTGCGCCTAACAGCCTCCAGAAGCGGTTCACGGTCATTAATGCCAATGCAGTGCGCCTGGGCATATCCTTTTCTGTCCCCAACACAGAGCTCATACACTGGTGAACCTCCAGCCAAAGGTACTCCCAATGGTGCCTCTCACCCATAAAACTTGACGGGGAACCTTTCCACCCCCGGGACTCCCTGCGGTGGCTGGGTTACTGGTTCACGTCTACCCTTTGCAAGTCAACACACTTCTCCTGCCGACTGGCTCAAGCCCAAGGGGCCTTTGCTCTGATTAGACACCTCAGCCCCACGGGGGCAGGGCTCGCCCCATACCTGTGCCACAGGCTGGCCACATCCCTTGTCACGCTCATCCTTCTATTCTGGGCGGACCTCATCTCACCCAACCCGGGCTCCATTTCCAGGCTCAACGTCTTCTGGCACAACGTGCAGAGGTGGGCCACAAATTGTTTCTCTTCAACCCCTATTGGCATCCTCGCAATCGAATCATGCCTGGCCCCCGTCCCCCTTCTGGTCTCCCAGCGGCAGAGGCTGGCCGCCGTCAGGGTCTTCTGTTCCCCACCACGGGTCAATCCCGGGACGACACACCTGCACCCCGCCATCCCCTCCCTGTCCTCCCATTGGGCCCCAACTCGTCAAGAGCCCTGACCAAGGGCCTCTGGTAGGTCTACCTCCCGCTGAACCGGGCAACCCCCCGCCCTTCACCCCCCATCAGGACCCACCACCTAGTGGACGCCGTACCGCATAGAACGATTCCCTTCACACGTGGCTTATCCCGAATGCCAACGATTAACACAGACCTGGTCCCCGAGCTTTCGGCCCTTCTCCCCCCACCGTCCCTGATGACGAGAACATACTCTGTCCTGAAGAAGAGGGTCATGGAAGCGCGCATAGAACACTGGTCTCAGCGTTTTCCCCCGCTGGCGTACTACTACCACTCACCTGCCATACACCCTCCACCCTTTATGGGCCTGAACAAGTTCACGGCAGGACAAATTCACCAGATGAGAGCCAGGAAGAGCTACCTGGCCGCCCACCCCTCGTGGAGGGCCCCTGAAGCCTAGACCTCCTGCCCCCGCTGGGGTTTGAAGGCTGAGACGTTCAAACACACTATCCTCACCTGCCCCTCCTGACAGGGCGCCCGCGCACGTCTCCTCCATGGCATGACGACTGTCGGTGATGCGGCCGGACCCCTGGTTCTCTCTCTCTCTTTTGAGAAAGCTCGCCTCCTACATCAGCATCACCTCCACGGGCTTCTCCCCCACTATCTTCCCGCCCACTACCCCCCCCTCTTCCCCACCTGTTCCCCTCGCTCCCCCCATCCCCCCATCCCCCCACCCCCCGTGTTCCTAGTGTTTTCCTTGGCCGTGGTTTAAAGTAGGTGGCGAGCTGGGTTTCCTCTCCTGTAGCTTATATAAGCTTTCCTTTCGTGCGAGCTGTATAACCTTTCTTTCCTTACTGTTAGAGTGGCCTCTGGCCCCGCGTAGGAGAAAACTGCATCAGAGTGGATATTTTACTGGTGCCATGACCTTCCTTTTTCACATGTTTGGATTTATAGGTTTTGGTCTCTCCATAGCTCGCGCTTCATGAGGCTTTTTGTACCTAAAACAATGAACGCATGATTACCAAAAAAAAAAAAAAAAAAAGACCTCCAGGCGTTATATTAGCATATATGGTACATCCTTAATTCTGATGCTTGGAAGTAACATAGGATCATTTCTGGTGAAGGTGGGGTCTGCAACTACAACAGCAGTAATTGGTGCTCTCAACAGGTCTCTTAAGATAACCTGATATTTTTTTCATATATCGTTTTGCAAAAAGTGAGGGCATTGAGTAAAATGTTCGCCATGACGGTTATTAGCGCGCCAGAGTCCTGACCTCTAGCTAACAGGCTGGAGCGGAAGCGCCTGTACCTGTACGGCAGCCCATTGTACGGCAGTCCTCAGCTTCCACACTGCGATTATATCTTGCTCCATCTTACCTTTCATAGCATCTTCCCAGGCTTTATAAGCTGGACTATTAGTTGGTGGGTGGGGGATGCGACAAAGGTGTTTACACAAGGTAACATTGCTGTCATTTTCATAGAACGGCAATCTTTTGAAAGTGATGCCAACCTTCGAGGCTCCCAGTGTAATAGTGGTCAGAGTGAGAGTGGTTAATAAATAAGAAGGACGCTGTTTTTGTTGTTTTTCTAAATGATGCCTCACCAGATAGAGGATGACCACTAGTAGATACTGGTGCTTTTGTGGGCAAAATATTGTGGAAGGACTAAAAATGGAAATAATGGAGCTGGCCTGATGGAAGGTAAAAGGAGTTCTGCAGAGCGTAATGGCTCTAAGAAGGTTATCGGGTAGTCAAACGCATATAGGTAATCTGACATGAGCTGAGAATATACGAGTAATAGTGTGCACAAGTGAGAGGTTGTGCTGAGGTCGGTGGATGATGTTAGGATAGAGTGACAAATCAAGAATGAGATGGTAATTGGGGAAAGGATTATGGAGAGAAGATGCAAGGGCGAGAAAAGAGAGCTTATGTAGGCCACACGAGGACAGTTTTAGTGGGAATAGCAGAATTGTACCTTGTACAAACCTGAATATATTGCAAAGTCACATGACCCACCCACACTGACAATAGGTTTCAGATAAAGTTTACGCCATAAGGTGGCCGCATGGGAGCCGCAACCGATGAGCCAACGTGTTGGGCATATGGGAAAGGCATAGCTTTTCCCCCTCGTTTTGTATACCCTGGGGTTACGCTACATTCACCCTGTAAAGCTAACACCCCCCTCTGGCCCCTGTGTTGAGATGGTGTGACAACACCAGATGATGTTGTAGTTGCATTGCAAAAGCAAAGACAAATATCTTTGGAACCTATCTCGTAACACCATATACGTCCCTCTGCCCTGATGCTGTTCGCAGAATAAATGGAATGGGACGTTTGGCGAGCTTATACAAATGTTCTGGGCAAGGTCAGTGGATATCGCATAAAGTTACAAACATAGCTGTACAGCACTGGATAGTATGTCACTAAAGCAACGGGACGTTTTCGTCATTTCTACTGTTGAATAAAATGAGAGTATGACAACTCCCACACTAATTGTGTATTACCAATTAAGACTATTCGGTAAAGAAGAAGTACGCGAGAATTGTGCTACTGGTACGATCTTGAGCTCTAGTCTAACCAAAGCCTCTACGCAGGAAGACAGAGTGATATCTGCAACTGCAATATGTCCGATTACGAAGTTGGCTACTTGGTTTATCCGATAATGAGGATATTGTCTAGCCTGTGGACAAGTTTCAGTCCTTTCTGACAGAAGAAGGATTGTGAACTCTGACCGGGATGTAATGCCACACCAGAGAAATCAAGAGCTCTCCAGTCCGCAAGTCACCTGTGGGGCGATTATAATCATTAGACAGTGTGCACAGTATAAGGAAATGTTTGGAATTATTTGCAGGTACTTAGTTAGTATGGTAGATACTTGTAGGTTGGGCACTCTACGACACGGAATATAAACATGGAAGTACCTCCCGAGCTTTACTGACATCCTCGGTCCCCTCTACACCTCCGGCGATTGACATCTCAATATTACGAGATTATCACCACTTCTACCCACCACCCTCCCCATCATCGGTTTATCCCTACGGGGTGATGGACTCTTCCTATTCTCTCCACGCTCTCATGTCTACCATCTGAGTCTATCCTCCACCCGTTTTTTCCACCTGTTGGTGGTTGGTGTCATCATCTCGCGATCGTGTTTCCACCGCCTAGCCCGCACTTGCTTCGCCTCGCTTAGTATTTGCACGGTGGGGAACACTTCTTTCAATGCCCATGTTACAGACGGCTGGGAACACAGTTTGCAGTAGGGAAAATGTTTCAACAGGCCATGGTCGCTTTTCCCTATTCAGCCTCTAGGGGGTGGCTGCCTAGTCAGACACCAACACGATTACGGATAGTTCCTACGGTAAAGAGGTTGGCCTACCTTTGCTCTCCCCTCTCCATGCGGTCAGATCGTCTAGCACCCTACAGCCCCTTTCCCAGGCTGATACTCTACTATCGCGCCACCTACTACTGGCACCTTACTGCCATAGCTTGCACCTTACTGCCCTACCCTCTTTCGACTAGGGCCTCCTACCTCGAGTACGTACTGTCATGGTATAGCACTGCCTCCTTGACTGTTCTGGTGGGCTGGCCTGATGTAATATCTGACGCGACCAAAGTGTTTTAAGTTATAGCTGGCCCTGCGTTAATAGACTATCAGTCCTAGCAGTTGTCTTTTATGTAGCTTTGTGGTTTTCTATACTTTTTGTCATGCCTAGTGGGCCTTAGCAGATATTTCCTAGTGTTATTGGGGGGCCTGCTGAAGGGTTTCTTTGCTCCTGTACACCTTTATGTTTGCTTTTTAGTGTTGGACTTTCCTGTTAGGCGCACAGACTCCCAGTAAGGATTTACAGGGCAAAGTTACCCTACCTTGACGCACACGAACTTCGAAGGAAAAAGATACCACCCCCCTCCAGCCCTGGCGTTGGGACGGCGGGTCATCACTGGCCGCCTGGGGAGTTGCGTCCCAACACCAAAGACCACTATCAATGGAATACATCTTATAACACCGTATACGTCGCGGCCGTCCGTCCGACCGGGGCCTGTTCGCAGGATATACGAGGGGGAACCTTCGGGCACCTTGTGCAAGTAGAGGCAGGTGAATCGGACGGCGGCGCATAAGGTTACAGACACTTGAAGACAGACAGTCGAAAGGGTGGGTCGAAGGTAACGGGACGTTTTGCACGCAGGTTAGTGCCCTCGTAACCACAAAGTCGTGTGGGGTATGAAGGAGGTAACTATGGCCAGTAAGTGGATCGGGTGCATCCACAGAGGACAAGTTGGTAAAAGATGGAGTCCGAGGGAAAATGCCTATAGGTACGATCCCGAGGTCAAGTCGTGTAATGCCGGAAGACAAGAATACGAGATGCAGTCGCATACCGAATTCTCAACGGAACCAACCAAAGAAGAATGGCCATCTTCTGTCCAGCGAGTTAGACTACCCTCGGTGAGCACGGGGGCAAGATAATTCGTAACCACTGTTGTCAACGGATAAATGGATGGGCTGACACCTGACGTGGTTTCCACACCAGCAGGAATAATGAAAGCGCAGACCGATAAGTTGATCATGGGAGCAAAAAGGTGTGGTAGAGAGTTTTCAGGGTCTACGAGTGTTCGCACTCAGGTGAAGTTCGCAGAGTTGCAGGCAAGGTACTTAGTTAGTATAGAGTTAGCATGTATACCGCGATTGCTCAGACGCGGAATATAAATATCGAAGCATCTTCGCTGCTATTAAGAACAACAAGCAGGGAGAAGAGATCTTATCAATATAATAAGTTATTCTACACTTTTATATCGTTACCAATACTTCGACGATCTATACTGAAGCGAGTCATTATATCTAGCCTACATTACTCGTGTCTTCTTCACGAGTTCTCCGATATAGTTACGATCAAGGTCCTAGCTGTCGGAATACCTCACGCCGAAGCTACCACCTAACATTTCCTATGCTTTCCTCCCCAGTGACTTGTGTTGATGGCTGGTGTGCAGTTAGGCACATACCATAGGATCCTGAGGGTACGGCGAGTTCTTTCATGTTTGATTGCTTTCATATATGTGGGAGGTATTTGTTTGTCCCATGAAGAGGTGAAGCGGGTGGTTGTTTGGGATTAAGGTTTCGTTTATGCCATAGCTAGCACTGCACCCAAGTTCCTGAACCTTAACAGCAAATATATGATTTAAACAAAAAACAAAAACATCCCAAGCTTTATTGACATCCTCTCTCTCCTCTTTAGATCCTCTGTCTCCTCTTTACATCCTCCGTTTCCTCTACATCTCCGGCGATTGAAATCTCAACCCTACAAGATTATCACCAGTGCTTCCCAGCAGATCCCCCATCATGGCATTGTCCCTAGTGGGTGCTGGACTCTCCCCATTCGCTCCACCCTCTTAGGTCTACCCTTTGAGTCCATCCTCTTTCTCTTTCCACCCCTTGGTGGCTGGTTTCATCATCTCATGATGGTGGTTCCTCTGCCTACCCCGCTATTCCTTTGCCTCGCTTAGCCCTTGCATAGTCGGGAATGCTTGCATCTATGCCCAGTTACAGATAGCTAGGACAACGGTTTGCCGGGGGGGAAATGTCAACTGGCCACAGTCGCCTTTCCCCATTCACCATCTCAAGAACTGGCAGGTGGCTGCCTTGTCAGACATGAACACAATTACAAATAGTTTCCATGGCAAAGATGTTGGTCTACCCTTCCTCTCCCTCTCCACGTGCTTGGATCGGCTGGCATCGTACTGCTGACTCCCAAGGTTGATACCCTAGTATCATACCTTCCCTGGCTGGCATCTTACTGCTCTCCACCCAGGCTCGCACCCTACTGCCTCATCTCCTGCTGGCACCCTACTGCTGCCCACTCTCCCATTGGCACCTTACTGCTGTTCACTGTTGTGTTTCAGAGGACTTGAGTTATGCGACTTTCCACACACACCGTCTCGCCTGGATTGATGTCCTCACTCCTTCAGCTGGATTCCTTTGCTCTACTTACTTGGAATCTTTATGGCCTCTTCTGCCCTGACTCGTATCACTTCACTTACGGATATTATGCTCCACCCCTAAATCATCAGTCTGCTTGCTACTTTCTAGTTTACTTGTTTGGCTTTCTTTACTCGCTATCGGTTCTGGTTCACTGTCGTATTGTAGTTCTTAAGTTGATTATTTGTGGAGGTTTTTGGAACATCTGTTGTTGGTTTCAGGCTTGTCTTTCAGTTGTTGGTATTTTATACTCAAACGCTCTGGCTAGAGGGTTTTTCTACTGGCAGGGGGGTGGAATGGACCGAGTTGAAGGTTTTTTGTTACGATAGCTAGCAGTGCAGGCATGTTTGGGACATTAAACAAATAATCAATCAGATAAACGAAAACCAAAAACAATGAAAATCCCGAGCTTTACTAAAATCATCACGCTATGGAGAAGGAACCTCATCAATATAATAAGTTATCACTAGAAAGATCATTATCACTATTGTATGCACATTTATATTGAGCCTTCCTAGACACGTCTCCATATACCCTAAAGTACCTTGGTCTTACCCATCTCACTTGTTCTTAGAGATTTGGTGCCACGTAACACAAGGTCCTTCCAAACCTCTTCAGTCTACAATGAATAACGTTACCACACTTTCAACAAAGAACATATTTCACAAGTTAAACCATGAATAATGGTTGCAGCTTGAATGTCCAGCCCTGTTCATGATCTGACTAACCAAACTTGAAATTTTCCCAATTTGCCCCTTGAAAGAAACAAACATTTCACTTTGAAAAACTATGTCCGCTGCGGCCTCTCTGCCCACCTGCTCATGCACCCGCCAAACTACTTGAAAGAGAAACACTACACACGATAACCTCAAAGACAACAATGTTTCCTTATTGCAGGCAATCTTATCAACAAGCCACTGCATACAAAAAACACCTTGAGACAATTCATCTTGATATTGTTCTATCCCACATTGTGATCGCCGCCACAGCCTCTATCCGACCACCTACTTTTATTCATGATCAACTTGAAAACCTGACTGACCCAGACTACGAATCAGATCCCAGGCTCGAGATCCCAGATTTCCATACAACAAGTACTGAGATAGATAATATGGAGAATGATTCAGACAAGGTAGGTGTTTCCTACCCTCAGGTCTGTGTGCACCCTTCTGGTCAAGAAACTATTTCCGTACAGGGAGACTACTTGGCAAAGTTGATGGCTACACAGAGCTCGACAAGGCCATGACTGATGACAATTGGAACCCTTTCTCTTCTGAAGACGACTTTAATTTGGAGAAATGGTTTGTCCAGAGCAAGATACCCATGTCCCAGATTTATGCATACTTTGCGGAAGGTTTGGTTTATATGAATTGCAGATCATTCTAGTCTGCCTATACATTGCAACAACACCCTGCCATACTAGACCTAGTTCCTAAATACTCGGTATGGGCGAAAGGCAGTATTGAGTCGACATGGAACAACTCTCTATTATACCAATATTATTGACTGTGTCCACGACCTGATCCCTCAGTTCCTGTTGTGCTCAGATATCGTTGACACACGTATTCGGGAATCGGATTCGCGTGGGGAGCAAGTATATTCAGAGATACATAGAGCAGACTTGGTATGGGATATACTGGTATGAGAGAGGTACGAACAAGTTCTTGGAGTGGTGTTTCCAGTGCTAACAGCCCATTACGTCCCTTGGTAGCATATCTTTCCCATTGCAGTCCACAGTGGTCCCCATTATCAGATTGTTTGACCAGGCGCACCTTACGAATTTCTGTGGAGATAAGAAAGCCTGACATGTATAGATGACAATCAGCACTATCCGTTCAAGAATAAGAAGCAGCCCTGCTTCAGGCATTGCTTCCAATACCACCTAAGTTTACTTGCAAATTAACCCATGCTAATGTAGCCCAGCAGCAGACCAATGAGAATGCCCTATGGGCTGCCTTCAAGCTTGTCCTGGTACGATTACAGCAGGTTGCCCAAGACAGAATGGTAATGAATTGTGCAGACCGCGAAATACATCTTTATTTTCGGCTTTAGTCGGCCTCCATCACGTATCGTTCTGAGCCTGCATCATTGCAAGGAATAGGCAGTAATTCAAGCCCAAAGTGTAAGGTACCGTGCAAGGAGCTGCAGCAGCTATATCAGACCTGCGACTACATAGTACAGACGTATAGCATATTGGTTTTGTAGATTACACAGGGGGTGAGGGTGGCAGTCCTCGTTTGTGGAACCTCATCAGCAAAAATTATTATATGCGTCCTGAGCGTCCCGTGCATCAGACGCTCAGGAGGCTCAGAACGTTAACTGTTACTCTGGACGCGACGTCGGCCGGACGTCACGTCCGGACGCCATTCCCTATCTACCCCTGGGTCCTCGACGTCCCGACGACGTCTACCACCAAGCGCATGCGTCCAGATGCCCTGAGACCCTCAGCTCTACCGCATCCCGACGATCTCCTTCCTGTGCCTCCCTCGTCATGGCGGAATCCAACTCCACTCTAGCATCCGGAAGACTATCCGGATGGTTAGTCTTCCGGATGCTACATAGCGATATTTGAACCCCCTCTGCATCAATTGCCATGTCTGGCTATGCGCTCCCAATGCATTCCAAATAGCTCACATGTTCGTCGCGACGGCATCGTGATGGCTCACATGCATACTCTCGATGGCTTCGTGATAGCACACATATTCCAGACGCCGTCTTGACGACGTCGTGATAGCTCACATGCATACTCTCGACGGCGTCATGATAGCACACATATTCCAGACGCCGTCTCGATCGCTCCACTATTCA
>Ga0307513_10003995_pt1 | contig 19796 bp, 8 predicted proteins | sample 15_EM_MG_FD_202174 | JGI IMG/M metagenome (GOLD analysis project Ga0307513, IMG submission 202174) | Populus trichocarpa ectomycorrhiza microbial communities from riparian zone in the Pacific Northwest, United States - 15_EM | ecosystem: Host-associated > Plants > Roots > Unclassified | place...
GAGATATTGCCAGTAGAAAAATTATAGAAGAAATACCCTTTTCTGGAAAGTCTCAGTCGTCGACCATTTTATCCTTCATCCACCATTGGATTGGGCTGGCATTTAGATATGTTGTACATCAAGATGTGTTCTAAATTATAAATGGAAAAGATCAGAAACAAACACTCCGTTTAAAAATTATTCTTCCAGAACAGTAGATCTGTAATTTTTTAGGTTAGTCCAATTTTGTTCCAATATAGGGATATTTAATTCTTGAATTTATCTGAATTGTAGATTTGTTATGCTAAGCATGATGATGTATAACCTAACATGGGACTAATTAAATATTAAGTTTACATAATAATATTTTAAGTTTGGTTTGAGAAATATTGAATGAAAAATTGGTGTGTTTAAAATAAAAAACATGTTTTAGACCTAAGGACAATTTTAATGGGTTTAATGATGATGAGAAGATTAATGTATTTTGCTTATGATCTAAGTTGAAATGTTTTGTTGAAATGTGCCACATAGTTGAATGAGTTAATGCTTATCATTGTGTGTAATTATGCATTATATCATGATTCATATGATAATTGGAATTAGACATTGAAATTGAATATGATTGAATGATGCATGTATTTGTTGAAGGAATGTTGTTATCATATGGTTACAATGTTAAATTCTTGTATGATTGGGTTGCGATTTATGAAGTATATAATTAGTGTTAATTAAAGGCATTTGAGACAAATCATGAAGAAGAAAACTTGGTATTTTGTTTAGTGTAAGGCCGACCATACTGGGATGAAAATAAGAAATTATAGAATTAAGTGAATGCTTGCTTTGTTTGTAGGTAGTTAGCATAAGTTGATGTATTGATTGTGGTTGAAATGAATTTAAGTATCATATCTAGTTGTAATTGAATCTCTAATGTATTTTAAATTAGGATTTTATGATGAATTGATGGGATAAACGATTTATGTTTATGTTTGTGGTTTGTGAAATGTACAACAAAGGATGATGTGTTGATGGAAATTAGGATATATGGATATAGAAGAACAAGGCCTTTAGGGCCGGTCATGTATGTTGTTTAAGGAATTTAGGTATATGAGTTTATATATGAATGGTGAATTATTTTGGAATGTCCACCATGTGTATGATGAAATGAGTATTGGTGTTTAAAAAAAATGGAAAATTCTATGTTAAAATCCTAAATTGAAATGGTAAATATTAATTTTTGGGTTGTTGATACGAACCTCGTGATCACGTGGTCACAACCCACAGACAAAGACACCAATTTTCGAAAAGCTAAGTAAATTAGGTTTGATAGGAGTGTGACACAAAGATAACTTGTACCTAGGCACCAACACTATTAGAAACAGAATACCCCTACCCAATGAATATTGATTCGCAAACGAGAAGTATAAGGATGACGTCACAAAACCAGTTGTTCTTCAATAAGTTGTTTTCAATTCTTTAGAGAATCAAGGAAAGGAGATTATCCCACCAACACACAACAAGTGCGGTAAATAAGAAGTTTTATTAATCTAAATTGTCTAACTTACATGTCTGGTTATGCATTTATTTATACTAACTCTAGACTTAAATAAACCCTAATGGACCCCCCTTAGGTGGACTTATACGAGGTCCACTTACAATTGACCCAAATAAGTAATAATAACCCAAAAACTAAGAAAAAAATAATAAAAATATGAAAATTGCTATCCTAAATATGCTAGAATCAGATTTGTCACCCTTAGGAAGTTTTAAATAGACTAGGAAATCTTATCTAAAGGTAGAATTAATTATGAAGTCTTCTTTCCTTGTTGTAGCTAGGATGAATAAGGAATCCTTGTAAGAAAAGGATTCTGAAACATTTATGAATCCTTGCCACACTTGAAAACTAAATTGCAGCCCATTAAAGATCCTTGTAGAACTAGGAGATTCCCAAAACTAGCTGCCACATCCTTGTAGGAAAAGAATCATTGCCAAATAGGAAGTTCATAAGTCAAAAGGAAGTAAATAACAAAATTCATACAACATGTTCTGAATTATATCACATATTCTTTCCGAACTCCAATTCATCTGAAACTTTACCCCAATATATACCAATACCTCCAGAATCTTCATGTCAAATTTTAACTCGATCCAACGGTTGGATTTGGAGTTATGCTCAATAACATAAAACTGAACAATAAGAAATTTCACGTCAAAATCTGAATCTGACCTTACTTGGATCGTATCAATTGTGATGTATTAAACATGAAATTTGCATATTGGGGATATAAAAGCCTTAAGTAAAAACTTAACTTGATGGCATGGATATTGGCCTACGGGTTGTAATATTAATTGATGTTTGAAATATGGTTAAATATTAATGGGAATGTTGGAATAAATAAAAAAATTTATGGTTGAATTTGTGATTGGTGGTGTTAACATTTATTAATGGATTGAGTATGTGTATTTGATGATCAACAAGGTATTGAATTTATACTATTAGAGTGTGTAAGAAGCAAAAACTAGAAAAGGACATGTTGTGGCAAGAGATGTGCACTAGGAGTTTAAGCTAAGGGTTGCCCCTTGCTTTTTTGATTGTTTAAATTTTTTTAATGCTAGAATACAATAGAAATTATATGTATTTTGTACAACTATGTATCATGAAAAATATTGCCTACGGACATGAGAAATGTTATTATGTGAATATTGCATATGGGTAGGCGAAATATTATTATTGTATGAATGTTGCCTACAAGTAGAAAAAAATTGTTATGTGAATATTGCCTACGAGTAAGAGAAATATTATTATTGTATGAATGTTGCCTACGAGTAGAAAAAAAAAATTGTGATGCAAATATGCATACAGGGCTGGAAATGAGTGTTTTGTGTGTGTGTGTGTGTGTGTGTGTTTTGTGATCAACCGCAATAATAAAAGGAATGTAAATCAAAATTTACTATGACTATATTTAATTTGACTATCCAACCCGTTTAGCGCTAGTGGCATCAACAAGGTTGACGACTGACATATTTAATCTGACTAGCCGACCTATTTGGGGCTAGTGGCATCAACACGGTTGATGACCGACATTTAATTTGATATATTTAATCTGACTAGCCGACCTATTTGGGGCTAGTGGTATCAACACGGTTGATGACCGACATTTAATTTGACTAATCAACCTGTTTGCGGCTTATGGCATTAACAAGGTTGATGACTAACATATTTAATTTGATTAGCCAACCTAGTTAGGGTTAGTGGCATCAATGAGGTTGATGACTGACATATTTAATTTGACTAGCTGTCTGGATTTGAGCTAGTTGTGTCAATGTAATTGACTGCTGGAATATTTAATTGACTAATCATCCAGAGTTTAGCTAGTGGCGTCAATGTAATTGACTACTAGGATATTTAATTGACTAGCTATCTTGAATGGAGTTAGTGGTGTCAATGTAACTGATTGTTAGGATACTTGATTGACTAAACTGCAAGGAATGGAGCTGGTGGTATTAGTGCAACTGACTTGCCGGGTTATTATTGAGTTATTAGATGGAATCGAATGCTGACTAATAGAATAAAATGGTGTATTAGTGTTAAAGTGTTAACTAGGGATGAATGAAATAAAATAAAGATGTGTATGATTTGTTATACTATTGCTGAATTCTATTCATGATTTGTAATGTAATGGTAAAGGTCCAGGATGGTAAGATCATGGATTGGTTTGGAATATTTGTAAATAGTTGATGTCGACACTTTGCTTCATTTAAATTTAGAGGAGACACTGCCAAAATTTCATTAAATTGTAAAAGTTTCCATTTGAATGTAATAAATCGAGGTAAAGTACATAACTTAAATCCTTTTGAAATGGAGTAAAAAATAGTGTGAAGGATAATACCATGGGCTATGTGAAAATAGAAATGAAATGATGAACCATAATAATGATAAATATAGACTACGCGAGATTAAACTAGGCAAATAATCGTATAAAAAGCTAAACCGGAAAAATATGTAAACCTCCTACCTAAAACAAATAGATCAATGCTAAAATTGTAAATTTCGATTGATAAATGATAATTAAGAAGGAAAATTGTTATAGACGAGGGTAAAAAACTTTTAGTAATTTAACTTAAATTTTAGATGAAATAAAGTAATAAAATCAATATATGAAATTTTAATTAATGATAATTTATGTAAACTTCCCGATCAGGTAAAATAATTATTTTAAAGGAAGAATTTTTATAAATTTGGAGTGTAAATATTTAGAGAAAATATAGAAGGGAATTCTAAATAAATTAATGTGTGACCTTACACGTGAAAAACTTTGATAGTCAGTATAAACAATGCATACAATCATGTTATTTGATTGAGAGTGATAAGAACTTTGAGGAAAAATTTATGATGATCATGTACAATAGTCTCCAATGAATTAGTTTAGAAATTATGATGATTTAAGTAAATATAATAGTACGCAAACTTGGATTTTTAGCGTAAAATTACTTATTGTCTAATTTTATGATATTTAGCATATATTTCAATATGATTGTTGAATCAAAATGAAATTTTATGAGAAGTCTCTAGACCTATTGTTTTGTCTTGGGTTAAATGTTTAAGTTAATAAGAGTTCGATAAGGTCTTGAGAGGGTACTAAAGGTTAGATAAAAATACAGAAAATGACACAGAAACTAAGTAGTGATATTTTTGTAAATAAATAGAAACAACCCCTTTCTCTTTATGTATTTCTATAATGTTAAGTAAATAAGGCTATAGAGAACATAAAAGAAGGTCAGCGCTCTGACAACTATATCTCTTTTGTCCATCGTCGGATCAAATCAACTGCAAATTAAAATTATCAAAAGATTGAATGAAAAAACTAAGAGATATACACCTATAATATGATATTCTTTAGGTTTTTAGTTTCTTAGTTTCAAATCATGATATAGTTTGGACATACTTAGGTTTGTATAATTTTGAAATTACAAAATAAATGATATTGGGTCAGTTTGGGTTAACATATTTTCTTTGTTTTCTACTATCATATTTGGTCATATTAGTAGTCTAAAGATATTTTTCGGTTAATTGAGTCATATTACATTAGTTTTCATGCTTATTTATTTCTTTTTCCATCTTCGTAGAATATTTGTACCTAATTAGTAATCTTTAGTATTTTTGTGTCTGTAATTCATTTTCTTTGTAGTTTTTGGTTATTTTCTTGCCTTTTGAGTCTAAAATAATAAGGATTTTGTTACTAAGCTATTTATCTTTGGTTGTTTAAGATTAGTTTCTTAAAGAGCTGAAAAAGATAAGTACAAGAGGTAAAAGGCAAAAATGTGAGCATATTATCGTGAAAAGTCATATTTAAGTGAAATAAGATGAGTGATGACTATTAAAGTGTAGATATGTGAGAAAGTGTGTGAGGACATATTATTCTTGCTACTAATGTGTTTTTTTAGATTTTAATAATGTCTTTCAAAAATGATTCATCACCACTGAAGGAGAGAGATATAATCAGGTTTTTGTTTTCTAGTTGTGTAATTGGAGAGGATGAATATAAGGTTTAGAGATGTTTTGGACAAATTAAAAAGGTAAGAGATTGAAATAACTGGTTTATAAGAGGAGATAGATCATAAGGGTCCTGAGGTTAAAAGGCTAGAGAGGAGTGTCACTCCACCTATTAATAAGTTTGCTGATGAGAATATAGATAAAGGAGTCAAGGATTATGATCATACATAATTTGGTCATGGGGATAGATTTCAGCATCCTAGAAATCAAAAGGTTAATGGTTTTCATCAAGGTGATTAGTTTGACCATAAGGGTGAAATTCAAGATTTTAGGTAATGCCATAGTTTAGATCAAACTTGAAAAGTATTAAGATGGAAATTTTAATGTTCTAATGTAAAAATGATCCTGAAGCTTATTTAGAGTGAGATAAGAGGATTAAGTTGAATTTTTATTGCCTTAACTATTTAGGAGAGAAAAAAGTAAACTCGTTATCATTGAGTTTACTAATTATGGTATAATTTGGTAAGATCAACTTGTTTTAAGTAATAAGAGAAACCGTGAAAGACCTATATATACTTGGGAGAAGATGAAAACAATCATGAAAAAGAGATTTGTTTTGAGTGGGAGAAGATGAAAACAATCATGAAAAAGTGATTTAGTTTGAGACACTATTACCAGGAGTTCTAATAGAGGTTGTAAAGTCGGGCGTAAGGATCTAGGAGTGTAGAGAATTATCATAAAGAAATGGAGATTGCTATGATTAGGGCTTATATAGTGCCTATAAAGAAACTACAGTGATAAGATTTTTGAATGGGTCAAATTGGATATTGCCAACATTATTGAAGTACAATATTATGTTAAGTTAGAGGATATAGTTCATATGGCTACAAAGATGGAAAGGCAGCTAAAATGCAAAGGCTCATGGCAAGTCAGTAATTTGAATTCTTTTTCATCATGGAGGCCAAATTATAGAGAGAGGAGTCTGCCTAACCAAAACCTATTGTTAACGTAAAATCCAAACCTTTATAGGTTAAAAAGAAAGTTGTTGCTGATTTTAAAGGTAAAACTAAAACTCAACCTACTTGTAACCATGTTATTAAGTGTTTCAGGTGTTTGAGAGTTGGACACAAAGCTTTATAATGTCCAAACAAGCAAGCCATGATTTTGTGATATCATAGAAAGATTGAATCCAAAAGTGACGAATCTGAAGATGATGACATATCACCACTTGAGGATTGTAATGATAGGGATGTAGAGTATCTGATTGAGGGCAAATTATTACTTAAGGTTCAAACCAAAAAAGATGATGTGGAGCAACAAGGGAGAATATCTTTCATATGAGATGTCATATCAATAACAAGGTATATCGTATGATTATATATAATGGAAGTTGTGCTAATGTTGCTAGTATTATGCTTGTTAGAAAATTAAATATGAAAACTATTAAGTGTCATAGACCTTATAGGCTTTAATTGTTAAATGAATATGATGATGTAAAGATTACAAAACAAGTCTTGGTGTCATTTTTTATTGGAAAGTATTCTGATAAGATTTTGTGTGATGTGGTTTCTATACATGTGAGTCACTTATTATTAAAGCATCCAATGTAGTTAAGTATGAGGAAAATATATGATGGGCTTAGGAATAGGTATACTCTTGTAAAATATGGAAAATACATCACACTTGTACCATCATCACCTAAACAAGTCTATGAAGACCAATTAAAGTTAAAAAGAGAAGGCGAGGCTAGGGGGAGTGAAAATGCAAGTAAGGCGTGAGTTTAGAGAGAAAAATAATAGATTCATAAAAGAAATATTTTCGACTGATAGTGAAGGTAAAACATGAGGAGAGTAGAAAAAAAGAGCAAGAAAAGAAGATAATGTGGAAAAAAAATAAAGAAACATATAAGTTTTTATGTGAAGGAGAGTGAGATCAAAAATGTTTTTTATTTTTATTTTAACAAGCTGATGATTGAACTTTTATACAAAAAGACTTATTTTAACACTAAAAAACTTAATCCTTGTCTTTTTAGCATGATGGTGTCTTCATTACAAGAATTTAAAGATGTGTTCCCTAAAAGGATTCTTAGTGTTTTGCAACCAATAAGAGAAATTGAATATCAAACTTAGAGCTATCATTCCTAACTAAGTAACCTATCAAAGTAATCTCGATGAGACAAATGAACTTTAAAGGCAAGTAAATGAGTTAATGTCAAAGAGGTACATAAGAGAAAGCATAAGTCCATATTCTGTTCTAGTGCTATTTATGCATAAAAATGATGAAATTTAGAGGATGTGTGTTTATTTTTATATTATCAACAATATTACAGTAAAGTATATGCATCTTATCCCTAGGCTTGATGATATGTTAGAGAAATTGCATGGCTTCTGATGATATTATAGTGAAGCAAAATGGTCAAGGGGAAGGATGTTTTGATGATGAGTTTCTTCTGGGTTGAATCTAATTGAAGATTATATATGGGTTAGTGTTTGTGGGTTGCAGTAGCTGTTGGAGTTTTAGATTGTAGTTTATAGATATGAATGAAGACTGGAAATATTTTTTTTCCTGGGTTTAGCTGGGATGAGCTTCCTAGAAAATTGGGATTTTTCTAGCGTACTTTTTTCTCTATTTTTTTTCCTTTGGTGTTCTTGTGGAGCCCCTATTCTTTTCGGAATCAATGACATTGTTTTAGAGAGAAAAGGCTAGGATCATGAGAATGACTATTGGAACTTAATTTGGGGAATTGATTGCAGATTTAGGTTGAAATTATGGGATTGAGGAGCTAGGATTGTAACCGAAGAAAATCTATATTTTTAATTGTTGAATGAGTTTGAATGAATATGACCATGTTTTTAGGATTGAGACCTAAAATTGGGGGAATGGAATCTAGGTTTAATTACTGGGATTGCTTGATTTAATTGGATTCAATATCAATTAATTGGGACTAAATTGAATCATTTAGACAAAATAATTGGACTAAATTTGATTGAATTAAGTCATTTGGAAACAAATGGACTTAGATTATGAATTAGATAAAAATAAAGGTCCCTAGAATATTTCATCATTTTCATTACAATCCCTTGCTTTTGGATTTTTCAATCTTATTCATTTAAGATATTTAATCTTGGAATTTATTTCAATTAAACTCTAAATTGAATTAATTGATCTTTCCAATTCAAATTAGTCATTGGTTTCCCAAAATTTTAAAATAACTTTTTATTTTCAATTGTGTCCTTAATTGAATCAATTTGGACCTCAGATTTAACCACTTGTTATAAATTCATCCTTAGTTCCTCAGATTATAAATTTTGACCAATCTAACTCGTAATTTGAATTTTTCTCTTCAATCAAGTCCTTGACTGACTTTTAAATTTGGCCATGCATTTCAAATTCATCATTGACTCTTTAACTTGTCTTTTATCTTAGCCAAATTAAGTTCTTCTTCTTTCATTTCTTTTCCAATAAGTTTTCAATTCCAACCCAAACCATTTTTATTATTGATCTTCCTAAACTTATTCTCTAAAATGTGAAACTCAATTACTTGTCCAATGTTTCACCCAAATATTTTTTTTCTTTTTTATATTTTATTTTTTTTGTATTTTTATGATTTTTATGATTATTCCTATCTTAGCTTGACATACAAATTAAATAAAAGTGATAAAAATAAAGAAATGATTAAAATTGATTAAATATACTTAAAAGACACATTTTTTTTTGGATTTTCTATTTTTTTAAAATATATACAAAAAAGGAGGTTAAGATTTGGGTTATGATATTTGTCCTCTCTTTATAATACTTACGGTATAAAATCTTGCAAAAAACTTTGTGCAGGAAGGTTTTAAAGAAAAGAAGTGTTTTGATATGGTCCTAATGTCAACCTTATCAATGAAAAGTCTTGCAATGGCCAAGGGATCCTTCCGAATGAAAGGTCAAATATTTTAGAAAATTAAATATTGAAAACAAAAAGGATCAAACGCTTTTAAGTTCAACAGAGGGATCCGACAACCTTGAAAATCATATATTTGAAATAAAAAGGATCTGACACCTAAATTCGAAAGAGAGATCCAACATCCTTGAAAATCACATAGTTGGAAAGAAAGGAATCCAACACCCTTAAATTCCAAAAAGGAATCTGACACCCTCAGAGATCTATGTTTGAAATGAAAGAAATATAACACCTTAAATTTTAATAGAGGGATTCGACACCTTTAAGTTCAATAGAGAGATCCAACGTTCTCATAAACTATAAGTTTTAAACGAAAAGGATCTGACAACATGAAGTTCAACAAATGGATCCAACATCTTTGGAGATCACTTTAAATTCCAAAAAACATATTTGACATCCTAAAAAACCATATGATTTTAAGTCTTTTAGAATGATTTTATTATAATGGGTGACCTATCTAAGAAAGTCTTATTATAATGGGTGACCAACCCAAAATGCTTTGAGAAATATGAATTTTTTTCAAAATGATCTAAATTTAACAAGTAATCTATCTACTTGGTGTGAAAATTATGAAAAATTTTCAAAGTCTCATGTGACCTACTCAGTTATGAAAAATATAAATCTTTTTCAAGATGGTCTCAAGTGATATGCCTGATTGTGAAAAATATAATTTTTTGTCAAGATGGTGTTATTGAAAGAGTGACCTACCTATTTATGAAAATATAAATAATTTTCAAGATGGTCTCATTGTAATGGGTAACCTACTTGGTTATGAAAAAAATAAAAATCTAGTCGTTTAGAAAGGTGACCAACCTCATGGTTTAGAATTATTTACCTCACTATATGATTTGTCCTAAGATGTCCTAATTGCATGGTTAAGTTTGAAACTTCATGATGGCAATTTTTTTTTTCATGATTAGAGGGTTAAAACTGATGCTTCGTGATGATAGGGTTAAAAATTAAGATTCCTAAAGACAAGGTTAACTCTTCTTCCTAATTTCAGGGTTAAACTTGAGATTCTTGGTTTGAAATATAGGTTCCCATTGTTTGGCAATCCATCTTTTTCAATGATGGCAAAGCTTATCGTTTCTTCCCTTTTTGGTTTGTTCACTCCTCAAACCTATTGAGTTTGTGATGTGATCACCTTCCAAGATATGTTAACATCATATTTGAATGATTTACAACTTGACCCAACAAGAACTTACCTTGAAAAACCAAAGTTATACGCAATGATCACTCATATCCTATACCTATAAAGAGATGCAAATGAGTAGTATAAAATCATAATGAAGTTGATCAATCATTGAAAGAGTTTGCAAGTTCAATCAAGAACTTAGTATGAGAATTACTCAATCACACAAAAGATAGCAAGAATGTCTATTTCTTTATTAAAAATAGTCTCTCTTCAAAAAAATTCTACAAAAGAGTATTTATACTAGAAAAAACTCTAAGTTTAATAGGATATCCCTAATGAATATGGATAAACCTAACAAATAATAATAATCCAATGAACCCAAATTTAAATAAAGGCCTTCATACCTCTAAAAGGTCTAATAATAACTAAAATATAAATAAAACAATAGCCCAACTACTTTAAATAAGACTCAAGTCATTTTTGTAATTTGCTGGTAGAATCGAAGTTCAATTCAAACGCATTGTTTTCTTTCATCTTAATGAATTAGAAGGCGTGACATATATCACTAAAAATTTATGAATGTTTACTTTCTTATATAACTACAATCACATTAAAAATAAATTTTAGCTCTAATTATGACTAGAATAGTAGCCAAATGTCAAAACTGGCATATTTCAATCTTCTTATTCTATTTTGTTTTTGTAATAACGGAATACCCACCTACAAGCCCTTCTTGGACATGAATTAAATTAATCATGACATGTACTTCATTATTTAATATCTTCCTGATGTTCACCTTATCCCATGTGTCTTGAAAAAGTCCATTGAAAGCTTATTTGAACCTCGTAGCTCTAAATATTGTTAATGAACCAAGTAGAACCTTTAATGGATCTTTTAGTGTTGCTTGGATCACATCATTGCAATATGCAAATCTCTTCTCAAATATAAGCCTATAGCCTAGGATTTTCATAATGTATGTTACCCCTTGTTTGCATTACTAGAGGCTTTCTATTTTGCTGATCAATTTGAAAGGATTAACTGCATTTCGATCATGTCACAGCCTCCTAGCTTTACTGTTATAAGCATTCTATTTCATTGAAAGATCTAAGAGAATTATGGCATTGCCCCCACGCATAGTATTTGTGTGTCATTGCGCGCTCCTCATCTACTTTAATGGAGAAGCAATGCTATATTTTCTCATTTTTTAAAAGACTTCATCAATTCCTCTATCGCCAAAGACTATTTCAAATTACTCTTAGTTGGTCTGACTGTGTGTATCCTTTTAGCACTCATTGAAATGCATTTATTTGGCAATATTTTCATCAGGTATTATAATCAACTTTCAAATAGTAAAAGACTCTTTAGTCACAAAGATGCCTTCTAATTAGACCACACTTCTTAAGTGTAGTGTTACTCTAATTGGACTATCATCCATTATCATGGACTATTTCGAGCAACATCGCCCCTAACTGATCTATATAGCATTCAGGAAATAGAGTTGGGAACACGGAACTTCTTTAGTACAACCACATTTAAGACCAGACACAATTCTGTGGCCTGTCCTCAGTCATACAAGTCTACCCCTTCAATAGCCCACCCTGGATTTTATTGGGGATCTTGAGCTTGTTCTCCCACCCTTTCCTTGAGTTAAGCTAGAACAAAAGCAAGAGATCTATTGGAAGGACCTTCACTAAAGGTATTTCTAAGTGCTTGCTCGAGTAAACTAGTGATACGAGCCACGCTACCCTTCAAAGATTCCAATTCTTCTTGAAAATAACCATCACGATGAGGACATTCTTCATCTTCCATATTTCTCAGTCGAAGTCGAGTGTTGTAAACTTTACATATTGGAACTCTTTGAAAATCTATATTTCAATCTGGTGCATGTATGTATGTTATTTACAATTTATGGATGTGTGCGTATGGACACAAATGTGTGTCAATGCACATCGTGTATGGATGGTAAAAACCCATAGTCTAATCATCTCAGACTCTTTTTATAAAAGCCATGGTTTTAGCTTAGAAAATCTTGCAGATTTCAGGATTATTGATAAGGTCTGTCTTGATGCAAAATGAATTATTAGGGGGTTCGCATCCAAAAGGCATGTTTTAGGCCGTTATATGAAGGATAGGCTCACTACCTGGTTTTAAAAGGGTCTATGAGTTGCTTAGTGACTACCTTTTGTGAAGGCAGTATAAGGGCCTACAAGGAATGGTTGGGGCACAATGTGACCGCCATTACCGAGTAAATACTTAGCTCATAGTTGGATAATTCACGAATCTAAACCCCGACTGAAAGTCATAAGGCAAACCGATACTCCTTACTTAACGTAAAAATAGGTTTATTCATAAAAAATAAAATGCATGAAGGCATTAATCCATACCCGATGTACCTATGCATGAACAAGAAGTAAAAAGACATGCTAGAGTAGTAAAAATGCGAGCTAAAATTAAACAGACCAAAATAAATAGTCAAACAATCAAACAAGCAAAGCTTAGTCCAACCAAATAAGGTGTTCCCTATTGGAGTCACCATCCTGTCGCGAGGCGTGCACGACGTCAAGAACGGCAGGTCTACCTCCTGAAAGTGGTGTGTGTAAAGGGGTTTTGGGTGTAATTATAAAGTTATGATTATAAGGTTAAAGAGTCACCACCTAGTATTATAGTTACCAGAAAACCTACGGTCTACGAGAGTCCGAGTAAAAGACTGGTTGTGCAAGGAAAAGACGCATCACCCCTAATGCACCCCACCTAAAAAAAACTACATTATTATTTGATTATTTTTCTAGGTCAAGTTTCTTTTCGGTTGTCTCTTTTATGGTTCAAGGTAGATCTCTCTTCGTGAGAAAGTCTCTACTTTATCAGGTTAAATCGAACCGTTTTAAAGTTTAAATTTTAAAATCACATTTATTTTGCACTTTGTATATTTAATACCTGAGGGTATACTTTACAATGTAATTTTATATCCCTAAATATTAAAATCTACAACTAAATCCTACAATTTAAATATAAAATAAACAAAATAATTAGTGAATGATCTTTGATATTTTAGCCAAAACCTAACAGATAATCATAAACTGGTTATGATATCCATTTTACATTTTAAAACATGAGAAATATGTAATTTTTTTAATGAAAATATGTTTGAAAAACTTTTAGGATTCAACCGTAGAGGAAATTAATTTAAAAGTTTTTTATTTTTTTTTAATTTTCAATTTTTTTTAAGAAAAGTTTCGGAGAAAACCATGTATTTCAATATCAGATCTGTATCTTATAGTGTAAATATACAGCCCGATATTATACAAAATTGGTAGAAACATGCGAGAAAATCATTAAAAAATTTTAAAGGATTTTTGGAAAATTTTGTACTTTTTTTATATTTTAATATTATTAAATAATTAAATAATTATATTATTATAAAAAAATATTAGGCTTGGTTCGGCCCAGCCAGGTTGGGTTGGGCTGACAGGCGGCCCAACAGACCTGGCTTTTTTTCTCTCTCTCTCTCTCTCTGATGTGGGTTGGACCTGGCCCAACCATCCAGGCTAGGCTGGAATAGGTCCAACCCGACTTAGTCGGGTGGGCTGACTGGCTGCCCAACATATTCTTTCCTTTATTGGGTTTGGGCCAGACCCAGCCCAGTTATATGGGTGGGCGCTACAAGCCCGGCCCAGGCCATATGGTTAAAACAACGCTGTTTTGGTCAAAATGCGTTGTTTTATTTAAATGAAATACGTCGTTTTAGCTTTTAGGGATTTAACAAAAGTTCAATTTAGTTCCTTGACTTTTGATTTGTTTTAATTGCATCCCTAATTTGCCTTGTACTTTTAATTTGATGCAATTTTGTCCCTAAAAAACTTCAACATCATCCCTGAATTTCAACGCATTTTTTTTCAACTTTCAAATAAAACTCATACAAGCTCACCAAAGTATCTTTTACCTTATTTGTTAGCAATTGTGCTTTGTCATAATCATACAAGTCACCAAAAAAAAATTTCACATATTTCTACTTGAAACGTGGATCTAAGACATTAGCCACATATAACAAAAAATTATGATTTGCTTCACAACCCCAATATCAAACTTTAACATCATATTCGTCGTCATTCCACTTAAAAGATTATCTTTATTTTTATATAAATGCAACAAGTTTGTATGCATGTAAGTCAATTCATTGAAGAAATAATTTGATGTGATCTGCATTGAGCCAGAAAATCTCAATGTAATCATGTGAAAGATCTTTAAGAAGTTCACCAAAGTTCTAGCATTTTCCCAATTCTCCAAACTAGGTGGCCCTATGTTTTTTTTATTCCCCTTTGAATCAACCTCCAAAAAGTAACTCATATACCTAGGTTCTTTTTAACCTAACCTCACAAACACCTTTTCAAACTTTTCAGCAGCTTCTAGCATAAGATAAGTTGAATTCCATCGACTTGTAGCATCTAAACACAATGATTTCTTACACTCTATATGTAACTTTTCTGCACACTTCTTAAATGCAAGTTGCCTCGATGTTGAAGATCTTACAAACCTAATTGCATTTTGAATCTTAACAGCTGAAACATTAATCTCTTTCAAGCCATCACACAATGAGATTTACAATCTGTGCACAACATCTAACATGCAAATGCTCATTTGACAATATATTAGGTGGCCAGTCTTTCATCATATTTTTCAAAAATGAAATAGTCACATTATAAGAGCTTGCATTATCTACTGTAACAGTCAAAACTTTATCAATCCCCCACTCTAACATACAATTCTCAATAACTTGACCAATTGTCTCACCCATATAATTGGAAACTTGATAAAAATTGAGAATTCTTTTATGCAAATTCCACTTATTATCAATCCAATGAGCTGTTAAACACATAGTTAATATTTTGAATTAATGTCCATGTATCTGTTGTTAAGCACAATCATTGACCCCTAAGAGCTGTCCTCAATCTATCCTTCTCTTCAACATAAAGTTTCAAACAATCTCTCATAATAGTGAAATAAGAAGGAATGTCAAATCTAGGTTGTATGGTCCTAGCAAACAATTTAAATCCCTGAACCTCCATAAAATTAAAAGGCAACTCATCAATTATAACCATCTTTGCTAGTGCTTGTCTATATTCATCATAATTATAACTTATTGCCTTAAGAGTTCCCACATTTTGATCTCCCAATTCATCGTTCTCTATCTTAGGTTCTAATACCAAAACCTTTTGTTTCTTATCAATCACAAAAAGAAACTTTTTGCACACTTTTAAATGACTCCACATATTACTTGTACCATTAACAATTGTATGACATGCATGATGTTTTTCACAATAATTACATTCATCTCTAAAGCTTTTAGGATCAACATCAAGTTTTGTAAAGTGATCCCAAATTTATAACTTTTTTTTATCATCAGCATTTTTTTTGCTTAATGTAAGGACTTGAGGTTGTTTACCTTTTGTATCCGTGGTGGATCCTGCGGTGGTTGATTCTGGGTTAGTTTTTGAAGTTGGAGAATTGGTTGATGTTGGTGTAATGCCTGTGGATGAAGCATTTTGAATTTGAAGATTTTCCATCTGTTATTACATAATGAAAACATGTTAACAACCATAATTTATATGAGACTTAAATGTATTAAAATTCAAAGAAACTAATAGTAATAAATCTATTTACAGTATAATATATATAAAATAAATTTCTACAAGCAAAAGAGTGGTATATCCTTTCCAAATTTCAGCTAATTATTCAAGTTCTACAAGATATAATAGCGTAACAATATTAACCTCTAATTGCACTCGATTCTGAGAAATTTGCTAAAACAAAATGCTAGATAATTTCTACAAGCAAAGATATTAAGGTTTTCCTTTCCTTACATTCCTCACTCACACGCACGAGAGATAAAGGAAGAATTGGATACTTGGAAATACCAAGTGAACTAGAATGACTGCTAGCTAATTGGGTTTAATGCATGAAGATTTCTAATGACAACTGATAAATTGAGTCCTGGTTAAGAATGTCCAAAACCAAGAAGAATTTTAGCAGTTTCCAGGCTGTTGCATTTATGTTCCTGTCCAAGAGCCAAGGGATGGTCTTGATTCTTGAAATAGTGGGATCTAATATAATACGAACATTTCTTGCAAAAATCTATAAAGATATTTTCTCATTTTATAAATAACTCTAAGCAATTTATTAAAAAACTATCATAAATTTGTTAAATAATAAACGTGTGAAACACAATTCAAGAAATTAGTTCTTAAGAAAAGTTTAATAAAGACAGAAAACAATATTTATCATTGCCAGAAAACAAAAGGAAACAAAGAACAATGAATTGTGGCCCGTGGGTTAAGGAATCACAAGGAAAATAAACCATGGTTTTTAATCGTATTTACATGCTTTCTTAGAATATATTCATGAAAATTAATTGTAAGTCTTTGCATAAATGTGGGAGAACATGATGAATGTCGCATTGAATAATTTTGTGGAGCAAATGAGAGCGACTCAAGCTCAAAATCCCTCTCAAACCCATATGGTCCACTTATTTCCATCTAAAACAGATCTAATAGACAAACAACAGATCTAAATTTAAGTATATTCCTAGAATTCCAAATCAACCAAAATACCACTTTAACAAATACACATATATAGAGCATATGCTAAAAAAATAAAAACAGAGATTGATAGAAAAAAATAAAATCATACCTGGTGTGATAAGATTCAAGGTTGGGTGTGAGAGAGGGAGGTGACTGGTTTGCTAGATCTGGAGGTTAGGTGTGGTGTGTGTCATGCCCGTGTGGGAGACTGGGAGAGGGATGTGGCTGGTTTGTTAGATCTGAAGATGAAGATTGAAGGTCTACCAGCAGACAACAAGAGTCAGGAGAATGGACATGAAGATTGATTAATTTGATTTTGTTAGACGATGGGGAAATTATTTTTGATCAGGCTGAGAGTGTGAGAGATTCTGAGGTTGAGACTTGAGAATGAGATCTGTGAATTGTGAGGGTTGAGAGGGGGCGGCTGGACACGGACGGGTATTGCTAGGGTTGAGAATTAAAAAGCATTTTTTTTTTTTTTGTATTTATAGTAGCCCCTTAACTGAACCGGTTTGGTTCGGTTGGGGTTTGGTCAGTTTCAGGTTTCTCAAACCAAAACCAAACCGAAATTGTTTTTTAAAAAAATAATTGGTTTCATCAGTTTTTTTTATGGTTTCGTTTTTAATTTATTTGTTTCTCGGTTTTCTCGGTTTAATCGGTTTCTTGATTTTTTTGCTCACCCCTACCTGATTTCAATCAATTAAGCCCCTATAATTCGATGTTTTTTGCAAAATAGTCATTGGCTGCGAATTTTTTCAATTTAGCCTCTAATTAACCCCAAATGTTTTATTTTTTGTGATTTTACCCCTGATTTAAATCAATTGACTTGGTAAAAATGAAATTCAATCCTCTAAAATTCCAATCTTCTCAATTAAGCCCAAATCGGGTTTCCAAACTTAATTTTTCATCAATTAAGCCCCTAATAAAAATGAATTTGATCCATTTAAAGTATAATTAAGTCTTTACACCTAATTAAATCCTTTAAATGGACCCAAATTAATTCTTAAACATCATAAAATTCTCAATTTGGCCCATGATTAAATCAAATTGGCCTATTAAAAATTTATATGTCCATGGGCTTAATTTTTATGCAGATTCATCCAAAAATCATTTAATTTGACCTTGAATCCACATTGTTTCTCCAGTTTTGGTATAAAGGGGTACAATTAGGCTCCTAATTTGTCAAAAATTTCAGCTTGATTTTTTTGTATATTTGGAATCTTACTCAACTTGTTATTCCCAAAATGTCAGTCTTCTTACTATTATTATTTATTACTTATTTTAAAAGAAAAAGGGTATGTCCTGACTTCAAACATGTCGTTCTCTCTCGTATGAATGAATTACTAGGCCTAACATATATGGTTGTAAAGCTTGTGATGTCTAGTTTCCATTCCAACTTGAATCGTAGAAACATTCCACCTATAGCTCTAGATATGTTCTAAACAGTATACAAAGGTCTAGTTTGACAGATTTGATAAGATTCATCTAGTAATTTCGACCCTCTTAAATAATATGTTTCCAAACTCCATTTGAATAGAAAACTTACCACAATATATTTACATTTGTCTAGTATCTCTATGTAAAATTTCAGCTAGATTCAATGTATGGTTTGAGAGATATATTTGATCTCGCAAAATTAGTTAATAGACATTTTAAGGGAAAATTTGGACCTAACTTGGTTCATATCATCCTCCCCTTCTTTAAAAAGATCCAGCCTTGAATTTGTATTATGGGAAACATCTTCTAAAGTCAACAAATCATTAGCAAGCTAAATAATAACATCATCATCAAAACCAAGAAGAACCTTAAAGAAGGTCCCCGAATATACAAGCTCTCCTTTTTAGCTATCTTTCCTTTTTTTAATTTCAATTGCTCCTTATATATTTGCTTAGATGTCAAAGATACAAGAGTTATAGGTCTTCCATTCATCTCAAAAGGAATACACCTATTTGTCACTCCATTATGCATACCACTCAATCATACTGTCATGGTCTACCAAGTAACAAATGACTGACTTGCATTGTCACACATCATATAACACCTCATCACAATATTTATCAATAAAAAAAGCAACCAAAACCTACTTATTCACTTTCACTTAAAAAAGCTACACTTAAAAAAGAAGAAGGTATATTGAATAAAATAGCAAAAAAAAATTGCATATGAGGGGCTAACCATCTTTCATAGTAACTAGATGGGCTAATTATATTAAAACAATGTTTGAGTTTCATATAAATATCTAATTCTAATCTTGTATATATTATTTATATAAGATAAAGAGCTTTATACATTGAATTCTAAAGCAATCTAAACTTCTTCTCATTGATAATTAAATGAATCCTAATTAATCCACAATGCCTGATCAATTTAATCTATTAAAGACCTTTGTTTGGAGTTGGATTTAACCTTCCAGTTGATTGTGCAAACTCGAACTCAAACTCATAGGGTTGATTGCTTCCATTTAATTGATCATGACTTTTAGTTATTTAAGACTCCTTAAGCTTGGTTAATTTCATTGTTCATGATCAATTTCAACCTTCCTTCTCTTGTTTTGTAGTGAAAAACTATTGTTCTTATATAGTCAATATATAGATGTTTATTTTTTATATAAACATATTTTAAATAATAAAAATTATTGTTCAGAATTAAGTTGATGAGAAATAAAAAAAA
>Ga0307513_10003997_pt1 | contig 19790 bp, 20 predicted proteins | sample 15_EM_MG_FD_202174 | JGI IMG/M metagenome (GOLD analysis project Ga0307513, IMG submission 202174) | Populus trichocarpa ectomycorrhiza microbial communities from riparian zone in the Pacific Northwest, United States - 15_EM | ecosystem: Host-associated > Plants > Roots > Unclassified | place...
GCGCACGCGCACCGGCACCGCGCTCCGGGCCGTGGCGGTCGATCCGGTCGCGGCGGGGCTGGTCGGCATCGATGTGCGCTGGGCGGGCGGCCTCGCCTTCGCGCTCGGCGGAGCGCTGGCGGCGACGGGCGGCGTGCTGGTGTCGATGGTGCTCACCTTCAGCGCGACCATCGGCATCGTGTTCACCATGAAGGCGCTGATCGTGGTCATCATGGGCGGGGTGGGCAATGTGCTGGGCGCGCTGATCGCCGGGCTGATGCTTGGCCTCGCCGAAAGCTTCGTCGCCACCTTCGGCGATCCCGGCCTGACGCTGGCCGCCACCTATGCGCTGTTCCTGGCCACCCTGCTGTTTAAGCCGGAGGGGCTGTTCGGAAGGGCCAGCCGATGAGCCCCAAGCTGCTGCCATCCGCCGCCATCGGGGCCGGTATCGCCGCGCTGCTCGCGCTCGTGCCGTTCCTTGCCGACGGCTATGGCATGTCGCTGGCCATCTCGATGCTGAGCTACGCGGTGCTGGCCACCGCCTGGGCGATGTTCTCCGGCCCGACGCGCTACGTCTCGCTGGCGACCGTCGCCTTCTTCGGCGTTGGCGCCTATACGGTGGGCGTGCTGGGCGAGCTGCTGCCCTGGCCGCTGGTGCTGGCGGCGGCGGGGCTGATCGGCGTGGCCCTGGCGCTGGTCGTGGGCCTAGCCACCATGCGGCTGGCGGGGGCGTATTTCGTCATCTTCACTTTCGGCCTGACCGAACTGATCCGCCAACTCGTCACCTGGTACGAGGTGAAGGTCTCGCACACCATCGGCCGCTATGTGTTCCTCGATATCAGCCAGCCGCAGATCTACTGGCAGCTCCTGGCGCTCGGCTTCGTGCTGTTCCTGACGGTGCTCGCCGTTGGCCGCTCGCGGCTGGGCTTTGCCTTGCGCGTCGTCGGCGGCGACGAAATGGTGGCGCGCCATGTCGGCATCGACACCGCGCGGGTGAAGGCGGGGCTGTTTGCGCTGAGCGCGCTGTTCATGGCGCTTACGGGCGCAATCATGGCGCCGCGCTGGACCTATATCGATCCGGCCATCGCCTTCAACCCGGTGATCTCGTTCCAGGTGGTGATCATGGCGCTGCTGGGCGGCGTGCAGCGGTTTTATGGGCCTGTGCTCGGCGTCATCCCGCTGACGCTGCTCGGCGAATGGCTGAGCGCAACCTTCCCCAATCATTCCAGCCTGATGCTCGGGCTCGTCTTCCTCGCCATCGTCTATCTGCTGCCGCGCGGCGTGGTGGGGTTGCTGGCGGCTGAGACCGGTCCACGCCGATTGGTCCGTTTCCACCGATTTGTTCGATTTCTCGCCGCGAGGACGACATGACAGCCACCCAGCTTCTCGAAATTCATGGGGCGCAAAAAGCCTTTGGCGGGCTGATGGCCGTCAGCGATGTCAGCTTCACGGCGCGGCCCGGCGAGATCATCGGGCTGATCGGGCCGAACGGCTCCGGCAAAACCACGCTGATCAACCTCATCTCAGGGATGCTGGCGATGGATCGCGGTGCGATCCGCCTTGGCGGCACGGAGATAACCGGGCTGCCCGCCCACCGGCTGGCGCGCGCCGGCATCGCCCGCACCTTTCAGCTGGTCCGCGTGCTCGGCGACATGACGGCGCTGGAGAACGTGTTGGCCGGCATGATCTGCCGCAAGGGCGTAGATTGGCGCGGCGCGGCGGAGGCCGAAGCCGCCACGCTGCTGCGGCGCGTCGGGCTGGCGGGCCGCGAAGACACCCTTGCAGCCGACCTGCCCTATGGCGACCAGAAGCGCGTTGAGCTGGCGCGCGCGCTGGCCTTGCGTCCGCGATTGCTGCTGCTCGACGAATGGCTGGCCGGTCTGAGCGCCGCCGAACTGAACGAGGGCATCGACCTCATCGCCTCGCTGGGTGGCGGCGAGACGGCCGTCATCATGGTCGAGCATGTGATGTCCGCCATCCATTCGCTGTGCGGCCGGTGCCTGGTGATGAACAACGGCGTGCTGATCGCCGACGGGCCAACCGCCGAGGTGATGGCCGACGCCCATGTGGTCGCCGCGTATCTGGGAGAGGATGATGCTTGAGGTCTCCGGCCTCTCGGTCGCTTATGGCAAGCATGTGGCGCTGCGCAAAGCCGCGCTCAGCGTCGCGGAGGGCGAGATCGTGGTGATGCTGGGCGCCAACGGCGCGGGCAAGACCACGCTGCTCAAGGCGCTGGCGGGCCTGGTGGCGAAGGACGCGATGGCCCGCATCTGCCTGCATGGGCTGGAAATCAGCAGGCTGCCCTCGCATGAGATCGTGGAGCGGGGGCTGGCGCTGGTGCCCGAGGGGCGCGGCCTGTTCGGCGAACTTACCGTGCGCGAAAACCTGGAGCTGGGCGCTTTCGCCAAACGCGCCCGCCCCTATGCCAAGGCGCAGTTCATCCATGTGCTGTCGCTGTTCCCGCGTCTGGCCGAGCGCCTGCATCAGACCGCCCGCACCATGAGCGGCGGCGAGCAGCAAATGCTGGCCATCGGCCGCGCGCTGATGTCGGCGCCGCGCATCCTGCTGCTGGACGAGCCTTCGCTGGGCCTTGCCCCCATCGTGGTCAGGGAGCTGTTCCGCAGCCTTGCCCGCATCCGCGAGGACGGCACCGGCATTCTTCTGGTCGAGCAGCACGCCGACAAGGCGCTGGCCATCGCCGATCGCGGCTATGTGCTGGAGAATGGCGCCGTCGTGGCCGAGGCGGGCGCTGGCGCGCTTCGCGACAATCCCAGTCTGAAGGCGGCCTATCTCGGCAAACCAGCCGATACCGGATCGGCTACATAAAGAGGAAGACACCCATGTTTGACGTTCCGCTGATGATCGACAACGAGGCACGCGGCGCATCGAGCGGTGCCAGCTTCACCCGCATCGATCCGCTGACCAACGCGCAGGCGAGCAAGGCCGCCGCCGCCACCCAGGCCGATGCGCGCGCCGCCGCTTCCGCCGCCGCCGCCGCCTTCCCTGCATGGTCCAGGACCGGCCCTACCGAGCGGCGGATGCTGCTGCTCAAGGCCGCCGACCTGCTGGAGGCGCGCACGCCCGATTTCATCGCCCGCATGACCAGCGAGACCGGCGCGACGAAAATCTGGGCCGGCTTCAACGTGCATCTTGCGGCGCAAATGCTGCGCGAGGCGGCCGCCATGACCACCCAGATCGCGGGCGAGGTCATCCCCTCCGACGTGCCGGGCAGCTTCGCCATGAGCATCCGCCAGCCGGTGGGCGTGGTGCTGGCGATTGCGCCGTGGAATGCGCCGGTCATCCTGGCGGTGCGCTCCATCGCCATGCCGCTGGCCTGCGGCAATACCGTGGTGCTGAAGGCCTCTGAGCTATGCCCGGCCACGCATCATCTCATCGGCGCGGTGCTGAAGGAGGCCGGCTTCCCGGCGGGCGTGGTCAACATCATCACCAACGCGCCGGACGACGCGCATGAGATCGTCGAGGCGCTGATCGCCCATCCAGCCGTCCGCCGCGTGAATTTCACCGGTTCGACGCGCGTGGGCCGCATCATCGCGCAGACCGCCGCGCCCTATCTCAAGCCCGTGCTGCTGGAGCTGGGCGGCAAAGCGCCGCTGATCGTGCTGGATGACGCCGATCTCGACGCCGCCGTCGAGGCCGCCGCGTTCGGCGCGTTTATGAACCAGGGGCAGATCTGCATGTCCACCGAGCGGCTGGTGGTGGACGAAAAGGTCGCCGATGCCTTCGTCGTCAGGCTCGCGGCCAAGGCGTCCCGGCTGCCGGCGGGCGACCCCGCCAAGGGCGATGTGGTGATCGGTTCGCTGGTGAACGCGGAAGCGGTGAAACGCATCGCCGCGTTGCTGGAGGACGCCAAAGCCAAGGGCGCCACGATCGTCGCGGGCGGCGGCATCGAGGGCACCGTCATGCAGGCGACCGTGCTCGACCATGTGGATTCGTCGATGCGCGTCTATGGCGAGGAGTCCTTCGGGCCGCTGGTGTCGGTCGTTCGCGTGGATGGCGAGGACGAGGCCGTGCGCGTGGCCAACGACACCGAATATGGGCTGTCGGCGGCGGTGTTCAGCCGCGATATCGGCCGGGCCATGGCGGTGGCCGCGCGGATTGAGAGCGGCATCTGCCATATCAACGGCCCCACCGTCCATGACGAGGCGCAGATGCCGTTCGGCGGGGTGAAGGCTTCCGGCTATGGCCGGTTCGGCGGCAAGGCGGCCATCCACGAATTCACCGAGCTGCGCTGGATCACCGTGCAGAACGGCCCGAGGCATTACCCGTTTTGAGCGGGCTCGCGCCATCTGGAACCCTGTGCGCTGTCCGCCCATCAGCCGAGATTCCGGCGCGGGCCCGCCCGGCTTCCATGCTGTATGTGGCTCAAAATGGGGACGGCGGTGCTATGCTGAGACCGTCACGCTTCTTTGTTGGTGCCTAGGTTTTCGCGGAAAATCATGCGCCAACAGCCGCATCGATCCAAACGCAGGCTTGGCCGGAGTTTGGTAAAATCGCGCGATGAGCAAAGAATCGAGGGCCGCCCATGACCCATATCGCGCTTCCCTCCCATGGCGTCGGCGAGCCGCGCCCAGCCTTCGCGACGGTTTCGGCGATGTTCGATCACGCCGCAGCCACCGCGCCGGAGACTGTGGCGCTGCGTCACCTCGCGGCCTCGCTGAGCTATGCGGAGGAAAAGCGGGCGGTGGCGGCGCTGGCGCGCAGGCTGGCGGCGGTGGTCTTGCCCGGCGCGGTGGTCGCGCTGATCCTGCCCAACGCCATCGCGTTTCCGGTCGCCTATTTCGCCGCGGCCAAAGCCCTCGCCATCCCGGCGCTGGTCAATCCGCGCTATCCGGCCGCGCAGATCGAGCCGCTTTTGCGGGACGTCGCGGCCAGCGCCGTCATCTGCGCGCCCGAGACGCGCGAGCAGGCCCTGGCCGTGGCGCGGGCGCTGGGCATCCCGGCGGTGATATGCATCGGCGAGGATGTGACCCTCGACAGGCTCGCCGCCGAGCCGGATACGCTGCTTGGCCGCCCCGAGCCCCGCCCCGGCGATATCGGCGCGCTCATGTTCAGCGGCGGCACTACGGGCGTGCCCAAGGCGGTGGAGCATACCCATGAGCGGCTGATGATCGCGGTCGCCTGCGTGGAGTGGAAATGGCCGACACGCACCCATGGCGAGGTGTGGCTGCCCATCGCGCCGTTCCCGCATATTTACGGCTTCCTGCAAGGCGTGCTCTGCCCGGTTTATGCGCGCGCCGAAGTGATCATCCCGGAGCGCTTCAAGCCGGAACTGATCGTCGAGTTGATGGCGCGGCACAGGGTGACGGTGTTCGGCGGCGGCCCGCCCGCGATCTATGCGGCCATGCTGGACGCGGCCAATCTCGCGGGCGCCGATTTGTCCGCGCTGCGCCTCTGCCCGTCCGGCGGCGCGCCGATGCCCGCCGAACTGCATGAGCGCTGGCATGCGGCGACGGGTGTGCCGATCCACGAAGGCTACGGTATGACGGAGATGGCCCCGATCAGCGGCATGACGGCGCAGATGGGCGTTCGCCCTGGTTCGGTCGGCAAGCCGATGCCCTGCAACGCGATCGAGATCGTCGATATCGAGACGGGCACCCAGCTGCTGCCGCCCGGCGGCAAAGGCGAGGTGCGCGTGCGCGGGCCGCATATGATGACCGGCTATCGCGGCCGCCCGGAGGAGACGGCGCTGATCATCCGCGATGGCTGGCTGCATACCGGCGATATCGGTCATCTGGACGCGGACGGCTTCCTGTTCATCACCGGGCGCAAGAAAGACGTCGTGCTGGTGAACGGCTTCAACGTGTTCCCGCGCGAGGTGGAGGAAGCGCTGCTCCGCCACCCCGAAGTCGCTGCCATCGGCGTTGTCGGCGTGCCTGACCCGCGCACCGGCGAGCGCGTGGTCGCCTATGTCGTGCCGCGCGAGGGGACCGCGCCGAGCGAGGCGCGGCTTGCCGCCTTCGCTGCCGAAAAGCTGGCCCCGCATCAATGCCCCGCCGCGATCCACATCGTGCCGCAACTGCCGATGACCGGCGTGCTCAAGCTCGACCGCGCCGCGCTTCGCCGCATGGCGCTGTCGGAGGCGTCCGGCGAGGCTACGGCCGCGCAAGCCAGGGAGGATTGAATGCTGACCCATACGCGCCGGCTGACCATCGAATGGGGCGACTGCGATCCGGCCGGTATCGTGTTTTATCCGCGCTATTTCGCCATGTTCGACGCCAGCACCGCCGCGCTGTTCACCCATGCGCTCGGCATGCGCAAGGCGCAAATCCTGGAAGCCTATGGCATCGTCGGTTTCCCGATGGTCGATACGCGCGCGCGGTTCTTCATCCCGACGCGCTTTGGCGACGAGGTGGCCATCGCGAGCACCGTCACCGCGTTCCGGCGCTCAAGCTTCGATGTGCGCCATCGCCTGATGGCAGAGGACGGCGCGCTAGCCGTCGAAGGCTTCGAGACACGGGTCTGGACGGGGATACACCCGGACGACCCTAAACGCATCAAAGCGCAAGCGATCCCGCAAGAGGTCATCGCACGCTTTGCCGTCGAAATGGGTGGAAACAACACTATCAGGGAGGATGCGCGATGAACGGATTGCGGCTGGGACTTGCGGCGTTATGCGGCCTCTGGGCGAGCGGCGCCATCGCCGCCGACGGGCCAATCCGCATCGGTGTGCTGAACGACATGTCCGGCGCCTATGCGGATTACCAGGGGCGCGGCTCGGTGGTAGCGGCCGAGCTTGCCGCCCAGGATGCCGGCATGGTCGCCGGGCGCGCGGTCGAAATCGTGTCGGCGGACCACCAGAACAAGGTCGATGTCGGGCTGACAATCGCCCGGCAATGGTTCGACACCGGCGGCGTCGACATGATCGTCGATGTGCCCAATTCCGCCATTGCGCTTGCCGTCGCCGGGATCGCCCGCGAGAAGAACAAGGTGCTGATCGGCTCGGGCGCGGGCTCGGCGGAGCTGACCGGCAAGCAGTGCTCGCCCAACACGGTCCACTGGACGTATGACACCTGGCAGGTCGGACAGACCTTCGGGCGCGCGGTGGTCGAACGCGGCGGCAAGCGCTGGTTCTTCGTCACGGCGGACTACACCTTCGGGCATGATTTGCAAAAAAGCACGTCCCAGGCGGTCGGTGCGGCGGGGGGGACAGTCGTGGGGTCGGTCGCCCATCCGCTCGGCGCGAACGATTTCTCCAGCTTCCTGGTGCAGGCGCAGGGCAGCGGCGCCGATGTGCTGAGCCTTGCCAATGGCGGCGCGGACACCACCAACGCTATCAAGCAGGCCGTCGAGTTCGGCCTGACCAAGACCATGACGCTGGCGGGCCTTGTGCTGAACATCAACATGATCCAGGCGGTGGGCCTGAAGGACTCAGCCGGCATTCTCGCCGTCACGCCGTTCTACTGGGACATGAATGACGGCACCCGTGCCTTCGCCCGGCGCTTTGCCGCCGCCCATCCGCGCCATCTGATGCCCAACGACATGCAGGCCGGCGTCTATGCGGCGGTGATCCACTATCTCAAGGCGGCGGGCGCGCAAGGCGGCGACACGGCCGACGGCAAGGCGCTGGTCGAGCGGATGAAGGCCATGCCGACGGACGATCCGCTGTTCGGCAAGGGCTCCGTGCGCAAGGACGGCCGCGTGCTGCATCCGGTGTATCTCATGCAGGTGAAGACACCGGCGGAGAGCAAGGGCGAGTGGGATTTCTTCAAGCCGGTCTCCACCATCGATGCGGACAAGGCCTTCCGGCCGCTGGCCGATGGCGGCTGTCCGCTGGTTCAGTAGCGGGGGGCGGCACGCTCCGCTCTAGAGCGGAATCGCTTCAGGTGGAAGCACTACAGTTCGATGGCCGCTCCAGCTTCTTTGTTGGTCGCGCGATTTTGAGGGAAAACCGGTACCCACTTTTCCTGATCGCGCTCAGAGTTCGAGGATATCATGCCGCTCCGCCTTTCCGACTTCGATGCCGTGACCTTCGACGTGTACGGAACCCTCATCGATTGGGAGCCGTCCATCATCGCCTTCCTGCGCCGCTGGGCCGACAACCAAGCGCTCGCCCAATCCGACGAAGCGTTGCTGATGGCCTTCGACCGGGCCCGAGCCGAGATCCAGACCATACGGCCGGCCCTGCTTTACCCGGATGTCCTGCGCCGATGTTTCGATCGCATCTGCGCCGAATGCGGTGTCGCCTCGGCCTTCGAAGATCGTGAGGCATTCGCTGCCTCGCCCCATGAATGGCCGGCCTATTCCGACAGCCATGCCGGTCTGAAACTGCTACAGACCAGCGCCAAAATCGGTGCCCTCAGCAATATCGACAACGCCTCGCTAGCAAGCTCATGCCGCAAGCTCGACTTTGATTTCGACGTGGTCGTCACCGCCGAACGGGTCGGCGCCTACAAACCCGATTGGCCGCATTTCAATACCGCGCTCGCCGATCTCGTCGTGCTCGGCATTCCCCGCGAGCGCATTCTTCATGTCGGGCAGAGCCTGCGCGCCGACATCACGCCGGCCAACCGGCTCGGACTGAAATGCGCCTGGGTTAATCGCCCCGGCCGCTTGCTGGGGTTGTCCGGCGAGGGCGCCGCCGAGGCTAAGCCCGATATCGTCACCGCCAGCCTTGCAGAGCTTACCGCTGCGTTGGCGGCGGCGTAGCGCATCGATTCAAATGCGGGCGTCTCACCGGGCGCCCGCTAAGCTCTGAGTTGGACAGCAAAGTGCAACTGTAATGCGCAGGGCCTGCATCGGGGGGCTTTTTTCGTCTACACGGCGCGCGCGGCGTGGGGTAGGAGAACAGAAAGCGACGCGCGAAGGGATGATGCCAATGTCGGACAACACGCCGGAAAGGAGGCCGCGCAAGGCCGTTTCAATCGGCGAATGCATGGTCGAACTGGCGCGGGGCGGCGACGGCCGCTTTGGCCTCGCACTGGGCGGCGATACGTTCAACACGGCCGTCTATCTCGCGCGCGCGGGCATCGAAACCGCCTATCTCACCGCCCTGGGCGATGATCCCTATTCGCAGGCCATCGCCGATCTCGCCGCCGCCGAGCGGGTTGATTTCTCCGGCGTTGCCCGTTTGGCCGGCCGCGTCCCAGGCCTCTATCTCATCGAGACCGATACGAAAGGCGAGCGCACCTTCTATTACTGGCGCGAGAACGCTCCTGCCCGCGAGGTATTCTCCGGCAGCGCCTCGCCGCTCGCGGCCCAAACCTTGAACGAAGCCGGCCTCGTATATTTCTCCGGCATCACGCTGTGGCTCTATTCGCGCGACGGCTTGGCGCCGTTTTTCAGCCAGATCGACGCGGCTAAGCGAGCCGGGGCGCGGATCGCCTTCGACAGCAATTACCGCAAGCGACTTTGGGGCGAGGCACCCGAACCCGCGCGCGCCGCTTTCGCTCAGGCTATCGCACGGGCCGATATCGTGCTGCCGAGCCTCGACGATGAAAAGCTGCTCTGGGGCGATGCATCCGCCGAGGCCGTGCTTGATCGCCATGCGCGCGCGGGGCGCGCGGAATGCATCGTCAAGGATGGGGCTGGCGGCGCCTATATTCGGCAGGATGGCACGGTTCGGCACATCCCCGTGCCAGCGAGCGTCGAGCCGGTGGACACGACCGCCGCCGGCGACAGCTTCAACGCCGCCTATCTCGCCGCCCGGCTCTCCGGCCTTGAGCCACCGGAAGCCGTCGCCTATGGCCACCGGCTCGCTGCCATCGTGGTAAGCCATCGCGGGGCGATCGTGCCGCGCTCAGCGACGGCCGATCTGCTCACGGAACTCAGCGGCTTTGCGTCGGCTGGCCGGTGAGGTCCGTTTTCGCCCGAACCGGCGGCAACATCGCACTCGGTTCTTTGCTGGTCGCGCGATCTTAATGGAAAACCGGATGCCACTTTTCCTGATCGTGCTCTAGAGCGGGATCACCTCCGGTGGAGGGGCCAAAGGTCCGTGGCCGCTCTAGACTCTTTGTTGGTCGCGCGATTTTGCAGGAAAACCGGATGCCACTTTTCCTGGTCGCGCTCCAGAGCGGGATCACTTCCGGTGGAAGCACCACGGTTCGGTGGCCGCTCTAGATTCCTTGCTGGTCGCGCGATTTTGCAGGAAAACCGGAAGACCACTTTTCCTGATCGCGCTCTAAGCAGGTTTGCGCTGGCAGACCAACGGATGACCCGCTTAGTTTTTTGTTTGCGCATCATTTTTTTCGAAAACCGGAAGACCACTTTTCGAAATGATGCTTCGTTCGGCCGTGGTCACGCGCCGCGTGCGAGACGTGACGCCTCGGCCGAAAGGCTGGCGATCTTGGCCCAATCCCCCGCCCGGACGGCATCGGCTGGCGCCATCCACGAGCCGCCGACGCAGACAACATTGGGGAGCGCCAGATAGGCGGCCGCCTTTGCCGCGTCGATGCCGCCGGTGGGGCAGAAGCGCAAGTGCGGCAGCGGCGCGGCCAGCGCCTTCAGCGCGGCGACCCCGCCGATCGCCTCGGCCGGGAAGAACTTCAGGAATGCGATGCCGCGCTCGGCCGCCGCCATGGCCTCCGACGCGGTCGCGACACCCGGCAGCAGCGGCACCGAAGCGGCGAGCCCAGCATCGGCGACGGCTGGCGTCAGCCCCGGCGACACAAGAAAACGCGCCCCCGCCGCAACGCTATCCTCGGCATGGGCCTTGCTGAGCACTGTGCCCGCGCCGACCAGAATGTCCGGCAAACCGGCCGCGATACGCCGGATGGCCTCCAATGCCGTACCGGTGCGCAGGGTCACCTCAATGACATCCAGCCCGCCGTCGCGAAGCGCGGTGGCGAATGGCAGCGCGGACGCCGCATCCTCGATGGTGATCACGGGAACCACGCCGGCACGGCGCAGCCTTGCCACGAAATCTTCGCTTGGAGCGGTCATGAGGGCGCCTCCTTTGCCGGTTCGCTTCCCCATAGCATTTTTGCCGGCTAGAGCGTCTGACTTTTAATCGGCCCCGGAATCACCGCTCTATTCCTCGGTTTAAGCATCGGATTTATCCGAAAACCGCTTCACACTTTTCGGTCCGATGCTGTAGGCGCGATGCCGTCGCACTCAGGCGGAGCGTCAGACTCTGTGCTGCATGGCCTCCGCGATCCGGCGCAGCGAAGCGATAAAATCAGCGCATTTGTCGTCGCCCAGAATGCTGCCAAGCTCGCGCTCATGGATGCGTGCATGCTGCATCAACTCGTCGGCGGCTTTCTCTCCCTCGGGAGTCAGCCGCAACATATAGCTGCGCCGGTCATTCTTGAATTGCTCGCGCCGGATGAGCTTGCGGTCCTCCAGCAGGCGCAAAGTCGGCGTGAGGGTGGATTTGTCGCGCGCAGTGGCGCGGCTGAGCGCAGTTTGGGTGATGCCGGGGTTGAGGCCGATCAGTAAAAGTACGTTGAAATAGCCCGACCGCAAACCCGTTGTGTCTACCCGACGGGCAAAGGCCTGGAATGACGCCTCTTGCGCCAACCGAAGGTAATAACCAAGAAAATTCGACAACGGCCCAAGGCGAACGTCGTTTTCCGGCACGTCCATTGCGCTCAATTCTTCTTCCACATGCAGCTCGTTGACATGATCCATGCTCGGAGATGTCCTTTCTTACGGTCGGTATTACAAGCTGTAGCAACAACCTGGCATTCGTTTCAAGTCAGGGATATCCCCAACTGTCCGGTGCCTAACGAGATCCTGCGCGTGATTGGGCCGCATCGGCCAATCCTGCGCCGATTTTACCAACCCCCGGGCTGGCTCTATGCGCTAGCCAGCGGAACTTCGATGGACAGTACGTTTTGAAGTCGGCGGGGACGGCGCTATGCTGGCCCCGCGCGCCGGCCTGCCATGCCGGGTGGCCTCATGACTGCACATCGAATATCGGGGGCATATCGATGGAAAACCTCTCCTCATGGATCTGGGTTGCAATCCTGCTGTTTGCGCTACAACCTCTGATTACAGAGCGCATTCGAACCATGCAGCGGCAAAACGCGATCCGAGCGGTCGAGCGGTCGCAAGGCACCCGCGTTATCACCATGATTCACAGGCAGGAGCGCCGTAGCCTGCTCGGCTTCCCGGTCTCGCGCTACATCAATTTGGAGGATGCGCAGACCATAATCGCCGCGATCAAGGAGACGCCGCCCAACAAGCCCATCGATATGATCCTGCATACGCCGGGCGGCCTCGTGCTCGCCGCGATGCAGATCGCCAGGGCGATCGAGGCGCATCCGGCGCGCGTGCGGGTGATCGTGCCGGTCTATGCGATGTCGGGCGGAACGTTGGTGGCGCTGGCGGCGAACGAGATCGTAATGGGCGAGTTTTCCGTGCTGGGGCCGATCGATCCGCAGCTTGCCGGTTTCCCGGCCGCCAGCATCGTCAAGGCACGCGACAGCAAGCCGATCCACGAGGTCCACGACCTGACCCTCGTGCTCGCCGACATGAGCGAGAAAGCGCTTGCCCAGGTCAAGCGAGGCGCGACGGAACTGATGGAGGAGCGGCTCGGCATCGAGAAGGCAGCCGCGCTGGCCGAGATCCTCGCGGGCGGCCGCTGGACGCATGATTATGCCCTCACCGCCAAGGAAGCCGCCGCGCTCGGCCTGCCGATCTCCGTCGGGGTGCCGCCGGAGGTGCTGTCCCTCATGACGCTTTATCCTCAGCCCGTGCAATCGAGCGGCGTCGAATTCCTGCCGATCGATCCGATGCGCAATGGCCGCCCTAACCCCCTTCCGGCGGGCGGCAGTCCGCGCTAAACAGCCGTGTAACATTTCACCCGGCTGCCACGTATCTATTGATGGACCAACGCAAGGATCAGGACTGCCCCTGGACGCCGCTGATGCGCGCCGCGAATGCGGGCGACGAAGCGGCGTACGGCCGAGTGCTTGCCGGCATCGCGCCGGTCTTGCGTTCGCAGATCAGGCGCGGCCTGTCGCGGGTGGGGCGCGGCCCGGAGGAGGCGGAAGACATTCTGCAGGAGACGCTGCTCGCCATCCACACGAAGCGTCACACCTGGCGCGAGAGCGAGCCGTTCGCGCCCTGGATGCGGGCCATCGCGCGCAACAAGCTGATCGACGCCTTGCGCCGTCGCGGCGGCCGTTTCGACGTACCGATCGACGCTTTCGCCGATACGCTGGCCGCGCCGGAGGAGGAGCGGCAGCTTTCGGCGGTGGAGACCGACAGGATGCTGGGCATGATCGAGGGACGCTCGCGCGAGGTGGTGCAGGCCGTGGCCGTCGATGGGCTGACGACCCGCGAGGTGGCATCGCGCCTGGGCATGAGCGAGGGTGCCGTGCGGGTCGCGCTGCATCGCGGCGTCACCGCCTTGGCCAAGGCATTCCGGAAACAGGACCGATGAAAACCGACGATCTCATCCAGCTTCTCGCCAGCGATCATGACGCGCCGCGCGTCGATCTGCGCGCGCGGCTCATGCTGGGCGCGCTCGGCGGCGCGGTTTTGTCGGCCGGAATCGTGGTGCTCGCTTATGGCGTGCGGCCGGATTTCACCGCCGTGCTCACCAACTGGCGGCTGATGACGAAATTCGCCGTGGCGCTGAGCTTTGCCGCAGCCGGCGCGGCGCTCAGCCTGCGCCTGGCCAGGCCATTTACGGCAAGCGGGCGGCTGTGGATGCTTCTGCTGCCCGCGCCGGCCATCCTGGCGGCTGCCTGCTTCTCCGAGCTGATGATGGTGCCGCCAGACGCCTGGTTTCGGCGTGCATTGGGGGCCAATGCGATACCCTGCCTGCTCTCCATCCCGCTGCTCTCGGCGCTGCCGCTGGCCGGCATTCTCTGGGCGCTGCGCGATGGCGCCCCGGCTTCGACCGAGCATGCCGGCATCGGGGCTGGCGCGATGGCGGCGGGGCTCGGCGCGGCCATTTACGCGATGCACTGCCAGGATGACTCGCCGCTATTCCTGGCGCTCTGGTACACGGTGGCGAGTGCGGCCGTCATCATCGCCGGGCGCGCGAGCGGAGCAAGACTGCTCCGCTGGTAGGCTGGTATGCGGACAACCGCCGTCAGCCTGGGAAATTCTCCGGATCGGGACCGACGCGCCCGTTCAAGGTGTCGAGCGCGGCGATGCGGGAGAGGTCTTCGGCGTCCAGCTCGAAGTCGAGGGTCTGGAAATTTTCACGCATGCGGCTGGGGTCCGCCGATTTCGGGATCGCGATGATACCGTTCTCCCGGTGCCAGCGCAGAACGATCTGGGCCGGCGTTCTGCCATGCTTGGCGGCGATGCCGCGCAGGGTCTTGTCGTCCAGGATCTGCCCCTTGCCGAGCGGCGCCCAGGCCTGTGTCGCGATGCCGTGCTGGGCGTGGTAAGCGCGCAGGGCGGCCTGCTGAAAGCGCGGATGCAGCTCGATCTGGTTGATGGCCGGGACCACGCCGGTCTGATCGGCCAGCCGCTGAAGCCGCGCCGCGTTGAAATTGCACACGCCGATGGACGTGGCGCGGCCCTCGTCGCGCAGCCGGGTCATCGCGCGCCAGGTTTCGACATAGCGGTCGAGGCCGGGCACGGGCCAATGGATCATGAACAGATCGATGCGGTCGAGCTTCAGCCGCTTCAGGCTCGCCTCGAACGCCTTGAGCGCGCCGTTGAAGCCGTGGCTGTCGTTCCACAGCTTGGTGGCGACGAACAGTTCCTGCCGCTTGAGGCCGGAATTGCGCACCGCCTCGCCGACGCCCTGCTCATTGCCGTACAGCGTCGCCGTGTCGATCAGCCGGTAGCCGATGCCGATCGCGGTGGCCACGGCCTCCGCCGTCTGGCTGTTGTCGATCTGCCAGACGCCGTAGCCGAAGCTCGGCATTTCGTGGCCGTCATTGAGCTTGAGCTTGGGATGTTGGATCATCATCGCGGGTCCTTTCGGGGATTGGGAAGGCCGACGCATTCCAGCAAGACACGGCTTTTCGCCAGCAAGGCACGGTTTTTCGCCGGCAAAGCACGCTTCTCGCCAGCAAGGCACGTTTCTCGCGCGAAAGGGGTGTGAACAGCAGTTCGCGCCCGGCAAATGCACCAAAACCAACGGCGGGAAGCCGATTCCACCTCCATCGTGGCGGAAAAGCCTCCGGCGCGGCCCTTGTGCTTGCTATACGGCCCTCATCGCATGAAGCCGGGATACCGGTGAGATAGGTCGGCACCGGCCGGGCCGCAATGGCGACGAAGCAGAGTTTCCAAAAGTGGCCTTCCCGGCTTTGAAAAAAAACGCCTGCGAAAACAAAGGAAGCTATGCAGGCATTCGTTCGCTCTAGCAACGCGCGGCCGAGGATCGGTATAGCGCCCGGCTTGCCTTCCGGCGGCCAAAGCGGTCTAATCGCACCGATCACTCGCCCAGGCAGGTCTCCCATTGGCACGCCAATGAAAGCCTGCACGAGCGCTTCGTTTGCGCGTCATCTCCGTTTTCGCGGGAACAGGTTTGTTGCGAAATGCGGCCTTTTGCTGTTTTCGCGGGATGATGCTTAGCCACGGACCACGCATGCCTCAGACACCAACATCCGCCGCCGCCTTCCGCGCCCCTGAGCCTAAGCAGGCATTCCTTGGTTGCCCAACGAATGCCTGCTTAGATTCCCTTGTTTTCGCAGAGTTTTTTTCCAAAACCGGAAGACCAGTTTTGGAAACTCTGCTTAGCGGAGCACGTTCGTGAGCGCGCCGCTCGTCATCGTCGGCGCCGGGCAGGCGGGCATGCGCGCAAGCGAAACGCTGCGCCGGCTCGGCTATGATGGCGGCATCGTGCTGATCGGCGAGGAGCCGCATCCGCCCTATCAGCGTCCGCCCTTGTCGAAGAAATTCCTGCTCGGCGAGATGGCGGAGGAACAGCTCTGGCTGCAAGGCGACGGGTTCTTTACGCAAAACCTCATCGATTTCATGCCCGGCATCCGCGCAGTTAGCCTCGATCCGCGCGGCAAGCGGCTTCAGCTCAGCGACGGCACGGCGCGCGATTACAGCACGCTCATCCTGGCGACAGGCTCGCGGGCGCGCGAATTGCCGGTGCCCGGCGCGGGCTTGCCGGGCGTCCATCGTCTTCGCGCCATCGCCGATGTGATCCGGTTGCGCGAGGCGGTGGCCGATGCCGGGCGTATCGCCATCGTCGGCGGCGGCTATATCGGCCTGGAGGTTGCCAGCGTCATGCGCGGGTTGGGCAAGAGCGTCGTCGTGCTGGAGGGCGAGGGCAGGCTGCTCAGCCGCGTGATGAGCCCGCTGATGTCGGGGTTCTTCCACGCGCTGCATCTGCGGCACGGCGCCGAAATCCGGCTCAGCGAGCGCGTGGTGCGCCTCATCGGCGAGGATCGTGTGCGCGGCATCGAACTGGCGGATGGCGAGACGGTCGCCGCCGATCTGGTGCTGCTGGCGGTGGGCGGCCGCGCCAATGACGAACTGGCGGAGGAAGCCGGGCTCGCCTGCCAGGACGGCATCATGGTCGATGAGCACGCGCTGGCCGCGCCCGGCATCCATGCCATCGGCGACTGTGCCCGGTTTCCCTCAGCGCGCTATGGGCGCCATGTGCGGCTGGAGAGCGTGCAGAACGCCAGCGACCAGGCGCGCGCCGCCGCGGCGGCCATCATGGGCAAGCCGGAGGCCTACGATCCGGTGCCGTGGTTCTGGTCCGACCAATATGATGTGAAGCTGCAAATCGCCGGGCTGGCGCAAGGCTACGACCGGCATGAAACCGAAGGCGATCCGGAGAGCGGCAGTTTCTCGGTGTCCTATTTCCACGGCGACCGGCTGCTCGCGGTGGATGCCGTCAACGCGCCGCGCGCGCATATGTTGTCGCGACGGGCGTTGGCGCAGACCGCCGGGCCTGCTTAGAGCAATTTTTCGGCTCGATGGAGGGTGAAAGGTGCTTAAGAGCCCCGGTTCGCTTCGGGCCGGGCGGGCATCGATGTGATGTCTTGTCGCGGCTTTGCGACGCAAACCACTGTCATCCCCGGTTTTGCGGGGAACATGCTGTGCTGGAGGATGCGCTACCTTATGGCCAAAGCACCCGATTATGCCCCGCTGACTGCATTCCTGTGCCGCGTTCCCTCAATTCGGGAGCCCACCATCGCGACAGGGATGTCCGGACGCTATTGGTGGGCGAAATTCGCCATCGACATCGTCCATCCCAAGGCCTGGAACGTGGTGCAGGAATTCGGCTATGTGCTGAACCATCTGTCGGCCAATGAAAGGCTGCCGACCGCGTTCAAGCCGATCTCGCCGCCGCCCTATCTCAATGGCGGACCGCAGCAATTTCTCGGCTGGGTGATCGAGACCACGGACCCGTATTTTACGCCCGAAAACGCGGTGGAATGGCTGGAAGGCCGCCTGCCGCGCCCGGTGGAGGATCTGTCGAAATGGCGGTGAGCGCGTATAGGCGGGCCGCTTCGTGCCGACGGCAAACGGCACTGACGCCCCTTGCCGCGGCCACGTTTGTCCCTTATCTCACCTGGAGCATCCCAAAGCGTGCGAACCATCTCAACCGCCCCGGTGTGGATGGCTCATCGATAGAATCGGATTTGCGCCGTCTATCACCCGTTGCGGGGTGCAGTCCTGTGAATCACCGAGGCGCGCAGGGTTGACGAATAACTGCGATTGCGTAAATGTGCGGCCTTCAGATTCTCAAAATCGCCAAGGTTCAGGGTAGAACTCCATGAGTGATACCGTTATTCGGCCACGCGCCAAGGTCCAGCCGAAGATCCAACGCCCGCGCCTGCACAAGGTGATCCTGGTGAACGATGATTTCACGCCGCGTGAATTCGTCGTCACGGTGCTGAAGGGCGAGTTCCGCATGAACGAGGATCAGGCCAACGGCGTGATGCTGACCGCGCATATGCGCGGCGCCTGCGTCGTGGCCGTGTATACGCGCGACGTCGCCGAAACCAAGGCAACGCGGGCGACGGATGCCGGGCGCGCCAATGGCTATCCGCTGCTATTCACCACCGAGCCCGAGGAGTAGGCGTTCGCGGGTGCTGGCATCATGCGTTGGGCGGGAGTCATTCGCCCCGCATTGGCGTCGCGCGGGCCGGCTTTGCGTGACGCAATCGTGTGCCCAGACATAGCGCTGTCGTGTTCGCCGCACCGGGCAAGCGCGCGACCCGCTTCTCCGCCGGTCATCTTCATGCTGAAATAGGCCTCCGCATGACGCGGTTGGGGGGCTCGGCCATGATCAAGGGCATCGCATTCGACGCCTACGGCACTCTGTTCAACGTCTATGCCATCGGCACGCTGGCGGACGAAATCTTCCCAGGCGCGGGCGGGCGGCTCGCCGAGCTTTGGCGCGACCGGCAGATCGAATATACCCGCATCCGCACGATGAGCGGCCGCTATGCCGATTTCTGGCAGGTCACCGGCGATGCGCTGGAATTCGCCTGCGAGCGGCTCAGGCTGCCGCTGACGGATGCCGCGCGCGACCGTCTCATGGGCCAATATGCCCGGCTTACGCCCTTCCCCGAAAATCTTGCCGCCCTGCGCGAGTTGAGAGAGCAAGGCGTGCCCCTCGCCGTTCTGTCCAACGGCACGCCGGATATGGTGGCAAGCGCGGTTTCGGCGGCCGGGATGGATGGGCTGTTCGCGCATATCCTCAGCATTCACAGCGTGCGCAAGTTCAAGACCGCGCCGGAGGCCTACCAGCTTGGCCCCGACGCTTTCGGCTGCCGCGCGCAGGACATCCTGTTCGTGTCGAGCAACGGCTGGGATGTCTGCGGTGCAAGTTGGTTCGGCTATGCCACGTTCTGGGTGAACCGCGCGGGGTTGCCGCTGGAAAAGCTCGGCGTGCGGCCTAGCATGGAAGGCCGCACACTGAGCGATGTGGTCGCCTATGTCACCCGTGACAGGATGCGCACGCCCTAGAGCGAGATCCGAAAAGTGGACACCACTTTTCGGAAAAATCGAGCGTCAAAACAAGAGTCTAGAGCGGGATAGCCGAGCCAATCTAAAATCATCCCGCTCTAAGCAGGTCCCGCGTTGGCAAGCGGGCGGAAGACCTGCTTAGATTCCCTGTTTTCGTATCGATTTTACCAAACTCCGGCAAAAGCCTGCGTTTGGATCGATGCGGCTGTTTTCGCATCATTTTTTGCGAAAGCCGGAAGGCCACTTTTCGCGCGTGATGCTTAGATGCACAAACAATGAGCTAACCTATGCCGCGCTGGTGGCGAGATGCCTGAACATATGCTGGCGGGCTTCCGCGTCCACCTCGGTCTTGAAGGTGAATTTGGTCTTCACCGCCTCCGCGCGAACCGCCGCCGGGCGCGCCGATGTCTGGTCGAGCAGGCGCTTCAGGTTCGGCAAGCTTTCCCAGGCACCATCGCCCAGGATGAACGGCACCATGCGCGCCCAGCCCCACACAGCCATGTCCACGATGGTGTAGGTGTCGCCGACCATATAGCGGCTCGTGGCCAAACGGGTGTCGAGGATCGAGAAATGGCGCTTGGCTTCGAACTGGTAGCGATTATGGGCATAAGGCACGCTCTCGGGCGCGAAATGCTTGAAATGCACCGCTTGCCCTGCGAACGGCCCGACGCCGGTCGCCGTGAACATCAGCCAGGACAGAAGCTCGGCGCGGTTGGCCGGCGTTGCCTCGGGGAGGAACTTGCCCGTCTTCTCGGCGAGATAGAGCAGAATCGCGTTGCTGTCGAAAACGATCACGCCGCCGTCGTCGATGACGGGCACCTTCGCATTCGGATTGACGGCAAGAAATTCCGGCGCGAACTGGTCGCCCTTGCGCACGTCGACGGGAATGGGCTCGTATTCGAGGCCCGCTTCTTCGAGGAACAGCGCGATCTTGGTCGGGTTGGGCGAACCGTTGAAGTAGAATTTCAGCATGGATAGTTCCCTCGGTTGGTGATGCTTTGCGC
>Ga0307513_10003998_pt1 | contig 19788 bp, 14 predicted proteins | sample 15_EM_MG_FD_202174 | JGI IMG/M metagenome (GOLD analysis project Ga0307513, IMG submission 202174) | Populus trichocarpa ectomycorrhiza microbial communities from riparian zone in the Pacific Northwest, United States - 15_EM | ecosystem: Host-associated > Plants > Roots > Unclassified | place...
GGGGAATTTGATTATTTCCAAAGACATCTAAAGCAACCTAGAGTGTCAAAGTTGCTTTGGGAAAGTTGAAATTACCTAGGTTGCTTTAGGACCAAAGGTCATTTTCCTGATGCACTCTATCGCGCTCTAGGAGAGGTAAACCCTAGCTTAGGGTCTGTTGTGTTTTGTTTGTTTTCAAAATTTCCCAAATCAGCAACTGCCAACCTTTTTGCAAATGGCTGTAAACTGATTTCTTGATTTTGCTGACAAACCTGAAATAACAAAGTATTTAGCATTAATATCCAAGGTCCTACAGTTGTGGACAAGCAAAGCCCACTAATAAAAATGGAAATTTACTGATGCGCTGTTGCATCAAATAACTTGTTTTTGAGGGCCATTGCTGCGCATGGCAATACGAGTCTTTTTCTTTTTAATGTAGCTTTAATAAATTTCATATATGCAAAGAGACCCATTAATTTGAGAATGGAGGGGCAGCAGCATCACCCAAGGAGCAAATTCTCTCCTTGGCGCATAGAATAAATTACAAAGAAAAAAGAAAATTAAGGGCCAAGGCACAGTTGGCGGCTTATCGATCAGCTTCAATACCCCCTCAGTGTTCAACAGCATTGGTCTCACCTCATTCTCATCCTTTGTTGGTTTTGTCGCCTTGTCGTTCGTCGGTCTGGTTTTGGATTGTGGCATTCACTCTGCTGGCATTGTGTTGTACTTGCCATAGTTGACGGGGTCGACGTTTCCAGTGCGTGGCCATTTGGATTCCCAACTGGCCATGGTTGAACCCGTATTGTCGTCGTCAAACCCGTGTAGCTATCGTCGAACCTGTATGGCCAAGGTCAAACCCTTATCATCATCGTCGAACCTGCATAGTCGTCATTGAGCCTGTGTGGCCATCGTTGAACTGGTATGGCCGAGATCAAACCTTTATCGTCATCATTGAACCCGTATAGTCAGCATCAAACCTGTGTGGCCATTGTTGAACCCATAAGGCTGCCACCAAACCTGTATCATCGTTGTTGAACCTGTAAGGCCTTCATCAGAGGATATACCAATAGCAGCACACTCCCCGAAAGGAGAATAGTGACACATGAGGTTCATGATTGACACAGTGTCGCAAAACGGAGGAAATTTTTTGAGTTCGACACACTCATGTGTTGCAACATTATACACAGCCTTACGTACATTGGGACTAGCTCAATTGGGTTGAGAGCCCCTGAGAGCGAGGCGTATTCCCATGTCACTACCGCTCTTCAACCGCTCTTCTCACAACCCCCACCATTGACGATTCCCCGTCTGGCCCTCATCCTCCACCCCCCCAATCTCCTTCCTGCAGGCCCCACCTCATATGTTGATATCAGCAGACAAAATGGGAATAACCCTCATGAAACCAACCCAACATTCACAATGTATGTCCCTTTTGAACCCTTCCATCTCTCCCGTTCACTGCTGACCACGGTATTAAGAAACCAAGAATGGCCTAAGCACCCCAGTTGCAAAGAGTGGCATATAAAACCTGGCACAGCCCCCAGCACCATGCAGTGGCAGGAGATGGAAGCACCAATGCCCATATCGGTGTGTCTCTGGCCTCTTTTCACCGCCATTATCTGTCCTCATGTACCACGAAGAAAACGCCGGTCTTTACAGCCCAACACCAGCATGTATGATCCAACACCGATATTTTGAACCAAACGCCAGTGTGTACAACCAGGACCGACGTCTAGAACCCAACACCAGCATGTTGTAAGTTGGCTGAGAGAACTGTGCTCAAACCATTACACCAAAAGGTAAAATAACTGAACAAGTAATAGTTCAGCCACTCAGTTCTATATATGGTGTTGGACCCTGATCCAGAAGCGGTAGGTTATGGCACAGTAAGCCGACCAGGATTACACATGCCAGACTGTACAACACTAACATGTACGACCCACCACCTCCGTTTTGAGCCAAACGCCGGTGTATACAGCCCAATGCCCATGTGTACAGCCCAATGCCAGCGAACTGCAGATGGCAAGGATCCGGTGGGAACCCGGTGGCATTGATGTCGCCAACTTTTCTCAAAAAGGAGCAGCTACGTTCTCCAATACCACCTCTCTTATAATGTATATAATGTATATAGCATCTTTTCCTGTATGAAAGGTTCTCTATAAATTTTTCACTGTTAGTTACATGAATACAGAAAGAGTTCAAAAAAAAGTACATATGTACTCTTTTAATAAGTTGTATGTACTCCTTCCTGTTTTCTGACTTGGAGTAATTTTTGAACAAAGTCCAGCGGAAGGTTCACATCCGGGTGTGTCACATGACTTGCAAATATATAATTGTCGACACACTACACATAAATTGGCAACACACTACACACGAATGTGTCGTTTATTTACCCAATGTGTCGTTTACTTACCCGATGTGTCGCTGTCCTGATTTGGGGAGTGTGTCACTGTTGGTATACCCTGCCTTCATCATGGCTCGTTTTCGGGACACACTGGCAGGGCCTCCCACTTCTTGGGTCTCCCCTTGTGTATCTCCCTGCCTGAATCCTTCATTGAGCGATAATGAGCTGCCCACATCCCTTTGAGAAGGGGAGGGGCAGGTGCAGTTGGATTTCATGTCTCTATGCTTGCTGGCATTGAAGATCGGGCCCACATCCCTCAATAGAGGGGAGGGGCCACTTTCCAGGTTGTCACATGTAGTTGAAAGTGGAATGGGTGGCAAGGGCAAAGGTGGTGGTGGTGGGATGGGGAAGACGAACCAAAATCAACCATGATGCGTTGATGTGTCCTTTAAACTCCAATGTCCCTCCAAGATTGCGTTTGATATAAACGCCCAGTAGCTCGATAAGAAAATAAAAATAAAAATATTCTAAGTATGTCAGATCTAGATTTATAATGTAAAATACACAGAATTGAAGATGCTATGCAGGAAAGGTTGTGGAAACATTGAGTTAGGACTAGCATTTGGGTGAACTTAAGGTCAATAACTTAATGTCGGCCATTCCAGTTTCCACAACCAATAGTTACCTTAGCCAAAATATCTAAATATAATTTATTAGTTAATTAAAAACATATTACAATACATCTTTGCATAATACCTAGATTATAATAGAGATTTGACAAAATGTATGGCGGTGACTGCCATTTTGGCATATTTCTTGGATGACATCTCCAATTCTGCGTTTTTCACCCTATAAATTTAGATCAAGCATCCTTAGAATATTTATAAAATAATACAAATCTTTATTTTCTTATCGTACCAACGAACGCCCATATCAAATGGTATCAAGGTGAGCAGAGTTTAAATACCACATCAACCACATCACGGGTTGATGCATTGATGTTTCACCCTCGCCACCTCAATTTGCCCCTTCCAATCTTGAGGGATGTGGGCCCGATCATCAACACCCCCAGTACCTGCAGATGCATGAAATCCAGCTGCACCTGCCCCTCCCCTTTCCAGAGGGATGTGGGCGGCGCGTTCTCGCTCGACGAAGGATTTGGGGAGGCAAACACACAGAGGGAGACCCAGGATGTGGGATTCCCGGAAGGTGTGTCCAGAAAATGAACCATGACTTTCATCATGGTTTGTTTTCCCGAATCCCTCCACTCTCACACTGACGTCTATAACTCCAAAGTAAATCCTGCAACCATGACGAGGCGATCCAACGACGAATCAGAAACGGTGGCAACGATGGCAACGTTTAATGACGACGACGACAATGTTTACCGATGATGACAATGCCTAATGACAGCAATGCCTACAATGCTTACCACCATCACCTCAAACCTCGAACCTCCACCTCACTGTCTGCCCCTCCCCTCTTCTGAGGGATGTGGGCTGGTTCTCACTAGTCCCAGTGGCGAATGCCCACACACGCCCCTCCCTCACATTTGATGGTTCTTCCCATTCGATTGGTGGATGGATTTTCAGTTCGAAGGAGAAAATACAAAAAGGGGGACCCAAGAATTGGGAGGCCTAGCCGGTGTGCATCAAAACGAATCACTATATTTTGTGGTTCGTTTTCGCCCTCCTTCATTAATCCCCCTCTCCACTGATATGCTCAGCACAGCATTACGTTGCAGAGCCAGAGCTGGCACTGCAATGTAAGCAAAGCATGCCGATGCAGCACAGCATTACATTGCATAGCCAGCGCTATTGTCTTCTGTATCCGCTGATGGAGGGAGTGAGTAAAAGATATTGTGACTTTCTCGCTGCCACCGTATTAACTGGCCGAAGCAGATCTGTCCCCGCTCCCGATGTCATTTGTGGTAGTCAATGACGGCCATGGCATCTATGTTGTGGATTGTCTGATTTGCCGTTCGTTGTTTGGTCAGTTTCTTGTCAAGTCCCGAGTACACACACAATTCTTTACATCCCTGTATACTTAGCTATTCTAATACACATGATGAATGAATTGACAGGTTCCCATTGAAAAATTGTCATATCTTTGTCATTGAGGGGCATGCCTTCGCGATAAAGGGGTGTGACTGTTGGAATTCCAGAGGCAATATCGAGCACACCACATGACAGGTTCCGATGCGTGCTTCGGAACAGTATATCATTCTTCAATTACTTATCATGTGGGTACCTTTTTCTTTATTTTCCGAGCCCCGGATCTATTCGATTATCTTGTATATATGTAGCATCTTAACAAGTAAAAGCCCTCGCGCATTTGCGAGGGTCCCTGTCCCCACCCGAGTGAATGAAGGTGACACGTTCATTTCAACAGTGATGATGTTGATAGCTTTCATATCTTATCTTAATGATTATATAAGCCATTGAGGCAACGGAATGTTGATGGGTTGATACTTAAGTTTCATATCGTTTATCTAGGTGATTATATAAGCTTTCCCAGGACAACGGAATGTTGTGCACATTGCGGGAGGCTGGGTTTAAAAGATGAGCTTTTATAAATAAAAGACTCATAACAATCAATATGTTATTAACCTGGGTTTCACTGGCCTTGTCCAAAATAGGGGTGGGGTATATTCCAGTCATTCGATAATAATAGATTACAGATCAATACCCTTAATATTCAAGTATATGGGTTCAAGGGCAAATAGATAATTAAATCTAAGAGGAACCTGCACTATACAAGAATAGATGTGTTTGTGCGAAACAAACAGGTTTGTAAAATAACTATGCCCAAACAAAACTATCCTAGAGACTTGCAGTTACCAAGTGACTAAGGACTTGACTTGATAGTGTTGAGGATAATTATCTGTGAACAAATGAATGTGACAAGCATAATATTGCACTAAAATAAAACTGTAAAGAGACATACAAAGTAACTGAATAATACTTGACGGTTAATAAATGACAGCGTGATGGCTTGAGAACTGAAGTATAGTGCAAATTACTTGTATTGCTAGTAACTGTTACAGCAAGAGACAAGGATCTTCTTTACTGACTGGGGAAAAACAGAAAGGTTACAATCAAGTACACAATAGTATACTGTAGCAGTGTGCTAGTCAGTAACTAATAAGTAACTAGCCAGAAATTGGTGAGGCTGTGCTCAAACTGCCAATTAATCTGGAGAACTAGAGACCCTTGTGTACACAGAAACCCTGAGACTCATTGCTTAGTACTAATTCCTGGGATTGTTATTCTCTTGTAGTCAGAAAATTGGACCCCTTTTATACTCTACAGAGGCTTGGCGATTACTAAGTAAAAAAGGAGATTGGTAAGGTTTGGGGGTGATTGGTAAGGTTTGGGGTATGGAGTGATTGGTAATGAAAGTGGGTGATTGGTAATGAAAATGAGTGATTGGTAATACTTTTGGGGCAATTGGTAATAACTTTGGGGTGAAATTGTGAGCTTTTAATCATTCAAATTACCAAACTAGAGCTGGATTGGTAAGTGCCAAGTGAAATATTACTAAGGCTGTATTTCACATGCCAAAGTAGAGAATCACATGCCAAAGTATGAAATATAATAGGAAGTTTGGGGTTCAAGGCTGTGCATGGCTGTGCAAGGCTGTGTGAGGCTGTGTGAGGCTATGCAAGGCTGTGTTTGGCTGTGCAAGGCTATGCATGGCTGTGCATGAGTGGCCTAGGCCTTATGGATGTGGTCTACCCTTTGCTATTGTCTATTGGGGTAGCGCCAATTGTACAGTTCTTGAATTACCCTTATTTTGTGTTGAGTTATTATGGAGGATTTATGGGGACTTTACTCAAAACATAATTCAAGCCTGACAGCACGAAAAAGTGACTGGAAAATGTGTAGATGCATTGAGGGAAGCTTCTGGCCAAATTTCACCTAAGTCTCACAAGCCATTGTTGAGAAAATGTCCATATACAGAAATGGTCCCTGAAAATTTGGCCTACCCCCAAAAAGTGGTGGGAAAAATATAAAAAATAGCGCAATCGCTTCCTTTCATGGAGAGCAATCTGTCCATCAAGTTTTGAAGCAAGCTATTGAGCGGTTCTCATGGAAAAAAATGCCAAACATTGACCTAAATTAGAGATTTGGGTGATGGGTCCGGTGTGATGTGATGCAAGTCATGTGACCACTTCAGGGATTATTTGGCCATTCAATTGCTGGGGGTCAGAAATGCTGTAAACAAGCAGTGAAGAGGCGTTTTGGCACCTTATTTGTAATTTCTGACTAGTTTCCAACTGAACTCCAATACAGTGCAAACTTTTAAAGATTTTCCAAAGATTTTCAGTCTATTTTAGCCCATTTTAGACCCCAGATGTTGCAGTTTTTAGGTCCAAATTTTTGGCCAGCCCCAATTTCTTGTGGGAAAAACTTCGGAGGTGTGTTTTTCAACGTATTTAGAAAATCCGAACAAGAATCTGAAAAAATCTTGGCTCTAGGTACCTCCCTTGCTGAGATACCAAATTAGCGGGCTTTGCTTGTCCATGACTGTATGTCACAGGGAGTCACGGCACATGACCTCGTCGTATGTTGATGTCATTACCTTAGTTGATTGAGGTTACATGTGACTGGATGATTCTAACCAGAAACCTAGTCTCGTACCAAGATCATCCACGTGTGGACGGTCTTGTCTGAAAGTCCGTGACCTGGCAGGGCAGTGTACCTAAGGCACAACCATTAGATAACATATGTAGTCTTTGACGGAAACCCTTACAATATTTTAGTTGCTGGACTAAGAGAGCGTGACAAGGGATTAAATGGCAGTACAGCGAATACAATATGTGCTATGAGCAACGAAAGCTCGCCCTCCATACCCAATAGACACCCTCTCATTCAACTGAATGCTCCACACCACCCGAGTCCTTTCAGCACACCACGCCATCGAAAAAATACTCCTAAGAATCCTCCTCAGGCCGGGACACCCCCTACTGCACAAACATGGCCTCGCATCGGTCGAAAAATTGCAACAAAAACATTAGAAGATATAACAGAACAGATATTTGGATACCTACCGAGGAGCTGGCAAACGAAAGTCACGGAGAAAGTGCTCTAAGGTCATGACGTAATTGCAATTGCTGGGACCGGGGCTGGAAAGTCCTTAATCTTTGCGATGCTCGCAATTGCAGCAGAACTTGCCGGTTTTGAAGGCATTGTGGTTGTGATCTGTCCATTAAAGTCATTGCAAAAAGACCAGGTGGGTTGCATCGAACTATCAAATAAAAAAAACACTTGCATGAACCGCACAATCAGATTTTTAGGAGAGGAGGTTCAACAGCACATGCACAATTTTGTTGTCGGGCCACAGTGAGCCCCTGAAGTTATCTGCAGTCACTATTAATGAAGATAATCATGAAGACAAAATCTTCACTCAGCTTGTGAAAGGCATCTATCGGATATGCTATGCGTCTCCAGAATGCCTATTGCATAACCCTCGCTTCAAGAAGCTTTTTTGGCATGAAGAATTTCAAAGAAAAATTATAGCAATGGTTGTTGACGAAGCCTATGTCATTGAAGCTTGGAAGGCCGAATTTCGAAAGGACTATGGCAAGCTGGAGACATTGAAAATTATTATAGGAAACGAGATTCCATGGCTCGCACTCACTGCAACATGCTTGACGAAAACCTTTGAGATGATTTATCAAACATTGGGCATAGGAGTCAGACCATTCTATGGCATTGACTGCAGGTCAGACCGACCAAACCTTGCTCAATGGGTATGTCCAATGGAGCACCCTGCAGGCTCACTGCATGATCTCCTTGCCTTTGTGCCAAAATTACCCCAAGCCCCATCCGACTTCCCAAAAACCATTTTCTACTTCAAGACCCGACAGTTGGCATGCCGTGCCTGCGATCTTGCTCGCTCTGTCATTGCCCCAGAACTTCGCAAATATCTGTATGCCTTCACTGCAGTGAATTCAGAGGAATATAAAGAAGAGCTTATTCAACGCTTATGTGAGGGATTAGAACTGCAATGGCTCTACGCGACGATTGCTGCGGGGATGGGAATGGATATTCCTGATATTGAGGTGGCAGTAATCTTTGGGGTGGATGCTTTCGACAGCACCTTTCAAAAAGGTGGCCAAGCAGGTCGTGATCCGAATCTGAAGGCAAAAATGATTTGGATCATCGAACCTTGGGCTTTCGAGACAACATCTGTGGAGGAAACTGAATCGAGAGGGCGGCAGCCCTCTAAGAAGTTTTTCGCTGATGAAAAGCGGCGAAATAACATGGATCCAGCTTCACACGAATACATAAACCAAAGCCAGTCATTGGAATGTATGCGATCATATGCTGTCATTCACCTGCGCCCAAAGCCAAACCTGCCTGGCTTTCCTTGGTTTGAACCCCCCGATGATTTGGACTGGGATGTAGATGAAAGCCTTTCTAGCATGACATGGGAAGTGCTGGATCATGAAATAGCAAAGAGTGGTGACTGCGGATGTTCATCCCTTGTTTGTCGTGCTGACCCCAGCATGGCTGTGGGACTCTTGTCAGAAGCTGAGTGACAAATCATTTCTCACCACCTTCAAACCCTTCAGACTCGAGGTGGTTCATGAAATTTGGCATCTCAAGGCCTTCCTCTGATGTCAATCACCCCTGCAGAAAGTGGACCGCTCTGTTGTTCGAAAGCTGAGAAAGACATTCTTCATCAGGCTTTGCTTTCCTGGCGTGACACTTACTGGGTGAAAATCCGAGCTGACTATCCTTTCTTTTCTTGAGATTGGGTCATCACGAATGAAAACCTTGGCCACCTTGTAGAGAAAGCCCACATTTTGCAGAATTCTCCTCACATTGATGTCGCTACTGTCAGGAACATTATAAAATGTATCTCAGATGAGGCAACACTGGCATCACTTATAGTTGTTCTCCAAGAATTTTGCGATATGCAGTGAGAGCGAGATATGGAAGAAGTGAATGCCAGACATGCGAAGCGTGGCCGACCCTCCCCAATTTTACAAAGCCAGAACGTTGACCCATTCCTGGATTCATATGGGCAGCATATGAGCATCCCTGGTCCACACTCGACGATCGTTCAATGGCAGCTACAAAATTATTCTCATCAGAGGTCAGTCCACATAATCTATTCAATTATCATCTTCATCAGATGAAGTGTTGATTCCTACATTGCTAAAGGGACAGTCCACCTCGAGCTCAGGATCTAGCGCACAATCCACCTCCATACTTTCATTTGCCTCAGCAAACCCCACCTCCACCTCAAAATCGTCCATCTCAGCCATCATCCCTCCTTCTGGATCTGCACCATAGAGATCCGTCCCCCCAGTCCCAGTCCTTTCAAGCCAATTATTGAACATGTTCTTTTCGCTGAGCATTTGCAACCCCTCCTTCAATATATCCTGTACCGCTTGTTTCTTTTTACTGCCACGTGAAGTCGAACCTGTGGTGTAAATTTTGCAGTGTCAAGTAAAGCCGTGTACCTTTTGAACAGAGAGATCTAGACACAATGCACTGATATCGCTGTTTATGCTGACTTGGGTGTGCTGTTGGTTGAAATCGCGAACGTGGAACCACCCTGAGACTTCATGAGCAAACTTTCGAAGGATCTGCACACATGCAGATAATTTGTCCTGGATATGTTCAATTGATGCACAGCTACCCAATGCTGCAAACATGTTCTAAAAATTAATTCAGCATACAAAGGAAAATTAAACATTGGATAAGAACCTTGGTGAATCCATTATTGTGCTTGAGGTACAAGTCAGTTGGGATAGAACAGCCCTTCTTCCCCCACTGATTGACCAACCAGGTCCACTCAACAACATCCCGCAGCAGTGGCAGCAATTCATGTTCGAATTGGGCCTTCATCTTGAGAATCTCATTGCCATAGTTGTGACAACCAGCCCCACGCATCATAAAGACCCAGAAATCGTACACCACCCACACACCTGTAGCTGCTACCCTCAAGCCTTCAAACTGGGGTCTAGCCCACTATACATGATCAATGTATATGGGACTAATCCCACCACCCAAAAAACAGTGTAAACCAGGGTATATGCCAGGGAGCCGGGGCTCATTAGGATGACAAATAGGGTTTTTTGGGTGAGCGGGTAGGGTGGTTGATATGCCGAGGGTGCCGGATGGGAGGGCGGGGGTGTGTAGTAGGGCAGGGGTGTTGAACAGGCGGGTGGGTGCGCTCGCTGTTGGGTGCGTTGGGGGCAGGAAATTGTATATTTTGGGGGTAGCAGGGTACAATAAACCCATCTGGGATGTTTTGGCACTTGAGGGGAAGCGGGAGGAGGCTCACTGAGAACCCTGGGCCGGGTTATTTTTCCCAGTCAGATGCCCAGTCGAACGGGGCAGAAAAGCTGGTGAGGCAGGCCTCGATAACCAGTCAGACGGCCCTTTGACACATCTGATGGGTCATCCCAAACGGGTTACAGACGGGTTACAATAACTCAGTTTATGTCCGAATTAACCCGTCTCGAAATACCATACCACAGGTTAATTTAACTTGTTTACCAAGTATGTTCCATCTAGTTGTAAATACCCATATAACAAGCCTTTTTTTCTTGTCCCCAATAGTTCATTTCACTGGTAAAAGTTACACGTTTGACGAGGGAAAAAAGTATCCATTGCATCGGTCAGACTAGTAATTATACCTAGTATGTACATCTACGATATGGGGTGGATTGGCAATAGATGGTGCAGGTTGGTGGTGTCGATGAGTGGGGATTTCAGAGTGCATCAGGGAAACGATGCCTGTTATCTTAAAGAAGTGTCAGAGAGGCGAGAAAGCGTTGATAAGTTGGCAAGACTCACTGTTTAGTTCGAGTCATAGTCATAATCTTCTTCGGATACCTCTGAATCATCTGTGGCCGGTGAGATGCGATTCTTTTTGTTGGGGCGAACAGGTGGCCAGTTCTCGTCTTCCTCATCAGCCATGGTGCCCTTTTTTGCAGCTTCAATTGCAAGTGACTCGGGATCGTCCTCTTCAAGAACCGTCCGTTTCTGAAGGATGGCTTGATGTCTGCGACGCTCCTTGGCTTGTCGTTCGTCCTCAGCTTGTTTCTTGACCTTGTTGTCTTTAGTGATCTTCTTGCGGCATCCACGGAGATACTGTTTGATCATGTCAGCAACTGCCCAGTCACCCGGGAAACGGCGATTGTCAAGCCATTCGAAAGTCTTGCGCATCTAGTATGATTTACAATAAGGTGTTGATAAGGTGTTACTTTCAATACAAAGCATACTAGTGACTTGCCTTTTGATAGATATGGCCCAATTTCTCTGCATCTTGTTGTGCAAAATGGAGTCTCGGATCGAGTTTCGCAACTTGGACTTGGATTCAAAGCTCGCGCTAAATATATATGGCACGTTCCATCAGATATCAGTGACTCATCAGTGTCAATTGTGACGTACCATGATTTCATTGTATAAAACAGCCTTGTCACTTGATGTGTTTAACCCCATGGCTTCTTGAAGGTTGAACCCCTTCTTCGCGTTACCCGCCTCTCCCTTGGGCCTCACCAGTGTGGTGATCTTCTCGGCAGTCGCGCGCATCACCTCCTCATTCTCCTGGCGCTTGCGCTTGCGTTCAGCAGCCTCTGCAGCAGCCAAGTTCGCTACCAAGGTGTGTGAGATCAGAAGCGAGACGAGTACATCCAACTCACATTCAGCTTTGGCCAAGCGCTCTCGGAGAATGCGGTTCTCATCCGCCACACTAGTCTGTGTATCTTCTCCTGTGGGTTCATCACTGCTTGGGACAAGGCTGGCTGCATTTATCTCTCCTCCTGAAGGACTGACGAGTGCACCTTTATTTTCCTTTCCAGTATTTTTGCGAGGATGACCCTTGCTGGCCCCAGAGGGTTTCAGAGCTCCCTTCATCTGTACCGGGGTCTTGGGATTAGACGAGGACAACGCAGACTTGCCTGTTGGCGCTTTTGCCGTGCCAGCTCTACCAGTTTGTGGCATAGGATATGAGGATGAGAGGGATAAGCATTGAATCTAGTATGTTTTTTTTTTTCCATTGTGCCATTCTCTCACGCTGATTTTTGTTGATAACATCAGGTGATCATATTGTAGAGTCATGTAATTCAACGTCATTTTAAGTCATATCTTTCATTCTCTGTTATTTCCCAATATTATTTCTTTCATCCTGACACTTGTTGGATTTACGGTGAAAGCCTCAAAGGCTTTTCCTTGATTTAAACGATTTCTAGTGAGTTTGGCAACAGAGATTACCTGTGTTTTCATCTAACCGTCAATTTTTTCAGTTTTATGGCCAAGCAGAAAGAGCCAAAGCGTCTGTGCTGCTGTGGATGTGGCAAGATGCTCAGTGCGCGTGCCGAACGCCGTCACCGTGATGGACAAGTACCTCCTCGTATAGCAGCAATACAACAAGGTCAAAGTCGCCATACCCAGCCCATCAAGAAACCAGAAGAATTCAGCATGGATGAAGGTTCCGATAGGGTGCCCAGTCCAATGGACACCGCAGATGACACTCTGGCATTCCTGGATGTTGAGGCCGACCCCGAGCCTAAGGAGCTTGGCATATTTCCTGCACCCATCAATGATTCTGTTGTCAGCGCGAGGGCGGCTGTTTGCACAGAGTGGCGAACGGATACTAGGGGGGCGGTTTCAGATGATGAATCCGAGGAGGAAGAATGTGATAGTAGTCATGAGAGCTCGGAGGATGAATTTTCTGGACTTGAAGACGATGAGGATGATACTCAGTCTGTCGATGATAGGATTGAAGCTGAGTGGGAAAAGGAATGGGCTGAGATGGGTGCGTCATTTCGCTTAAGTTATACCCTCTACCATCTTCTAATTTATCTTCACATTAGAAAAAGAACTTACCGAGGAAGACCTTATGTTTCTTCGTGCTTTCGCCTTCAAAACAGAGGAGAATCTGTCAGACAAGTCATTTGAACGCCTTCGCCATACATTTCCTGAGCTCAACCTCGAGAGTTTCAAGGTTACAAGATCCCGCGCGCAGTTTCTCACTTCATTCAAGCCTGTACCATATGACTGTTGTATAAATTCGTGCTGCTGCTTCGTTGGCCCATGCAAGGATGACCAGGAGTGCCCCTATTGCCATGAGGCTCGCTTTAACACCCAAGGAAAACCGCGTAAATGATTCACATACATCCCACTTATCCCTCACTTAGTCACATACTTCAAAAACCCGTCACTAGTCAACCAAATGAAGTATCGACACCTGTTTCAAACCGATCCTAACTCCACAACAGACATTTTCAATGGTTCCAACTACAACACACTTCACTGAACACATGTCACCATTGGTGGAGAAAAACAGCGTCACAAATATTTCGAGGATCCTCGGGACATCGCATTAGGCCTTTCAACGGATGGTTTCGCACCTTTCAAGAAGCGAAAACATACTTGCTGGCCTCTACTTCTTTTCAACTATAACCTTCCCCCAGAGATACGCTTTCTCATCCAACATCTCATCTGCATCGGCGTCATTCCTGGTCCTAAAAAGCCAAAGGACTTCGATTCATTTCTCTGGCTAGTTGTTCAGGAACTTTTGGAGTTATCGTCTGGTGTCCGGGCATTTGATGTTACGACTGAAACCATGTTTGCACTCCGAGCATTCCTCATCCTCGTGTTTGGTGACATGCCTGCAATTTCAATGGTTATGCAGATGAAGGGTCATAATGGCATAATTCCATGCCGAATGTGTTCAATCAAAGTGATTCGGATTCCAGGTTCCAAGGGCACTACTCATTATGTTCCACTTGATCGCTCTCGTCACCCTGATGTCCGGCAGTCTTCCACTGAAATCAAAAAATATGATTCGACAAATCTCCCCCTGCGCACCCACGCTCAGTTTATGGATCACGCTTGGCAGGCTCAATTTGCAGACACGGCTGCTGAAGAAGAACGCATTGCGAAGTCAACAGGCATCAAGGGAATTCCGGTGCTGTCATATCTCGCCTCATTGTCCTTCCCTCTCTCCTTCCCATTTGACTTCATGCACCTTATATTCGAGAACCTCATCAAGAACCTTGTATTGCTTTGGACAGGGAACTTCAAAGACCTTGATGAAGGTTCTGGTGATTATGTCCTATCTCCGCGAGTATGGGAAGCAATCGGTGAAGCCACAGCCGCTTCAGGCTCAACAATTCCATCGGCGTATGGTGCACGGCCTCAGAATGTCGCCCAGGACAAGTCCCAGATAAGCGCCGATTCATGGTCTTTTTGGACTTTATATCTTGGGCCCGTTCTGCTTTGTGGTCGATTCACAAGTCCACGGTACTATACACATTTTGTTGAGCTTGTTAAACTGATTAATCTGTGCCTTCAATTCGAAATCACCAAGGAGGAAATTGTGCAGGTTCGTGTGGGGTTTCAGAAATGGGTTGAGACATATGAGAAGTGCATCACTTATTTTTCTGCATTGTCTTATGAAGCTGACTTTACTCCTACGCGTAGGTTATACTATCAGCTGTCACCCAAGCGTCTCTCTACTTGTCCTGTCACGGTGCATGCTCTTCTTCACCTTGCAGATGGAATTGAGGCCTGCGGTCCTGTTTGGGCATATTGGGCATTCCCGATGGAGCGCTTTTGCGGGATCCTGCAACCCTGGATCAAGAGTCGGCGGTTTCCCTTTGCAAACCTTGATAATCATATTGTAGCCATGGCCCAGATTTTGCATATCAAGATTCGATACAACCTGCATGAAAAACTGTCCCGGAAACCAAGAAACTCGCAAAAAGGATTTTGCGCACCAAATTGTGAGTCAATTCATTGATCCTGTTCCTTGAATACTTCACTCATCGAATCATTACTGCAGACCCCACATGTATGTTGTTGCACCCTCACGTTGTCAACCCAAGCATCGACAAAAGCTTGTTCACGAAAATTCTTGTCTGTTTGGCAACACGGTACAACAAGACTGTCGGAACTGTCCATCGACATGTATCTGTTGATGACGTGGAGGTATGGGGCAAGGTCCAGGTTATTGATGGTGACACAATGGTTGCTTCATCGTTGGTACAATCATCCCAGGAAGACTCGAGAAATGCGAGTTACGTTCGAGTAAGCTTTGTTTACATTTTTCATTGACGAAATTTTAACTTCTGGCTTTTGCAGTACCAATTGCTCGTTGACGAAAATGCCCGGTTGGCGAATGCAGAACCACATTTCGTCCCAGAAACATTCTATGGTCAGCTCCAGCACATTTTCGTCATCAAAATGCCAGCTGCTTGACAACTAGGCGTCTCGAATCCTGAGATTCTCATCCTTGGCGCCATTCTCACCTGCAACATTGAAGAGCACAATGACCTGGACATGCATTACTACAAGACGCATGGGAGGACAGAGGTTGTTGATATTACGACTGTCCAATGTCTCGTGGGTCGCATCCAAGATCGTGGGTCATGGGCTATTATAGACAGAAGCAGTAACCTGGCACGAGCCACTTTTGAACTAGATTAGTACAGAAATTTTTTCGTTGATATGTGTTCATGTAACGAGCTGGATTATGAGTTAAATCATGTAGGAGGATAACTACCTAGAAGTTCAAAACACAAGTGCTGCAGCGCCCTATCTCAAACAGCCACGAGTGAACAATCTTTAATATCCCTGAATGATGAAGTGGTAAGTCAGCGTGCCCTTTTTTGGCCACCGACGCGTGTTCGACCCCTGGTCTGCGCAGATAATTATGCCTACCCAGTTGACAGGTTCTTTCAGTGAAGGTTGAGGCAACCTGTTGAGCTGGTTTTCTCTGCCCGGGTATATTTCGATTCTTTGGTGAGTTGTGAGACAAGACAAAACTACTAGTCATACTGGACATTTAGAAACCCGCCGTTGTGTAGTTACAATAACCCGTTTGCGTGGTCCCCGTCAATCCTCTGCCTCCCTGGTAAAAGGCTGGCTTCGCTTGTCTAACTGGGAAAAATAACCCGCCCTGGGGTTCTCAGTGGCTGGAGAGCATTTATACGGTGCCAAATTTGAAAATTATGTCCCAATTAGGTAAGCGGTGCCAGTGGGACTTGCTCGGGCTCGGTTTTGCTCCTGGGCTCGTTGGGCTCAGTTTTTCATAGAAAAAAAAGTGTATTGTAGCAAGTACAGTATATTTACATACAATCTAGTATTTTATAAATGTCTGGGCAGGCAAGAATGGATGGATGGTGTAGAATGGGTTTGGATGACGCCTTCCTAATTAAGCAAGCGCTCCCATTTGGGGCTCGGTTTTCTCGTTGGGCTCGGTTTTCCATGAAAAATTTTGTATATTATGTTATATATATATTTCCAAGGGAGGGGATAGCCCTCCCTTGGTGTTTGTGGATAGGTTACATGAGAGACAATGCTAAAAAAAAAAAGAAATGAGCAGAGCCGGGCGGCTCTGCTCGATTGTTGTCATTGGCACAGAGTACCTGTCACGCTGTTCTATGCAACGGGTGTGTTCGGGCTATTGGGGTGTCGGGTCATTTCCCCCCTTCGTCAGCGTCGTGTCATCCCTCCTCCTGTTCGTCGTTTCCTCCCTTCTCCGCGTTGTCTTCTTCACATGGTTTCCCTCCTCCTGCTTCTCCTCGACATTTCACCCCTCCTTCTCATCCTTCTCATCCTCCTCGTCTCGCACCTCCTCCGACCCTTGCTCCTCATCTCATTCCTCTTCCTCTTCCTGATCTCGCCCCTCTTTCGCATCGTTTTCTCTGCATCACTTTCTCCCTCCTCCTCCTCCTCGTTGTTTTGTCCCCCTTCTCCGCATCCTTTCACCCTCGTGGTTGTTTCTCTCCCTTCGTCGTCATCACCATGTTCGTCTTCCCATCGTTACGTCGCCCTCGTTCATCCTGCTCCTCATCGACTCTCCTGCTCCTCATCGACCCTCCTCCTCCTTATCAACCCTCCTCCTCCTCATTGACCCTCCTGCGCCTCGTCATCGTCAACCCTCCTCCTCCCTGTCGACTCTCCTCCTGGGTTTGGCTCGTGCTGGGCACTCGCCATCACTTGCTTTGCCTCCCCGGGATGTGCTGTCATTGTCGTTGTCGCCATCGCCCTCTTTGTCGCTGTCATCATCGCCATTGTCTCTCTTCTGTTGCTTCCAGGTGCTGGGCCATTCAGGTTTCGTCAGATGGGTTAATGAGGGACGGGAGAAAATGGGCCGCGACAAACGTCGTGGCCCGTTTTCATGATGCACCACACGGACCTCCCATATCTTGGGTCCCCCCTTACTGTCCTACCTCCCCAATTTCTCCATTGAGTGAGAATAAGCCGCCCACATCCCTCTGAAGAGGGGAGGGGTGGCTGCCGCTTGCGGTCCGTTCTATGTGTCTTGGGGCGTTAGTAGTTGAGCCCACATCCCTCATATGAGGGGAGGGGCTCGTCGCCGGGCCATTGCATCTGGTTGGGAAGGAGTTGGGGTGGCAAGGGTGGTGGTGGTGGTGGAGGAAATGAGAGGGGACGAAGCAAAATCAACTGTGATGCGGTTGATGGCGGCTTTAAACTCTGCTCCCCCACCAAGATAACATTCGATATAGATACCTAGTCATCCGATAATAATAATAAAAATTGAACTATTCAAATACCATTTTAAAGATATAAGATTCAAAATCTCAGGCGAAAATACGCAGAAATAAGCATATTATTTAAGAAATATGCGAAAATGATAGAAACTACCATACCCTTCATGAATTCTCTATTATAACCTCCATATTAATTAGAAAATATATTGTAATATGGTTCTAGAACAAAAATAAATAAGATTTAGATACTTTGGCAGACGTAACTACTTGTTGTGGAAGCTGGAATGTCCAAAATTCAGTTATGGACCATAATGAATGAACTTATGGTCCATAACTGAAATTCGGTCTTTCCAGCTTCCACAAATTGTAGTTGCCATTGCCAAAGTATCTAAATCTCATTTTTTAGTCAACTAAAAACATACTACAGCACTAGTTCTATAAAATACGGAAGTCAATATAGAGAATTCACGAAAGGTATGGTAGTTCCTACCATTTTCGCATGTTTCTTAAATATCACGCTTAATTCTGCGTATTTTTTGTTAGTGATTTAGATCTAAAATCTTTAGAATACTCATAGAATAATACAAATTTTTATTTTACTATCGGGCTAATGAGTGTTTATATCGCGTGCTATCTATGAGGGCAATCGGAGTTTAAAGCCGCCATCAATCACATCACGGTTGATTTTGGTTCATCTTCTCTCATTCCTCTACCACCACCTGCCTCCCCGACTCCTCAACTTGGTCCCAACCACAGGCAAAAACCCGACAATGAGCCCCTCCCCTCTTTCGAGGGATGTGGGCTCAATCACAATCACTCCGGGATTTGCAGAACGGACGACAGCTGCACCCGCCCCTCCCCTTTCCAAAGGGATGTGGGCGGGCACATGCCTGCTCGACGGGGGAATTGGGGAGGGACAACACAAGGGGGGACCCAAGAAATGGGAGGCCCATCCAGTGCATCGCAAAAACAGGCTACAACATTTGTCGTAGCCTGTTTTTCTCTCTTCGCTTTCCCCCCCACCACCACTAACGATATTGAACGCTACACAGCACCTGCCAACTGCATCGTTACCGCCACGACGCTACAACGATCTGACGACTCGGAGACGCAACGCCAGTACAGGCAAGTCCACGAAGACAATGAGGGCGACGTAATGATGGGAGAACGAATATGACAACGATGCCGAAGAGGGGGGAACAACAAGGAAAACCACATGAAGAAGGGTGAAACGACACGGGGGAGGAGGGGCGAGACGGGCAGGAGGGGTGAGATGCAGGGGAGGAGGAGTGGTGAGATACGTGAGGAGGAGGGTTGAGACGATGAGAGCTATGCAGAGAAGGGGGGAAACGACGATGACAAGGGGGAAACGACGCGAAGGAGGGGCGAGATGAGGAACAGGTGGGGTGGGATGAGGAAGAGGAGCAGGGGTAGGAGGAGGTGTGAGACGAGGAGAAGGAGGAGGGCCGAGCCGATGACGAGGAGAAGGAAGGGGGGCGAACGACGCGAAGAATAAGAGGAACAACGAACAGGAGGAGGGATGACACGACACCGACGAAGGGGGGAAATGACCCGACACCCCGATAGCCTGACCACACCCGTTGCATAGAACAGCGCGACGGGTACTCCATGCCAACGACAACAATCGAGCAGAGCCAGGTGGCTCTGCTCGTTTCTTCTCCTTTTTTTAGCATTGTCTCTCATGTAACCTATCCACAAACACCAAGGGAGGGCTATCCCCTCCCTTGGAAATATATATATAACATAATATACAAAATTTTTCATGGAAAACCGAGCCCCAAATGGGAGCGCTTGCTTAATTAGGAAGGCGTCATCCAAACCCATTCTACACCATCCATCCATTCTTGCCTGCCCAGACATTTATAAAATACTAGATTGTATGTAAATATACTGTACTTGCTACAATACACTTTTTTTTCTATGAAAAACCGAGCCCAACGAGCCCAGGAGCAAAACC
>Ga0307513_10003999_pt1 | contig 19785 bp, 19 predicted proteins | sample 15_EM_MG_FD_202174 | JGI IMG/M metagenome (GOLD analysis project Ga0307513, IMG submission 202174) | Populus trichocarpa ectomycorrhiza microbial communities from riparian zone in the Pacific Northwest, United States - 15_EM | ecosystem: Host-associated > Plants > Roots > Unclassified | place...
TCGCACTCAGGTGAAGTTCGCAGAGTTGCGGGCAAGGTACTTAGTTAGTATAGAGTTAGTATGTATACCGCGATTGCTCAGACGCGGAATATAAATATCGAAGCATCTTCGCTGCTATTAAGAACAATAAGCACGGAGAAGAGATCTTATCAATATAATAAGTTATTCTACACTTTTATATCGTGACCAATACTTCGACGATCTATACCGAAGCAAATCATTATATCTAGCCTACATTACTCGTGTCTTCTTAACGAGTTCTCCGATATAATTACGATCGAGGTCCTAGCTGTCGGAATACCTCACGCCGAAGCTACCACCTAACATCAAGGCCAACACCTTGGGACAAAGAACACGAGTCCCAGCGGAACCCCCTGCCATGTTGCGAAATGAGAAATATGAAGATATCCGCATGTGGCTAATGACATGCACAGATTATTTTGGTGGGAACAGTTGGCAGTGGGAAGACGAGGCCCAACGAATCCGATACCCCATAAGCCGAATGGACGGAAAAGAAGTCGCACCGTTTGCATTAACCTACCGACGACAAATGACCGGGGAAATAGGTTATACGAGACAAGAAGGGTACGAGTTCTGGCACGTTTTTGCAGAACAAGCCCTGCGACCCTTCAGACCCACCCATGAAGAGGAAAAATCCCTACGAGAAATGGGATCGGTCAAATATCGCCGTGATGTCGCCAAATTCTTGATGGAGATGGAAAATCTCAACATCCATGCAAGAGTCACCGCGATAGCCTGGAGAAAAATGATTGAAAACGAACTTCCCGTTGAAGCATTGCGACGGCTCTCACACAGAGAATATGTCCACGAGGGGGATTGGTTGGAAGCAGTCAGGACCGTAACCAGAGCGGAAGAAGATTTCAAGGAACGAAAAGATCTTCAAGGAGGCGGTCCCTCCGGCACCACACGAGGCGAAAAAGGAAAATTCGAGGATTCGAAGCCGAGGGTCGCCGCAAGAGGTGTAAAGAAGCAATACACGGCTACGGAAAAGGCGGCCTACCAGAAGAAAAATGCTGGGGAGAGAAAGGTGAAAAAGGAAGGGTCGGTGGCACCGACGGGGGAGGTTGGACATACGGTGTGGTCGGAAGCAAACCAGGGCGTCGATCAGAAGGTTGTCGATAAACGGAAATCTGACAACGAATGCACACCATGCGGGATGAGAAACCACGTTTGGAAACACTGCCGGAAGCCAATACAGGTATCGGCTGTGTATCGAGGGCAATCGAAGCCCAAACGACCATCCGCCTTCGTGCCAAAACGACGCCCCCAGGTAGCCACTGTTGCCGTTGATGGCAAAGGAGAAAGCTCGAAGAGAGCGGTGCAAAGGCCCCCAGCATGGGCTTTTGACGATGATGACATTTTATAAAAAGTCATACAGGTACCGACAACCACAGTGATCGGGTAGTGAGGTAGCCGCCTCGAATCGAAACTCCTGCGGCATAGTCGGTGACGAGATCCCACCGGAAGGCTAAAAGACCAAAGGATCGCGGTTGCCAATTTACGTCCAAAATTGGGTAGTCTGTGCTCACCACGGGAGCAATAAAAAACTACAAGAGAAGAAAGCGGTCAACGAGACTAAAAGGGAAAATGAAGATTACCATTCGTCGGAACGGAACTTGAGTTGGACGACATGGGTGAGAAGGGTCGAAATCCAGGGCAACCTGACTTTCTCTCCGAGTAAAAATGCCGTGCAAATAGAAGCTGGGGGTGCCTCTATTGGGCACAAGGTTCATGCCCGACGAATGGTGTCCGAGGGGGTCTCGGGAGTGAGACCAAACTCGAAGGCGGAGGTACGGTGGACTCGTCGCAGGGGACAGTCTCATATGAGGGCTAACTCGACGATAAAGGACCGCGGATCCTAATCGCGAACTCGAGTGGTACTCTAGTGAACCACCACTCTTGTAATACGGGAACTCCTCGGCAGGAGGTAAAGACCGCTAGTAGTGGGCTGCCCGATATCAAAATATTAGACGCTTAGTGTAAATGTTTGTCTGAGGAGGCTTTAAGAGCCGAAACTGGGCAGGCACGGTAACAAACCCCCACGCTACTTGTAACCGCGACGATGACAAGATTTCATCAAGAACCGAGCGAAAGCTCTAGACCCATTAAGAAACCCAAGCATTACGTCTGCCCTGAGGGGAAGGCATTTATTGAATTCAAAGGACGAAAACACGCGATAAACGTCCTTTTAGATTCTGGTTCAAATATCTTTCTCATGAACCAAGACACCGCACGACAGCTCGAAATCCCGACTGAAGCTAGGGATTCCCCGTTAAAAATCACAACCTTCGATGGCGAAACCACGCCTACTGGAGCAACATTCTATACCCATCCTCTTCTTCTAGAAATCGGTGCCAACGGCCACAGAAGTATGATATCCTGCGAAATTGCGAATGCAGGAAGGTATGACTTAATCATACCCGTTGGGTGGTGGCATGATGAGCGCCCCCTTAAAAATATCGCGGACCCACGTAAATGGGCCTTTGAAGAAGCAAAGTGCCACACTCATATAGAAGATGAGGTGGTGGCGGATATGTTTGAATGGGATGAAACTGTAGCTTACGATGAGGAAGCACAGTATGTGGGACGAATAGAACGAGAGGAAGAAGGGGGAGTACAGTTGGAGACGCTGCCAAAACCCTATTGGCGGTATAAGGAGCTTGTTGAAGAGAAAAAAGCAAAAATGTTGGCGCCTCGAAGAGCTTTCGATCACGCCATCAACCTTAAAGAAGGGGCCGAGCCCCCATGGGGTCCAATTTATCCAATGTCGGCACACCAGTTGAACGAGCTGGATAGGTACCTCAAGAAAATGATGGCTGAGGGAAAAATAGCTGACAGCGAATCCCCTTACGGAGCTCCAATCCTCTTTGTTCCAAAACCAGATGGAAGTTTACGGCTATGCGTAGACTATTGGAACCTCAACAAATTGACGATCCTGAATAAATATCCCCTACCACTCATGGATGAACTCCGGGACCGAGTTGCGGGCGCAAAAGTATTCACAAAGCTCGACCTAAAAGCTGGATATCATCTTATTCGAATGAGGAAAGGCGATGAACAGACGACAGCGTTTGGTAAACGATACGGACAGTACGAATACAAGGTCATGCCTTTCGGGGTCGTTAACGCTCCCGCAACGTTTCAGACAATGATGAACAAGATCCTAAGGGAATTCTTGGATCACGGAGTAGTCGTCTACCCAGACGATATCCTAATATACTCCGAAAATATGGACGACCATATCAAACTAGTCCAAAAAGTCGTTGACCGGCTGGAACAACATGACTTGGCAGTCTCGTTGAAGAAGTCGGTGTTCCATCAAGAGGAAGTCGAATTCCTAGGATACATTGTCAAGACAAGCGGAGTCACGATGAGTGATAGGAAAGTGAAGAGCGTTCAAAATTGGGCACACACGAGGTCGGTGAAAGAAGTTCAGATCTTCATTGGATTCGCAAACTTCTACCGACGATTTATTAAAGACTTCTCAAAAGTTTGCAAACCAATAACCGAGACGTTGAAGGGAAACCCAAAGGATTTTCACTGGGGAAGAGAGCAGGAAGAGGCGTTTGAGGAGTTGAAGAAGAGGTTTACAACGGCACCAATTTTATCCCATTTTTGCCCAGGAAGGAAGACTGTGGTCGAGACGGACGCAAGCGACTTCGCGCTCGGATGCGTACTGTCACAATATCAGGGAAGACGGCTTCACCCGGTGGCTTTTCATTCTCGAAAGCTAAACAGCGCTGAAAGGAATTACGAGATACAAGATAAGGAGTTACTGGCAATAATGGAAGCGTTTAAAGAATGGAAAACATACCTCTGGGGTGAAGAAGAACCTGTGACAGTATACACCGACCACGAAAATCTACAGTCCTTTTTGACCAAGAAAGTCTGGAACCAACGACAAATTCGATGGGCACAGGAGTTGACAAACTACAACTTCAAAATAGTCTGTGGGCCGGGAAGCAGAGGCGGGAAACCCGACGCGTTAAGTAGACGGCCGGAGTACCGTCCTGAGGAGGGAGCTCGTCACAGTGAACAGTCGATTTTGAAATCGGAACATTTTCAAATTGCCGTGATTCATCAAAAACGAAATGCAGAGACAGCCCTCGTCCCAGAAAAATGCGAACCTACAAACCTTAGGATAATGAAACTTTCGGATAAGGCTATAATCCCTTCAAAAGGATCACGGTTTGCGGCCGGGCATGACATCTACGCCCTAACAGACGGCCTGGTACCAGCAAAAGGACAGACAATGGTGGAGACGGGTATTGCGATAGGATTGCCGGAAGGAACTTACGGAAGGCTAGCCGCCAGAAGTGGTATGGCTAGCAAGATGGGAATAGCAGTGGGCGGTGGTGTATTAGCTGCAGATTAGACCGGAGAAGTCTAGGTCATACTTCGAAATCATGGCGAAGCGGACTGCGTATTTAAGGTAGGAGATCGGATAGCACAACTCATAGTTGAGAAAGTTGCCAATGCCGACGCCATGGAAGTAGACGAATTGGGAAAAACCGAGCGAGGAGGAATGGGCTTCGGATCAAGTGACATGAACCCCAAGCGATCCATCACGGCTAAGGAAGAAAAAGTTAAAATATGTTTCCTTCACGCGGACACAAGCGGAAACGAATTCTTTAGTGCAGCTCATATCGGCTATTACCCTTAGCTTACCAAAGAACGGGAAATGTTATGGAGTGGTCACGTCAAGGCAGCCCTGACGCGGACAATGAAAGATACATTTCTGGACAAGATTAGAGCGGCGGGAAAGGAGGATGAGAAGTGGCAGGATCGAGGCTGGGAACTGGTTAAGTCAAGAGAAGGAGCGAAAATGATGCCGAACGAATGGATATAAAAGGACGGGTTAGTATATTACAAAAATCGTTTGTACATCCCCGAGAACGAAGCACTTCAAACCGCGATAGCCCAAGGCTGTCACGACTCTTTAGTAGCGGGGCACTTCGGACAGGAGAAAACGATTGAGATAGTAACGAGGGACTTCTACTGGAAAGGACTCGCAAATTGGATCAGAGACTATGTACGATCCTGCGACGAATGTCAACACAGTAAATCCCCGCGGCATGCTAAGTATGGATTACTTCAACCCTTAGAAGTAATCTACGCCACCTGGTCCTCCATCTCGACGGACTTTATCACCCAACAACGGGAATCGCAGGGTAAGACACAGATAATGGGAGTAGTAGACCGGTTCACGAAGATGGCTCATTTTATCGGCCTCCACGAAAACACGACCGCAAAGGACCTTGCGGATACCTTCCTTCTGGAAGTGTGGAAACTTCACGGATTGCCGACCGAAATCATATCGGACATGGACGCGAAGTTTTCCGGCGAATTCTGGGAATCATTGTGCAAGATGCTAGGAGTTAAGATGCGCATGTCAACGGCTTACCACCCTCAAACTGAAGGACAAACGGAAAGGACCAACCAAGTGCTGGAAGGTTACTTACGAACATTTGTCAATTACGATCAGAACGACTGGTACCAACTGTTGCCGTTAGCAGAATAGGCCTACAATAACTCAGCTACCAACGCACACGAGATGACCCCTTTTTTCGCCAACTACAGTTTTCACCCACAGACGGAGTGGATGAAAGAGAAAGAAGCTCATAACCCCGGGGCGACAATGTATGCTCACTGGATGCAGGACATACATCGACAGGCGAAACAAAACCTAGAAAACACAAGGGAAGCGATGAAGAAATATTACGACGGCAAAGCAACGGAACAACCCAGCATCGGAGTCGGCCACTTGGTAATGTTGAATGCGAAGAACATACGTACCAAACGACCATCAAAGAAGTTCAGTCCGAAACTGTATGGCCCGTTCAAAGTCTTGGAGAAGAAGGGAAGTCGGGCATACAAGTTGGAAATATCACCGCGGTGGAAAATTCATCCTGTGTTTCACGTTTGGCTGTTGGAACCCTACCGAGCCTCGAACCGACCAAATCGCGAACAACCCCCACGAGACCCCGAAGAGATCGAGGGAGATTTAGAGTGGGAAGTAGAAAGGATCGTCAAGAGTGAGATCATTTCCTACACGCGAAAGGTTTGAGGAAGGAATAAACCGATGAAAGAGCTTCGGTACTTTGTAAAATGGAAAGGCTGCGCGGAGGACGAGAATACGTGGGAGCCACCCGAAGGTATGAAGAACGCACAGGAAGAGGTGGAAAGATTTCATAGAGAGAACCAGGAGATGCCGGGCCAGAGAGAGGTCGAGTAACATAAGAAACGTTTTCCATATGTGGCTAAGCAAACGCCTGTGGTTTTTACACGTACTATGTGGCGCTCGAGATGGAAGATAGATTGTATAATAGACATAGAGTATTCGGGACGAATACTTCGAAGAGGGGAGCTCGTGTTAGGCGCACGCACTCCCCGTAAGGATTTTCAGGGCAAAGTTACCCTACCTTGACGCACACGAACTTCGAAGGAAAAAGATAACACCCCCCTCCAGCCCCGGCGTTGGGACGGCGCGTCATCACTGGCCGCCTGGATAGTTGTGTCCCGACACCAAAGACCACTATCAATGAAACACATCCTATAACACCGTATACGTCGCGGCCGTCCGTCCGACCGGATCCTGTTCGCGGGATATATGGGGGAGACCTCCGGGCACCTTATGCAAGTGGAGGCAGGTGAATCGGACGACGGTGCATAAGGTTACAGACGCTTAGGGACAGACAGTCGGAAGAGAGGGTCGAAGGTAACGGGACGTTTCGCACGAAGGTTAGTCCCCTCATACCTACTAAGTCGTGTAGAGTATGAAGGAGGAAACTATGCCCAGGAAGTGGATCGGGTGCATCCACAAAGGACAAGTTGGTAAAAGATGGAGTCCGAGGCAAGAAGCCCATAGGTACGATCCCGAGGACAAGTCGTGTAATGCCGGAAGACCAGAATACGACATGCAGTTGCGTGTCCAATTCTCGACGGAACCAACCAACGAAGAATGGCTATCTTCGGTCCAGCGAGTTAGACAACCCTCGGTGAGCACGGGGGCAAGATAATTCGTAACCATTGTTCTCAACAGATAAACGGATGAGCTGACACCTGACGTGGTTTCCACACCATCAGAAATAATGAAAGCACAGACCGATTAGTTGACCATGGGAGCAAAAACGTGTGGTAGAGAGTTTTCAGGGTCTACGAGTGTTCGCACTCAGGTGAAGTTCGCAGAGTTGCGGGCAAGGTACTTAGTTTGTATAGAGTCAGCATGTATACGGCGATTGCTCAGACGCGAAATATAAATATCGAAGTATCTTCGCTGCTATTAGACACAACAAGCACGGAGAACAGATCTTATCAATATAATAAGTTATTCTACACTTTTATATCGTTACCAATACTTCGATGATCTATACGCAAGCGAGTCATTATATCTAGCCTACATTACTCGTGTCTTCTTAACGAGTTCTCCGATATAATTACGATCAATGTCCTAGCTGTCAGAATACCTCACGCCGAAGCTACCACCTAACAACATGGTTCTTATTCTACTGTGTCCATCTGTCCTTGATCTGTTCCTCATGCTCGAGGTGCTAGAACTCCGTGGAATACATTGAAATATTGCCAAACTGGTGTATATGATGAGCGAAGTGGCTTACCAGATCTATCGTACCAAAGTTCAAATGGGATGCCATATGGATAATGTTCATACGCAAGTTGTTCTCCTCATTCCAATCACCTTTGCGGCGCTGGCGCCGGTTGGACAGTGCCCCTCTCATGTTGCTCTGCGCTTGCTGATCTCGTTTCTCCTTTCGCTGTTTGTCAACCCTGGCCTGTGTTCGTTTTGAAACTCAAAACACGAAGAGCATATCTTTCATCCAGTGACAGCAGTCGAGATATTCCTGCATATAGGATTTTGTCTCAGGCGTGTGGCTTCGCTATTTTTCCATCAAATTGAAGTTGACCAGTGCCCGGCCACAGTCGAGAGCATCTTTGAAAAATAGTACTTCCCAGCTGTCGGGCTGGCGCAGTGGTAAGGCGACAACGCCAAAAACACACTGCCCCAGGTTCGTCAACTCTTTCCCTTGCCACTCGGTGCCTGGGCGATAGGTCTTTTGGTCACAAAAAGCCCCGGGTAGTCTCGTTGGGCCTTCCTGGTGTAGTCAAAGGCCTGTAGCTGGCTGTGCTTGATGAGAAGGCCCTTGATTGAGTCCATCATGTGCTTGAATAACCCATGAAAACTGGTTTGAAGCAAATCTGGCTTGCGTAGACCAGGCGCCAAACCATTGTGAAAACTGTGTAACACATTTTTCTCACCATAGAAAAGAATATTTTCAAACATGGGGTGACAGTAGTTACATACACGCTCACAAAGTTCATATCTTGCATAATCTCATGCCCAAGAGCTGTTGGCATATGTTCCTAGTTCTCATGGAAGCACCGCGCATTTAGGACAAACATTCGATTTGATCGCATGAATCGCCCTGTTTTTCATATGTGCAGCAATTCATGCTGACAATATTGGAAAATATCTCCACACTTTCCCATCGGCACATCCAATATTGAGACCCTGGAGAGCTGGGTGCTCCAAAGACGGCTCCACTCTGTCAGCATTAATTGGCCTCTGCAAGTGGTCTGTGGAGGACTTTGTAAGTTTGGGGCAACGCGGCAATAGGGCAAGAAGGAGAACTGCAAAGCATTCGGGTCTATTACCCTGGGTTGCTGGGAGATTACTGAGAGTCAAATAGACCAGCCATGCCTTCCTGTAACCCAAAAGGTTGCTCAGGTTGGTCTGATTTGACATGCCAATAATTGGAACAACAGTTGTGCCAGAAAGAAGTGTCTCCCATAATCAGGTAGTCACAAGTCCCAGGAAAGAGATGTCGAAGCTCTACTTTAATGTCCCACCACCAGTCTGTGGTATGCATCTCTGCATATACCCATTGTCCAGCATGATCGTATTCACGCTATGGCGTGAAAACAAAGTTATCACGGTAGGCTATATGGCGAAGGCGATATCGCACACAATGTAACATGTTGTGATAGAAGAATGATAATGTTCTCTCTCAGTCCTTTATCGGTCCTTCAAACCATTGTAGATATCCCCTGTAGGATCCAATTCCCAGAGTTGGTTCTCCAGCATGTGCATGGAGCCATTGCTGACAGACTCAGAATTGCCTAGGCCACTTGTGAAGTATTTCTTGATTCGTGACGTTGGTACTTTACTCTCCAGGAGGCACAAGGCTAGACAGAACCCTTGCGCAGAAGGGAATGGTGCCCATGCGTCCTCTTAGAGATGACTGGTTTCTTGCTCAAACACGTTCACATCCCCAATTGCTTCCCCAGCACCCGGAAAAAGACTTGGTGTGCCTCCAGAATCAGAGGAAGTCATGTTAATCACTTCAGTATCAGAATCGTACACAACATGACCTCTCAATACATGGTGTTCACACCCAGTAGGCTCAGGATTGAATTCATGGTCTGAATTCGGGCGTACAACCACGATGTCGGTTCGTGTGTATAGATCATACCCTGCCCATGATTGATCTCCTATATTATTGGAAGCGATGATAATGTTCACATTGGTGTGCGTAGTTCGTAAATGTGTCTCAGATGCTGCTGCTTGGGTCTATCACTGTGGATAGAATGGGCATTTGCTAGGCATTGCTGATGTGCTTAGTGTTGATCCTAACGGGTGTGAATGACACATAGGTTTAAGAGGGGTACACGCTTTGAACGTTAAAATGTAAATAGTGGTATATCTGGTTTAGCGTGCAAGATCTAGACGTCAGGTGGTTACAGCTATGGTTTCGTTCAGGAACGGGCTCGGTGAACCTCCTGTTTTACGATGGTCATTGTTAGGTGGTAGCTTCGGCGTGTGGTATTCCGACAGTTAGGACCTTAATCGTAATTATATCGGAGAACTCATTAAGAAGACATGAGTAATGTAGGCTAGATATAATTATTCACTTTGGAATAGATCGTCGAAGTATTGGTAACGATATAAAAGTGTAGATAACTTATTATATTGATAAGATCTCTTCTCTGTGCTTGTTGTTCTTTAATAGCAGCGAAGATGCTTCGATATTTATATTCCGCGTCTGAGCAATTGCGGTATACATGCTAACTCTATACTAACCAAGTCCCTTGCCCGCAACTCTGGGAACTTCACCAGAGTGCGAACACTCGTAGACCCTGAAAAACTCTGTACCACACCTTTTGCTCCCATGGCCAACTTATCGGTCTGCGCTAATTATTATTCCTGATGGTGTGGAGACCTCGTCAGTTGTCAGCTCATCCGTTTATCCGTTGACAGCAATGGTTACGCATTATCTTGCCCTTGTGTTCGTTGAGAGTAGTCTAACTCGCTGGACAGAAGATGGCCATTCTTCTTTGGTTGGTTCCCTTGAGAATGCTGTATGCAACTGCATCTTGTATTCTGGTCTTGCGGCATTACATGACTTGTTCTCGGGATCGTCCCTAAAGGCATTTTCCCTCGGACCCCATCTTTTACCAACCTGTCCTCTGTGGATTCACCCGATCCACTTACTGGGCATAGTTACCTACTTCATACTCTACACGACTTTGTAGGTACGAGTGGACTAACTTTCGTGCAAAGCGTCCCATTACCTTCGACCAGCCCTTCCGACCATCTGTCTTCAAGCGTCTGTAACCTTATGCGCCGTCGTCCGATTCACCTACTTCCATCTGCATAGGGTGCCCGGAGGTCCCCCCTCATATATCCTGCGAACAGGGTCTCGTCGGACTGACGGCCGCGACGTATACGGTGTTATAGGATGTGTTGAGTTGATAGTGGTTTTTGGTGTTGGGACGCTACTACCCTGGCGGCCAGTGATGACGCTCCGTCCCAACGCCGGGGCTGGCGGGGGCTGTTATCTTTTTCCTTCGAAGTTGGTGTGCGTCAAGGTAGGGTAACTTTGCCCTGTAAATCTTTACGGGGAGTCTGTGCGCCTAACAGAGCCACTGTGGCTATAGCTCGCGATGGAGAGACAGCTCAAGACGAGCGGCGCAAAGGCGCCCAGCTTGCGGTTTTGAGAATGACCATATTTTGTAAAAAGTCATCCAGGTACCAACAACATGGGTGATAGGGTAGTGAGGGTACTGGCTCGAATTCAAAGTCCTGTGGCGTAGTCGGTGAAGGACTCCCACGGGAAGGCCAAAAAACCAAAAAAGCATACAGGGTGTCAATTTACGACCAAAAAAGGGTAGTCTGGGCTAACCATGGGAACCTTAAAAAGTCACAACCCAAGACAGCTGGCACCGAGACTACATAGAAAGAGAAGACAACCATACGCCAGGACAAATCGTTAGTTGCAGGACACCCAGAGGGGGGTCGAAAACCACGGCCACCTGATTTTCTCTCCGGGTCCAATAGCCAGGCACGTAGAAGCCAGGGACGCCTCTATGCTGCACAAGGTTCATGTTTTGACAAATGGTGTCTGAGGAGGTTCCTCTGAGGGAGTTGGACCAATCCGAAGGCGAACGTACGGTGGATGCCTCGCAGCGGACAGCCTCATATGAGGGATAAGTTGACCATCAAGGGCGGCACACCCTAGTCGTGAACTCGAGGGGTACTCTCGTGAACCACCACTCTTGTAATACGGGAACTCCTCGGCAGGAGGTAAACACCCATTGTAGTGGGCTGCCCGATATGCCCAAATAAGCCACTTAGTGTAAAAGCTTGTCTGAGGAGGCTTTATGAGGCGAAACTGCGCTCGCGCGATAACAAACCCTGACCTTACATGGAACCCCCACGATGAAAAGATTTCATCAGGAACCGAGTGAAGCTCAAGACCAATTAAAAAACCTAAGCATTACGCCTGCCCGGAAGGGAACGCATTTATTCAGACAACAAGACAAAAATACGGGATAAATGTCTTTCTAGATTCCTGTTCAAACATCTTTCTCATGAACCAAGAGACCACACGATGGCTAGACATCTTGACCGAAGCTAGGGATTCCCTGTTAACCATCACGACCTTTGATGGTGAAACTGTGCCTACCTGATGAAAACTTTATGCCCATCCTATTGTGTTGAAAATTGGTGCCAATAGCCACCGAAGGACCATATCCTGCGAAATTGGCAACGCAGGAAAATATGATTTAATCATTCCCTTTTGGTGGTGGCATGATGAACACCCCTTTAAGAATATCGCAGACCCAAAGAAGTGGGTCTTCGACGACGCAAAATGCCACGCGCATATAGAAGATGAGGCGGTGGCGGATTTATTTGGCTAGGATGAAACTGTGGCTTACGATGAAGAAGCACAATACGTAGGACGAATAGAACGGGAGGAAGAAGGGGGATTACAGTTGGAAATACTGCAAAAACGATACTGGCAGTCTAAGGAGGTTTTTGAAGATATGAAAGCGGAGATGTTAGCGCCTCGATGAACGTTCGATTACGCCATCAGTCTTAAAGCAGGGGCAGAACCCCCATGGCGGCCGCTTTACCCGATGTCGGCACACCAGTTGAACAAGCTGGATAAATACATTAAGCAAATGCTAGCACAGGGCAAAATAGTGGATAGGGAATGCCCCTACGGAACCTCAATTCTGTTCATTCTGAAACGCGATTGATGTCTACGACTGTGCGTGGACCATAGGAACCTCAACAAACCGAGGATCCTGAATAAATACCCTCAACCACTAATGGATGAACTCCCAGACCGCGTTGCTGGAGGCGTGTTTGCAAAGCTGGATCTAAAAGATGGATACCATCTTATTCGGATGAGGAAAGGTGATGAGGATAAAGCGGCCTTTCGTAAACGATATGGACAGTACGAACATCAGGTTATGCCTTTCGGGCTCATAAACACTCCGGCAACTTGTCAGAAAATGATAAACAAACTCTTAAGGGAATTCTTGGACCACAGAGTGGTCGTCTATCCGGCCGACATCGTCATATATACCGAAAATATGGAAGATCATATTAAACAGGTTAAACAACTCTTAGACCGGCTCGAACAACATGACCTAGCAGTCTTGTTGAAAAAGTCCGTATTTGACCAAGAAGAGGTCGAATTCTGGGGATAAATTGTCAAGACAACAGGAGTCACCATGAGTGATGGAAAAGTGAAAAGTGTTGAAAACTGGGTCTATCGGAAATCGGTCAAAGAAGTCCATATCTTCATTGGATTGGCAAACATTTATGGATGATGCATCAAAGATTTCGCAAAGGTTTGCAAACTGATAACCGAGATGTTAAAATGGAACCCACAAGAGGTTCGCTGGGGAACAGAACAGGAGGAGGCGTTTCAGCAGTGGAAGATGAGGTTTACAACGGCGCCAATTTTATCGCATTTCTACCCAGGAAAATTGACAATCGTGGGGACAGGCACTAGTGATTTTGTGCTTGGAGCCTATTGTCTCAATAGCAAGGAAGACGGCTTGGCCTGGTGGGATTCCGCTCTAAGAAGTTAAACAGTGCCAAACGGAATTATGAGATACATGATAAGGAGTTGGTCGGAATAATGGAGGCGGTTAGAGAATCGAGTAGATACCTTACGGGCGAAAAAGAGCCAGTGACAGTATACACCAACCAACAAAACCTGCAGCCCTTTTTGACAAACATGATCTGGAACCAACGGCAAATTCGATGGGCACAGGAGTTGACCAACTCCAACTTCGAAATAGTGTACGGAGCCGGAAGCAGAGGCGGAAAGCCCGATGCACAAAGTAGACGGCCGGAGTACCTTCCTGAGGAGGGAGCGCGTCACTGTGAACAGACGATTTTGCAAACAGAACACTTTCAAATTTAAACAATTCGCCAAAAACGAAGCAGAGAAACGGCTCTCATGCCAGAAAAACAGCAATCCCCAAGCCTGAGAATAATGAAACACTGGGACAAGGCTATAGTTCTGAGAAAGGGATCACGGTTCGCGGCCAGTCATGACATCTATGCCCTACCAGATGGATTGGTACCAGCAAAATGACAAACAAGGGTGGAAATAGGGATTGCAATAGGAGTACCGGAAGGAACCTATCGAAGGCTAGGTGCAAGAAGTATGGCTAGCAATATGGGAATAGCAGTAGGCGGTGGTGTAATAGATGCGGATTACACTTGGAGAAGTCAAGATCATACTTCGAAGTCATGGACAGGCGGACTGCTCATTTAAAGCAGGGGATCGGATAGCTCAACTCATAAGGGAGAAAATTGGCGATGCTGATGTTAGGGGCACAGACTCCCTGAATGGATTTACAGGGTAAAGTTACCCTACCTTGACACGCGCGAACTTTGGAGGAAAAAGATAACACCCCGGTCCAGTCCCGGCATTGGGACGGCGTGTCATCACTGGCCACCTGGGTAGTTGCGTCCCAACACCAAAGACCTCTATGAATGGAACACATCTTATAACATGGTATACGTCGCGGCCATCCCTCCGACCGGATCTTGTTCGCAGGACATATCGGGGGAGGCCTTCAGCCGCCTTATGCAGGTGGAAGCAGGTGAATCAGACGACGGCGCATAAGGTTACAGACACTTGAAGACAGACTGTCAGAAGAGTAGGTCGAAGGTAACAGGACGTCTCGCACGAAAGTTAGTCCCCTCGTACCTACAAAGTTGTGTAGAGTATGAAGGAGGTAACTATGCCCAGTAAGTGGATTGGGTGTATCCCCAGAGGAGATGTTGGTAAAAGATGGTGCCCGAGGGAAAAATCCTGTAGGTACGATCCCGAGGACAAGTCGTGTAATGCCCGAAGACCAGAATACGATATGCAGTTGCATGTCAAATGCTCGACGGAAGCAACGAAAGAAGAAAGGCCATCTTCTGTGAGGTGAGGTAGACTACCCTTGACGAGCATGAGGGCAAGTTAATTCGTAACCATTGTCGTCAACGGATAAATGGATGAGCTGACACCTGACGTTGTCTCCACACCATCAGGAATAACAGAAGCGCGACCGATATGTTGGCCATGGGAGCAAAAGGGGTGGAAGAGAGTTTTCAGGGTCTACGAGTGTTCGCACTCAGGTGAAGTTCGCAGAATGGTGAACAAGATACTTAGTTAGTATGGAGTCAGGATGTATACGGCGATTGATCAGACGCGGAATATAAATATTGAAGCATCTTGGCAGTTATTAGACACAACAAGCACGGAGAAGAGATCTTATCAATATAATAAGTTTTTATCCTATAGTTACCAATACTACAACTATCTATCCCGAAGTGTACAATTATATCTGGCCTACCTAACTCGCGTCTTCTTAGCGAGTTCTCCCATATAGAGCGATTCAGGTCATAGCTGTCAGCATACCTCACGCCGAAGCTACCACCTCAAAGTATATTGATACTTCTCATCGTTACCGTGACGAATGTTTGGTAGAAACACTCATACTCCCTAACCCGAGAACATTTTAGAACCAAGCCCCTTGAGGACGACCGCAATAGCATAAATTTACTTCCCAACGATCATAAGGGAACCAGGAACACAAAAGCCCTATCACGAAACCTACACGTTCTGGACAAATTCAGAAAACATCATCACCATCAAAGACCTAGAAGCCTTATACCAGCAGTGGCAAGGCGAAGGCTACCGTGACTACACCCCCGAGGAGGAAATAGGACAGGTCTGGTACTTCGGGTACTATAGTGACAGAAAACGCTCAAGCCCAGATTTTGAGATACCACAAGTGTGGGGAGGAAACAAAAGATAAGTTTCCGTTCAGAAACCATAGAAATGGCTTGTAACCCCAAAGAGCCCGAAGTCATGGAGTGGGGATCAGAGGAAGCATCTGAAGGAGAGGGACCAGACGCATTGTCCCAAGACGCAGGGCCAACTGTGGAGACCGACAGCCTGCGACTAGCTCGGTCATACTCTGATCGTCCCGCGCCCCGATCCGCAAGCCTTTGGATAGGCTGCTTAGTCAAGCAACCAAGCAGACAACCAAGAGGGTCAATGAGCCATGCCCCTACCCGCGATTCGGTCATGACACGTTGGATCGAAGGCTTCGACAGCATCCTAGGCACTTTCAATCCGACGCTGAAAGAAAGCCGAGATGCACGTCATCTATCCTTTAACTGCCTACCAGCCGAGGTTCTAGCCATGGCCCATGAACTGCTCAAATTGAAATCGCTGTTGTGGTCTGGTGCCCAAATCGTCGGGCAGGAACTCAACTGAATGGACGAACAAGTACGGATTCTGGACCAAGAATCCAAAAGGTCCAGGAAAGCGTCGCTTCCACCGTAGCCGAGAGGCTGGGAGAAACGGATGACCGACAAGCCAGACACGAGGCTGTCACATCCCAGCTTCACGAAAGAGATCAAGGAACGGAGGATCAGTCAATACACCCAGACTTACTCAAAGACCAGGAAATCGTTGCTGAATGAGCAGCACAAGAGGCAGATAGAAAATTATGAGACAAGTCTTAACCTCATGAAGCAAGCGATGTTGGAACACCAGCTGGCAGAACAGGCACGAGATGGTGAGATCTCGGAGCTAAAAGCAATGGTGCAGACTTTGATGGGGCATGTTAAAGGAAAAGGCAAAGTGTCAGATCCGACACCAGAGGCTTCAGGGGCAGGTGGAGGAGGACCACCACCACCACGACACGGAGCGGCAGGAGCTCCAGGCGGCGGAGGGGGAGGAGACCCCGATCATGATGGGGAAGGATCTGGCACGAAGCCAGATGAGAGCAGGCGAGGAAGACGGGACGAGAGACTGGCACCCCAGCCAGAAGAAGACGACTGTGAAGCCGAGAAGGACGAACGGTTCAACATGTTCTCACAGGTCATGGCCAACGCCTTGGGACAATGAATGAGAGTCCTGGCGGAACCCCCTGCCATCTTTAGGGACGAGAAACTCAAAGATATACCTATGTGGCTATTATTAATACATTGACGGATTATTTTGGATGAAACAGAGGGCTCTGGGAAAACAAGGCACAATAAATCCGATACGCCATAAGCCCCATGGACAGAAAAGGGGGCCGCACCAGTTGCGTTCACCTACCGATGACAAATCACGGGAGAAATAGGCTATACGAGACAAGAAGGATACAAGTTCTGGCATCTCTGTGCAGAACAAGCCCTGCGACGCTTGGGTGCCACCCCTCAAGCGGAAAAATAGCTAAGAGAAATGGGATCGGTCAAATATCGCGGTAATGTCGCCAAATTCTTGATGTAGATGGAAATCTCAATATCCATGCAAGAGTCTCCGGAATAGCCTGGAGGAAAATGATTGAAGACGAACTTCCCGTAGAGGCATTGCGACGCCTCTCTCATAGAGAATATGTCAAGGATGGCAGTGGGACATGATTGGAAGCAGTCAGGACCGTAACCCGAGCAGAAGAAGATTTTAAAGAAAGAAAAGATCTTCAAGGGGGCGGTCGCTCCGGGGCGAGAAATGGCCAGAAATGAAATTTCGAGGATTGGAAGCCCACAGTTACCGCGAAACGTGTATAAAGCAGTACAAGGCGAAGGAAAAGGCGGATTATCAGAAAAAGAAGACAGTGGAAAGAAGGGTGAAGAAAGATGGGTTGGTGGCACAGGCGGGGAAGGTTAAACACATGGGGTGGGCAGATGCCCCCAAGGGCGTCGATCAGAAAGTTGTCAAAAAACGGAAATCTCACAACGAATGCACGCGAGGAATTAGGGTTGAAAGCGGGTACAAGTATCGGCTGTATATCGAGGGCAAGCAAAGCCCAAATGACACTCCACATTCAAGTTCGCACGGAAATGACGCCCCCAGGTAGCCACTGTGCCCGTTGATGGCTATGGAGCAAGCTCGAGACGAGCGGTGCAAAGGCCCCCAGCGCGGGCTTTTGAAGGCGACGACATTTTAGAAAAAAGCGATGCAGGTACCAACAAGAACGGTGTTCCGGTAGTGAGGTTGCCGCCTCGAATAGAACGAGCGGCGGCGTAGTCGGTAACGATATCCCACCGGAAGGTTAAAAGACCAAAGGATAGCGGCTGACATTTTACGTCCAAAAATGGCTTTGTCTGTGCTCACCGGGGGAACCATAAAAAGTCACAAGTGAAGAAAGCGGTGGACCAGACGAAAAGGGAAAGAGAAGACAACCATTGTTCAGAACGGTGCGTGAGTGGCACGACACGCGAAAGGGGGTCGAAATCAAGGGTAACAAGACTTTCTCTCTGGGTAAAATAGCCGGGCAAATAGAAGCGGCAGGCGCCTCTATTGTGCACAAGGTTCATGCCTAAAGAATGGTTTCGGAGGGAGTCATGGGAGCGAGAACAACCTCAAAGGCGAAGGTACGGAGGATTCCTGGCAGGGGACAGCCTCATATGAGAGATAAGCCGACGATAAAGTGCCGCACACCCTAGTCGCCAACTCAAGGGGTACTCTAGTGAACCACGACTCCTGTAATATGGGAACACCGCAGCAGGAGGTAAAGAGCGCTAGTAGTGGGCTGCCAGATAGTCAAATAATAGACACTTATTGTAAAAGGTTTCTCTGAGGAGGCATAAAGAGCCGAAACTGCGCAGGCCCAGTAACAAACCCCCACGCTACTTGTAACCGCGACGATGAAAAGACTTCATCAAACCCCGAGCGAAAGCTCAAGTCCCATTAATAAACCAAAGCATTATGCCTGCCCTGAAGGGAAGGCATTTATGGAAATAAGAGGGCGAAGGCATACGATAAACATTCTCTTAGATTCTGGTTGAAACATCTTTCTTATGAACCAGGATACAGCACGAAGGCTTGAGATCCCGCCCGAAGCTAGGGATTGACCGTTAAAAATCACAACCTTCGATAGCAAAACTGCGCCTACTGGAGGAACACTGTATACCCACCACATTCTATTGGCAATCGGTGCCAATGGTCACCGAAACATGATATCCTGCGAAATCGCGAAAGCAGGAAGATATGATTTAATCATACCCTTTGGGTGGTCACACGATGATCACCCCCTTAAAAATATCTCGGACACTAAGAAACGGGTTTTTGAAAAGGCAGTAGTGCCATGCTCATATAGAAGATGAAGCAGTGGCGGATTAGTTTGCATGGGATGAAACTGTGGCTTACGACGAGGAAGCACAGTATGTGGGAAGGATTGAACGAGAAGACAAAGGGGGAGTACAATTGGAAACGCTGCCAAAACGATTTTGGCAGTATAAGGAGCTTTGTGAAGAGAAAAAACCTAAGCTGTTGGCACCTCGAAGAACCTTCGATCATGGCATCAAGATTAAAGCAGGGGCTGCGCCCGCTTGGGGGCCGTTTTGGCTGATGTCGGCACACCCGTTGACCAAGCTGGATAAGTACCTCAAGAAAATGCGCGCAGAGGGTACAATAGCGGATAGCGAATCCGCCTACCGGCTCCAATCATTTTGGTTCCAAAACCAGACGGAAGTCTACGACTATGCGTAGACTACATCAGCAAAAAAAAAAGGTTACACCCGGACGCACCCCGTGCTCCCTGTGCGTCCGGCGGTCCAGGCGCATATAACGTAAACTCGCGTCCTGGGTGTGAGGTCTATTGGCAGGTGCTTGTGAACAGGGGTCCATGCCGCCCGGAGGCACCAGACGCAACCAAGGACTCAGAAGGTACCGGACGCAGAAAGATTCTGCAGACGCAACCCGATAGCATAGTAGAATAGTGGAAGTACTCAGGTGTAACTGGCTATCATCGGATACCTCCAAAGTCTACAACTCTACCTTCCAGGACTTTGAATGAGATGGTGAAAACTGTGGAGAATATCCAAATTGTCCAGAAAGATCCATCCAGTATTACTCATGTTTACTTATTTGAGTCATTTAGATACTAAAATAGGTATATATTTATTAAAGCTAGTCTAGAAAACAGTAGCACTCCGTAGCTAACAATGTG
>Ga0307513_10004000_pt1 | contig 19785 bp, 18 predicted proteins | sample 15_EM_MG_FD_202174 | JGI IMG/M metagenome (GOLD analysis project Ga0307513, IMG submission 202174) | Populus trichocarpa ectomycorrhiza microbial communities from riparian zone in the Pacific Northwest, United States - 15_EM | ecosystem: Host-associated > Plants > Roots > Unclassified | place...
CCGAGTTGTGCAGGCGAGTCATGCGAGGCGTTGCGTGAGCGTGCGCGTCAGCGCCAGGTAGTCGGCGACCGATACTTCCTCGGCGCGGCGCCGGAGGTCGAAATCGACGTCGGCGCCGCGTTCCTGCAGCCAGCGGCCGAGCGTGTTGCGCAAGACCTTGCGCCGCTGCGAGAAGGCCACCGTCACCAACTCGGACAACAACTTCTCGTCGACGCCCGCCGGCGCCGGCAGCGGCTGCAGGCGCACGACCGCCGAATCCACCCGCGGCGGCGGGTCGAAAGCTTCGGGCGGCACATCGAGCACGTTCTCGATGTGGTAGCGCCACTGCAACATCACCGACAGCCGGCCGTAGTCCTTGCCGCCGGGCGCGGCAGCCATCCGGTCGACGACTTCCTTCTGCAGCATGAAATGCTGGTCGGCGACCGAGTCGACCGCACCGAGCAGGTGGAACAGGATCGGCGTCGAGATGTTGTACGGCAGGTTGCCGACCACCCGCAGCGGCTGGCCGGCGCTCTGCGCCAGCGCGCGGAAGTCGACCTTCAACACGTCGGCTTCGATCACGTCGAGCCGCGGTTCGTGGCGCAGCCGCGCGGCGAGGTCGCGGTCGAGCTCGATCACGGTCAGCCGCCCGCAGCGCGCCAGCAGCGGCCGGGTCATCGCGCCCAGGCCCGGGCCGACCTCGACCAGCGCCTGCCCCGGCCGCGGGTCGATCGCGTCGACGATCGCTTCGACGACGGATTCGTCGGTCAGGAAATGCTGGCCGAAACGCTTGCGCGGCTGGTGCGCCACGGTGCGGCTACTGCGGCGGCTCGCGCATCTCGACGTAGGCGCGGGCGCGCAAATCCTTGGCCCAGTCGTTGTAGGCCGACTCGAACTTCTGCTCGCGCAGGATGTTGCGCGCCTGTTCGCGGACCTGCTTCAGATCCTGTGTGACCTCGCGCCGTTCGAGCACCTGGATCAGATGGACGCCGAAGCGCGAGACCACCGGCGGCGACAGCCCGCCCGGCGCGAGCAGGTTCATCGCGACCTCGAACTCGGGGACCATCGTGCCGGGCGCCGACCAGCCGAGTTCGCCGCCGGCGGCCGCCGACCCGTCTTCGGAAAACTGGCGCGCCAGGTCTTCGAACTTGCGGGCGCCGCTTTCGATCTGCCGCCGGTAGTCGGACAGGCGCCGCGCAGCGACCTCGGCGCTGAGTTCGGCCGAAGTCCGAAGCAGGATGTGGCGGGCCCGCGTCTGCGTCACCTTCAACGCCGAGGCGTCCTTGCGTTCGACCACCTTCAGCACGTGAAAGCCGGCGCCGGAACGCAGCGGCGCCGCGGCGACCTCGCCACTGGCCAGGCCGCGAACCGCTTCGACGAACACGTCGGGCAGTTTCGACGCCGGGCGCATGCCGATCTCGCCGCCGCGCTCCTTGTTGCCGTCCTCCGACACCTGGCGCGCGACGGTGGCAAAGTCCTCGCCGGCGCGCACGCGGGCCAGCGCGGCGTCGACTCGCGCCCTGCGAGCCGCGACCGTCGCCACGTCGGCGCCTTCGGGCACCGTCACCAGGATCTGCGCCAGGTTCAGCTCGGGGTCGGCCTGCACCGACGCGCGCTGCTGTTCGAGGTAGCGGTCGATCTCGGCATCGTCGATCTTGATCCGTTGGTAGACCTCGCGCTCGCGAACGCGCTCGATCAACATCTGGTCGCGCAGATTGGCGCGAAAGCGCGGGTAGTCGATGCCATCGGCGCGCAGGCGCTGGCGAAGCTGCTCGGGCGTGATCTGGTTCTGCGCGGCCACGCTTTGCACGGCGCGGTCGAGCTCGGGCTCTTCGATGCGGATGCCGCTCTCGCGCGCATAGGTCACGATCACACGCTCGTCGATCAGCGAATCGAGCACCTGCTGGCGCAGCTCGGGCGCCGGCGGCAGCCGGGCGCCGGCGCGGCCGGCGTCTTCCTGCGCGCGCTGCAGGCGGCGGTCGATCTCGCCGGCGGTGACGAGTTCGGAATTGATGATCGCGACGATGTAGTCGCCGTTGCGCGTGCGCCCTTGCGCCCAGGTGGCGCCGATCGCGGCGGCCAGCGCGACGCCCGCGGCCAGGCGGAGCCAGAAAGTCTTGGGATCGGTCATTCGTCGGTGGGGGTCGAGATTCGGCGCTCTTCGCGCAGCAGGCGGTAGCCGGGGATATTGTCCTTCAAGACCTTCAGCGGGTTGGAGCCGATACGCGACAGCCCCACCAGCTCCAGCTGCAACAGCAGCCGCGTCGTCGCCTCGCTGCGGCCGGTCGACAGCCGCTCGGCGACGACGCGGCCGATCCAGCAGCCGGCGTCGTACTCGGTGCCGACGATCGAATCGGTGATCCGGCTGTCCTTCATGCTGTAGTTGAAACGGCCGACCGTGTACCAGGCGCCGCCGCAGCCGCTGCTGCTGCCCCGTGCAGCGGCAGCGCCGACGCCGCTTTGCGCGGCCTCCTCGGTTGCCAATGCTGCCGGCGTATCGCCGGAGCCGAAGCGCAGCGGCCACTGCCAGCCGACCTCGAGCTGCTCGCTGACGCCGCGTGCGAAACGGTAGGTCGTGCTGAGCGTGCGAAACGGGCCCGGCGAATAGCGCACGCCGACGATCGACCGCACCGGCCGCGAGATGTCGGGGCTGTATTGCAACGAGCCGTCCAGCGTCCAGTGCGGCCGCAGCGTGCTCGAAGCCAGCAGCAGCATGTCGGAGAAGCGCTGTTGCAGCGGTTCGCCGTCGGGCGTGCCGTCGGGCTTGGCGGTGATGCGCTGGTCGCGGAACAGGTAGCGCTGGACCAGGCCCAGCCGCAACGCCTCGGCGCCGCTGGTCGCATCGAGCAGCCGCGTCGTCACGCCGGCGGTCAGCTCGTGGGCGTCGGAGACCCGGTCGACGCCGGAGAACGCGTTCTCCGAGTAGATCGAGTTGACGTTGAAGTCCTTCGCCGCGGCGTCGAAGTTGGGCAGCCCGATCTGGTCGCGAAACGGCGTGTTGACGTAGAGCAGCCGCGGCTCCAGCGTCTGCCGCAGCGCGCGGCCGAAGCCCTGGGTCTGGCGCTCGAATTCGAGCCCGGCGTCGACGCTGAAGGTCGGGATGACGCGCGACGCGCTGCGGCGGCCGTCGCCGAAGGCCTGCTCGGTGCGGTACGCCGCGGCGTTGAACGACAGCTTGGGCACGAACCACCAGCCGGGCTCGCGCCACGGGTGGCTGATCGAACCCAAGGCGTGCCAGCGCGTGCCGGTCAGCCGCGATGCCGGGTCGGGCTCGCCGGCGGGCAGCGTGAAGCGGTTGACTTCGCTCTCCAGCCCGAACTGGAAGCCGCCGCCGTAGCTGCCGTCGAAACCGCCGCCGTAGCGCACGCCGATCTGCGGGCTGCGCTGGTACGGCGGCGTCACCAGCGAGTCGCTGCCCTGCAGCACCTGCCAGTGCTGCAGCCGGGTGAAGACGAGGCCCTCGCCGACGCCGCCCAGGGTGAACGGCCGCTCCAGCGCCGCTCGCGACGACAGCAGGCGCGGCGTCAGGCTGCGGCCGGCGTCGGGGAAGTCCTTCCACCAGCCGTCGTCGGAAACCCGCGCCACCTCGGCCGAATAGCGCAGATCGTGGGCCAGGGTGCCTTCGTGCGTCCACTGGAACGCCTCGCGCGAACGGCCGGCGATGCGGTCGTTGGGCAGCAGGTTCAGGTTGACCGTGCCGCCGTAGTTTGGCTCCAGATAGCGGAACTCGCCTTCGGCGCCGAAGCCGCGCCGGCTGATCACGCGTGGCGAGATCGTCGCATCGCGGTTCGGCGCGATGTTCCAGTAGAACGGCGCCGACAACTCGAGGCCGCTGCGGCTGTCGAGGTTGACGCTCGGCGGCAGCCAGCCCGACTTGCGCTCGTCGGTCAGCGGAAAGCTCAAGCGCGGCAGCGCCAGGATCGGTGTGCCCAGGAAACGCAGCACCGCACCTTCGGCGATGCCTTCGTTCTTGTCGAAGTCCAGGCTGACGCGGCGCGTCTCCAGCACCCAGTCGGGGTCGCCCGAGCCGTCGCGCGGGCAGCTCGTGTAGATCGCGTTGCTTGCCCGCGCCCGCGAGCTGTCGATGAAGTCGACGCGGTCGGCGCGGCCGCCGGCACCGATCTCCGTGAACTCGAACTCGGGCGCGAGGAAGAAGCCTTCGAAGCGCTGCACGTGGAGCTGCAGCTCGGGTCCGCTGTAGATGGCGCCGGCGCGGCTGATCCGCACATGGCCGCGTGCAACGGCCAGGTCGTCGGCCTGCTCGTAGCTGAGCTGGTCGGCATTGATCGTCAGGCCGCCGCGGCGGAAGTCGACTTCGCCCTCGGCGACCGCTTCGAGGTCGGGCCGGGCGCGAATCTGCCCGGCGCGCAGGATGATCGGCAAGCGCTGCGCCGCATCGCCGCGCGGCGATGCGCGCAGCGTGCGGCTGGGCACCAGTGGCACGGCGCCGCTTTCGGCCTGGGCCCGTGTTTCGCCACCGCTGAACAACAGTCCCGCCGCCAGGGCCAGCGGTGTGATCCTCATTTGTAGAATCGATTATCCATGAGGGCCGAGATGCTTCCCGTTGCCGTGACCTGGCCCGACGCCGCCCGCGAACAGGCCTTCGGGCGCTGGCTCGACGGCATCGCGGCCAGACACGTGCTCGACCGCACGAGCCTGGCGCCGGCGTCAGTCGATGCCAGCTTTCGCCGTTACCTGCGCCTGGGGTCCGGTGCTGGCGGCAGCGCCAGCCTGATCATCATGGACGCGCCACCGCCGCAGGAGAACGTGCGTGCGTTCGTCCACGTCGCCGGGCTGATCAACGGCTGCGGGCTGCATGCGCCACGGATCCTCGAATGTGATGCCGAGCAGGGTTTCCTGCTGCTCGACGACCTCGGCCGCACGCTGTATCTCGATGCGCTGCTCGCTGCCCAGGCCAGCGCCGACAGCGCCCGCGCCGACGCGTTGATGCGCGACGCCTTGCGCGCCCTGCTGCACTTCCAGCGCCGGATGCCGGCGGCAGCGCTGCCGCCGTACAGCGAAGCGCTGTTGCAGCGCGACCTGTCGCTGTTCCCCGAGTGGTGCGTGCAGCGCGAGTTCGGCGTCACGTGGAGCACTGCCGAGCGCGCCACCTGGGACCGGATCTGCCGCCTGCTGATCGACAGCGCGCTCGCCCAGCCGAGCGTCGCGGTGCACCGCGACTGGATGCCGCGCAACCTGATGGTCACAGAGCCGAACCCGGGCATCCTCGACTTCCAGGACGCGGTGCAGGGTCCGATCACCTACGACCTGGCGTCGCTGCTGCGCGATGCCTTTCTCTCGTGGGACGAAGAACGCGAGCTCGACTGGGCCGTGCGCTGGTGGGACGAAGCGCGCCGCACCGAGCTGCCGCTGGGCGACACGCTCGGCAGCGACTTCGGCGAGTTCTGGCGCGCGCTCGAATGGATGGGCCTGCAGCGACACCTGAAGGTGCTGGGCATCTTCTGCCGCCTGAAGCACCGCGACGGCAAGCCGCGCTATGCCGAGGACCTGCCGCGCTTCTTCGCCTACGCCACCAAGGTGGCCCTGCGCTACGGCCCGCTGAAGCCGCTGCTGGCGCTGCTGGAGCCGCTGTCGGGCCAACGGGTCGCAAGCGCGCTCACGTTCTAGCGCCGGCGGCGCCGACGTGCATGCGCATGGGCCTGCGGCAGAGCGTGATCAGCATGGGTCGGCCATCCTCCACGCAGGCTACACTCAATCGGACCGAATTCGGTCTCTCTTCCGCTTGCTTGCTGGAGTCTCACATGCGCTACTCGACCAACGTCAAGTCCATCAGCTACGTCAAGGCCAACGCTGCTGACGTGCTGGACCGTCTGCGCGACGATCGTGAACCCGTGCTGATCACTCAGAACGGCGAGGCCCGTGCCGTTCTGCAGGACGTCGCCAGCTTCGAAGCCACGCAGGAAACGATGGCCCTGTTGAAGGTGCTGGCCCTGGGTCGGAAGGACATCGACACGGGCCGCACAAGCCCACTGTCCGACGTGCTGGCGCGCCTGCGCACCAAGCACGTTCTCGGCGGGCGCGCTCGCTGAATGGCGGCGGGCACGCGCTACACCGTCAGCCTCACGTCAGGCGCCGAACAGGACCTCGACGACATTATCGGTTTCGTCGCCGTGAGCGACTCGCCCGGCAAGGCAGCGGTGCTACTCGACCGCATCGTCGAGAAGTGCGAGACGCTTGCCGTCGCGCCCGAGCGCGGCACCTGGGTTCCAGAGCTGCTGACCTTGGGTATCCGCGAGTACCGGCAGATCCTGTTCAAACCCTACCGCGTGATCTACCAGGTGATCGATTCGCCGCCCAGCAGCCAGGCCGTGGTCGTCGTCATCGCCGACAGCCGGCGCAGCCTGCGCACCCTGCTCGAACGCCGGCTGCTGGACCCCGGCACCTCACCCTTCAACGGGCCCCCGGCTGCCTGAACAACAACAACACCATCGTCGCCGCCGGATGCTGGTGAACCGAGGCGCCTCAGGCGCCTCGGGCGCCGCTGGCACCTGCGGAACCGTTCGCCCGAAACGGCGTCTCGCAGCCGGCCGCGGCCAGCCAGGGGTCGCGGTCTTCGCCGCCGAAGATCTGGATCAGAAAGTCGAGCAAGGCCCGGGTGCGCGCCGGCATGTGCTTGCGGCTGGGCATCGCCGCCCATAGGGTCAGGCTGAACAGGCGCCATTCGGGAAGCACGCGTTCGAGCGCGCTTTCCATCAACGCATCTTCGATCACCAGGCTCGGCAGGCCGGCAATGCCGAGCCCGGCCAGCGCCGCGGCGTAGTTGGTGTCGATATGGGTGGTGCGCAACGCCGAGCTGCGCCCCGGCGTGGCGGTGAACGACTCGCCGCCGGGCTCGTCGTCGCCCCAGGCGCCGCTGAAGAACGTGATGCCTCTTTGCACCGACGAGATCGGCGGGATCAGCACCTCGTGCTGCTGCAGTTCGCGCGGATGCTGCGGCCGCCCGCGTGCGTTCAGGTATTCGGGCGAGGCGCACATGATGACTTCTGAGCGCGCCAGCCGCCGCGCGACGAACTCGCCTGCGATCGGATTCGGCGTCGCCAGGATCGTGATGTCGAAGTCTTCGTCGACCGTCTCCACTGCGCCGGGGGCGGCGATCTCCAGCGAGACCTGCGGGTACTGGGCCCGAAAGCGCGGCAGGTGCTTGGCGAGCTGGTGCACCGACACCGCCGGCGGCGCCAGCAGGCGAACGTGGCCGCGCGGCTCGCGCGTCGACTCGCCGGCCAGCGCGACCGCCTCGTCGACGTCGATCAGGATCTGCCGCGCGCGGTCGAGGAACGATTCGCCGACGTCGGTGAGCGAGATGCGCCGCGTCGTCCGGTTCAGCAGGCGCGCGCCGAGATGGCTTTCGAGCTCGGCGACGACCCTCGTCACGACCGGCGGCGCCATGTCGAGCGCGCGCGCCGCCTTGGCGAAACCGCCCTCGTCGATGACGCGCACGAAGACCTTCATCGCGCGAAGCTGATCCATCGTTTATTGCTCCTTGAGTCAATGGTGCATTCTGGATCAAACCATTTATTGCCGGGGCGGCAATGCCTAAAGTTGCATCCATCGATGAGGCGCAAACGTAGAACGACTCACCGAGGACAAGACGGCACTCAATCAACAACCGCCTTGCCTGGATTGTTCGATTCATCAACCTTTTTTTGGAGATTCATCATGAACGTCAAGCAACTGATCGCCCTTTCCGCCCTCGCCTTTGCCGGCACCGCCGCGATGGCCGACGACATCACCATCGCCAACGACAGCTTCGTCGCTCAGAAGAGCCGCGCCGAAGTCCGCGCCGAAGTGGTCCAGGCACGCGCTGCCGGCACGCTGCAAGCCGCCGGCGAAGTCGACACCGGCGTGTCGACCGCCACCGCCTCGACGCTGACCCGCGAGCAAGTGCGTGCCGAACTGCGCAACGTGCCGAAGGCGAAGATCGTTGCCTACAGCGAAGCCGCTTGATGGCCACAGGGACGGCCGCGCCGCCGGCCACGCTGCAACAGGCCCCGCGCCCGCCGCAGCGACAATAGGCGACTCCCCACCCGACCCGCCGTCCGGCGCCCACGAGGCGCCGGGCGGTTTTCGCTTTTGATGTTCGCCTTCTTCGAAAGCCGGATCCGCCCGACCGCGCTCCCCGGCAGCGCGCCGCCCGCCGGGCTGTTGGCCTTCTACTGGCACTACGTGCGCCAGACCCGGGGCCTGTACCTCACGATGTTCGCCACCGGCTTGTGCGTGGCGCTGATCGACACCGTGATCCCGGTCTTCATCGGCCACCTGGTGCGGCTGATGCAATCGAGCGAGCGCGCGAAGGTGCTGGCCGAGAACCTGCCGATGCTGCTCGGCATGGGCGCGCTGGTGCTGTTCGGCCGGCCGCTGGCGCTGCTGAGCGACAGCCTGGTCCGCAACAACGCCGTCGTGCCCGGCGTCACCAGCCTGATCCGCTGGCAAAGCCATTGGCACGTCGTGCGGCAGAGCTGGCCGTTCTTTCAGAACGACTTCGCCGGCCGCATCGCCAACCGCGTGATGCAGACCAGCAACGCGGTCCGCGAATGCGTCGTCTCCAGCATCCGGGCGATCTGGTACATCGTCGTCTACGGCGTATCGGCATTGGTCCTGATGAGCCAGGCCGACTGGCGCCTGGCCATACCGACCGCGCTCTGGTTCACCGGCTACGTGGTCTTCCTGCGCCACTTCGTGCCGAAGATGCGCGACCTCGCGAAGAACGCCAGCGAACTGCGTTCGATGGTCATGGGCCGGGTGGTCGACAGCTACACCAACATCCTGACCGTCAAGCTGTTCGCCCGCGCGCGCGACGAAGATGCCTACGTGCGCGACGTGATCGACGAGCACACCGGCGCGATCGCCGCCCACATGCGGCTGATCACCCGCTTCATGACCACGCTGTCGGCGCTGAACGCGATGCTGCTGGTCGGCACCGCGTCGATCGGCATCGCGCTGTGGGGCCGCGGCACGGTCGACGCCGGCACCGTGGCGACCGCGCTGCCGCTGGCCTGGACGATCGCCAACGTCGCCGGCTGGGTGAGCTGGGAAGTCACCGGGATCTTCGAGAACATCGGCGTCGTCCAGGAAGGCATGCAGACGATCGCGGTGCCGCATGCGCTGGTCGATGCGCCGCGGGCGCGCGAACTCAAAGTGCCGCGCGGCGAGATCCGCTTCGAAGACATCAGCTTCGGTTACGGCCGCAGCGACGGCCGCAAGGTGCTCGACGGGCTGAACCTCGTCATCCGTCCCGGCGAAAGGGTCGGCCTGGTCGGCCGTTCGGGCGCCGGCAAGTCGACCCTGGTCAACCTGCTGCTGCGCTTTCATGAGCTGGAGCAGGGCAGCATCCGCATCGACGGCCACGAGATCCGCGAGGTCACCCAGGAAAGCCTGCGCGCGGCGATCGGCATGGTCACCCAGGACACCTCGCTGCTGCACCGCTCGATCGCGGCCAACATCGGCTACGGCAAACCCGGTGCGACACCGGCGCAGATCGAAGCCGCCGCGCGCCAGGCGCAGGCCCACGACTTCATCCTCGACCTGCACGACTGGAAAGGCCGCACCGGCTTCGAGGCCCATGTCGGCGAGCGCGGCGTCAAACTCTCCGGCGGCCAGCGCCAGCGCATCGCGATCGCCCGCGTCGTGCTGAAGGACGCGCCGATTCTGATTCTCGACGAGGCCACATCGGCGCTCGACAGCGAGGTCGAGTTGGCGATCCAGCACCAGTTGCTCGACCTGATGGAAGGCAAGACGGTGATCGCGATCGCCCACCGGCTAAGCACGATCGCGCGCATGGACCGGCTGATCGTGCTCGACCGCGGCCGCATCGTCGAACAAGGCACGCATGCCGAACTGCTGGCGCTGGAGGGCCACTACGCGACGCTGTGGGCGCACCAGTCGGGCGGCTTTCTGGCCGAGAACCTGCCTGCCGACGAGCAGGAAGTGCGGGTCGACGAGACGCCGCTGGACGAGATGCGTGCCGAAGAACGCACCGAGCCGGACGTCGACCCGGCGCCGCCGAGTCGCGTGCAATAGCAATGAGAAGTCGGCGCGGTCAGCCGGCGCAGCGCAGCGCGCGCCGGCCCAGCAGGGCCGCGCCGCCGAGCATCAGCAGCCAGGTCGCGGGCTCCGGCACCGGACTGACGTTGATGCGTGCAGCCGGGGCGTCGCCGAGCGAGGCGAGGTTCCAGATCGAGCCTTGCGTAAAGGCCCACTGCGTGCCCGGAACAGCGCCACCCTGCCACGTCGGCCCCGGCCCGGCGCTGGTCGCCGATGTCAGCCAGTAGTTGCCGGCGCCCAAGGTCCAGCCGAGGCCGCTGACCAGGACGTTGGCGGTCGGGTTCGTCAGCACGGTGCTGAACAGTACGTCCCCGCCGGGCAGAACACCGACGTTGGCAACGATGTTCAGGCTGAAGGTGCCCGTGCCGCTGATCGACGTGAGGATCGTGTCCACACTCGACGTCTCGGTCAGCGTGAACGGCACAGCGAGCGACTGGGCGGCGTTGAGAGACCAGAACTGCCCGTTGGCCGTGTTGCCCGGGCCGAAGGTGTCGAGCACGATCTCCGCATGAGCGGGCGCTGCGCCCAACAACAGCGCAAACGTTGCGGCCAGCGCGGTGGCACGAGGCGCACCGAACGGGCTGCGCAGAGGGTCATTCATGCACATCTCCTGGGGTGGGTTGAGGCCAAGCTTGGCCTCGGCGCGCTCGAAGCAGCGCGCTCGAAAGGCCGACCGACGGGCCAGTCTACGGACGAAGTAACACGATCGCACGCCCAAACCCCCCGATACGGGGGACTGTCGAAGCGCCTCGCTTACAGCCTCGTTACGCGCAGGCCGCGATCACGTCGGCCACCGCCGCGGTGAGCCGCTTGCCGTACGGAACGTGCAGGAACTCGTTCGGCCCGTGCGCGTTGCTCTTCGGGCCGAGCACGCCGCAGACCATCATCTGGGCCTTCGGGAAGCCCTTCTGCAGCATGCTCATCAGCGGGATCGTTCCGCCCTGGCCGATGTAGCCGACCGGCGCGTCGTAGTAGGCGTTGGACGCGTCGTTCAGCGCCGCCTCGAGCCACGGCGCCAATTCAGGCGCGTTCCAGCCGGTCGCACCCAGCGCGCCGGCGCGGCCGTCGGGGTGAAAGGTTACCTTCGCGTTGTACGGCGCGTTGTCTTCGAGCAACGTCTTCAGCTCCAGGCTCGCGGCGTTGCCGTCGATCAGCGGCGGCAGCCGCAACGACAGCTTGAACGCGGTGTAGGGCCGCAGCACGTTGCCGGCGCTCTTCAGCTCCGGGAAGCCGTCGACGCCGGTCACGCTGAGCGTCGGCCGCCAGGTCCGGTTGAGCAGCGCCTGGACCGGGTCGGTGGTGGTCGGCAGCGTCGGGCCGCCATCGGCGCCGCAGGCCCAGGGGAAACGCTTCCAGACCTCGTCGTGCAGGATCGCCGCGGTGGCCGCCGCCTGCTCGATGCGCGAGCCCGGAATCTCGCAATGAAAGCTCTCCGGCAGCAGGCGCCCGGTCTTCGAATCCTCGAGCCGGTCGAGCACCTGGCGCAGGACGCGAAAGCTCGACGGCACCAGCCCGCTGGCGTCGCCCGAATGGATGCCTTCGGTCAGGATCTCGACCTTCAGCACCCCGCTCACCATACCGCGCAGGCTGGTGGTCAGCCAGAGCTGGTCGTAGTTGCCGGCGCCGCTGTCCAGGCAGACGACGAGGCTTACGTTGCCCAGCCGCGGCTTCAACACGTCGATGTAGGCCGGCAGGTCGAACGAGCCGCTCTCTTCGCAGCTTTCGATGACGCCGACACAGCGCGGGTGCTCGATGCCCTGCGCGTGCAGCGCTTCGATCGCCGTGATCGCCGCGTAGACCGCGTAGCCGTCGTCGGCGCCGCCGCGGCCGTAGAGCAGGCCGTTCTCGTACTTCGGCGTCCACGGCCCGAGGTCGTTGCGCCAGCCGCTGAACTCGGGCTGTTTGTCGAGGTGCCCGTAGAGCAGCACGGTGTCGGTCGAGCCCGCCCGGGTGGCCGGGATCTCGAAGAAGATCAGCGGCGTGCGGCCTTCGATTCGCACGACCTCGAGCTTCAGGCCGGCCACCTTGCGGCTTTCGACCCAGCCGGCGGCGTCGCGAATCACGCGTTCGATGTAGCCGTGGGCGGCCCAGTCGGCGTCGAACATCGGGCTCTTGGCCGGAATCGCGATGTAGTCGGTGAGCGCAGGGACGATGCGTTCGTCCCAGGCACGGGCCGCGAAGTCGGCCAGGCGGAGATGGCGGTCAGGGGCGTTCATCGTCCGAGTTTAGAACCGCGCCAGCGATCCGGGTTGAATGCCCGAGACGCCCAAGTTTCAGTAATGCGAACCATTCGTGTTACGCTTGCCGTTCACAGACCGCTGATGGTCAGCCCCTTCCTGCAACGATGTCCGTCCACCCGCCCCTGCCCGTAGCCACGCCCATGCCGGGCGTTCGCGCCGCCGTGCGCGGCGCGGGCGCGAGCGACGACGACGGCCTCACGGCTGCGCAGCGCCGCGCGGTCGTCGTGCTGATCGCGGCGCTGCATGTCGCCGGCGGCTACGCCGCGCTGCAGGTGCCGGCCGTGCGCCAGGCGCTGGTCGAGACGGCGCCGATCTTCGTATCCCTGCTGGCGCCGGCGCCGCCTACGCCGCCGGCACCGCCACCGCCGCCCGTCGTTCGCCCGCTGCCGAAAACCGCGCCGGCGCCCGCGCCGGTGATCGCGGCGGCACCGAGCCCGGCGCCGGCCGCGTTCGTGGTACCGGCGCCACCACCGCCCGAGCCCGCGCCGCCGCTGCCCACGCCGGCAGTCGCCGCGGCGCCGCCCGCGCCGCCGGCACCGCCACCGCCGGCGCCGAAGCTCATCCCGGCCTCGGCCGTGCAGTTCCTCGAACCGCCGGTGCTCGAGTACCCGCGGCTGTCGCGGCGCAACGCCGAGACCGGCCTGGTGATCGTGCGCGCCTACGTCGACACCGCCGGCGGCGCGCCGCGCAGCGTGCAGGTCGACAAGTCCTCGGGCTTCCCGCGGCTGGACCAGGCGGCGATCGCCGCGGTGCAGAGAGCGCGCTTCAAGCCCTATACCGAAAACGGCCGGCCGATCGAAGGCTGGGCGTTGATCCCGTTCAATTTCGAGTTGGAGAAGTGACGTGAATGCAGACGCAGGCGACCTCGGCTTCGGCCATTTCATTGCCCAGGCCGACGGGGTCGGCAAGACCTTGCTGGTGATCCTGGTGCTGATGTCGATCGCCTCGTGGGTGATCATCGCGCTGAAGGGCATCACGCTCTTCCTGCGCAAGGGCCGCAGCCACACGTTCCTGAACTTCTTCTGGAACGCGACCTCGCTCGACGCGGTGGCCGGCGAGATCGCCACCCACGGCGCGCGCGATCCGTTTTCGCACCTCACCGCGCACGCGATGCAGGCCCAGGCACACCATGCCCGCTACGGGGCCGCCAAGCTCGAAGAGGCGGGTTCGGCGAGCGACTTCGTCACCCGCACGATCAAGAAGGTGCTCGACGAAGAGAACACCAAGCTCGAGAACGGCCTCGCGGTGCTGGCCACCGTCGGCGCCACCGCGCCTTTCGTCGGCTTGTTCGGCACCGTCTGGGGCGTCTACCACGCGCTGGTCGCGATCGGCATGAGCGGCGCCGGCACCCTGGACAAGGTGGCCGGCCCGGTCGGCGAAGCGCTGATCATGACCGGCCTCGGCCTCGCGGTCGCGATTCCCGCGGTCGTCGGCTACAACTGGCTGACCCGCGCCAACCGGGTGATGGTCGGCAAGCTCGACGCCTTCGCCTACGAGCTGCACACTTTCGTCTCGATGGGCCAGGCGCTCGGCCACGGCGCCGGTGCCGAAAGCACGCCGGCCAACGTGCGCCCGCTGTCGGCCCGGCCGGCAGCGGCCTGAGGAGCGCACCATGGCCTTCGCCAGTTTCGACTCGAAGCATTCGAGCGCGCCGATGTCGGAAATCAACATGGTGCCGTTGATCGACGTGATGCTGGTGCTGCTGGTGATCTTCATCATCACCGCGCCGCTGCTGACGCAGGCCGTCAAGCTGCAATTGCCGAAGGCCAGCTCGCAGGTCAACGAGTTGCGGCCGGACAAGATCGAGTTCGCGATCGACGCCACCGGCGCGCTGTACTGGAACGGCGAGGCGGTCAGCCGCGCCGAGGCCCAGCGCCGCTTCGCCATCGAAGGACAGAAGCCGACCCAACCCGAGGTGCACCTGCGCGCCGACCAAGCCGTCGCCTACCGCTTCGTCGCGATGACCCTGGCCGATGCGTCGAAGGCCGGCCTGAGCAAGGTCGGCTTCATCAGCGAGCCCGAGAACTGACCGCCAACACCTTTCACCACCACCTCTCGCACCAGCCCGCCGCCGCCAGCCCGTGCATCCACCTCCTACCGGAAAGCACCTGTGCCGCGCCATTCCCGCCTCAAACCCCGCCTCAAACGCCAGCCGTCCCCGCCGCCGTCCAAACCTGCTGCCGTGCCAGCGCAGCGCCTGCTGCCGCTCGGCGCGCTGGCGGCCGGGTTCGGCCTCTTCAACGCCACCGCGCTCGCGCAGACGGCGCCGGCCCCCGAAACGACGCTGGCGCCGATCTCGGTGAAGGCCAAGACCGAGACCGACGCGAACTCGGTGCGCGCCACCACCAGCACCATCGGCAAGGGCAACCAGGAGCTGCGCGACATCCCGCAGTCGGTGACCGTGGTCACCGAGAAGCTGATCGAAGACCGCCGCGTCGACACGCTGAAGCAGGCGCTGCACCAGACCGCCGGCATCACCTTCCAGGCGGCAGAGGGCGGCGAGGAAGACATCCGCCTGCGCGGCTTTTCGCTCGCCACCAGCGGCGACATCTACGTCGACAGCCTGCGCGACCCAGCGTTCTACGAACGCGACACCTTCAGCTACGAGCGCATCGAATTGCTGCGCGGCTCGGCGTCGATGCTGTTCGGCCGCGGCTCGACCGGCGGCGTCGTCAACCAGGTGCAGAAACAGGTGTTCCTGAGCAACGCGAACGAGGTCAACTTCACCGTCGGCTCGGGCGACTACCTGCGCTTCACCGGCGACTTCAACATCAAGACCGGCGAAACGTCGGGCCTGCGCATCAACGCGATGACGACCCATGCCGACAACTACGGCAACAAGGTCGACAAGCAGGGCCTGGCGCCGACCTTCCGCTGGGGCATCGGCACGGCCGACGAGTTCTACGTCTCGGGCTACTACCTGCGCAACGACAACGGCATCAACTACGGGCTGCCGTGGCTGCGGGTGACGTCGACGCAGACCGACAACAACCCGTCGGTGATGATCCCGAACCTGGACCCGAAGGTCTACTACGCCGCGGCCAGCGATTACAACGCCGGCGGCGCGGCCTACGCGACCTTCGGCTACACACACCGCTTCGCCGACGGCGGCGAACTGAAGTCGGCCATCCGCCAGGGGCGCTACGACCGCGACCAGCGCGCCGGCACGATCCGCTTCTGCGCCGCGCCGGCCTGCCCCGGTTTTGCGGCGCCGAGCCTGAACGGCCCGACGGTCGTCACGCCCGCAACGCCGCTGACCCGCGGCGCGCAGAACAAGGTGCAGAACATGAGCACCACCTACGCGCAAAGCGACTACAGCAAGCAATTCGACTGGTTCGGCCGGAAGAACGACGTGCTGACCGGTGTCGACCTGGCGCACGAGCGGTTCGCCGGCTACAACATGTCGCTGCCGACCGGCGTGGTACTCGACAAGAACACGCCGCGCACGACGATCGGCACGCCCGACGACGGCACCGGCTGGGTCGACGAGACGCTGCGCATCAAGCGCCAGCAATCGGCCTTCGACGCCAAATCGCTCGGCCTGTACGGGCAGGACCTGGTGCAGGTGGCCGAGAGCTGGAAGATCCTCGGCGGCCTGCGCTACGACTACTTCAAGGGCAGCTACCAGAGCTTGCAGACCGCCACTTCCACGACGGTGCCGATCGGCGCCGTGACGGCCGACCGCAACCGCTCCGACGGCCTGTGGAGCAAACGTTTCGGCGTCCTGTTCCAGCCCACCGACACGCAGTCGTACCACTTCTCGTACGGCACCTCGTTCAACACGTCGGGCGACACCTACCAGTACGACGCGGCCGGCACCAACACGCCGCCTGAAGCCAGCCGCAACATCGAACTCGGCGCCAAGCTCGACCTGTTCGAAGGCCGTCTGAGCACGCGCGCGGCGCTGTTCCAGACCACGAAATACAACGAACGCAACCGCGATTCACCCACGGGTTCGCCGCTGACCGAGTCCGAATACCTGCTGTCCGGCAAGCGCCATGCTGCCGGCGTCGAACTCGACATCGCCGGCCGCATCACGCCGCAATGGGAAGTCTTCGGCTCCTACGCCTGGATCCCGGTGGCCAAGATCGATGTCGGCAATACCGACGGCGGCACGCAGACCGGCGAACGCGTTGGCGACCGCCCGTCGCTGACGCCGCGCCACAGCGGCACGATCTGGACCACCTACCAGTTCACGCCGAGCTTTCGCTTCGGCGCCGGCCTGAACGCGCGCAGCTCGCAGACGCCGAACCGCAACCCGGCGGGTATCGTCGCGCCGAAATGGGTGACTGGCGACCTGCTGGCCGAATACACAATGAGCGATGCGCTTGCCTTCAAGCTGAACGTCAACAACGTGAGCAACAAGTACTACGCCGATACGCTATACACCGGCCACTACATCCAGGGCGCGCCGCGCACGGTGCAGATGACGATGACCGCGAGGTTCTAGGCTTTAGCCCAACCGTGCTGCTCCGCGTCAAACAGGTTCTGAACGCCGACGAATTGCGCCAGGCGCGCGCGATCCTGAGCGGTGCTACGTGGGGCGATGGCCGCGTCACCGCCGGCGTGCAGTCGGCGCAGGTGAAGAACAACGAGCAACTGCCGCAGGACAGCGCCGAGACCCAGGCGCTGCGAAAGATCGTTCTCGGCGGCTTGAACCGGCATTCGATCTTCTTCTCGGCCGCGCTGCCCAAGCGCATCTTCCCGCCGCTGTTCAACCGCTACGGCGGCGCGGCCAACGCGTTCGGCAACCATGTCGACAATGCGGTGCGCTTCATCCCCGGCACCCAGGGCGAACGTGTCCGCACCGACGTCAGCTGCACCTTGTTCCTGTCGGAGCCCGGCGAATACGAGGGCGGTGAACTGGTGGTCGAAGACACCTTCGGCACCCAGTCGGTCCGGCTTCCGGCCGGCGACATGTTGCTGTACCCCGGCACCAGCGTGCACCGCGTGCAGCCGGTGACGCGCGGGCATCGCCTGGCCAGCTTCTTCTGGCTGGAGAGCATGGTGCGCAGCGACGAGCAGCGCCGCCTGCTGTTCGACATGGACTCGCACCTGATGCGGCTGCGCGGCTCGGTCGGCGAGACCGACGCCGCCGTGATCGGCCTCACCGGCACGTATCACAATCTTCTTCGGCTGTGGGCCGATGTCTGAAAGAGGAACCCCGATGAAACGCACCCTGACGATCTTCGCCAGCGCCTTGACTCTGAGCACGGCCGCCTTCGCCGAACACGCCGAAAAGTGCGAGCCGATCCCGAAGGCCGAGTGGAAGCCGCAGGCCGAACTCGAACGCAAGCTCACCAACCAGGGCTGGAAGATCAGCCGCGTGAAGATCACCAACGGCTGCTACGAGGTCTACGGCCGCGACGAGAAGAACGGCAAGGTCGAGACCTTCTTCCACCCGAAGACCTTCGAGGTCGTGACGGCGCCGAAGTAGAGCCTTCGATGAGGGTATGGGACCGCGTGATTCGCGGCCTCCACTGGACATTGGTGGTCTCGGTTGCCATCGCGTGGCTGAGCACGCTGTGGTTTTACGGCCTGCACGAGGGCGCCGGCTACGTCGCGCTGGCGGTGGTCTTGCTGCGCCTGCTGTGGGGCTTCAGCGGCCCTCGCTACGCACGCTTCGCGCAGTTCGTCCGCGGGCCACGCGCGACCTGGCGGTATTCGAAGCTCACGGCCCGTGGCGACGAGCCGCGCCACATCGGCCACAACCCGCTCGGCGCGTGGATGGTGCTGGCGCTGCTGGGCTGCGTGCTCGGGCTGGGCGTCACCGGCTGGCTGTACCGGAGCGACTGGTTGTGGGGCGACGAGACCGTCGAGCTCGTTCACCAGACACTGGCCAGGTTGCTGCTGGGCCTGATCGCGCTGCACGTGGGCGGCGTCGTGTTCACGAGCCGGCGGCAGCGCGAGAATCTGATCGCCGCGATGTTCAGCGGGCGCAAGCGGGCGGCGAGTGCCGGCGACGTCGACTGAGCAGCGGCTAGTGTAGTACGTCAAATAGGAAGTGCTCTTATTCAAGGCGGCCCGAGCACGAGTGGCCCCGGCCTGGATGCAGCGCAGCACCGAGTCGTCGTCGCCGAAGATCGTGATGACCATCGACTCGCATTGCGGCAGCCGTTCGTCGGCATGGCGGATCAGCTCGATGCCGTTGCCGCTGGGCAGGCCCAGGTCGACCAGCAGCACGTCGGGCTCCAGCGCGTCCAGGAGGCGTCGGCCTTCGGCCACGTCGCCGGCAACACCGGCCAGGCGCAGATCGCTCGCGCCGCGCACGGCTTCGGCGAAAGTCTCGCGAAAGCGCGGATCGTCTTCGACGATGAGAACCGAGTGGGCCATTCGCGCGCAGTGTTGGAGCGCGGTGCCGTTGCAGCCGGCAGGCTACCCGGTTCCAGGGAGATGTCCCGTGGACACGGGACAGCGGGCCATCGACGAGACCGCCGACAACGAGCAAAGTAGCTGGCGACCGGAGGCTTGCCTGTTCAACCGGTCGGACTGCATCGATGCCGATGTCCGGTTTCGTCGGTGCAAAGCGTCTGATGAGGGGAAGGCTGGTGCATGCGATCTGGCACTCGCCACCACGAGAGTTCCACAACCGGAGGGAAACCATGCTTGCGATAGACGTTCATTTGTTCACGACGCCTAACCGTACGAGGAGAACAGGTCAAGCATCATCAAATTCAATGATTGACCGAGAATTGGCGAAGATATTCGCTTGCCGGACAATTGTTTCTGCGCTCGCAGCGTGAAGGAAGTGACATGAGCCCCTTCAAAGCACTTTGTTTCGGCATCCAGCTCTGCAGCGCTGCCGCGCTGGTTACGAACGCATCCGCCACGACAACTTATTCAGAGGCTTACTCTGCCGTAGCAGGCTATCCGATAGATTTTCATAGCGAAACGTCAGGTGTGGACGGCACATCCGCGAGCGCGGGGCATGCGCTAGATGGAGCGTCAGTAAGTTCATCTTCGACCAGCAGCCCTGGCGTTTTGCACGTTCAGTCCAGCTCGAGAGTAAGTGCGCCGACGACTGCCAATGGGAGCGCGCGCGCGGATTGGTCAGGAAGCTTCTTCTTCTCTTCGCCCGGCTACAGCTCTTCGAGTACGGGAACCTTCACCGGGTCGGTAGCGATTGGTGGCGGATTGCAGGCCGAGTATGTTGGGCAAGGTGTCGCCCAATCGGCCGTTGTTGCCAATGTTTCTATTGGCCCCAATACGGGGTATAACGGTGGCGGTGTGTCGCTGCAAGGAGGCGGAAGACGAACTGCAGGCGCTTCATACGGCAACGTCTTGGAGGGTTTGGAATCGTTCACCCTGAACTTCACCGATGTTCCGTTCACTTTCGGTCGCCCAATAGATGTTTACCTTAGAATCGAAGTTACCTCTATGGCAACTACGGGCATCGGAACAGCCATAAGCAGTTCAAACTACGGCAACTCAATGACATGGCAAGGGATCACAGCGGTCCACGATCAGTCGGGGCTGGCGCTCACGAACTTCTCCGCCATTGACC
>Ga0307513_10004001_pt1 | contig 19783 bp, 20 predicted proteins | sample 15_EM_MG_FD_202174 | JGI IMG/M metagenome (GOLD analysis project Ga0307513, IMG submission 202174) | Populus trichocarpa ectomycorrhiza microbial communities from riparian zone in the Pacific Northwest, United States - 15_EM | ecosystem: Host-associated > Plants > Roots > Unclassified | place...
TTGTGTCTAATCATGAGGTATCATACCATTTGTTGTATTAGATTGGTTTCTGATTACTAGACTGGAATCGCTGTAGCTAATGGTGTTATGGTTTTGACCCTATGCGTATACTAGCCTTGGCTGGCGAGAGTCCTTTCTGTGCGCCGCTTTGCTGTTCTTCTGTTGTGAGTGTGACGGTTAATAGGCTTGCGCGGTATAAGTTATCAAATTGGAGACCTCAATCGACCCAGAACACAAGTCCAAGATAGCACGGATAGGCCAGCAGGAGGAGATTTGTTGATGGGCTTGTAGGACATTGGGAGGTTTAGGCTATCGCAGGAGCTTTACTCTGTGTGCCGCTATTTACATGAGGTGAATGTTTGGGCTAGGAATTTTCCCCATTGCAGGATGGGGAAATACCTACCTGTATTGGTCTGATCCACGTTCCATAAATCTTTCTTTCGACCTCATTACTACGACTTGGTTATTGCGTTTTGGTATTAACCAGACTGAGCAAAGATATCTGGTCTAATCACATTAACCTTTGCGAATTTCAAGATCTCTGAGTCTATGGGATGATGATTCTCCTATTGCCCCTGGCTGCAGTCCCCGTCGTGCAGGAGTACATTATCACCCGACAGGCCATCCAGCCTTATATAAAAACAGTCCCTGCAGCCAAGTACTACCTTACCCCATAACTACGGGAAGGAGACGAAGAGGAAATGCCGTTTAGCTGCCTTGTCGACCCCGCTCCTGCGCAAACTTGCTCTCCAGCGGTGGGAAGGCCTCGCACTGCACCGGGCTGGGGGGTGGGGTCACACCAGCCTGGCGAGGCCCCCTGCTAGCCAGCGAGCGGGGCCGGCGTCGATGAGAGAGACGCACAAGGGTGGGCCGCCATTCGTTGAGCCGCCATTAGCAAGCTCGACACGGCAATGGGGATTGCTGGGGATATTCTGGGGCAGGAACCTTCTCTCATCCACGTGCTTTGCTGTGATGACCAGGCTACTCTGCGTTGGGCGACTGAACGGGGCTCATGGGGATGGTCGAGTTGCTATCATAGCTGAGTCGGGGGGCTGATACTAGGACTAGATTTGATTCTGGCTTGACCTTTGTGCTTTATCCACTGAGGGTTGGTGTCCCGGTCAGCTTGTTGGATGAGGTTTATGCACTAGCGGTAAGAGGGGCGCGGGCTGTGGGATCTCTGGAGTAAAGGATGGGGCGAGCGTAAGGATTTGGGTGGTGATAAAGTTTGACCACTCACTACAACTTCCTTTATCTGTTCGGGGTAAATTGGAGCGGCCCCTGATGGTTTACTGTGCTTCAAAAGTATTTCTTTAATGTATCCTTAGACATCTCACTCAATTCTTTCGTATTCCTTATCCTTGGAGTTCATGAAGAGCTTGTTGGCTTTGTGGGGGAGGGAAGTTTCGACAGTTTATCGAAGTAGGCTGTTTGGGTTTTCAAGGCCATTGGCAGTTATATATTATATGAGAACGTTTCGTAGCGCACACACAAGATATACGCCCTAAGGTCTCAAAATTAGGTCACCTCTTGCAGGCATAGCTTTGTAATCCCGGTGAATCCAAGCATCTTAGCTGGGCGAGTGAAGCTCAGCAATTATGGTGGCAGATCCTAGATCACATTTGGCAAGAATTAGCCACAAGAAGCTAATGCAAAGAATGATCCACAATGATAAATCACTCCAATTGTTGGTGCCCGCTGCTACCTTAGGAATGGCTTGGATTCTGTCTGAGTGCCCGCAGCTCGTTTATTTAGCAGAGTATACGGCTAATTTTTCCGGAGCTTGGACATTGCCCCCCCGGGTTTGAAATGGAACTAGTGTGCTGGCTGGAATGCTGAGAAAAAGTATGATGGGCAGGTGTAAGAGAACTAATGGTGACCTGTCAGGTTAGAACGGCGGTCCAGTGCTCATTTGCTCTGCATCTCTTTTGAACCTCAAGAAAATGTATAAGGCCATCATTCCCCATGGTCACACAACAAAGGAAATAGCAGATACACTGGAGGGGCACGGCTAGGGGCGAGAAAACGCACTGAAAAGTAGAACCCTATGAGCACTAAAGAACTACAGAGTGGCTGCGGGGACACTAACAAATTTTAGCAACAAGGTTCTGGTACAGCGGATTCAGAGTTCAGATACGGATTTGACGCAAGTTGATTGTATATAGTATATATAAAAGAGTGTGACGAAGAAGTTATCAAAAGAAAGAACAATCGGAATGCAATCGAACAGAAGTGAAGAATAAGATAAAGCAAAGACAGACAGGAACGGTGTGCGGTAAACTGATAGTGAACAAATAATGGGAAAAACAGGCTTCCTTATATCCTAGCCATCCTCCGTGTCATGCTTCCTGTGCATGCACAATCCTTCTTTTCAGTTTCTCCCACTTAGTAGTTGCGGCATGCACATTCGTGAATCCGGAAACAGGCCCCCCTCACGAGCAGCCAGACCTAAATAAGGAGCTCTCAAGTGATTTACTTGGATGAACTATGGCTATTGTGCTGACCACTGCTCGTTCACTCATACAAAACCCAATCAGCATCTGTTCGAGTGGACTGTGACGCCCGCTGGGGGCGAGCACCCAGAGAGCGGGGCTGGGTTGAGCACCCGATCAAATTCGATTTCGTGTTTGGGCCAGGCTATGGGACTAATAGGCGTGGGCTCAATTGTCGTTCACCGGATGTCTCTATGAAAATGCCATCAGAGTATTTTTTTTACAAGGGCTAATTGTTCCTCTTGTCTTTGCTCCCTAAAATCTAGGTGTTTATTTCCCAGACAGAAGACTATTGCAGGTTGAAATTTACGAGTGATCATCCATGAAGGGCTTTTGCCTGGGTGCCCTTATTCGCCATCGCTGCATCTCCCGTGGTCAATAGAAAGCCACTCAAAGCAGCCTCCACCCTTCCCAACAGCAAGGCTACGATAATATAGTGATATTCTCCTGCAGACTACTTGTTGATCGCCGCCTATAACCTTCCCAACCCTCTTTCTTCACCAATACCAAACTATGTTAGTATCAGGCCAGCACACAAGGCCCACTATCCCACCGAGCCGTTCCAGCACCGCAAGTCAGATGAGCTCGCGGTGGGCCCGTGGTGGCAGTAGCTCCTCATCACCTTACCGGCTCGGGACAAACGTCGTTACGAAATGTGAGGCCGGCCATCCCCTGAATAACGTTTCCAATGAAGCCCTCCTGGCCCCGGACCGCATCACTGTGGTTACTAGGATTTCTTGCGAGTCAACTTGGGCTAGTTTAGAGTTTGACGAGAGAACTGAACCTGGACGTGTATGAATTAACTCGACATCCACTATATACTTCTTAGGGGGATTTATTTTGCTAAATGTTTGTTGGGTTGGGGCGGCGAAGTGGGAGACCATGCAGAAACGGATTGCCTTTTACTTTATTTGCTGGATCTGCTTGTTGAATGGGTTTGCTATTGGGTTTGGCGTAAGTGGCAGTCTGCTTGGATAACTTGTGAGTGAAATGGTGTTGATTTGGGTAAAATGGATAGAAGGTTCAGATAAAAGCTCAGATGGAAGAGTGGGGAATTGACTCTTCCGATTGGGCTTTGGCAGCCACATTTTCTTTGCCTGCAGCTGTATTTATCCCGTTCTTATTTTTTTTCCATCAGGATTGAAGAGCTAATTAGTGTAGATGCATGGAATCGGTAGCTGTTTCGTAGCCCCCTTTGTACAGCGCTTTGGAAGGTGTCTTTAAACTCTAATGACTACTCAACGCATCTTAGCTAATGCAGTCAGCTTGCCCGTGATCTTCTGGTCTTCGATCATAGTTTTTATCACATCTGCCTTTTGCTCCTTTGTCAATACCTGGGCTCAGTATATAAGCCTCCGTGCAGTCGAATGTTTCTTCGGATCTTCAGCAACTCTCATAGGCATTCAAATCATATACGATATGTAAGCAAGACTATTCTTCACTGGAATCCTCAACTTGGCTGACTAGTGCAACTGAGGTATTCTCCGGGGTTCTGGGTCACTAAAATTGGAGTTTGGGTAACGGCAATAATGTTGGGACCTGTAGTGGGTTCCTTGGCTTCCGCCCTAACAAATATGAACTGGCGAATTGGTTTTATGTGTCTCGCCGGCGCTCATGCACTCGATTTGATAGCAGTCATAACTTTGATGCAGGAGACTAAATACGACCCTGTCACGGCAATCAGTAACACGCCTTACCCTAAGAGATGGCTGAAGAGAAGGTATGAAGGTTTGTTTGGTATAACCGGCTATAGATGTAGGGATGGTATCACACTCCGGGATTCAACCAAAGGACTAGCATGTGTGCTCTGGAGGCCTCAATTCTGTGTCCCGGGTAAGGCCCTTCAGGCATTAACACCTATGGTATGCAGAGGCTAATTTACCATAGGTCTCATCCATGTCCTAGTTTGGAATCTAGTTAGCGCATTCGGTGATACCACCGTATACACATTGTTTCGTCAAGATAAAGATGGATACGGTCTTTCTTCCAGGGGAGCTGGCCTGATTTACCTTGCCCCGTTGGTTGGATTGCTCATTGGCCAACTCTGGGGGTTTCTAGTAAGGCTCGCTGTTTGCGCGTTTTCTTACAACCTCTAATCCCATCAAATAGTTCAACAAATGGCGCCAGAATCGGGTTATCGCACGTCATTCTTCGGTAATACCTGAAACTGTTCTCATCGGGTGTTACGTGCCAATGTTGGTTGGACTGTTCGGGTTCCTTCTCTTTTCACTTTTGTATAAAGATCACCGTCATTGGGCCGGTCTGCTCCTCTGTTGGGGATCCGCAGTGATCGCAGCATTAAATACGTTTGTGACTATCACAGGTTCGTTGGACAAGTTTACTTGGCTTTAGGAGAAGGTCGGCTTACATTTCTTCAAATAGCCTACATTCTCTACTGTTTCCCGACCCATCCCGTTACCATTGGTGCTCTCCTAAGCTTCTTCCGAGCTATTGTAGTGTTTGCAAGCCACCTCTATGCAACTGACTGGGTCGCCCGAATTGGTATCTTTGGGTGCTTTGGGATTCAAGGCGGTATCATGTGTTTATGTGCTTTCCTGGTCGCTGGTATACAGTTCTGGGGAGCAAGCTGGAGGCACAGCCTCCACTGGGATGGAGAGCTCAAAATTGTCGAGGTTCCCATACCTACTCATAGCGAGCTGGCTACTATCAAAGCTGAAGAAGCTCATGGGGGTTGGGCTAAGAGCGTCTGGGATGGAGCTGGTGTACACCCCCCCAAATTGTCGCCGGAGCCCAGCGGTGGCTCCGGGAAATAACCATGTATTCTAACTAGTGTATTTGTGCATTTTCGTAGCAAAAATATAATAAACTATAATGTATGACATTTCCTATCGAGTGATGCCGGGTGAATGCCATTCTACCTCCCTTGTAAGACATGAGGCTCTGTTACCCGGTATGATGGATGACCTTGTGAGTCCTGCGTCTCTCCAGGTCCCCTTCACTCGCAATGGCCCAGCACTTCTCCTGTTTACTGGCGGGGCCTCCCACGGGACAGACTCACAATACCAAGATATATTCCTTTCTCCCATGATAGCCCCTCGAATTCCGTATGTCCTTCCATTCCCATCTCCCTCAATCCACCCCCAAAACGCCACAACACTCTCCGCAGCCATCAATGCGGTAACCAACTTTCTGGAATCGCGCAACATCGTCATCCTCACAGGTGCTGGTATTTCTGTTGAAAGTGGCCTGGCAGACTACCGTGGCGAGAAGGGGACCTACAGACTGAACAGGAGTTACCGGCCGATATTCTATGAGGAATTTGCGGGGAGTCATGAGGCCCGGAAACGGTGCGGAAATACATTTCACGCCCCTACCCACTCACTCATTCCCCAAAGCCACCTCCGGACAAAACTTATGAATTGAATTGCGTATGAGCAGGTACTGGGCCCGAAGTTTCCTCGGATGGCCGATACTACAAAAAGCGAGGCCGAACAGAACACACAAGTCCATTTCGATACTAGGAAAGCAAGGCGTGCTGAATCACGTAATCACTCAAAGTCCCCACCCCCTCCACTCGTGCAGTTCTCACCCCGGTGCCGTTCTGATAGAAGGGCCATAGATGTTGACTCCCTCCACCACACCTGCCATCCCCACTTGCGGACTACAGAACTGCATGGGACTCTCCGAACACTCACCTGCCTAACCTGCCGCTCCTTGTACCCACGCGTTGAATTTCAGAAAACCCTCGCAAAGTTAAACCCTGAATGGGCGGAATTTCTACATGTCGCTGAGGGAGCTGGAGCCCCTGATGGTGGTTACCGCCGGGGGGAGAGTATGGAGGCGAACCCCGACGGTGATGTAGAAGTTCCCGGAGTCCCATATACAAAATTTCACTACCCACCTTGTCCAAAATGCCTTAATTCAAATGACATCAAAGTCCTAGTCGACGAGCAAGGATCGCATAGGCCGAGTGGGCAGTCCGCAACAAACGGGGTGCTGAAGCCCTCTATAACGTTCTTTGGGGAATCTGTAGCACCGGAGGCCAAGGCACAAGCGGAAGGAGTGGTGGATAAATGTGGAGGCATGCTTATCGTTGGGACCAGTTTGGCAACATATTCTGCTTACAGGCTTGCTAAGGCTTCACATGCAGCTGGGAAGGGTGTTGGGATCGTGAATTTGGGAGGGGTTAGAGGGGAGGATTTGTTTTTCTCGAAGGGGGGTAAAGGCAAGAGGCTCAGGGTTGATTTTGATGCTGGTGATATATTGGGGGGTGTTGTCAAGAATTTCGGGGGTGGGGTGGTCGAGAAAGAGGAAGGTGAAACTCCTGTCCGTGGGGGTGGGACTTGGGGGGTAGAAAGATGAGGATCAGTATTTGTTTATATCTGCTGTAGGCGGATATGGCGTTGGAACAAAGGGATAGAAATGTTAGGTGTTGGGCTCGAACTGCTGAGTTCGAGTCGCTGTGTCTAAGATTGGGTCTAAGAGATGTCGCTAGAGCCTTAGAGTAAATTAATTTAATGCTAAGGCCCTTGGTTAGAGAGTTCCAGGCGAGATTCTTCGCATGACGTCCGACATTGGGTAGTCTCTTATTATTTCCTATTACCCTTTTCCACAGTGGGACCGATGATGAAATCAGGTATCTTATGATAACTTGTTTGCCAAGGAATCTAAACGACAAAGCGGGGTTCTACTAGAGTGCGGTCCTTGTTTTGGTGCAAGCGCTAAAAATAGGATGGGGCTCGGCGGGACCTCTTTAGGCCCTCTATAACACCGCGACTGTTGGCTGCCTGCATCCAGTTCTCGAGCTACGTTTTTCCCAAAGGTCCTTCCACTACTCTTGTAATACTTCCAAGAAGCCCTCATCCCAAAGCATGCTCTATGGGGCAAAATATTCGTCGAGCGACGGCAAGTGAAAATCGGAGTGTCAATACAATGTCGCTCGATGACGTCTTGGCGAACCCAACACACGGAACAACAAGTCAACAGACCGCCAGGTCCCACACGATTCCGCATCGCCCAACCTCCCCCCCAACATCCTCCGTGACCACCGCAATGACAACTTCACCGACTCAGTACATCTCTGCCCTCTCACTAGCTTCCTCCCCCTCCCCCTCCTCCCACCGGGCACCGCCGCCATCACAATCGTCCAATAAACCGACACCCTCGTATAGATCACTCTTGAAGTCCCACCGCCGCTTAGAATCCACAATCGCAGCCCTCCAATCCCAACTTAAGGAAGAAAAGCGCTCGGCAGCTTGGTGGAAGAACCGAGTCTGCGAGCTAGATGCTCGGTGTCGCAGTATCGATGTCGACCTTGCGCGCGTAACGAAGGAGAAACATGTACTTGACGGGACCGTCGCGAAGTTTCAAATGCGGGAGCGGCTCGTTCCGCGAATGATAGAGGCGGCGGCGCAGACGGACGAGGAGGAGGGGGGGGGGCAGGAAGGGGGAAGTCAGAAGGATCTTGTTATCAAGGCGCTCGCTCAGATGGTTTGGAACAAGCGGGCAGAATCTGTGCCGCTTTCTACCAGCGCGCCCGCTGGATGTGAGTGCGATGCTGCAAAGGCCCTCAGGAATCTGTTTTCGGAACCACCCAGTGCGAGCGTAGCCGCGGCCAGTCCTTCGGCGGGAGCACTGGAGGAGGAGACGGAGGAGGAGAAGGAAGGGGATGATCCGCTAAAGAGGATACTCCGCACCCGCACGAAAAGACGAGACAAAGCACGGACCGCAGGAGTTCTAGAGGGGAAGGACAGTGGAAGAGTACCGCTTGTTGAGAGCCCACCACTTCCTCACCCTGAAGCGGCCTCCAATGCGCGGCAGGAGAAGAAGGAAGCACTCAAGATTCAGCTTTGGGCTGCACGGGAGAGGGTGGATAGGCTTCGAAAGGAGAATGGAGCGTTGGAAGAGTTACTACGGGAAGGGTCGGAGGCTGGCAGGAATCCCACCACGGAGAGGTATGGAGATGATTTTGACTATGATTAATTTATCTGCGCAACTTTTTGGGCTAGGATTTGTTTTTTTTACCCCTTGTTTTATAGTCAGCGAGCGTTTTGTACAAGATTCGCACCTCCTGTATGTTATTATGCTTTGGGGTGAAATAAGGTTGGTTTTCTTTCCGACGGTGCGATCTTTGTGGCTTCAATGCATAATTACTCTGAGGAGGGGATTTCTCTCCTCATTTTGCGATACATAGATCTCATATTCCTGTATACCCAATTCCAGGTTAGAAACAACACAGATAACGCGTTGGTGTAGCACTGCACAAGATGACTACCGCCACAATAGCTCCCACTTAAAACTTATATGATAGCTTATTACGTGTTAATACAGTTCCGGGCTATCGGTACAGACGCGGCTCTCCATTGCCACTTGCAAGCCAGAGCGAGCAGAGATGGTGGAAAATGGGAGTAGACTGAAAGACCTACGGCAGCTGAATGCCAGTGGCAGATACATTGAGCTGGGGCTATTGCAGGAGATATTCGGGTATGTGTTTTTTTAAGAAGGAACTTAAAACATGGTGTCAACCCCACAATGTAAACGAATCTGGCCTCGTTCGGGTCCTTGCATTAAGTAGTGAGCAAGACTAGTACTGTACTGGTATTCCAATTTCCTTGGGAGAAGTAGACGAATACATGTAGGCATCTGCGGGCGGTAGCCTTATATACGACGATCTGTGCTTCGGATCTAGGGGCTATGATCTGGTACCATACCAACTTGATAAATTGAGTATTAGACTATATCTCCGTGCAGAGTTCTAATCTCGGTTTTGAAACAAAAGTTCCCTAGAAGACCTAGTAATGAACAAAAAAGGAATGGGAAGATTGATTTATCACAACTGCTGTCAAGAAGTCCCAGGCCCCTATTGGCCTACGATCTTCTCCAAATCCGTTTGTCTTAGGCGACGGAGCTTTGCCAAGGCGCTATTCTATTTCTCGATTTAATAGGGGAGATACGGATGCTGTTGCTTGGATTCTTCAAGATCGGAGATAGAGCTCGGGCTGGGTTACCGATAGGCTTCTTACCATAAGATTGGTTGCCCCGCTGTCTTACCAGTACCATGGTCGAAATCCTCTATTACCCCACATGCCGGTGCTCCTAATTGCTTGACCTTTGTAAAAGCGACTGCTATTGCATATGGCAAAATCCTGAGGCTCCGGGCAAGATTTTGCCCATATGCAATAGCAGTCGTTTTTACAAACGTCAGGCAATTGGGAGTACTTGGCCCGAGTTGTGGTGAATGCTCTGCTTCTGGTGGAGGCGTTTGTTTCCGTAGTGCGGGGCCGTTTGGTCAAACACATGCTAACTTCTTCTGCACCTGGGCCCAAACTCCCTCCTAAGGCTTGGGTCTGTGCGATGGGGAAATTGTCTCCTCTGTTCAAGTGTTTTGTTGCGGTAGTATATCTGGATGGGTCTCTATGCAGCCATAATGTTGAGCAGTTTTGAGATAAATGTTTCAATCCGACCCCCTCTGCCCAAGTCGCCGGGTTGGAGTTGTGTCTTTCTTGATATGCCACTACCAGATGTAATTCAGGTCCAATCTAGCAACTTGGGTACAGTACAATGCACCGAGTATCACTCGATGGTTGAAGAGTTTTCCTCGGGATTGTTTGGAGAATCAAGGGAATATTCAGCTCATCCCCGAAACAAGATCCCTAATCAGAGCATGCTCAAGCCGCAAACGCAAGCATCAACCGAGCGAAGGGAGTCCATGACAACACACGGGAACCCTCTTGGAAAAATCGGTATACTAAAGGGTTGGTTGGGCGATGCCCGAATTTATTTTCACGAGGGTCGAGAAGCCTCTGCAATCGCTATGGACCAGGCCAGATTTTGACAGCCGCGAAGCCTCGTGGGTCCTTGTGTCTAGTGCCAGCCGAAGATTCTACTCGTACTCGAGTACCATTCGCCGGGGGGGGGGTTTATCTTGGTTCACCACCAATAAATTTCAAACAGGGAGTCAACTCGGTAGAAGGAGTTTTAATGAAAGCCTTATTCTGCGTGGCCTGTGTTATCTGTTTTATGCTGGGGGCGGCTTGCTGTTCTAAGTAACGTGAGGGTCAACCGTCTACAAGGATCACATGTCAGCTGGAAGCGAGGGAGGATCGGCCAATCGTATCCGGTCCTCCTTCATACTCTCACATGTCGAAGGAAACGTCATGTTCCCTTTATCATGACCCATAAGTCCCCTCCTTCATTTGATTATCTTCACCGGAGGCCTGGCTCTAACTATCGCACTCAGCCGTTTACCCTAACACCGCTACCAACAGATTACCGTACAGTGCACCATCACTCATCATCACCAGCTCATTCGGACTTTTGTCCTTCGTGACATCACTAGCACTGGCATCAGAGCACCCCCCGCCGTTTCCCCCCCGCTCGCCGAAACGGCCTCTCTCGGAGCAGTTTCCCACTCACCTTCTATCGTTCCCACTTTTCTTCTCCTCCTTTGACCTTGTTATAGTATCTTCTTCGAGAAAACGGGACACGATTCCCGTCAGCATTGACACAGAATCCGATCTTCGAATCCTGATGGCACCACATGCCGAACCCTCTCCTCCACCATCCCCTGGGCACGAAAAGCCCGCTCCAGATCATACCCACTCTACGGGTACAATTGCGCACTTGCGGCGATACCAGCTCGCACAGGACGTTGGTAGTCTGATGGAGGACTACTCTCCCAACGCCCTCACAGCAACCATAACCAGCGGTGCAAACATCGCAGCCTCCCTTGTGCCCACAATAATCCTTTCGAAAGCAGATAGCATTGCGGACTCACTGCTTGCACAAGTCGATCAAACTTTCCCGTCTCTCCCCTCCATCCCACTTTCTAGCCTCACCAACCCACCAAAACGCATTCTTGAGAAAACAATTGTCAACCCCATATCTGCTGTGAACACCGCCACAAGGGTCTACATTGACAGCACACGCTCCGCAATCGCCGAGTCTCGCAAGAGATTTTGGAAAAATATATCAAGGATTTACAGGAGGAGCGTTTCTCCCCCATTAGCAAACCTGACGAACCCATACTTGGAGGCAGTAAACCATAGAATATCCGAGTCTCTCGGCCCTGCCGCGCCGGAGTGGTACAGCGAAGCTCTCACTGAGTCGCCAGATGCCACCGCTGAGCCAAAACCGGAATTCGAAAAAACATTTGAACTCTTTCAAACAGTTGTCTCGCACGCCCGAAAACACGTTTTCGTTCTATTTACGGACCAGGCGACACATACGAAGGAAGACATCGTAGACGGTGATAGCCGGATGAAGGCGGAAGTCAAGGGATCGCCAAGCAGGATCCGTGGTAGTGCGGAACACTTGGTGAAGGTTTGTAGAGAAGAAGCTGGTTATGAGAAGGAGAACGGAGTAGCCGCGGGAATGAGGGTTGGGCTAAAAGTCGGGGAGAGGATTGCCGAAGATGTTGTGGGCATCGAAATCATGGCTGTTGCGGCGGGTGTTGGAGCGGCGTGGGGGATTTGGGACGCCGGGAGGGAAAAGTTAGGGATTTGATCCTCAAATTGGCCTTTCATAGCTAGAGGCTGCGGAAGTCTCTCCTCCTTTTTGTCTGGTATGGTTTTTTTTCCGTCTAGTTGCGTTGGATTTGGCATTCTTAGTTTTTGTTTTTGTTTTCAGTTTTCCGGTAGTTTACAATTTAGTATGATAGATCGACGCCACCTGAGAAGCATTAGTAACCTTTGTTTGCTTGCTTGATAAAATTGTATGACAAATTCCTGGGTTATTGGCTGTTTTATAATAAAAATAGCTATCCTTTGGGACTGACAACTCAACACCGCTGGACTAAGAATTTCCTAAGAGCTCTGAGCATTGCGGGGAAGCCACGGTACGGCTATGGAGCTAGCTAATGCTGGAAATGATGGTGAGGTCCTGCCCGCTTGCCAAGTATTCTTTCTCCCACCGGCCCTGCCGGCCTCTACACGACTACTAGGGGTTAGATGCCCATAGGAGCGTTGTGTCTCGGACCCCTCTAGGATTTCGTCCTCCAGCCCTCCCTCAGGTTCACCCCTTTCATCATTGCTTCCTTCCTCTATCTCCCATCCTCTCCCACTTGCTTTCTATTTCCTTCCTATTTGTGTTGTAAATCGAGGCAACTAAGTTAGGGGATAAAAATTATACGGGGGGTTGTGGCTTTCTAGGAGGCATAAACAGCTCCTTTAAACACAGAATAGCTTCCTCACCAATATCATGCGACGACACACAGACATCCCTATGACAAAACTTGTAGTAAGTTGGACGATATCCAATAATTTGTTGTGTGGTTATGAGACGGGAGGGACGATCGGCTTGTAATGTGAATTGATTGATTGATAACTAAATATATAGCGAAGATAAGAGCGGCTACAAAAATACAGGTAATGGACAATAATGAAGACCTCAAAGGAAAAATGCCGAACACAGCTCGCGCGGGCCGACAGCCGAAGCCGCGCCCTCTGTTTGGGCAAGAGTTATCCATACGTACTACCGGAATCCGGGACTAGGTTGGAAGAAACTTCGTACGAAGGAGAGCGTCAACATTTTGTGTGGCCGTACGGGGGGAGAATGTCTTCAACTGCAGGCAAGGGAGTACCATACTTATGTGCCAGCCATAGAAAAGTTACAGTGCAGATATCCCTCGCTCAGTCCTGCTGATTCAGGTTTGTAAGGTGGGGGGGGGGGCGACTGGAATGACCGATAATACTCCAGTTCCGGGTCTAACTTGTGCTTACGACCGTGGGCGTGTATGAGCAGTGTAAGGCGGATGTAAGAAAGATGGGAATTGGGCAGTTGCAGTGTTCCGAACCGTACGGGGGTCCTGCAGTGATGGCGGGGAGGACTCCAGGAAGGGCTGTTAGGCACATCCCTGTGTGGGGCGAATTTCCTGGTGGACTGCCGGAGTTTGCATGGCCTCCGGGCCCGACAGGCAGTGCCTTCACCATAAGCAGTGATAGCCATAGGGCTGGTAGATGGGAAGGAAGAGGGTAGAACGGCTGTGATTGTGGAGGAGGCTGCGGGGTGCACCGAAAAACTGCGGGGCGTAGCAAAGGGGTGGCCACAGACGGCTGTTATTGGGGATGACTGCTGGGGATAGGGGAACAAAAAATGGGGGGGGCAGCGGAGGATGGTTGGGGATTGCTGGCTACTGCGGGGACTGCAGTCGAACCACGAGTGATGTATTATGATGCGTTGTAACCAACGAAGAGTAGTTCATACAGGAAAGAGAATAAGTTTAAATAGCTCATCAAGTCCTCCGAGTATTAACAAAAGAGAAGCAATCTGTTCCTCTTCTATCTATTTCTCCTTCAAATGCTTCTTTAAATCTTTCTCTTTAACTACACTCGCGATGTTGCAACCTCAATAATATGGAAAATATGAGGGGCCCTGATCTTGCCAGTATTATGCTTGCTTCTCAGTTTATCCACGGGACACATAATTTGTGAGACGATAAAGAGTGAGGAACCGGAAATCTTTCAGAGCCCGTGGGACCCTGAGCACACCAGCATGGGATGATAAAACTATAATCATCCCTCCACAGGACCGGCAGGGCGTCCATAGAGTGGAAGAAAGACGGGCTACGAGTGGCAGTCCGTCCGTCCCCACCCCCAAGACGGACGGAATCGGCGGTCCGGAACTCTGATTATGAGAATCATTCTGGCGAAGATCTTAGAAATATAAGTAAGAATATTAAATATTATTCCTAACATAAATCTCAGTTATTGCTGGCTAACCGTGATCTCAAGTTTGTTTCTTGTTTCTCTAAATAGGGACGCAATCCTGTGCGAGGTTACTCTCCGGAGCGGGAGAAAGCTTGACGAGGTGACAAAAAGGGAATGATCGGAAGATAGTTATGTAGTGGCCTTATGGCCAGTGAAAGTGCAGCGAAGAAGCAGATCAAAGCTCGGCATGGGAGTCCAAATTGGGTATCTCATTCGGAGCGGCCATTACATGGCGGCGAGTAATGCCATGCCCTCGGGGCAGGGCAAGGGTCTGGTGATTTGAAAAATATTTAGAATATTCCATCAATAGAGACATTATGATATGGTGTGCCCTGAGGTGGTTCATAGGGTATTTAGAACAGTCATGTAGGCTGATCGGACCCACAGAGAAAACTCTGTTTTGTAGTTAGCTTGGCGCACACAGCTTACCTTATAAGTCGCCTCCAATGTATTCTAGCCTAGTAACAAACAACCATACCGAGAATAAGAAGCCAATCAACAATCTTTCTTATCCTTTTCAATTTGTTCAAGTCTTTCAGTTCCAAGCCTATCTCATCTGTGTCCAGGCATTTAGGCAATTCATCATGAATTGAGCCTCTCACTGATTTATTGTCTGGTTTATCAACAGGTTACAGCTACACACAGAAGGGGTAGTACGGCACGCACAACACATCGTTCATTATGAGAGTCTTGCAAATCAGCAGGACAATAGTACCTGATCCTGCTCCCAAATACGATATCAGCCAGTGAGTCTTGACATACACTTTTCTGTTGTATCAAAAGTATCATGCTTGGTAGCACTTTTGAGCAAGAAACTTACCTTATTCTATCAACTGCAATAAGAGTAACAAATCTGGGGTCTTCTGACTTTCATGTTTAGGTTAGGATGGGAAACGGTACTAGCAAAATAAAATAATGCATTACTTAGAGAGGAAACTCAGATGTTCTAAGGTGTGTTGCTTTTATTCAAGTATAGTAGTATCAAGGATTGGGATATAGACTAATATACTATGTGAGGCTCTAGGGTAGAATGATTGACAAGAAATCACTGGAGTTCCTGAATTGCATCCACTACCTTCAACTTATTAGCTCTTAGGCTTATACAAAGAAAAACCTTAGGTTTCCTGGATGCACAACACCCCTGCAAAACTACATTAGCAAGATTCTAGAGTGCTTCTTGCATGAGCCTGGGGCCCCAAAAACATATATTTCTAAGACTAGTATTGCCTCTCATATAAAGCACAGGCAGGCATGTAGTATATTCCAGGATCACATATCCAACCACAATTCCTCTCATACCTTAAGCCAACTCCCATCCTTGATCTCTACAGAGGATGCCTTGAAGATTAAGGATGAGGCAGATGTTGTCTTAGGCTATCGATTTTGGCTACTAATGCACCTAGTTGAAGAACTAGAATTATCAGAAGAGCTCCTCTTCTCACATCCTCCATACACTGGCATTGTCTCCTGACAACACAAGTGTGGCAACTATCCTATGAGATATTATGCTCATTGGGCTGACTATAACAGGAAGGTTAAGGCTAGTATGGAATATAAAGCAGACGAGCTAGCCTCTGATGCTTGGCTTAAAGCCAACAAGCACATCTTCAGTCACTTGTCAAAGTTACTCTGGATTTACAATCAAGAAATGTGGTTGTCTATGACTAATGCTATTTCCTGATCCGCAGATGATTGATTCTTAGGTCTTGCTCATTCATGGAATAGTATTGTCGTTGGACAAGGCATGAGCATGGCTGGTCACAAAAATCATCCAGACTGGGAAGATCAGAACAGGGTCTTTAATACAGTGATGTCTTTTAGAGTCTGGGGATGGGAGGCTGGTGAGGTAGTCTTGTTACAATTGGCTGTTAAAGTTGTGGTCAAAAGAGGGAAATGCTTCATGTTTAAGAGCAGTATTATTGCCCATAAAGGATGTGCAGTTACTTCTGAATACTGCAACTTTATTGACCTCTTCTGCCATAAGAGTTTATAGGATATGCTCAAGCATAAGGCCATGTAATCTAATAAGGCCAAAATTGAATATAAGTGCAAGGTATGTTTTATAGTATTCTTTACTCTGGAGGCATTTCCTCCAGTTTGTATTTGTTTGTAAACATGCATCCATAAAGTTATTGTAACATCTCATATATGGCAAAGGTGTAGTTTTTATAGCCTGAAACTGGGGATTTCAGAATGTCTTAAAAGGGAAAGAAACCTGAAGATGCTGGATGGAATCTGCCATTACTGGATTAGGAATGATTTCTCAACAAAGCTTGTCCCATTCTTATAATCTCGGTCTGGATTGATACAAGCACCAAACCTGCCTTAAAAACTTTGCAGATTTGAGTATGTGCAGCAAGTCCATTTATAATAATACAGAAGTATTCAGATTAACAGAGCGAAGAAGTGAAGGAACCAGCATCAACAAGTTCTGAAAAGGGGTAAGAAGAATGTACAGGGTGGAAACGCAGGTAGGAGTAGGGTAGGGGGAACCGGGGTGCAGGGTAGAAGCGAATCAATAAGTGCACAGGGGAGAAAAAAGACAGGAATCCTGTCCAGGAGCAAAGCGGTTTAGAGGAAGTATCAGAAGATGGGCTTGAATCACAGGAGATCTCAAGGTCCTTAAGCATGAGACGCTAGTGAAGGCAATAGGATAAGGGGAGGGGAGAAGTAGAAGCCATAGTGTAAGCGGGGTTGGGACGAGGCACGAAACAAAATAAACTACCCATACTCATTCTAGTTTTTGATATCCTATCTACTTAAATATAAAATAAAAAACCTGGAAAATGCATTTCCCATCAAGTGTCCGTATGGTGGACTATAGAAACTACAACCACCACTACAATCAAATCCTCAATCTTAAAAATCTCAAAACTGCAAAAGTTCTTCAACTATCAGAGTTTTATAAGTAATGAACTTATTTGAAATTATCATTATAAATATCAATTTCTATTCCTGCCTTCTGTTGGAGATTAAACATTTTAAACTGCTAACCATACACATACCTTCCATTCCCGCAGGATGGAAAATGCAACCACGATAACCGTAAACAGCTTGTGGCTTCAAGAGTGTTCCATAACTGTTGGCTTCTTACTGCTGGACCTAGATCGTTCTAGACTGGTTACTATACTATATGTATATTCCCACTGGCATATGCGTTAGATCAGGAACATAACTTGAAGCCCTATGATATGGTACTCAATACTTCCTTGAGCACTGCCTCATAACTACTAGCGTCATACTTGGACAACCGCCGTGCATGTCTACTGTGATCACATCAAACTACCATCGGCCAACAATGAAATTCAAGCTATCACTATAGCCGAATACTAACTCTATCTGAGACTGAGTACCTAGTATTTGGCAGGCCAGTTAACTACATACTGGGTACTTGTGTTTCCACCTTGAAACTGAGTCAGCTCACCAGTAGGAAGGAATTACAATGTGAAAGAAGCTGACTGAAGATATGGCCTACGCAGGGTGGATGCTGTGGAGAGAAGATTTTATCTGAAAGAGGATATCAGAAGCCTATTCTTCCCTTTCAAGTTGGTTATTTGTTATCAGTCTATCCTTGCATTCACTTTTTGTTTACTTGCTCATATACTCATTTGTTGAAGTCATTTGTTGCGACATACGATTTCATCATCTGTTCTTATTTCTCTGATTACTTTACTTTATCACAAAGTTGTTTGTACCAATAAAAGTTTCCCATCACAAGGTGACTGGAAGCTTGTTTCACTCCGCATAACCCCATTATCTTGAATACTTACTATCAAACACCCACACCCTGCCTGTCTGCCTTGGGTACGACAGCATCAAACACCAATTTGCCCATTATCAAACACGAATACCGGTGCCAGCAAAATAGTTATTTCACTTTTAGTCCTGAACCCTACCCGAGGTATGCGACACAACTCTACTGTTGGCTATGATACTACTACCATGAAAGCACATCAACAAAGTGAAAAAGAAGGATGACCTATAGTTGGCAAGATGCAGAGGAAGTATGTACACCCAGGAGGTATACCGGTCTCAGGGATAGAGTTTGTTACAGGGCGAACAGGCCCGGAAAATGTGGGCCCTTGGCCCTTTTCCCAGAGCCGCCCCGCTTAATGGCCTGGGGCGGGGTGACTTTTTCGGCATTCCCTTCCCATGTCCTCGCTCAGGCCCCCGCCCGACCCATACCCCAAACGGGTTCCCATCAAAAATAGGTGGTAACAAACGGGGCCGGCCAGGGAATGAGTGCGGGTGGGACCCAGATGGGGGCAGGGCGGAGATTACCCGAAAGATACCCCTCCGGCCCTGTGTAAGAGCGGGGCCTGACAAGTGAAAACTGGCCCTGCCCTGCCCCGTAACAAACACTACCCAGGGAAGATGATTTTCTGTTGAGGAGAATATAAGACGGCCTGTTCGTCCCTTTTATTTATCTGTTATCTGTCCATCATAACATTTTAGTCACAGTTCTACTATCATTGCCTGTCTTGCCAAAGTGATTTGTTATTACCAACAATCTCTTTATTCTTCCTTGTTCTCATATTTTTTTCTATTAGCGTTATTTATATCAATAAAAGGCCTAGGTAGTTTGGTGACTAAGGGATTATATCAACTGTGCCTGACTGTTTTTGAAGACCTTCTGCTTACTTTGTGTTATATTTGATTAGTCCCTTCATTTTTTGCAACTAATCATGCCAAGGTGGTGGTGTCCACCACACTCCGGTTGCTCAAAAAATCGCGACCAGGGGCACTCCAAAGGACTGCCCGACAGCACAACGATAATTTGATGCTCAACGATAATACACCAATAAAACGGCAAGAAAGCTCCAATAATTTATGTTACATGACGGCGTCTACTACGCCCCACCTTTCTGATCTCAAGACATAATGTCTTCATAAGCTTCTTCCTAGCTGCACGTATCATTCCCATTTTCTGCCGATATTCCTTCACAGCTGTCAAAAATGGTTGGCGCTCAGCACTTTTAGCCTTCGTCATTGCAAATTGGGCGTGGCGAAGGGCGATTTCAGCTTTCTGTAGATCCTCCTCTTCTCTCTGGTATACCATATTGCGTGCTTGATGGGCGTAAAGCTGACTGTCCTTCTGAACTGTTCGCTGAGAGTTTTGCCTTGCTGCCCGGGCCTTTTCTGCTACCTTTGAATCTCCCATGTCTGCAACTGCCCGTTTCCCAGAAATTGCTTGTACCATGCCACCTTTTAAAACAACCCCGAGATTTTCTGAAATATTGGTGACAAATTCATGTTGATAGCTGCTTGCTGTAGGTCCTCTCCTTGTCGCTTTAGGGAATGGGTAGTCAGTGGGGGTTGAGCCTAAGCCAGAACGGGTGGTTGACTTAATGAGGAGCGGGATAGTGTTGCGAGCGGGGATGTCCGCACTTGGGATTTGTTAGGCATATAAGAAAGCGTAGCTTTTCCACCTATTTTTGTGTACCCTGCATCAGCAAAAACGGACCCTGCGTCTGATCCGTCGGCGTTGCGTCCTGACGCAAGCGACGCATCTCCTGCGTCCCATGCGTCCTGTGTGTCCTGACTTGCGTTGCAACGCCCCGCCACATCCCACGCTTCCAGATGCTACCTGGCAACGTTCCTTGCGTCCTGACGCAACCTGGCGCC
>Ga0307513_10004002_pt1 | contig 19781 bp, 18 predicted proteins | sample 15_EM_MG_FD_202174 | JGI IMG/M metagenome (GOLD analysis project Ga0307513, IMG submission 202174) | Populus trichocarpa ectomycorrhiza microbial communities from riparian zone in the Pacific Northwest, United States - 15_EM | ecosystem: Host-associated > Plants > Roots > Unclassified | place...
ATGATCTGAAAATATAAAAAAAATTAATTTTAAATAAAAAAAATTAAATTTTTTAAAAAACATGATTTCAACAATATTTTAAATATTTTATTAGTTAAAACTTAAATGGATCCTGCATGAGCTGTCATGAAAATATATAAACTTATTTTAAACTTTGGTTGGCAAATGAGTTTGTTCATCACATTATCATTTAGCATTCATTTTGAAAGTTCAGAGCATGGTTTTGAAACCCGGCTCGGCCCGGCAGACGATCCAGGACTAGAACCGGGCCGGGTTGAAGAAAAAACATGGAAAGAAAAAACCCGGTGTGACTCGGTGGGTTGACCCGGCAAGACCCGGCAAACCTATTGACTTTTATCTTTTTTGTTTCTTTTACTAAAACGACGTCGTTTTGATTTTAAAAAAAAAATTGACCCAACTGATACGGTGACCCCGTCAAAACCCAGAACCCGGACCTTGAATTAGATCGGGTCTTAAAACTATAGTTCAGAGGATATAAGAAAATAATATATTATGAATTAATAAAATAAAAAGATTGACAGTGCATGAGAGTTTGGTATTTTCTACTTTTTTTTTTCACTTGAAATAATTATTAAATTAATATTTTTTTAGTAATTATAAATAGTTTTGATGTGCATAAAAAACAAAAATAACTTGAATTTTTTTTTATATATTTCAAAACAAAAAAATATGTTTGAAAAATAACATGATACACACTATTTTAGTCGCACGTCTGGTATATAAAAACTGTTTTGATGGCGCTTTTATCATTTAAATATAAAAAGAAGAACAGATATAATTGTTAGTTGAGCTATAATTCCATTCCCATAATCCCAAGTCCTAACAAAAAATATTCCAATTTCTCTTTTCTTCTTTTTCCTTGTTGATTTATGATTTATAATCATTAATTTGAAAGGATATGCAGTGAATGGGCCGTGATGATAATACGGTTAAAATCAGTGTCCAAAGAAAAAACATTTTTAAAAAGGCCCAAAAGCCCAAGTCAAGAAAAAAGAGCCGTGTGAACAGTGCCGTAAGGAAGAGGTGGGAAAGTGCCTGCCTTGGTGCTGGTGGGGGAGAGCGAGGTTAGGTTAGGTTCGGGGTTTTTAGTGCGCGCGAAAAAATCGCCACTCTCTCTCTCTCCCTGTGTAAAGGTGCGCAATCGCCGATTCGAACCTAACCACTTTTTTTTTTTCTTTTCAATTTTTCAGTTTTCTCATGAGTAAATGATTTATAGTCTTGAGAAAATCCCTTCAGTATTTTTTTTATAAAAAAACTAATTAAACTCTTAACGTTCCTTACTTTTCATGCTGGTGACAAAAACTAATGAACAGATTTGTGCTAATTAACCCATTATTTCATTAAGCAAGAATTAACAAAGTGATTAATGGTTAGCTTGACTTAGAGTTAGGTGGGAGAAAAGCTTGAATCATTGAGTTAATTATTGGATAAATCTATATTAATTATTTTTATTAGCCTGGGTTAGAGTTAGGTGGGAAAAAAGCTTGAATCATTGAGTTAATTATTGGATAAATTTAGATTAATTATTTTTATTAACAATATTGATTTGCTATTTTTTCTTCAATTTTTTTTCCTTATATTCATCTAAGTTTAAATTGGATTTTGATTAAATTAACTAGATTATAAAAAACTCAAACGAGTCAACTAAATCTTACTAAATTAATTTTATTCAACTCAATACTTAATATAAGCAAAACTCTATTAATGAATTCTCCTAGCCAATCTACAAAACCAAGTAGAGTTTAACAACCAAACAAATAAAGAAGGTTTAATTTCAGAAAAGAATTAAATTATAAATTATAATTAATCAAACAAATAAATAATAAAAGCATCGGTTTCCCTCCACATGTATATCCGAACCAAATTCCCTCCTCCGCCTCTTCCCTTCCCTCGTTTTCCACTCTTTCTCTCTCCCGCTTTTTTTTATTTTTTATTTTCTATTTTTATAATTTTTCTCTCCTCTCCATCCAAACACCTCCAGATCTCTCTCCCTCTCCCTCTCGCTCTCCAATTCCATTTTCTTCTACTTTCAATTCTTTTCTCTTCTTCAAATCCCCAAACCCTCGATTTTGTTTTTTTTTTTCATTTTTTTTACTTCAAAATTATTACGATGTCGAGCTCACAAGCACCAAACAACCAGTCAATGAAGCAGCCGCAGCAGAATAGTATGCAGAGTCACGCACCGAATCAATGCCAGCAGCATCAGCAGCTTCCGTTTTCTTCTATGAAGCCGCATTTTCTGCCTCCTGGTGACTACCACCGGTTCGGTGTCGACCATCGACGACCCGTTTCTGATCATGATGTTGAGGGCATTGTTGTTAAACCTCCTGTAGGTATTTTGTATTTTTTTTAAAATGTTTTTTTTTTTTTTTTGGGGGGGGGGAGATTTTGACTTTATTTTTTGAATATCTGCTTGGTTTTCAAGTTTGTCTGTTTTTTTAGGGTTTTGTTATGTTGGGATTTTTTTTTTTTTGATTTTAGTGAGTTTAATTTTTGGGGTTATTTTTATGGTATTGAAGAGGGTTTGGTTAAATTGTTGTGTTAGTGAGGTTATTTGGTGCTGAATTTGTGCATTTCATGTCATTTTAAGGGATTTTTTTTTCATGTAAAGAACCTCGACTCTCTGCTTAAAAACATTAGTTCTGGCAGCTTATTCTGTTTGTCAATTTTCGGTTTTCCTGCAGAGTTTTAAGTGTTTATTACACGATATAAAGTAAATTTTTTGTCCTTATTAGCATGCCTTTGCTTGTTTGTTACCCGTGGTGAATTGCTGTCACAAGCTTTATGTACTAGAATCTGTTATTCATCAGCTTTATTCATTAGCTATGCAAATGAGGGGAAGGGAGTAGAAAATGATGGTAAAAGCTCGTGGTCAATGGTATGACCGTATTAGTGGTTTAACTTGGTGCGTGGTTTTTGGCTTATGAGAGCACACTGAGTGGAATCTAAGATTTAAATGGGATACGGCAATGATGCACAGTAGAGGAACTTTTAAGTTGTAGAATCCTATTACTTTTAAAAAATTTCCTTATCGTTTGTGTTGTTTCCAGGTCTGGTCCTAATGTCAAGACATAACACACCTAACTCTATGATAAATGTTGCCAAGGTTTTGATGAGGCCAATAGACCTTGCTCTCTAGTTAAGTTGATTTATGCTTCTTCTTTCATCAACTGCAAAAAGAGATGAGTACTTTGCCTAAATAAAAAGGCTGCATTTTGCTTTTTCCTCCAACAAGTGCCTACTGAGAAATTACGACATCTTATCGTGAAATACATGTCTGGTAAAAATGGCCTGCAATCACAACATGATCGATTAATATTTTTCCCGCCAAGCTTTGATAGTTTTCCCTACCAATATATCCCTCTAATCGAGGATCTTTTGATGCCTATGAAGTTTCTAGATGGCTGCCTGATGGCGAGACCATTATGATGCAATTTTGGAAGGAATGTGATGCTTATGCAATGAGCTTGTTTCAAGTGAAGTGATGAAGGTGGCTCGGATAAAGTTGGTCTAGCTGGTCTGTCATGGTCTTTGAGCCAGTGATTTTCCTGTGCTTGCATTAGCCATTCTTACACATTACTTCTTGCAAAAGATTACACATTTAATCTTGAATGGAGCCTCAATTTTTTGTTTATTATGATTTTTTAGACATTAATATGTAATTAGGTTTTTGAACTTTGTCATATGTTACTAACAGTGAGAAAAAAAACTAAATGTTGTATATCAGACATTAAAGCGGAAAAGTGATGCAGCGGATCATCAAGGTGAGTCCAGTGAGTGGAATGCTGGTCATGGATATATGGAAGTAGTTACCAGCCCCCTCCAGACACCTGTATCAGGAAAAGGTGGAAAGACACCCAAAACATCGAGACTCTCAAAGAGCGGTAAATCTGCATCTCAGAGTGCTGCTGGAGCTCTTGGTGAGGATTTTTGTTTTAAACTTCTGCACTGGTGTCTCATATTTTTTATTTTAGAGTTTTGTTAGTCACTGGTCAGTTTAGTATAAACCAACAACTAAGTAGTTATGTTCGTGAATTTCTTTTACTTTGCAAGCACTCTTCCGACTGTACTTTTATTGATATTATTGGTGAAAAGAAGGAAGTTGAAATAAGTACATGTAGTGACAAACATTTTCTGAATTGGCAGGTTCTCCAGGAAATAATGTTACTCCAACTGGTCCAATTCGCTATGACAGCTCTCTAGGTAATATTTCCTGTTCATGCATTTCTGTATTTGCTTTTGAAACAAAGAGTAGTTTGTAATTATTATGAACTCTGTTTCAAATAGTTTGTGGGACAAAGAAAAACCACACTAAGAGTGGTAATATATTCTGTGATTCTGATTCAGGTCTCTTGACTAAGAAATTCATCAATTTGATCAAACATGCTGAAGACGGTATCCTTGATCTTAATAAAGCTGCTGATACTTTGGAGGTTACTTTAGTTCAGTTTCCATCCATTTTTATATATTGTTGTAAAATTCTGTTATTTGAAGGTTTTCTTTCATTTCAGGTTCAAAAGAGGCGGATATATGATATAACAAATGTTCTAGAAGGAATTGGTCTTATAGAAAAGAAGCTCAAGAACAGAATTCAGTGGAAGTATGGACTTAAATCCCTTTTGTTTTTAACAAATTTGATGTCACTTGTTTTGAACTCTACAATTGTTGCATGATTACCCATCATCATTATTATTAAACAAAAAAGTTCATGTATGATTAACTTGTGTGAATGTTATCAGGGGACTTGATGTATCAAGGTCAAGGGAGGGAGATGATAATAATGTTGCTACTTTGCAGGTATACAGTTATGGACAACCAACAACTTTTCTTCTCCTCTTTCCTCCCCCCCCTCTCTCTTGTAATCTTGACAACTGACAACTTGTTTCTTGGCTTGCACCTTTTTGGCATGGATTATTAGCCTTTGCAAAGCTCTTTTTAAAGTGTGTTTCTGTATTTTGTTATAGCTGTTTTGAACTTTGTTTTTCCTTCATGGAAAGTTTTAGGATCAACTTTGCCAGCTTATTTAGAACAAAGAGAGAAATAAATTGATAAGCATAGGAAACCTAGAATCATCCTGGCCAACCGCATGACTCTATGAGGCTTGGATCCACAAGAAACCACCTCTTTAATCCACAAGAATGAAGAATTGTAATTCAAGTTTCATTCATCAAAAGGTCTCTTTAATACATCAAACACTGTGCTTATATTGGCACACCAAAACCCTAGTGTGTGCATATAATATAAAATCTCATATATCCAACCAATGCTGGATAACCTGCATAAGATTTTTTTTTTAAAAAAACAAATGAAAACTTCTAAATTGATAAATAACCAATAAAATAATAGTTAATCCAATTCATTTTTTCTGAACTGCATTTCTAGAACTGCTGGCTGGCCCTATTTGGATGTAAATCCTCCATCCATGGGCAGGAAATGTTGATGATTTAATGGAACAGAAAGTAAATGTAACCGTGCCTCATATGCCAACTAGATAGGTTATCCTCGCAAATTTGTCCCTTTTGAGCTTCATTTTGGGACACCATCTCCAACATCGGCTGTAGGATCAATGTAATGCTTAAATTTGAATCCCTAGGGCTGCATCAAATGCTATTTGCTATGAATTTGTTAGTTATGTTGAGACTTCATTTTCAGTCACAAAACAATGGATCATGCATTGTTTCAAAACACAACTCCTGTTAGGAAGTACAGGGTTTTGCTTCATCAATGATTATTTTTTTCTTGCAGGCAGAAGTTGAAAACCTGACCATTGAGGAACGCAGATTAGATGAACAAACAAGGTTATTCTGTTTTTCCTTCTGCTTATGCAATATTTCCACGTTGCTTTTCTGAAACTTCTATATTGTGCTGAGGCTTAATTTACTGCAGAGAAATGCAAGAAAGATTGAGGGACCTCAGTGTAGATGAAAAAAATCAAAAGTAAACATTCTCCTCAAGTTTGCATGAATTATCAGTTGAATTATCAGTAACTTGCACAGCAGTTACCTATTTTAATTAAACAACTGCTCATTTTGCTGTTTTACCATATTAGGTGGCTTTTTGTCACTAAGGAAGACATCAAGATTTTACCTGGCTTCCAGGTTGGTTTTCTTTCCAAGTAACAGGCTTGGTGCTTGGAATGTCACTGCGTTTCCTGAAACAAAATTTGTTTGTTGCTGTAGCAATTAGTATGTAATTTTATTTCTGTTAACAGAATGAAACCTTGATAGCAATCAAAGCTCCACATGGTACCACTCTAGAAGTTCCAGATCCTGATGAGGTAATCCCAAAAGTAGTCAATTCAGGAAAAAAGTTACAGTGTTTGTGCATATATGTTCCTTGTTATAGTTTTTCCTTTCCTCAGCAGGCAGTTGATTATCCCCAGAGGAGATACAGGATAGTCTTCAGGAGTACAATGGGTCCAATAGATGTTTATCTTGTCAGGTAACTTTTCCTTTATTTTATGAAAATGGTGAGGCCAAATCTTCATTCTAGCAGGGTGCTGACTAATTGGTCACTCAAGAATTTATGCAACTGACTTTCTGATCTCTCTCTCTCTCTCGGCCACACCCACAGTCAATTTGAAGAGAAATTTGAAGATATTCAAGGTGCTGAACCACCTCCAAGCGACTCGTCAACCTCAGGTTTTAATGAAAATGCCGCTACTACAATGGTCACAGAGGAGAGCAGAGCAAAGGAGTTTGAAATGCAAGAACAAGATGGTCATAGAATCTGCTCAGAACCTAACACCTCACATGACTTTGTGAGTGGGATCATGAAGATTGTCCCCTCGGATGTTAATGTAAATTCTCTTTCTATTTGCTGTCATTGTTTTCAGAAAGATGCAAGATGTCAACTGTTTTTGTTTGCTGGGAATGTCAACAACACTTGCAAGCACATACAATTGAGCATAATGGATAGGGACAGCACCTTATGTTCAGATAATTGTCTGAAAATAGTAGGATTTGACCTGGGAATAATTGATTGGTTTAACATGCTGTTCTTTTTTCCAACAAAGATTTGAGTTCTTAGCATGTTCCTTATTATCTGTTATTAAAGAACGATACTTTCTTTTGCAAAGTTAATAAGTTTTGCCAGGTTCTAATTTCGTTGTTTATCTACAGAGTGATGCAGATTACTGGCTTTTATCAGATGCTGATGTTAGCATCACAGACATGTGGCGCAACGAACGTATCCTTGCTAAGATATTACATTGTATTTAACCTTATGTGTTCTAATGCTTCATAAAGTATGGACCAGCAAAATTTTTTATTTCCTTGACTGCAAAAATAGCTGTGGTTGAATGGAATGACTTGGATACGCTTCATAATGACTATGTCATGCCAAATTTCAGCACACCACAACCCCAAACTCCATCTAATCCAACAGAAGTGCCTCCTGCTGCTAACACTACTGCCGGGTGAAAGGGAAATGTCGACGAATCAAGTCAAAGGCAAATGTCTTGTTTAGTCAAGAACCTATGACATCCATCATCTACCGTTACCGTTGCAGTACTTCTGAGGTTTGATTGAAGGTTCCTGCAAGCTACCCTATTGAGGTACCTCCAAAGAAACTAAAGAACGGTAGGGAGTTAGCTAGTTCATTGTACAGCTTAAGTAATGTACATGATACGTATGATCTAGTGGCAAATAAAGAAGGCAACTGACTCCTGATCGGTCCTTGTATATTTCTCCACGTCATGGCTTTGTTGTATTTACTGACTTGACATCTGTTTAGGCAGCAATATATATATATATATATATATATTGTTTAGAAACTTGACATCTATATATATATATATAGATGACTATTACTCTTGTTTAGAAACTGAAAATGAAGCCGAATAGATTTGTTTTGTGATGTGTTGGCATCTCTACTGCTGTGCTACAACACGGCAGCAATTGGCAGGGTTGAAGCATACCCTGATAACTGCAGGGCATTGGCTACCTCCTTGAATCATCCCCGTCTCCATCAATGGATTGATTGTTTCTCTGTGATGCAACGATTCCTAAATTCCAATGTTTGGCAGTGTTTATGACACAAGTAGGGGAACTCTGGTCATTTTGCTAGTTACAAAGTTAAGGGACTGAAAAACTATGAAATAATTCGTTTGGGGGGGATTGATGAAGATCTGAATTCAAAGATTTTGTTTCCAATTGTTCCAAGCTACAGGCCTGCATATTGAATATGATTTACATGCAAGGTCCAAGTTTGAATAAAAGAAAAACCCACTATAAAAGTTTGTCTCATTCTCAAGGAGTATTACACGAAAATTATCACTGACATCAAAGAAAAATAGCAATCTAGACCAGGAACAAAATGCTGTATGCTAAATCTGAAGGATGGCCAGATGATTTACTTCTCCTTGTCAGCTTTCTTTCCAATCCAACCAGCAACAATGGGAGTAAGAGCTACAGTTGGGGGGAACCTAATCGGAGATGCAGCCTTGTGTGCAGCATATGCCAAAGCAAATGTCCCAACTTTCTCCCCATTTGCATCAGTCGAAATTCCCACCTGCAAAATACAAATACAATAACCAGTTCCAAATCCACTACTCCTTCTCCAGTACATAAAAATTACCCCAAGTCCAGTTTATGTTTTCATGGATAGATGTTTTTTACCTTCAGCAGCACCGCTTGAACATCAATGCCAGCACTAATGAGTGCATAACAGAGGGAGAAGGAAATCAAGGACAGAGTAATTGAGGTGGCCAGGTATGCTCCTCCATATTTTGCTAGCAGCTCCTTAGCTTGATCTCCCTTGGATTTAGTTTTCTCACCTTTTTCCTTCTCTTCCTCTTTTGAGCTGAATATCTTCATTTTTTGAAGAAAAGGAGGTTTGGCCAGTTAGTTTCTTATCCACAAATAGGCAAAGACACTAAATTGAAAGGAAAAAAATAGAGCTTTGCTAGAACAAGGATTCTGATTATACTTTCTTTAACCGCAATTTATGCAAAGAAAGTAAAGAAAACCAAGAAACCACATCATGGGCACTTAAAATTCAAATCAAGAAAGGCAAGAATTGAAACAAAATAGAGCAAAGAAAAGAGTTTAGAGAAGGGAGTACCTACCTTCCAAAGACCAGCTTCAAGACCATACTTCTTGGTAACTTCCTCAACAGAAGAAGAAGAAGAAGATGATGATGATGATGATGATGGGGCTTCCCTTTCTTCAGTTTTCTCTTTGATAGCTCTAGTTTGAAGGCGTTTAAAACTTGAATTGGAAGGTTGAATATAAGTAGAGCAGCAGTAGTTCTTGAAGCTTTTGTTGTTCAGGAAAGAAGCAGAAGAGAAAGGAGGGAGCTGCACTTGCAGAGTTGTTGTTGCCATTGCCATTGCTCTTAAGTTCTAACTGGTGACACAAATTCTTGGAACTTAACAGCAAAAAAAAGGAGATTTTATCGGGGACCTAAGCCAATCAAGAAAGGTCATTACTGGAAAAAAGAAAAGAAAAAAGTTGAAAATCTTTATCACATTACTACCCCTCACAGTTTTCTTTGCCTTTTTGTAGTGGACTGGATTGAGATGGGCTTGGAAAACATAAGATTTTGGACAAATTCAATGATTTTATGTATAAAATAATTGTTTTTTAAAGTATTTTTATTTAAAAATAAATTGAAATAATATTTTTTTTAAAAATATTTTTGATATCAGTATATTAAAAGGATTTAAAAACATATCAGTATTTTTTAATTTTTTTCAAAAACACTTTTAAAATAAAAAAATAAAAAAATTCTTAATTAAACTACTAAATTTATTTTTGCTAAATTAATTGTTATGCAATATGAAATCCAGCTCGACTTATGAATTGATTTACTAAACTACAGACCCAGGATATAGACAGAGGCAAGTTAGTACAAAAACTCAGATTTGTTTTTAAAAAATTATATTATTTTTTGTGTTTATTTTTTAAAAAAATATGAATTTATTTAGGTTAATTTACCTAATCCATGAAACATGCTAGTGAGTATTTGTTTTGGGCCCAACAAAATTGATTCGTTAAGCTCGAGAACAATTCGGTCATTGTGGCTCCTAGCTTTTTAAAACGTATATGGCCAGGGGAAGGGCCACGTAGCAGCTGCACAAGCACACCAATATTTCCAAAAGGAGAGATTTTAAAAAAATTACATGTTTTACCTTAAATGAAATTAATTAGATCCTTCTCCATTTTAAATTCATTTCTTTGCTTTATTTAAAAAAAAACCTTCATTCTTTTATTAATACTGAAATTAAGAAGAATTAAAGGATAAAAAGAGTTCTGATATTTATATTAATTTACTATTTTGAAATAGAAGAAATATAGATAATAAAATTTTTATCTTTTTTATTTTGAAAATACAAAAAAATATTCTAGAATTGTTAAGAAGACATTTTATTTTATGTTTTTGTTTTCTAACAAAAAAATATTTATATCTTTTTTATATCTATCAAGTAGAAAAAGTAAAAATAAAGGAGATAAATAGGAAGATATGATATTTTTGTAACCTAGTAATTAATTAATAAAAAAAAAATCTTGTAACTCATAAAGGAAACTATAGACAATTCAGGGATTTAAATTGTAAAATAAATAACCAACGTGAGAGAGAGGGAGAGATATATATCGAGGTCAGTTTCACAATGATCGATAAGATAGTTTAATTATATATTAAGGATAATTTATATATTCCGAGGTTAAATAAAGAAAAAGGATGAGCTCATACTAAATCATCTTAATTTTTTATGTTACGTGGATATTTATGCATGGTTGAATATGCATGGAATATTGTGATTTAAATTGAGAATATTCAAATTCTAAACTTGAAATTAATAACAAAAAAAAAATTAAATTAAAAGAATATACGATATTCTATATATCCAAGGTGATCTTTCCTAAGCCTCATTAATTTCCTACTTTCTTTATTTTAACCTCAAAATTCTCCACATTTCTCAGAAGAACCAAAACAATGGCAAAGCAAAAACACCAAATGCTCTCCAACTCGATCCAAGAGATTTGCCTTCATAGCCAAGACTAAAAGCAATTATAGCTTTCCAAGAGCGCTTCGTGAAGAACCATCGTATAGTACTGATCTAAGCTCTCCTTCGCTACCCTTTACGTACGTACACTGCAGTAAAGGACTTGATTTTCTGTGTCAAAAGCCATGGGATCATCAAGTCCTCTCTATCAAAAGGTGGTTTTAGTACAATTCAATCAGCTGAGGAGATAGCAATAATTAAGCAATCTTCCAGTCCAAAAGGCTGCATGGGCCTATTTACAACCTACGCCTCAAACCATAATTAAGCACCACCACCACTGCTTCAAGAAAATACCTTCGGGGTCACGTTTGGAACAAGTTAATCTCCTATGAATATTTGTCTGAAGTTCATCAACAGCTAGCAACATAGTTGGGAAGATTACACATGCTCTTGATAAATAGGATGCGAAGAGCAATTTATGCTGTCTAGTTAGTCACATATATGTTTTAATTCTTTGAATTCTCATGGATAAGTCCTCGTTGACGTTTCCAGCGAATCAGAATTCCTTGTGGCAATAATTTTACTAAGTTCATGTGCTGAATTTTGCGGTTTCTTTAGTAATTGTTGTTGAACAATCTCTCTGCTGCCATTATTGTGCATGGCAGTTTCTTAATCTGATCTAATCTGGGAGGATAGTTTTTTTTTTCTTTTTATGTTCTAGTTCCTTTTTTCTTTTTGTGATTAATTTGTTCTTGCCATCTTCTCATTGGCTTCACTGATCTTCTTAATCATAAAAAAAAAATCATATCTTCCCAAATCGTATCTGATCTTATTCTAAAAAAATAAAAATGGGCATGGTACTGGATGCATACATCTTTTTTTTTTTAAAAAAAATTAAATAATGTTTAAGATAAACTTGAATACAAAACATTGCACCTAGCTTTATATGGAGTTCCTTCATGTCATCAATTAGTTCCAAAATTAATGGTATGGTTTAAATTGATTCCAAGTTCGTTGATCGATCTAGCAGGCGTAGTTCATACTTGACCTAGCTAGCTATAATTAAAGTCGAGTCACAAGAATCCTGTTAGGCTCCTGATCAATGACCTTTCACATCCAATTAATTAGCTATATCTTGAGCGTGGAGGTTATATCCCCATTTCCGTGATAGTTGTCTCAAAGGGGTACGTAGCTAGGTTTTATCTATATATCAACACGAAGGAGATCAATACAATAATGTCGATCTTGCTAGCTACAAGTCTAAAAACACCCAAGAAGTAAAAAGGGAATTTGTCCAAGTTGCAGCATCAAATTACCTGTAATCATTCCAAATTAATTACAATATATAATTTTATATATGGAAGTCATCGTCATTATGAATTGAGAACGCCGGTGAGCAAATCTCATGGCTTGATTGCTAGTTGCTAATCCCAATTCAAAGCCCTCAAATAGTTTTCTATTCATGTCACATGGAACGGAAATTTCGTGTGGGGGAATCCTGGGACCATTCATCAATAGTTAATTTATCACCTAATATGATTTTACTATAGGCATTGTACATAGATTTGATTTGGTTAACCCATCTAAAAATGCCAAGGAAGCTCTAACTATAGTGCTTTTGACTTCTCCAAACATGTTACGATGATAAGTAGTATGAGTCTATAAGAACTTGGTGTCTTGTTGATCTAAGATTTAATTCATGTCTGACTTTAAATTAAACTAAATAAAAATTAATCTCGTTAAAATTGATAATTAATTTGATAAGTTAATCTATAAAGTCAAAATTTAGTTTGATTTAAAAAAAATAATCAAAATCAAACATCTAATTTAATAATTTGATTATATATATATGCTAGCATGTAATTTGATTCAATTATAGTTTAATTAGCATGAGAAAATAGAAACCATTTAAAAAAAATGCTTCTAGAAAGGCATTTTAGAAAATGCCAAAGTCCCTTCACAAAGGCTCATTACCTCTCTCTCGCCCCTAATAAGTTAAGTTAAATGAACTAATAGGAATAAAAGCCTTCCTCTCTCAACAACACTAAAGAAAACGACTCCTATCTATCTAAAAACAACTTCTCCCCCCTCTCTCTCTAGTCCCCAAAGGCCTTAATTAGAGTTAGTTCTGAAAGGGACTTTTATCAAGATCACCTCCTAGCTCCAGCCTCGATCCTAGCAGTATATTAAACCTTGCAAAACTCTATTTTTTCTGTTTTTTCTTCTCTTCAATGTTTTCAAAGAAGAAAAAGACCCTTCAAACCATACTCGCATCCAATGCAGGCTGTGGCTGTGGCAGGCCAAAACTCTCAGATGTATACGAGCCGATACCAAAACCTAGACCTAGACCCTGCAGAACCTCAATTTCCCAAAAAGATCCAAACCCTAATTGTTCATCTTCAAGCTCCTGTGACAAAAGTGTAGGCTTCTCATTGATGGACAATGAAGAAGAAGATTACACCTCAACCACTATCACTCTGAACAAAGACAACACTTCATCATCACAAAACTCCGAATCTGAAACCGATCCAAAAGCATCCAAGATTATTGACAGCATTGCTGTGGTGAAATATTCTAACGACCCATTTCAAGACTTCAAGCATTCCATGTTGCAAATGGTCGTGGAGAAAAATATCTACTCAAGAAATGATCTTGAAGAACTCCTCAACTGCTTCTTGGAGCTGAATTCTCCTTGCCACCATAGCGTCATCGTTCAAGCTTTCACTGAGATCTGGAATGAGATCATCTCGAAGAGGATCGTCAAGAAACCCTGTGCTCAGTTCATGTGAGTCAAAAAATGAAAGAATCCTAGCTGTGCATGGAAATTGCTCGCGTGAAATCCACGTGAAGGCATTGAATTCACATGTGGGAAACTTTGATTAGTGTTCGGTAGGGTTTGGTCAAGATCAGGGGGCGCAACAGGGCTTTGTAGTGGAGAAAAGATGGATATGAGATTCTTAGATTATAATATTTAATAAAGAAAGAAGCCCAAACCTTAGAGATGCCAGAGATGAACCTTCAAGGTTGTTTCGATTTTATTTTGTTTAATGCTTTGGCAGCTGGTGAGTTTTTATTTTTCTTGCAACTGTGTACAAATTATGTAAATAATAATAACCATATCCAACATTAGCATTTATAGCTAGCTGTGCTGTTTTAATGGCAGTGGTTGGCAATCTCTTTGTTGCTGTGTATTTTTATATGGTAGAGGCTACTGGCACAGTTGACTCGTGACTCAAGAGAGAAATATAGGTTTTTATCCGAATCAATCCTGACGTGTGTTTTATTCTTCAAAAGCATTGTTTTCTCAAAGACATTTTACAAGATCCAATTTGTTTCAGATTTTCTTGATCTTCTGAATCAAAGATGTAATTAGCCCATGGAAAAGAAAATGTCAAAAGTTTTTTTTTCTCCGCATAACCACCAAACCTGCACCTAGCTCCCTGGGCACCTAGAATCTATCTGCTCTTTATTTTATTATTATATTTCTTCAAATCAAGACAGGATTTCCAAAACCTTTTTGAGTGTTTGAACATCATTTTGACTTCATTGATACCATTACCAGTTGTCGCATGAACCACCATAACCACCACCACATCTACTTAACAAATATCACAGCACCAACTGATCAATCTCAGATAACTCCATCTATCTATAGCTGAGCTTGTGAAGAGATGGCCATGATTAGATGGCGTAAGTGGCGGTTTTGTGATGCCGCCCGGTGACGGATGCTAAAGGATTTCGGCCAGTTTTTGTGTTTCTGGAATCTAAAAGAAAACGGAGGTTAATCTGGCTCCTAAACTTGCAGAAAGTGAGAAATAAAAAGGCCATTTTTATATGTTCATCAGTCCCATGCCAAAATGTGTCCTTAATTTTAAATATGATTTTCATCTTCTTCTTTTTGTATGTTTATTGGGAGGTCTGGTTTAATTTTGAGCTAGACAGAGAAATCTGCTCTCATTCCTAAATCTCTTATAGCGTTGGATTTAAAAATATCAGTTGAAAATTATTACTGTTAAACGTAATTTTAATTAATCTATAATTAATTGCACGCAAGCCATCTGATTCAAAGTCCTCTTCTGCATGATTTGATGCTAATGTATTGTCTTCAACGTACCATTCTTTAATTCTTATTATAATTAATTAATTATCACTTTTCAGGGCATGCATTTTCATGGTGCAAAACCAGGATGCCTAACCACAATGACCCAGAGCTTCATTAACTTGAGTGATGGTGGCTGATGGCTCTCCTTGCTATCTAAAAAAGAATAGGTCCTAATCCTATTAGAGAAATTCTCCTATACATTAAAACAGTTGGGTGAAGCCCACCTGCTTCACTGTTAGTGGTTTTTTTTATTATTATTATTTAATATTAAATTTGTATATATTAAGTTTTTTTTATTGGTTTTTTTTTTAAATTTCATCTATCAACATTTAATTGATTTTGAATTGGTTTTATAATTTTTTTATATTAAGATGTTGATTAACTCGAGTTTCATGACTTAACCTACTAAATTCATTATTCAGATTATGAGCTCCATTAAGTTTAAAAGTTTTTATATAATAATAAAAATATAAACTCGTAAAATCAAGTGTAAATCAAATGTTATGATGTTAGTTTGATATTTTGATAATCTTATAAGAAGCAAATTAAAATAATTTATGAGAATAAATTTAAAATCAAATAAATATTAAATAATGAAAGTAAGAAAGGAAGGGAAAAACAAGAGGAAAAATTAAAAAAAAAAAAAAGTTATCTTCTTGAGTGTTCATATTGAAGTGAAGGAGGTGAATTGATTCCTCAACTCTTTAAAGATATCAAGTAATTAATCCAGTTATTTCGCAGAAGTACACATACAAAATGAGTGCTTCTACACTGAAAATTAGATGCACGATATTTATCTCAGTTTTCTGGTTAATTAGAACCATAACTTCAGCAATTCTTTGGACTTTTCCCCTTTTCCATAGCTGGCTGTGACCTCTTAGCTTCAACCATCCACAAATCTTTTGATTTTGAAGATGAAGCAGAGTCACTGTGAGAAACAGGGCAAGAAAAAAAAGACGGTGGGGCAGCAGAAAAGAGATCAACGAAGGCCTCAATTATAAAGCAATGATGCTGTTTCCTATTCATTCTCAAATACCATGCCAATAACTCCTCTACATCCTCCCAATTCTTTAATCCGCAAGTCTCAACAGTTTCCTCCATCGAACTGCGAAAATCCTCATAAGGATCTTCAGATTCCATAGCTAGTGCTACACATTCAGGGAATGGGAATTTGTTAGCTTCATCGTTAGGATCATCTAGTATGGAACTCGTGTTACCTGGCTCGAAGAACAACCTCTCTGATCTCACTGCCTTGTTAACAGCAATCTCCAGCGAGTCCTCTTTAGATTCCTTGGGCGTCAAGGAGATAGTCTTTGATTGTGACCATGAGGAATTCAGCATTGTCATGAACCTGGCTGCATCACGTAAAGCAAAGTAGAAATTTTTTAAAGCATTCACCTTAGATTGGAATGGAAATGTCCCAATACTGAACGATGGCCATTTCCATGAAACAAAATTGGTTTCTTGGTTCTTAAAGATTGAAGGGAGTTTCATTTTCTTGACCTTTGTGTCTCTCTATCTCACTCATGCACTCTATATCTATTCTCAAGTTGCATATATAGGGATCAAGTGTGTTAACTGTAAAAGATGCATCTTTTGCTGTGGTTGGATGGAAAGCAGGAGATCATTTAGAGCTTTCCATGATGAGCATTACTGCAACCTCACAAAAGAGATTTGTACAGTAGATCCCACTTCTCAATCAAAAACAGAGCACGACTGTCTTGGTCTGATGGACCAGTACTTTCTTGTACTGTATAATCAAGTCAGAAACTAGTAATGCAGCAACATGTGGTGGCAACTGTGAAGAGCTGGCTGGCATAGCCAGTCATCATAAGTTACCAGATGTACTGTCATTTGGTAGGTCAACAAAAAATGTATGAACTGAGGGTGGATCGACCACATGATCTTAAGACAATAATTCATCATAATCCGCTTTTACAATGTTTTTGCTAGCATTTAATTACTTTTAGGTGGATCTTACAACATGAACACATGAGAACCATTACAGTTATCTACATCTGAAATGATCATAAAGCCTTCTGAAATTCCTTTAAGGATCTCCTTGGTTCACAGCCAATACTGTTTACGCTGTCAGGCATTAGTTTACATATCAATGGAGATTAAATCTTCCTATATCAGCCACCTGCATTTCTCTAAGTTCTGATTTTAAGATTCAAACTCAAGAACTTATGAGTGAATACATAGCATCACTGATCACTTTAATAGCCACCTTGTAAGGTAGTTCTTTATACCAGTGCTGGTTCAAATTTTCATTCACGAGATCATTTCATTCTGCCATTGTAGTCAAAAGACGCACAGGTAATTAATATGGGCTTTAAAAATGAATAGACCTTAAGATGATTACGGGCCTGCTGAAGCTCAGCATTGCACTTACAAAACAGACCTAACTAAACAATAATAAAGGAGCCCGTCTAAGAGACCCAAAGTCCATCAAATAGCTAAACCATAGCTGTAGAAGAAATTTGGAAATTTGAAAAATAAAAAAGAACAGAAAAAAAGGCCGAAGAAACTCAAAATGAAAACAGCGTGGAGTGTGGACTTGTCAACCATTTGACAAATGGTGTCAAGGGAAATGCAAGATCAAACAGGGGATGCTTTTTTTTTAATAATAATAATAAAAAAAATCATTTTATTTCTTGACTTACCGAGTCAACGAATCAAAATAACCATAATCAACGAATTAATAGTAGCATACCTCAAGAGAATTTCTTTAATTATTTTCCAAGTCTCATCAACTTAATTTACAAATTTCTATTTTAACAAATCAGATAATCTATGCGTAAATCACGCACGTAATTTTCTAGCAAAGCACCTCTAATCCATACAAAACACCAGCATGTTGCTCCGGTCCATCTTTCACAAAAAACACATCCCTCATCTTTTGAAAAGCATGCCATGTCAGCAAACTATCCGAACCAGCCTGGTGACATTTCCCAACCGCCCGGTTCACATCCAGTGTCCTGGCCACCCGGTCCAACCCGCCATACAAACTCTTACAAAACCGCATCATGTGCTTCACATCATAAATTTTATTTCCGAAAAACACCCTCAACACCCTCAAAAATTCCACCAACCCAGACGGCAAGTCCCGGCCCGTGAGAATCTTCACCAAGTACCCAAAATCATACGCGCTATGGAAAGTAACCCAACTCACCGACTCGTTGCAGACAAGCCCAGACGACATCATCAACTCAGCAAACCTCGCCGAGTCAACCCCCTCCTCTCTATTCCTCCCGAAATCAATCCCTTGTCGCCTCAGCAACTCAATCGAGTCCGGAGCGTGAGCATCACGCTCCACATCAAAATCCCTGAAATTGAACTCCCAGATGAACCGGTTTCCAGTTCCCAGATCGGGCAAGTTCCCCTCTGCATCGGAAAGCGTGAGACCCACCTGGATAAGATTTAAAGCATCAACGTTGGATTTAAGGATCTTGTAATGATCCGACGGCTTCAGCTGTCGGAAATAATTCCTGTTATTGGTGGGGTCCACTGGTGGTCGGAAAACAACACCAGGAAACTCGGTGTCCATTGATATATACGGGAACTTGACGATTAATTCACTAATCAACTCGAATTCCGACTCCAAATTACACGACCAAACTTCACGAATTGCAATTTCCTTGCTATCTTCCATTTCTTTTTTGCTAGGAACAGATAATTAAAGAGAGAAGAGGAGTGAAGCGAAAAAAAATCTTGGCTCTTGTTGAACTGCTGAGGATATGGAGAGACCGTGAGAGAGGGGGGTGATATATACGGGAAAAAGAAGGTGGGAGTTGCGTGGAAAGCGAGAAGGGCTGGCTGGTTCAGTGTTGGTGCATGGCTTCGAAGGTTCAGCGCGTTCGCAATTTGACTAAGGGAAGTAACGGTTCTGGACTCGGTCCACATGAGGCTCCTCCATTATTAATTATTATCATGTATTTACTACTTTTGAGTTTTGCCTTTATCTCTATCCTTTTGATACATGCTAGGACACTCTTGATTATTTATTTATGTTTGAATTAACGTTATGCTATTGCAATTAAGAGATACAAATTTTTTTTTTTAAAAGATAATAGTTTACAATTTTGAAAAGTGACATGTAAATATTGTTTGTTTATATTTTTTAAAAGAGAATTAATATTGTTTGATTTTTAAGAATTTTGAGAACTAATTGCTAGTTTCATTTCCAAAACAAAACAATATTTAAGGATATATTATCTAACCAAAAACATACATATTTATTAATACTACAAAGAATTAAACATGGAAGGATGCCGTGTATTTAACTATTTATGACGGTGATTAGAAGAAGGTCAAGTGTCTATTTTATTTATTTATTTCAGGGCAAGTAGGGGCTCGTTCACTTGGAGTTTGGACCATTTTCAATGTACCTAGGTGGGTGTCTAGATTACAGAGAAGTAGGTAGGTACGTTTGACACTCTTGTTGTGTAATGGGATCAAGTGGGAGCTGATCAGAGACACAGAAAGGGGGAGGAGATGGGGCCATTACGTGTTTTTTTCCAATGATTACATAGAGCGGAGCGTTGCAGACTGCATTCACTTTCTTCTTTTTCTTGTTCGCTTCGGGCTTTCATTGCTTTTTTCTGTGCATGCCGCTTGGGTTTCTCGGACATTTTCTTGCTAGTGGCTGTATTATTGCCCCGTGATTGTCTCTCCATCGCCCCTTTTCTTTCGTCATTGACATGGAAC
>Ga0307513_10004003_pt1 | contig 19780 bp, 23 predicted proteins | sample 15_EM_MG_FD_202174 | JGI IMG/M metagenome (GOLD analysis project Ga0307513, IMG submission 202174) | Populus trichocarpa ectomycorrhiza microbial communities from riparian zone in the Pacific Northwest, United States - 15_EM | ecosystem: Host-associated > Plants > Roots > Unclassified | place...
ACTCTCCAACAAAACAAGATCCTCAAGGTCATCCGCAAGAACCTCGTAAAGAAGTGCCTCGAGCTCTTGAGCGAGATCGCCGAGGACAAGGACAACTTCAACAAGTTCTACGAGGCCTTTGGCAAGAACCTCAAGCTCGGTATCCATGAGGACTCGAACCACCGCTCCAAGCTTGCCGAGTACTTGCGCTTCTTTTCGAGCAAGTCGACCGAGGAACAGGTGTCGCTCAAGGGTTAGTCGTATCGATTGTGGCATGTCATGAACGTACTAACGATAGCCTTAGACTACATTACTCGCATGTCCGATGTCCAGAAGAACATCTACTACCTCACCGGCGAGTCGCTCACCTCTGTCAAGAACTCTCCATTCCTTGAGCGTCTCAAGAGGAAGGGATTCGAGGTCCTCCTCTTGGTCGACCCCATCGATGAGTACGCCATCTCGCAGCTCAAGGAATTCGAGGGCAAAAAGCTCGTCTGCGTGTCCAAGGAGGGTCTCGAGCTCGAGGAGACCGAGGAAGAGAAAGCCGAGCGCGAGAGCGAGGCCAAGGAATTTGAAGATCTCTGCAAGACCGTCAAAGATGCCCTCGGCGACAAGGTTGAGAAGGTCGTCGTCTCGAACCGTATCACCGACTCGCCTTGCGTCTTGGTCACTGGCCAGTTCGGCTGGAGCTCCAACATGGTGCGTCTTGCTCACCTCATGTGTTTGGGTTACCATACTGATTGCGTCTACAGGAACGTATCATGAAAGCGCAAGCGCTCCGCGACTCGTCCATGTCGAATTACATGGCCTCGAAGAAGACGCTCGAGCTCAATCCCCAAAACCCCATCATCAAGGAGCTAAGGAAGAAGGTCGCGGAGGACAAGACAGACAAGTCTGTCCGCGACCTGACCTACCTCCTCTTCGAGACCGCCCTCCTCGTCTCCGGCTTCGTGCTCGATGAGCCGACCAGCTTTGCCAAGCGCATCCACCGCATGATCTCCCTCGGGTTGGACGTCGACGAGGAGGAGACCGCCGAGCCCATGAAGACCGACGATGCCCCTCCGCCGCTCGAGGCCACCGGTGCCGCCTCGGCCCTCGAGGACATTGACTAAACGGCGAACCCTCGTACGTGCGGTCGTGCGGTCGGACATTGTCGCTCCTTCTTTGCCCTCGTGTATTTTCATCTAATGGTTGTCTCGCTCTCTTGTCTTCCTTCATTGCTTGGGCGCTCTGCGCGTCGTACAACTGTGTCGATAGTCTTCTGAATTGAAATGAAAGTCTGTATTCCGCATTCCGATGGGTTTAGGCCTCGATATTGCTCGTATTCAACACTCTGATGAAGAATTAATGTTCGCTGCTCTGCTCCAATGCAAGTTTCTTATCGTTAGCAAAGCTGCATGCAGACTCCCCATCGGGGCTGTAGCGTATTTTCATTATCGAGGATCGGTTTTGGGATAAGTCAAGTTCAATGAAGCCAATTTACTCCCTGCAGACGTCGGTTATCAAAGAAGCAACACGCGCCCAATAGGCACCATTCGTTCTTATATCAACGTACATATGGCATTCACTCGATACTCTTGAAACCTTTCAATCTTGTTCCCAGTGGCAGATTGTTTGGCTCTATTTGTCCAGTCGCTCCCAATCAAAATCCCGACCTCTCCCTCTTTCCTGAAATTTCAAGGTGAGACTTGGCCCCAGCTCGCCCCTCAAATGCAAGCACAACCCTCGTGTTCTTTGTCCGGATTTTGGAACAGCGACTGACGTGCATTCGTTTGCTCGTGCTCCCTTGCTTCTATCTAGATGGTTCGTGCTAGACAATACCACCTTACACACACGAACGTCCATGCTAATACGCTATCTAATATCCCCTAATATCATGACGAGTAGAAGGTCGAGATCGACACTTTCTCCGGTTACAAGATCTACCCTTCAAAGGGCCGTCTTTACGTCCGCGGTGACTCCAAAGTACGACTTTCGTCACCTGCCCAACCTATCACCTGACACTTCCGACCCATGGCATTGTAGGTCTTCCGCTTCGCCACATCAAAAAACGAGTCCCTCTTCCTGCAACGCAAGAACCCGCGCAAGATCGCATGGACCCAGGTGTACCGCCGGATGCACAAGAAGGGTATCACTGAAGAGGTTGCCAAGAAGCGCTCCCGCCGTACGGTCAAGCACCAGCGAGGGGTGGCCGGTTTGGACATGGCCGCCATCCTCGCGAAGAGGAATCAGACGGAACAAGTGAGAGCGAAGGCTAGAGCGGACGCTGTCGCAAAGGCAAAGGAGGTGAAGAAGGCGAAGGAAGCGAAAAAGGAGAAGAGCAAGGTAAGGAACCTTTCGTGTGGATGCTTATTGCTAGTTTACTGACTGTTACTATTTCCCTTTGCGTCCTCTCCACGCATATTGGATGACTTCAGACTGCTCCCCGAACATCCGCGACCGCCCCGAAAATCTCGAAGCAGCAAGCGAAGGGTGCTGGCGGCGGCGCCCGCGGGGGACGATACTAAAGCGTCATTCCTCGTTGTGGTTGGATACCTGTTGCGCCCTCTCTCCCTTTTCTATGCAAGCATGTAGTGTATATGCTGTTCGCCTGCGAAGCTTATGAAACCATGCCTATGAGCCCTCTCGCTCCCGACTAATACCAGTAACGCCTCCTCGACCATTGCCACTTGAACGCAGGAGTCCTGGTGATTTCCGAAACCCTGAGGGTCGGAGTTGAAAGTCACAGAGAACGCGATGTCCATTCGGAGACGTCTAATGAGCTAATGAGACGGTGTAGTATTTGTACATAACACCCTTCAAACTGTCCGATCCGTGATACCCAGGTGAGATCAAAGCTTTCCTGGAGTATGTGTCTCGCTCGCGTATTTCGCCTGAAGGCGAATCGTTAGAAAGCATTTTTGATAGGGACTCTCGACACTCACCATCTCATTCTCTTTCTTCGAGAACCCGCACTTCTCGTAGAAAGCTGCGAGTAGACCCGTCAGTTCCACCAAGCAGTAGAAGACCCACTCGACTCACGAATGTTATCGTCACTGCAGTTCAAGATGGTCTTGTAGCATCCCACATTCTCGCTGATGTTGGTAAGGGTATGAATCACCCTCAACCCCAACTTCTTCCCCTGCATGTCCTTGCTAACTGCAATATCCTCAATGTGCCCGACGCTTCCAAGCCCACGAAGGAACTTCTTCTCAATGAAGACGGTGCCAGTGGCCACCACCCGGTCGGTAGCCTTCTCCATGATGGAGATAACGTAGTATGCCTGCGTTTCGGGGCTGGGCGCGAGCAGGGCTTTGAAGTGGGCCTTGTAGGCCTCGAAGCCAGGGTCCGACACCTTCGAGAGCACCTTCAGAACTTCGAGGTGGCCGCGCTTGTAGTCGTCGATTGCAAGCGGTCGGATCTATGCAGCGCCCGCGTCAGTCTCTCTCGTCCGTGCACGTTGAAACGCAGTCCATGGTGTTAGGGAGAGGCGAACTGGGAGCGAAAGGCGCACATGCAAGTCACTGTGGAGGGCGCTTCGGACTTCGGCGGAGATGAGAGCGGGGTTGAAGAGCAGCTCGAGGTCAGAGTCTTGTGTGAAGGGCATTGTGGATTACCGAATGTCCGCGTAAGCGGGAGGTGTGAAGTTGGGGTCGAAACAGGGTGAAGTCGAAAGTGAACATAAAGAAAGACGGAGGCAGCGATGCCTGTCGTTTGAGCCCGGGAATCGGCCAGAAGTGACGAGGCTGTGACCTAGCAGTGTAGTACAGAGAGCCCTACATTCGATATCAAATTGGAGGCGTCTCAGCCTGGCTCTGGCATCCTCAGAATTCAAGATCTCGCTGGGTGCTGACGGGCGTTACTTTGTTGACCCAAAAAAGGGGCCTCAACAACAGCAAGAGTCCTTTTTCTTTCAAATTTAATCATACCACCTGTGAATTCAAACTAAACGCAAAGGTCCAAAGGAGCGTCAGTAATGAGCAATGTAGTAGCTTTCGTACATGGATATTAAATACTAAGGATCTGTTTCATCTTTTGTGCTGTCTGCACTGTCTGCACTGTTTCTATCCGCATACTCACGGATTCGGAGGCTGGGTGGCAGTCTATTTGCGGGATAGACCTCGTGATTGTTTCATTGGTTTGTCTGCTACTACGTTGCCCATGTATATATAAGCTATCACTCTAGCTACGGACAGATAAAGGATGTTCTTGTGCTACTACATCTTTTCACCTCGAATTTTGACATTAAAGAGGAGCGTCGGCGATTTGCACACTAATTTTCATCTTACAGTTCTTCGTCGAGAATACTACGTGAAGAAACTCAGTACTCTGTATGTCTACCCTAGCATCAAACCTTGGTTAAGACAGGGAGGTTTTGGAACCTAGCACTATCGAGGGAATACATGGTCCATTCCATCTACTAAATTTCGATTGGTACTTCTTTTTCCACTGGTGGACTTGCCTGGCCTACTGCTAAAGTTGGACCAACCAGGGATGAGGCACGTGCAATCCCGTTCAAAGAAGTAGAAAGTAAGGCCCCGCGTGAAGTGTCGGACTAGTAACATTTCCACCCTCATGTGGAAATGTTTATCGCTGCCAATTTTCGGGCCCAAACAAATAAATGATATTACCGGACCATCGACCCAGTCACAAATACTTTTGTACAAGACAGGCAAGATGTATAGTGCTCGCGTGTCTCTGTGGCACCAAGCAAGACCCCCATACGCAGCAGCGGCATAGTAAAATGGGTGTGAGCACAGTGGGTGGCCACCTACTTTGTGAAGGAGCGGATGATCTTAGCAGAGATGTGCAGGAAGAAGATGGAGCCGATGAAGGACAATGCCAAGATGAGGACAACGAAGGGGTCGCTGTGATCCAGTCATAGGGACGATTGGCGGGCATAACGGAATCAGCAGGGAGTAGAGCACGTCAGAAACGAACCGGGAATTCGCAAAATGACGGAAGAGGCTCACACTCGCAACCCAGGGGAGTCGTCAGTGTACAGCTTGAGCATTGTGTTCGACGAGCCGCCAGCACCGGCAGCACGCGACGAGTTTGGTTTCTGTACGGTGGTACCAGCTGCTCGCCGTCTAGAAAGGACAACACAGCAGGTGCCAGCGAGGTAAGAAATGGCCTGTGAGCATTCGCTGGCGCGACGTGGAACGTAAAAGAGGCGTACCGGACTTGGGCACCAGGTGGCTTGGCTACAGCAGACGAAGAAGCAGATTTGCCGTTCATGGCTGGGGACGAGGGGCGGCTTGAATCCGACTGCAGTTCCGTGACAAGCGTTGTCGAGGTCGAATGGGGCGATATTGGAAGAGTACAGGTACGGAAATACGAAACCGGTAAGTAAAGTATAGAATGAAGGGAGTAATCGAGGATGTGCGGACCATTTCGAAAATCTGCTGGCGTTCAAGGGAGTTCAAAGGTGTACACAAAGCTGGCATCTTGCTACCTGCCGGCTTCGACACCATCAGGTTATATTACTACAAATTTTGGGAATATTTACGATAATGTCGCTTATACACGCACTCGTCGCACACGGGGACACAATCCTCGTCGAGTCGTCCGTTGGCAAGCGTGACTTCTCTCAAGGTTCGCCCTTACGTCTCAGAGGCCCCAACCAAGTCGATAACGAGCGTCATCTCTCTCTATGCAGCCGTACAAACTATTCTCTCGAAGATTCCGCCTAATAATTCCAAACTAACCTGTGCGTCTGCTGCCGCAATGACGTCCACCATGAGCCGACTGATCTGAGTCCTACTCCAGACGTTTGGGAGCAGTATCTGTTCCACTATGTATCTGAGGGTGGTTTCACATACCTGGTTATGGCGGAGGACGCGGCGGGAAGGTAAGCCATCCAGCCCAGGGAGGGAGATGGACCCACACGGAACGTATCCACGGGGATACGGACATCTTGTGCTGTAGTCCCCGCGGCTCAGTGGTGTACAGACCTCGTAGAAAGAGTTCATTGTGCCTTCACCCGCGCCTCGCTGCGGAGGTCGGGCTTCACCGGGGCACCGGACGGTCCATTTGCGCCTCTTCTTTGCTGCATTTTCGTATCTCAACGACTAATATATTCAAACCCTTCCAGGCGGATGCCCTTCGCATTCCTAGATGACCTACAAAGGCGCTTTGAATCATTCTCACCTTCATCCTCCTCCTCACCGAGCTTTGCACCCTCTGCACATTCTTACTCCGGCTTCCAACCACAACTGGCAGCCCTTTTGCGCCAGTACAACGATAGCCCTCCTCCAGATGCGCTCCGTACGGCGCAGCAGAACCTTGCGCAGGTCAAGGACATCATGGTCCAGAACGTCGAACAGATCCTCTCACGAGGGGAACGTATCGAGCTTCTCGTCGACAAGACGGATACGATGGCCGGCCAAGCTTGGGCCTTCCGGCGCGGGGCACGACAAGTGCGACGACAGCAGTTCTGGCGGAACCAGAGGATCATGATCCTGAGTATTGCCGTTGGAATTGTGAGCCCATCTCTCTACGCGTCCCTGAGACTATTGTTGATGCTGGCCGCTTTAGTTGTTCCTCTACATCTTTATCGCCCAATTTTGCGGATTTGGTTTACAATGCGCTTCGAAGAAGTAAGGATATTAAGGAAGGTGGCTCCTTGGGGATAACAAACCTTTGTACTCTATCATACTCAAATCAATTCTCGAGGGTTTTCAGGCCGCGCAGGCAGTCCGCGTTGGGAGCCAGATAAAAATCCTTATTTGCATTCAATGTCCCCTTTTCAAGGACCCAGTCGGAGTTAATGCATTCCCGAGGCTCATGAGACTGAATTTGTGGTGGACGGCTTGACCCTCGATCAAGGCCAGGAATTTTCTCAATGCTAGGACCAGAAATTCCGCATCTGATATCGTCTGTGGGTCTTTGCTGGTTTTGGGGGAACTATCCCCATGAGTAGAGGAATGACGGGGTACAACTAGGTCCTCATGACAGACGAAGTCACCAATCACCTCGCTGCGAGCGAAGGAGTGCAGTGGTAGGTTTTAGAAGTGCGTGGCCATTCGCGACACTAGAGCAACCAAAGAGTTCGCAACTTGGAGACTGGGGATTTCAAGAGCGTAAAAGGTCGATCCATGTACTCGACCAGCTTCGGTCCAGCGACACAGTCGTAAGTCGGCGAGCCCAAACTGAATACGCAGCAGCGCACAGGTTTTGCGGATTCAAAACCGAAGGACCCGAAGGTGGGAGCCATTTGCCAGGGAACAAAGGCAGAAGTAGGTACCTATGGAGATCCAGATATAATCCATGTACCCTATCTGTATACAGTACCTGATCGTACCTGACCCATATGCGGATCGGTACGTCGCGGTGAAGGGCAAATGCTTCGCCGCTGCATACTCAGATGCGCTCAGATGCGTCGCACGTCGGTGGGTGGGCACGCATATGCCGTTCACCGGCCCTGGGCTGTGCCCTCCGAACACGGAGCCTGAGACGCGTTGTGTACCCCAGCTGACGCCATACTCCCGATTCGAGATTGCACGACCCTGACTGCTGGTAGCGCATCGTCACTTACGAATCTTCCCCACGTCAGGTCCTTGCTTGTATGAGACTTGATTCACAGGTTTCACAAACGAGCAATCCCAGACATGTATCTATATCCGTGGATCTGTGGCTATATTTTCACAGTTGTCCAGCTTGCTCTTTAACGTGTTTAATCACTGCCTTCCGTTCGGGACGGGGCAATACGAATACCAGTGAATACCGGAGGCTACTTTAATTTGGCAAGCGCCGCCCGGGTTCCTACGATAATACATCCGGTCCGGTTATAATCCGATTGAGGCCCAAGCCTCATGCCTGGATCCCCTTGCTTCTCCACGAGATGTCCTTGCAGGACGGCACCCCACTTGAGGATCTGCCCGACCAAATAGTCGTCAAATATGCGGGGCAGAGCCAGCTTGGTCTTTACGTATGAGGGCACAAGCGGCTTGTCTCGGTGGTCAAATGAATTCATTTCATTCTACAGCTGGTCTTGGTTGGAGTAACGATGCTAATATGGGACTACATTCTTACGATGTAAGTCAATTTTGCCTATACCTCAAGCACTCTGGGCGGTTATACATACTAGAATGCATAGCGGCGATGAAGTAAATCTTGTTTGGCGACCAGCACCTCGAATATCGGTTGCCAAGGTCTTGTTTTACTTAGTAGGCCAGTCCTAGTCGTATGGTACCGTAATAACAGTTCGGGTGGGTCAGAACCGGTATTTCCCGATCGGTCATGCTCTGCTGCGAACCTATGTTGAACTACAAGATCACGCGAATCGAGTACGTACGAAGCCTCTGCATACTCATTCTGTCTATTGACAACTCCCGTTTAGGTTCAGTTCCTCCAGAAGTGAGTTATTTGCGTCCTCGGGGGTTGAGGTGATTCGAGTCCTGTAGGTGTAGGCACCCTCTTCTCAGGGAAATCAATATATGGGCGACAGTGGTACGATCCTTGAAACCGATACACTCATCCACTCACGCGCTGGTTTGCAGGGAAATTGGCTCACCATGGAGAGTGAGCGAATGTACATTGGCGTACGACCTGAAAAGCTAACGTGCAACTTAGTTATGCTCCTGGTCTGCGTCTGGCTCCTTTGGAATAAGGGCCGGAGAGTTGGTGGCGCACTCTTCGCCTTGCTGGTGACTTGTGTGTCACTGGGCACTGGACTCCGAAACACGAAGCCCGTAAGTTCGCCCGATGGAGCTCTCGCTTAACTATTACTCATCCTCGTTCTAGCCTAAACTTCCCTCTCCCACCCTCCGTGAGTACCACCTTCATCATTTTGAATGAATGTATTGACTGCTCATATGCGGAAACAGCCCCACTAGCACTGTTTCCGTGTGGATATTGGCCACCCACCGGTAATTTCTGGTACTACACCTTCGCTCTCTGCGTTCAGGTATGGATATTACCCCCCATGATCATGCCCCTCCGTGCCGACACTGTACTGTAGGGTGCATCCGCAACATTATACCTAAAGAAGACAGTCACCGTCTGGCGGACTGGTAGTCTAAGGTCTACGCGTTTAGTATCCAGTGCAGTGGCGCGCTAGTGAGTGCACCCACAACCAGTACCTAGAGGCTTAGTATCTGACTCCTCTACCAGTGGCGTTTTGTACTATGCAGTCGCGATGAGTACGTCCCCTCATGCCCGTCCGGGTTTCCCACGTCAAATATTCATGCTCGTTCGCACAGTGCTCACAGGCATCAGCCTTGCCTCTTCACTCGTTGAACCAGTAAGCACCTTTCTATTTCTCATTCTCGAATGTCCTAATAGCGCCGCAGATATTCGTTCCTTTAACCACCGCACAGTAAGCTCCCCCTATTGATTAACACTACCTTTTCCTTGTTATTGACTGCACCATCCAGACTACTCACTCCATGTATGTCAATTCTCTGTAACCGCCTAGGTCTTTCGATGCGCCACGCGCTCTTCAACACAACATTCATTGGCGCCGATGCAGGGAAGGAGACTGGTGTGTACTCTGATTTTGTGCCGCTTCATCTGTTCTACTGACACGGCTCGCGGCAGCATCAACTGCAACGGCCTCCATAGGTTTCCCGCGTCACGAAGCGACCAAGGACACGATCGAGATGCTCCTCCAGACGGTCCCTGATACACAAAATGTGCAAAGTCAGGCATCACCGAATGAAGAACGACCTCGTGAAAGCCCAAAGACAAGCCCAGTTCATGCATCACCCAAGGAAGGCGTATAGGAACCAGAGAGGTGACGACCCAAACACCATGTAGCCAGTCTTATGATATTGTAGCCTTATTGATATCCGTCCCTAATGTAGAGGAGTGGTGATTGAAAATTCTATTCGGGCCTGTTCTGTCATGAAAAGGGGATAGTTGTGTGGTCGTGCAAAGTGTAGATGTCAGTGAATAAGGTAAATAGGAACGAGAGTTCAAGTTCTGGTAGGTAGTGCAGCTACCGGAGAAGGAATTTATGTAATGGAGAGGAGGCCGAGGATGCGGGAGACATTGGGTGTATGTATTATGGGACGGAGGTCTTTTCGTACTGTGCTATGTGCGGGACATGACCTCCTCTCCATCTCCATCTATACGACGGTCTTGGAAGGGATAAGGGAGTTTAGTGGCTGGTCTTGCCAATTTCCACACCACCGGTGGCACCAAGGACACGCTTAATGTCACCATAGATAGCGACTATAAAGGGGTTAGCGGTTAATCTGTGTCGAATGAATAGAAGGAACTTACATTGACCAGCAGTGAGAGTACCAATCATGACCAGACTGTGATTGTTCAGTTAGGATGTTTCATAAACTCCAACACAATGATTAAACGTACCGAGCACCCATGCCAGTGAAGAGACCGCCCACACCAAGTTGGCCAGTGAACTTGATCAACCTCGAGCTAACGGTTTCGCCAGGGAGAGCCTTGGTCTTGTTGATCTTTGACAACAGAGTATCGGCAGGTTGCGAGATGATGGCAGCAGCGAAACCAGCAACGAGACCAGAGGCAAGGTTCAGGCTCGAGATTGTCCCAGGCGAGAGTTCAGACTTGGGCTTTCCAGTGGCGGCAATCATGTTTTCCTACGGGTATATTATGGTTGCAGCACAAATGAGGTAGAAGCGGTCACGTACGAAAGCGACTTCATAGACAGCGAACTTGGCCATGGTGTAAGGGACCTGCTTGAACAAAATGGGGCCGAAACTGATGGGTAGGTAAGATGAGAGCACCAGATGCATGACACAAGCTTACCCGGAGTAGAAACCGCGAAGGCCCTCCTCCTTAGCAATGCGAGCGAAACCACCGAGCAAACCATTGGCGAAAGTGGGTTGGGAGACCAAACGGATACGAGTAGCCTCCAGAGGGCAAAGAGCGATATCGGCGAAGAACTCGGCGATGGCTGACGACCCAAGGTAGACGAGCTGCCTATTGGCAGTGGCCTTTTCGACACCAAGGTAGTCGATGGCAGTCTTTTTCCAGAACTCATAACCACCAAACTTGAAGGCGCCCTGGAGAGCATATCCAAGGACAGTAGGCCCGAGGCCGGTCAAAAGTGCACCAGCACCATCATTCCGAACAACCTGGCGGAAGGCAGACACCATTCCCTGGAAGAAACGGACGGAACCGCGTCAGCGGGTGTGTTCAGAACAACATGGGACGACGTTTGAAGAGTGAGAGCTAATGTTTGTACACCCAGCGAAAATTTCGCAGCCCGCCGAAAGCCGAGGCGCGTCTGTGACGCACGTTTGCGGCATTTCGACGCTGGACGACACGACGAGCAGAACTGAAAGTGTCGACAAGGGGGCAAACACACCTTATTATAGACTTCTGGCTCGAGCTGTATCCTTGTCTTTACGACATCGACGGGGGTGAGGGCACCATGGGTTACGCTGCAGCAGACGGCACCAGCAAAAGCAAAGCGCGAGTAGAGATCAACTCCAGTAGGACCAGGAGGCGGGGTACTGCCGACAGCCCCGACTTTCGACTCCGCAGAGGAGTGGATGGGGAAGGCGTTGACAATATTCGACTTGTAGAACATTTCGGAACCGATTCTATCCGTAAAAGGTCTAAGCCTAAGGTGTTTTTATAGCGGGGTTCCGGCCGCAGAGATGGAGAGAGATGGAGAGGAGGTCAAGATTGGTTTTTGAGCTGGCGGCGAATCACAGCTCAACAAACGCGAGGGAGACGACTCAACCACCCGCCCGCAGGCTTTGTCAACGCGGTGTTGGACCCCTATGCACTACCTCGAGTTTCTAGAAGACGACGAGACGGTACAGAGCATCAGTCGGCACGGACATGGTCAATACGGGATATTCGGCAGGCGTATGGGCAATCCAACGGCCGACTGAGCAGCCATGATATAGCGCCCAGGGGCGGACACGCGGCGAGCACAAAGCTCTGTCCATTGACAAGAATACCGCCGAAGGGACATAATGGAGCGATTAGTCGGTTCTCTTCGTAAAAGGGGGAAAGAGTTTGAAACGAAACTACCAAGGTATTAACACGATATGCAAGAACTACTGATGCAATCTACAGAGCCCGTCTGGACCGAAGAGCCAAAGGAATCTAACCCGGTTCAGCAACACAGCGGCAATCGGCTTAAACATCAAAATCAAACTACCAGGACTCTAGTACTTGCACTGCATACGACTATGCAAACTCGTCAGCTTAAAAGGCAGAGAGGAAGCCGTTACTCACCTCGAGATATGTCAAGTGATAAACTTTCGCAACATTGACAATCGTCCTCAATTTTCTCTTCGTCTCAGCCCTCCCAACGGTCCACTGCATAGCTCCGGAGCAAGAACAATACAGCCCCAGATTATCCACCTTAATCCTCTTGCACTTGACACACTTCAAATCCTGCACCTGCGCATTCAGCTCCATCCTGCGCACGACGTCGATCATCGTCCTCTCAATAGCACGCTTATCGTATTCGCTCCCACACTCGCCGCACTTCCACGGTTTGGATGGCGCCTCGAGCAAGTCGATATCACGACAGAAGTCAAAATCCCGCATAAAGGTGCAGATGGGGCAGATGACCACTTGGAGCTTGAACGATTCGCAGGGATTGCGGAAGACGGCTTCGTCAGAGAATTCCCGAACGTTGATCAAGTCCAACAGGGTCCGCTTCAGTAAACCGATTTCAATGTTGTACTCTTTTGCCAAGCCAAATACTGCGGTTGTAGACTTGATAAACTCCAAAGTTTGGTTCGTGAGTTGGAGGTATGAGCCTGGCAAGAGCGGGAACTCCATGTCGTCGTCTCCCAACGATTCTCGTTGCATCTCTGCAACTTTAGACACAACACTCAACATCCTCCTCGTCAATCGCGTCTCGATGTACGCTCGGACGGCGTCCTGCTCTTTGTGCTTGTCCTCGTGTTGCTGAATGCCGTGCCCCTGGGTAGCATTGAGAACGCGCAGCGGCGTGCGACCAGCGTCGTGATACTTGAAGCGAATATTGTGCATATCGACGATGAATTTCTTCACTGCATCGTGGAAGTAGGGCTGGAAAGCACGCGGCAGGAATGATTGGATGTTCCACGAACTTGCATAGGATGCCTTTTCGGTCCCTTCAATTGCTAGAGGGTCGTCACATACGAGTGCGCCTTGGTTGCTGGGGTCCATGTACAAGAGGAAATCGTAGAACCGTTCCGTGTGCAGGGTGATGTGCTTGAACAGCTCGTGAGAGGAAACCGCAGTGGTGATGTAGGTGGCATAGGCGGCAGCGGTTCCGGGAGGTTTAGATGTCAACAGGAGCAGCTGATTGAAATTGGCGTGGATGATGTTTGACCCAAGACGTTTAAACTCGGCGAGCATTTGGATAAAGGTCTTCTTCATCAACCCATGTACGAATCGTTGCATCCCGAGATCGAACATATTGGCAGTTGGTGCGCTGATCCAGCGCCAGAACTGCGCAACCGCAATCCCAGCTGGACTGTCAGTCGACCGTGCAGTATCTAACATCCAGCTCTTCACCATAGCCTTGAGAATCGCAAAGGTTTGAGGGGACAAAACCGCGTCGCCCAGGGTAATAGACGACTGTGCCTCGCCACTCGCGTAGTCATTTAGAGTGTGAGACACAGAGTCGAAAGCCGTAGCGCCACCAGCACCTTCGAGCTCGTTCACAATCGCCGCCTGGAGGACCGAGTTCACTGCCAGGTGTCGCACTTGTACGGATAGACAAACGTTCATATAGCACCCAGGTGTGGAGAACTCCGGGCAGATGAGCTCATCGGCTAGTTGAGCAGCGCTTCCATCATGCTCCCGTCCTCCTAGGTCCGGCCGTGCACCAGGCGACCACCAAAGGACCATGTCCTGCTTTATCAGTCGTCGTGCAAAGGCAACGTCCATGAAGAACAGGGAAGCGTCGGCCGGTACATTGCCGATTGGAACGTCGTAGTATATCGAGTTCTCAATGGAAGATTGAAGCCAGTCTCCCAAACGCAGGTATCGCCCAAGCATTCGAGTGACGATGTGACTCTGCCAAGACAGGCCATCCAGTGAGTGAGGAGCTTTGCTGGAGGTCATGAGCAGAATGGGGAAGTTGTTCAGCTTCTCGATGCCATGTTCAAAATAGCGTTGCTGCTTGCGGGCTGCAATTACCACCACTGACGTATGAGTGTCCTGCGTCCCTAACTCCCTCGAAATTGCTTTCATAGCAGTTGCGTCCGTTGTATGATGCGCAGTATCGAAATTCAGGACATCTGGATAGTCAATGACCTTGTTTGTAGACTTGAGTCCTTGGGCCTTCATCTTCAAACTGGCATACGTATCTTGGAGTCTCGGGAGTTGTCGGCGGTCCCTTGACGGATCAACTACATGAAGTTTGACTCGGGAATCGGGGTAGAAAACGGCAAATACATGAAGGTTACTCGTGGAAGACGACGCGTGGAAGACGAAAATGTACTTGAAAGACCTCCCCTCATTCAGGTAGATGCGCTTCTGCAATGAAGGTGACGATCTTTCGAGTTGATTAAAGTCGAATCCCATAGTGCGTGCCTGATTGAGTGTTATATGTTGCTGGTTGGTTGCGACTGAACATACATTTCCGAGCTTGAGGATGGCCTTTGCCTCGTGTGTAATCTGTGAGCGTCTTTAGCCAACGTCACTGGTACTTGCATGACTGAGCTTACCTGAGCCTCGTAGACACCATCGGTAAGAGGATTATTCATGATATACGCGAAGTGCGAAGACTCGTGTTTGAATGTATCCTCGGAGATGGTGATTTTGTACAAGTGAGGGCTAGGATGGTTTCGAGGCAGAGTACGGGAGATTTCCGTGGCCGAGTAGTTGGTGAGGAAGAAATCATTTGCAGCTGCCGTCTTAAGGTTCAAGTAGAACTCGCGTGGAACCCGCAGCTTCACTTGCAAAATCTCTGAATCCACAGCCAGCCACATTCTGAAGCGACCATCTCGTTCCGTTGGACGGATCTGAATGATATCCCAGGAGGTCGAGGTACGAGTTTTCACTCCCCGAAACATGGATGGAACAGCTATTGACGTGCCTGTGGTGCCATTACGTTCTTCTCGTCGTTCCTTCCAACGTGGTCGTACAGCCCTCAGCCAGGCAGGATAGTTGATAGACGGGTCCGGAAGCGGCCTCTCCTTCGGAGGTTTCTCGACGACTTTGCGATTGACTATGGCGACCTTGGGCTTGGGAGCTGTAGCTATCTCCTCCATCTCTTCGATATCTCCAGCTGCGGTCCGAGTCTCCTCCTGGGGATGGGTTTTAGTGACCTGCTTGAAGAAGTCGGTGACTTTGTGCTGCTGGAATTTACCCTGGACCGAGGCTACTCTTCGGGACAGCCAGTCCGGGTGATGAACACGAGGGACAGGGTTGGAGACCATCTGCATGGCTGCAGGAATGGTAATTAGCTTCTGAATGACCGAACCGAGGCGCTCGATGTAGTATTTCCAGTCGAGTATAGAACGAATGTCGAAGTTTACCAAACTGTTGTCCTTGAGCCACTTCCGAAGAAACTGCCTCTTGACGCTTTCCTCCGCAGAGAAAATCGCGACTGGAACGGCGCGTTCGGTGACGGGAGCTCCGAACGGTTGAGCGGAAATGATGAACTTGCATGCAAGGCCTTTATCTTTCACCATCTGGTTGCCTAAAAATTCTGCAAGCCGCTTCGCAGTGCTAATCGAAGTTGACTTCTGTTGCCCGTACTCCTGCAGAGTCTTGCTCATGCTACGATTTTCGGCAATGAGGTCGATAAGCTCATTGTCAGTCAGCTCAACGCCTTTACTGAAGAGGACATCCAGCCACTGGTCGGCCACCTTGGCCACAGCAGCATAGCATTCCTCCGTAGTGGTGCCGAGCAAGAATTTTTCGAATATGGCGGTTTGAAAGATCTTGATCAATTGCAATTCTCCTCGTCGTTTGACTTCGAAGCCCTTCAACTCAGCCAGAGAACCGTCGTCGTTGAATACAGCATATCGCTTCTTGAGCAACTTATCTTCTTCTTTCGACGATGGGAGAATCATGGCTTTATACGGCCCGTCCAACTCGAAGAAGATCGAGTTCTCACTGTGTACCTCCCACTTTCCGGTTTGAGGATCGACAAGGTCGTGGTACTGATGATTTGTGAATCGAGCATGGACGAGATGGTTGAGCATAGTGGAGGGGTACGAGAAGAACAACTTCTTGCCGTCGTTCGCGTTGAAGGTGAAGTTCCCGGGGAATATTCCAGGTAGCATACACCAGATACCATCGGTATCCAACTCCAAGGGACGCCCGATCTGCTCCACCAGCTGGCGAGCCATTTGAATGATCGTCGCCCCAGTCAGACAGGTTATTCCAGCCATCTCCATTGAGTGCCACCTCGCCCCCTTGCGCATAACGTATCCATAAAACGAATTAAGGATGCACTTGTGGGCTAGCTGGAGCGAATCGTACAAGACGACCATTTTCTTCGCTTCTTCAACTTCCGCCACGCTTCCACTGGCGGTGGCCGTGTCAAGATTCTTCTTCCAGGTCTTGTGGAAAGCCTTATACTCGTATCGCCGGTCACGGAAACTGCGGACTGTGTCGATGTAAAATGGATTCTCCCGTTGACAAACAATTGATTCACGATTGACAACTCTCGTGTCCTTTGTCTTCTTGTACACTTTGCGTGAGTAGTCACCAAGTCGTTTGTGCAAAAGGGCGGTTTGTTCAGTTGAGGAGAGATCGGTGAACTTGCGCTTAGGACCATCCTTGTGCTTGGGTGGGAATTCTTCCTGGTGCAGTGCATGTTTGACCATGTTGTACTCGTCTCTTTGAGCGGGGAAGAACTCTCCTCGCCATGCCCAGGTCATACGGCGGTCGCAAGTCTTCCCAGGTCGATTATAATCGCATACCGCGCAAGCCGATCCGTCGATCATAGCGTCGGGCTGGAGGCGATTGGACAACATGATATTGGGGTACATAGCCGCGACATCGAGATGGTAGATCAGAGGTTTGTCGAGTCTTGTTGGGTTGTCGCGTATCTCCTCAAGGTTCGACTGAATGGCTGCTCTGATTTCATCATAGTTGGTCACTGTTTCTAGCTTCATGCGTGACTCATCCACTATGCAGAACTTAAGCGCTGCATCGAGATCATTGATAAGCTGAAGGCGTATTCATAATCGAACTACAACAAAATAGATGAACAGGCGGCATACCTGCTGCACCGCCTCGGGTACGATCTTGAAGTGGGTCGCTATGTCGCTACGGAAGACACCCGCTTCTAAGGCTTCGACATGTCCCCCAACGTAGGTTTCAGTGGCGACCAAATGACCTTCGAACATATTACCCTGAACATCTTCATGTCGGTTGGGCATAACAATGTTTCCTTTATAAGCTTCGACCTGTGAGGTCGTCAGCTCGAGGGGCTGCAAAAAGGATTCTCATGTACCATCAATAATGTCTCACAAAGTGTTCCGCTACCCTTCCGCAACACCTCATCTCCACAGAGAGGGATAATGTTGCACAGAGAGAAGATGAATGGGTGTACGTATTTCATATAGAGGTAGTATGTTGCAACGGCATCGGAGACGGAGTATTCAGCCAAGATGTGAGGCTTTTCTAGTGCATACCTGTGAAAGAGGAGTCAGCTATATTAATGAAAGGAGAATCTCCACCTACGGGGTCATCAGTTCAGGGTCCAGTTCGTGGGGATTATAGCCAAGCTTGGCGGTGGTCACGGCCTTCAAGCCCTGACTACCTTGAGGTAGGTATGAGTCACGCTTTACCCATCTGAAGCAGTCCATATGGATGCAAGTCCGGCTCTTGAACTCATCCTCTTGGTCCTTCGCGAATCCGGTTTCGATGAACATGTCGATCCCATGCACAGCAGCCCTTGCGTAAAGGAAAGGAAAGTCGAAGAGGTCACCGTTGAAAGTGGCCATGACGGTGGGTTTGGCAGTTTGAATATGCTCGAAGAACCGTTTGATAGTAGCCTCTTCGTCTTTCTCGTTGAAAATCGTGAATGGACCCGAATATTCGTCCTTCGGTGTATACTCAAAATCCTCGATGTCTTCTGACACGATCTCGCGGTTCGTGATGAGGAAACCCTGACCATCTACCATATAGGAGATCATCATGACTTGGTCGATGCTCTGATCAGGGAACTTGAGAGGAGCCTTTGTGGTTTCTATATCAAAGGCCATAACAACGGGCTCGGCACGTTTTACGCGCTCGGGAATTCGTGCAAGGCAGGGTTGACCGCCCTCGAATGTGACGCTGTACCAGAGCCCGACACGAACATCTACAGAAAGTCAGAGGCACACCGTGGAGAAGGGTGATATGACATACCATTGTCGATGGCCACTCGCAAGTAGTACGGCACGTCGAACTCTCGAATATCGATGATACCTTCCCGCGGGTCCTTGTCGTGAGATCCTTTCTTTGTATTCCCACCATCACCTTCGAGGCCCCATGCCATAGCCTCGTCGTCCCCGTCAAAGTAGACTTTCTTGCCTGCCGCCTCCGCGTGCACTACTTCCGCATAGGCATCGACCGCAGTAAGTTTTGCACTGTTGGCGAGGGCAAGGGGCATGATGTCTTTGCGGACAGCGAGAAGATCACCGACATTGCGAAACATGATCTGTAGGTGGAGTCGTCGGTGGCCAAGGAGATGGTTGGGCTAGCGGATGATCAGTCGTGCGCACGAGCAAGAAGACATCCAACGCACAAGCTTCAGGTCCTCCTTTTGCTTCCTGTTAATTTTGGATATTAAGCCCTCGTATTTCTTTGTCAACCACTCTTCGATTGTATTTTCGGTCCCATGCTGCAAGGGTGGGAATAGGTCAATAATAGTCCCTATTTCTCTGAAGCAGGATACCTTGCAGGCAATATAGAAATATGGCTCATATAGCAGGGTGACTTTGAACATGCCACCGTCGTCTTGAATAAAGTAATAGTCGACGCCAGCACGTCCCGATGGCCAGTCGTCCGACTTCATTAGTGTCTAATGTGGGGTGAGTATTAGCAGTGGTAAGGAACATAGACGGCGCGTAACTGACTGGATGCATGTTGACCATCCAACCCTCTAGTTTGGGGCCATCGGAGACGCGACGAAAGCCAAGTTTCTCGTCAATTTCGTCGCGTTGTCGTACATTATCAAATTTGTCCTCGAGTTGTGTCGCGTCGTCTGCACGGACAGGCGCAGGCCCGTTTCTTGCAGTCCCACCACCTCGCCCTCGACCACGGAAGCCACGGAAGCTTCCTCTGTATCCTCCACGGGATCCTCCACGACCTCGCCCGCGACTAAAGGTTGGGATGCCGAATGTGCCACTTCCCCGGGCCATGACAGGGATCGAAATTCATATTCTTTGTCTTGAAGTTTGCTCTCCTTCTCTTCCCCGGGTATCCCAAAATGGCTACACAGGAAGAAGTAAAGCCTGCGGAATGGGTCAAGATTCTCTCCAAGGGCGGTCACGCTTTCATTGTTCCCCGCGAGGTCGCCATGATGAGTGGGACCCTGAAAAACATGCTTTCCACTGAGGGCGGCTTCGAAGAGGCGTCTTCAAACACTTGTCAGATACAGGAACGGTATGCAAATCGACTCCGATACCGGAGGTTTTCCCCGAGACCTAATCGGTCTACTAGACCAATTGTCGCGGAGAAGGTGATCGAATATCTAGCACACAAGCACTATTATACCACTAAGGCCGATAAGAACGTATCTATCCCTGACTTCCAAGAGCGCATACCACCAGAGATTGCGCTGGAATTGTAGGTGGCGAACCACTTTTACCTTCAAGCCCACCACTTACTCACTCCTGTAACAGGCTGATGGCTGCAGATTTCTTAGAAAGTGCGTCACCCGTTATTGCCTTGTTTTCACTCGGGCTTACGCGTATCTCGCAGCATGAGGCAG
>Ga0307513_10004004_pt1 | contig 19775 bp, 17 predicted proteins | sample 15_EM_MG_FD_202174 | JGI IMG/M metagenome (GOLD analysis project Ga0307513, IMG submission 202174) | Populus trichocarpa ectomycorrhiza microbial communities from riparian zone in the Pacific Northwest, United States - 15_EM | ecosystem: Host-associated > Plants > Roots > Unclassified | place...
CGACCCGTCGATGAGAGACCGTGTACGGGCCCTGACGGCAGCGGTGACGGCCGGGGCGGTGTTGGCCCTCGCGGGCACGGGAACGGGCACCGCCCGCGCGGCGGCAGGTCCCCAACAGGCTGACAGTGAGAGTGAGTTGACGGTCGCGGCGGGGGAGACGTACGTCCTCGCCGCGACCACGCCCCTCACCGCCCTCACGATCGCCGAGGGAGGCACCCTCGCCGCACCCACCGGCTGCACCCTCACGATGACGATCGACGGCGTCGAGTGCGGATCGGTGCTGACGGCGACGCTGGCGACGACCACGACGATCGCACCGGGCTCGTACACCGGGGACATCGTCCTCACCGTCGCGGAGGAGAACCTCGCCACCTTCGCCGGGGTCACCTTCCCCTTAAGGCAGGCGCTGTACGTCGACGGCGCGGGTGCCGTGGCCGCGAAGTCCGCGCTGTCGGCCCTGGTGGGCGGCACGGTGACCGACGCGGCGGCGCGCGGGGTGGGCATCACCTCGACCGGGGAGGCGTTCAACGGGGTGTACGTGGCAGGCGGGGGCGCGTACGAGATCAAGGACACGGTGATCGGGTTCACCGCCAACGGGCGCTGCGACTTCGTCGGCGACGGGGCGGCGATCGTCGGCACCGGCTCGGGCACGACGCTCGTCGTGGACGGCGTCACGGTGTCCAACGTGGGTGTGCAACGTACGGGGTTGGTGGCGGACAAGGGGGCGAACGTCGTCGTCAAGAACTCGTCGATCCGGTGCCTGAACGGAGTCGTGCCCGCCGACTACGTCTTCGCGGGCGGTGCGAACATGCTGGTCGTGCCATGGCGGCTGGGCATCTCGGGCAACGTCCGCGCGACCAACCTCATCGGCACCGGCACGAAGGCCACGTACATCAACTCGTCCATCGCCTCGGAGACTTGGGGCGCCTTCTCGGTCGACTCGGTCAGCAACGCCCAGGCCACCGCGATCAACTGCTCCATCGCCAACCTCGGCACCGAGGGCTACGCCACCTTCGCCGACGGCAACGTCACGGAACGCATCCTCGGCTGCGTACTCGACGCCGGTACGTACGCCACGATCATCGGCGCCTCCAACGGGACGGTGTACTACGGCGACAGCACGAGCGCCGACATCGCCCAACTCAACTCCGACCTCGAACTGGGTTTGTCGGAAGCGGAGTTGGAGGCCATCCCCGTACGGAGCACGGTGATCGACTCCCGGGGCTTCGGGGTGATGTGGCACGGCGCGGGCACCCTGCACATCAGCGGCGGGACCGTTCTCACCTCGGCCGCAACGACCTTCCTGGACAAGGCGGTTCGGGCCACGATCACCGTGGACGGTTCCCAGGGTGCCGCGCTGAACCCGGGCAACGGGGTCGTCCTCCAGGTGATGGAGACCGACAACCCGGGCTCGAACGCCGGGGCGTACACGGAGCCGACCACCGACCCGGTGAAGGACAGCACCTTTGACACGACCGCCGTCCACGACACCGACACGACGGCGACGTTCACGGACATCGAGCTGACGGGCGACTTCTGCAACGCCATGCGTACGGGCCGGAACATGGTCCTGACCTTCCAAGGGGCCCGAGTCCAGGGCGTGTTGTCGTCCTCCGTCTCCCGGCACGCCGTCACCACGATCACCTCGGCCGAGTACGCCGAACTGGGCCACGTCACCAACACCCCCGGCCCGGTCGTCAACAACGGCGTCCTCGTGACCCTGGACGCGGGCTCGGAGTGGACGGTGACGGGTACGTCGTACCTGAGCCGGCTGACCCTCTCGGCGGACTCGGCGGTGACCGCGGGCCCCACCGGCGGCACGGTCGCGATGACGGTGGACGGCGTGCTGACGGCCGTAGAGCCGGGTGGTGACTACAGCGGGGCGATCACGCTGACGGTGTTGTTCTGAGCCCTGAGCCTGAGCCCTGAGATGGTGAACGAGCGGCGCCCAGCCCCCAAGCCGGGCACCGCTCGCCCGCCTGTGAATACGTACGAACACGTGCGAATAGCGGGTGAATGCCTGCGAACTGTTGTCAGTTGCAGGCGCCGGTGAAGACGTCCACCTCGTCGTTGCTGCTGCCCGCCACGACGAGGTCCTGCGTCCCGTCGGACGTCAGGTCGGCGGCTGCCGCCTCGTACGCGCCGGGGGCGGCCAGCTCGGTCAGCTCGTCCAGGGCGCCGCCCGAGGTGCCCTGGAAGACGGTGACGGAGTTCCCGTTGAGGGAGGAGACGAGGAGGTCGGTCACGTCGTCGCCGTCCAGGTCGGCGGAGTTGACCGCGACGGGGAGACCGGGCGTCGTGTAGTCGACGGAGTCCTGGAAGGTGCCGTCGCCGTTCCCGGCGTACACCTCCAGGGTGGTGGAGCCGTTGCTGATGGTGGCCAGGTCGGTCGTCCCGTCCCCGTCGAAGTCGCCCTGGGCGATGGAGTAGAGCCGGTTGACGCTGTCGTACTCCGTGACGGCGCCGAAGGTCCCGTCACCGTTGCCGAGGGCCACGCTGACCCCGCCGGCGGTGGCGACGCTGGCGGTGGCGATGTCCAGGTCGCCGTCGCTGTCGAAGTCGGTGAGGACGAGCCCGTGCGGCCGGGTCACGGTCACCACCTCGACGTCGACGGTGAACGACCCGGCACCGTCGCCGAACAGCAGGCTGACCCCGCCGCCCGACTCCTCGGCCACCGCCAGATCCAGCTTGCCGTCGTCGTCGAGGTCACCGGCGACGAGGGAACGGGCGCCCGCGCCGACGGTGTACTGGGTGGACGCCCCGAAGGCACCCCCACCCGTCCCCAACAGCACGCTCACGGTGCCGCCGTTGAAGTCGGCGGTGGCGATGTCCGGGTTGCCGTCGTCGTCGAAGTCGGCGATCACGGACTGGTACGGGTGGGCGCCCACGGCGTACTCGGTGGCCGCGCCGAAGGTCCCGTCGCCGTTGCCCAGCAGCACGGACAGCGAGTTGCCGTCGTTGTTGGCGGCGACGACGTCCGCGTTCCCGTCACCGTCGAGGTCCCCGGTCACCACATGCCGGGGGTTGTTGCCGGTGGTGGCGGAGGTGTCGAACTGGGTGAAGGAGAGGGAGCCCGAGCACGCGGTGGCGGCTGCGGCGAACGTCCCGGTGGCGGAGGCCATGGCCACGACGCTGGACCCGATGGCTAAGGCCCCGAGGGTGCCGGCGGCCAGGACGCGACGGGCCCTGTATTTCTTGTGCCTGCGGTTCTCTGTCATGGGAACGGGAACTTAGGAGCCGCTCCTGTGATTGACGTGTCACGGGACAGTGGTTTCGCACAGTGCCGTCACCAATACCGCGATGGTGATGGTGACGCTCACTGGAGATCGAGGACGGCCTTGCCGTGGAGGCGGCCGTCCAGCAGGGCCCGTACCGCCTCGGAGTGGCGGGTCCAGGGGCCGCGCCAGCTGATGCCCGGATCGAGGCGGCCCGCGGCGATCTCGCCGGCCAGCCAGGTCAGATCCGCGGAGTGGTCGGTGGTCGGGTCGCTGAAGAGGAAGAACGTGCGGATCGACCGGTCGTGACGTCCGTCGGTGCCCACCAGGGCGTCGGCCGACAGCACCGCGTCGGTCCCGGCGGAGCGGCCCACGCTGAAGAGGGTGCCGCCGGCCGCCAAGGAGGCGAAGACGTCCACGAGTTGCTGTCCGCCGACTCACCGGTACTCGACGGGTACCCGCTGCGGCACTGCGCCGAGGTCCAGGCCGAGATCGCCCGCCGGTTCGACGGCCAGAACCCCCTCGAACTACGGCTCCTCATCGAGTTCTTCGTGGCCACCTGGCGCTGCACCCTGGACGAATGGCTCCCCGACCGCACCCCGGGCGAACTGCCCGAACTCCTGCGCCTGTCCTGCTCGTCCATGAACTCGGCCCTCGCCCTGGAAGCATGAGCCGGTTCTCCGCCACAGGCGGCGCCGCGCGGCGCCGTTGTCAGTGCCGTCCTCTAGGTTGACGCCGTCCTCGCAAGGAGGGCGCGGAGGAGAGGGGTGCGCGATGGGTGCGAGCGGCTGGGAGTACATCACTCCGTTCGACGGCAGCGTCGAACGGGCACTGGGGAACCTGCACGCGCAGGTGTTCCAGCAGGAGTACGGCGACGACGACACGTACGAGACGCTCGAAGACCTGTACGCCGACGAGGAGTTCATGGAGGAGGAGGGCACCCACTCGATCCTCGACATCAAGCGGGTGGTGCACACGACCCGCCCCCCTTCCGAGCGCAGGGCCAAGGACTACGGGTCCCTGCGACCCCTGGCCCCCGACCGCGCAGCCCACCAATTCGGCACCGACCGTCCGTCCCCCGAGCAGTTCCAGGCGCGGCTCGATGAGGCGTACGAGAGGAAGAGCGGCCGTACACACCCCACAGAGGACCTGATCGAGGAGTGCCGGATGCGGTGGACGGGCCTGTACGTCGTCCTGTACACCGGCGACGAGCCGACCCACCTGGGCATCTTCGGCTACTCGGGCGACTGACCGGGCAGCGCGGGCGTCAGTCGGCGGCCGGCTTCTCCCATACCGACACATGCTTCGTGCTCTCTCTCGTGAACGGCTCCCGCGCCCACCCCTCCCACCGCTCGCGCAGCCGCATCCCGGCCAGTTGGGCCATCAGATCCAGCTCGGACGGCCACACGTACCGGAACGGAATGGACCGGTAGGACCCGCGACCGTCCACCACCTCCACGTAGTTCGAGCTGGTGTTCTGGGTGGCGACGTCGTACACGTCGAAGGCCCAGCGCGTCGGGCTCGTGTGGAACGGTACGACGTTCTGCCCGGGCGGCAGGTTCCGCAGCTTGGGCACCCCGACCTCGATGACGAAGGTCCCGCCGGGCGCCAAGTGCGCCGCGACATTGCGGAAGCACGCGACCTGCGCCTCCTGCGAGGTCAGGTTCATGATCGTGTTGTAGACGAGGTAGGCGACGGAGAACTCCCCGTCGGTCGTCCCGGCCCGCGTCGCCGAGAAGTCCCCGTACGTCACCCCGATCGCGTCCCCGCCCGGCTTGGCCCGCATCCGCGCCACCATCGCCCGCGACATGTCGATCCCGTGCACCTCGACCCCGCGCCGCGCCAACGGCAACGCGATACGCCCGGTCCCGATCCCGAGTTCGAGGGCCCGCCCGTCACCGGCCAGTTCGGCCAGGAAGTCGGCGGCCGGTTCGACGGCGGCGGGGGCGAACATGTCGGAGGAGGGGTCGTCATAGTCGGCGGCTATCGGTTCACCGAAGTAGCCGTCCTGGTCTTGGGCCTGGTCCTGGCGGGGGTGGTCGTCGTCGTTCACGTCATTCGCGATGTCGGCTTTATCCACCGGCGGAACGTACTGCTGGGATCGGCGGCGCCGCACCTCAATTTCCGGGAGTCAATGAGCCTTTGAGTCACTTCCTGCAACTCCTCGTAATCCCCCGACCAATGCAAGCACGCTTGCTTGTTTCTGGTGTCGCTGACATCCTTCGACCACGGACCGCACCACGCCACAATGTCCGGCACACCGCCGTGCCCGAAGGGAAGTGCCCGTGTCCGACCCGTCGGCCGTGATCGACGACATGTGTCAGGAGGGCGCCCAACTCGACCAGCTGGTCGCCGAGTTGGGTGAGGAACAGTGGGCCCTCGACACCCCCGCCCCCGCCTGGACCGTCGCCCACCAGATCGCGCACCTCGCCTGGACCGACCACTCCTCCGTGCTGGCCGTGACCGACCGCGCCGCCTTCGCCCGTGAGGTGGAGAACGCGCTGATCTCGCCCGGGGACTTCGTGGACAACGGCGCCGAGGAGGGGGCGGGGAAGCCGCCCGCGCAGTTGCTCGCGGACTGGCGGGCCGGGCGCGAGGCCCTCGCGGACGCCCTGCGCGCGGCACCCGACGGGGCGCGGTTCCCCTGGTACGGGCCGCCGATGTCCACCGCCTCCATGGCGACCGCCCGGCTGATGGAGACCTGGGCCCACGGCCTGGACGTGGCCGACGCGCTGGGCGTGCCCCGCATCGCCCCCACCGCCCGCCTCCGGCACATCGTCCGACTCGGTGTCCGCACCCGCGACTTCGCGTTCGGCGTGCACGGGCTGACCCCGCCGTTCGACGAGTTCAGCGTGGAACTCGTGGGCCCCGCAGGGGAGTTGTGGACGTACGGTCCGCAGGACGCGAAGTGGGCGGCCGGCCGTGTCACCGGCCCCGCCCTCGACTTCTGCCTCCTCGTCACCCAGCGCGCCCACCGCACCGACCTCGCCCTGCACGCCGAAGGCGACGACGCCGACCAATGGCTCGACATCGCCCAGGCCTTCGCCGGACCGCCGGGCAACGGACGCGCGCCGAAGGGGAGTTCGGGGAGTACGGGGAGTACACCGTGACGGCCCCCCAGGGGAACCTGTCCCCCCTCCGCATAGGCAACGCCTCCGGCTTCTACGGCGACCGTTTCGACGCCATGCGCGAGATGCTCACCGGCGGCCGACTCGACGTCCTCACCGGCGACTACCTCGCCGAGCTGACCATGCTCATCCTCGGCCGCGACCGCCTCAAGGACCCGTCGGCCGGGTACGCCCGCACCTTCCTGCGGCAGTTGGAGGAGTGCCTCGGGCTCGCCCACGAGCGCGGGGTACGGATCGTCGCCAACGCCGGTGGCCTCAACCCGGCGGGACTCGCCGACGCCGTAAGGAAGGTGGCCGACCGGCTCGGCATCCCCGCCCGCGTCGCTCACGTCGAGGGCGACGACCTCACCGCCGACCACCCCAACAGCCTTGCCGCGCACGCATACTTGGGTGCCTTCGGCATCGCCGCCTGTCTGCGCGAGGGCGCGGACGTCGTCGTCACCGGTCGCGTCACCGACGCCGCCCTCGTCGCCGGGCCTGCCGCCGCCCACTTCGGCTGGGGGCTCGAGGACCACGACCGTCTCGCGGGCGCGGTCGTCGCCGGGCATGTGCTGGAGTGCGGTACGCAGGCCACCGGCGGCAACTACGCCTTCTTCGCCGAGCACGTACGCCAGGACGTCCGCGCCCTCCGCCACCCCGGCTTCCCCCTCGCCGAGATCCACCCCGACGGCACGAGCGTCATCACCAAGCATCCCGGCACCGGCGGCATCGTCGACATCGGCACGGTCACCGCCCAACTCCTGTACGAGACACAGGGAGCCCGGTACGCCGGCCCCGACGTCACCGCCCGCCTCGACACCGTGCGGCTCGTCCAGGAGGGCCCCGACCGGGTACGTATCCACGGCGTACGCGGCGAAGCGCCCCCGCCCACCCTCAAGTTGGGCCTGAACCGGCTCGGCGGTTTCCGCAACGAGGTCACCTTCGTCCTCACCGGGCTCGACATCGAGCACAAGGCCGAGCTGGTCCGCGATCAGTTGGAGGCCGCCCTGTACGCGGCCAAGTCCAGCCCCGCCGAGATCAGTTGGACCCTCGCCCGCACCGACCACACCGACGCCCCCACCGAGGAGACCGCCAGCGCCCTGCTCCGGCTCGTCGTGCGCGACCCCGACCAGAACACCGTGGGCCGCACCCTCAGCGGCGCCGCCGTCGAACTCGCCCTCGCCAGCTACCCCGGGTTCCATGTCCTGGCACCCCCCGGAAAAGGCGCCCCCTACGGGGTGTTCGAGGCGGAGTACGTCCCCCAGGACGCCGTGGACCACCTGGCCGTCCTGGCCGACGGACGCCGGATCCCCGTACCCCCGCCGCACGACACCCTCGTACTGGACGAACTACCGGAACCACCCCTGCCCGCCCCTCTGCCCCCCGGCCCGACCCGCCGCGCCCCCCTCGGCCTCCTCGCCGGTGCCCGCAGCGGCGACAAGGGCGGCAACGCCAACGTCGGTGTCTGGGCGCGCACGGACGAGGCCTGGGCCTGGCTCGCCCACACCCTCACGACCACCCGCTTCCGCGAACTGCTCCCGGAGACCGCCGACTTGACCGTCGTACGGCACACCCTCCCGCACCTCCGCGCCCTCAACTTCACCGTCGAGGGCATCCTCGGCGAGGGCGTCGCCGCGCAGCACCGCTTCGATCCGCAGGCCAAGGCGCTCGGCGAATGGCTGCGCTCCCGGCACCTCGACATACCGGAGTCCCTCCTGTGACGGTCCTGACCTCGGCGCTCGACCCCGCCACCGCCGACCACACCTCCCACCGCGAGTCCATGCTCGGCAAACTCGCCGCCCTCGACGCCGAACACGCCAAGGCCCTGGCGGGCGGCGGGGAGAAGTACGTCGCCCGGCACCACGCCCGTGGCAAGCTCCTCGCCCGCGAACGCATCGAGCTGCTCCTCGACCCCGACACCCCCTTCCTGGAGCTGTCGCCGCTCGCGGCCTGGGGGAGCGAGTACGCGGTCGGCGCCTCGCTCGTCACCGGTATCGGGGTCGTCGAGGGCGTGGAATGCCTGATCACGGCCAACGACCCGACCGTGCGCGGCGGTGCCAGCAACCCCTGGAGCCTGAAGAAGGCCCTGCGCGCCAACGACATCGCGCTCGCCAACCGGCTGCCCTGCATCAGCCTCGTCGAGTCCGGCGGCGCCGATCTCCCCTCCCAGAAGGAGATCTTCATCCCCGGCGGAGCCGTCTTCCGCGACCTCACCCGCCTCTCCGCCGCCGGAATTCCCACGGTGGCCGTCGTGTTCGGCAACTCCACCGCCGGTGGGGCGTACATCCCCGGCATGTCCGACCACGTGATCATGGTCAAGGAGCGCGCCAAGGTGTTCCTCGGCGGGCCGCCCCTCGTCAAGATGGCCACCGGCGAGGAGAGCGACGACGAGTCGCTCGGCGGCGCCGAGATGCACGCGCGCGTGTCGGGCCTCGCGGACTACTTCGCCCTCGACGAGCACGACGCCCTGCGCCAGGCCCGCCGGGTCGTCGCCCGCCTCAACCACCGCAAGGCGTACGCCGATCCGGCCCCTGCCCTGGTCCAGCCCCCCAAGTACGACCCCGACGAGCTGCTCGGCATCGTCCCCGGCGACCTCCGGACCCCCTTCGACCCCCGCGAGGTCATCGCCCGCATCGTCGACGCCTCCGACTTCGACGAGTTCAAGCCCCTCTACGGGACCAGCCTCGTCACCGGCTGGGCGGCGCTCCACGGCTACCCGGTCGGCATCCTCGCCAACGCCCAGGGCGTGCTCTTCAGCGAGGAGTCCCAAAAGGCGGCACAGTTCATCCAGTTGGCCAACCAGCGCGACATCCCGCTCCTCTTCCTGCACAACACCACCGGCTACATGGTCGGCAAGGAGTACGAGCAAGGCGGCATCATCAAGCACGGCGCGATGATGATCAACGCGGTCTCCAACTCCCGCGTCCCCCACCTCTCGGTCCTGCTGGGCGCCTCGTACGGCGCCGGCCACTACGGCATGTGCGGGCGCGCCTACGACCCCCGCTTCCTCTTCGCCTGGCCCAGCGCCAAGTCGGCGGTGATGGGCCCGCAGCAACTGGCGGGCGTGCTCTCGATCGTGGCCCGGCAGTCGGCCGCCGCCAAGGGACTGCCGTACGACGAGGAGGGCGACGCGGCTCTCCGGGCCATGGTGGAGCAGCAGATCGAGTCCGAATCGCTCCCCATGTTCCTCTCCGGGCGGCTGTACGACGACGGCGTCATCGACCCGCGCGACACCCGCACCGTCCTCGGCCTGTGCCTCTCCGCGATCCACACCGCCCCCTACGAGGGCGCCCGCGGCGGCTTCGGCGTCTTCCGAATGTGAGGAACGAAAAGTGATCACCTCAGTACTGGTCGCCAACCGGGGCGAGATCGCCTGCCGCATCTTCCGCACCTGCCGTGAGCTGGGCATCCGCACGGTCGCCGTGCACTCGGACGCCGACGAGAACGCCCTCCACGCGCGCGTGGCCGACGCGGCGGTACGGCTGCCGGGTGCGGCCTCCGCGGACACGTACCTGCGCGGCGACCTGATCGTGAAGGCGGCGCTGGCGGCGGGCGCGGACGCCGTGCACCCCGGATACGGCTTCCTGTCCGAGAACGCCGGCTTCGCCCAGGCCGTACTCGACGCGGGGCTCGTCTGGATCGGCCCGCCGCCGGCCGCGATCGAGGCGATGGCGTCCAAGACGCGCGCGAAGCAACTGATGGGACTCAAGCCGCTCACGGACGTCACGGAGAACGACCTGCCGGTGCTGATCAAGGCGGCGGCGGGCGGCGGCGGACGAGGCATGCGCGTAGTACGCGAACTGGCCTACCTCCCAGGGGAGTTGGAGGCGGCCCGAGCCGAGGCCCACAGCGCCTTCGGCGACGGCGAGGTCTTCGTCGAGCCGTACATCGAAGGCGGTCGGCACATCGAGGTCCAGATCCTGGCCGACACCCACGGCACGGTGTGGGCGCTCGGCACCCGTGACTGCTCCCTCCAGCGCCGCCACCAGAAGGTGATCGAGGAGTCCCCGGCACCGGGCATTCCGGAGGAACTCACGCACGAACTCCACGAGTTGGCGGTACGAGCGGCTCGCTCCGTTGACTACACGGGCGCGGGAACGGTCGAGTTCCTGGTGGAGGACGGGACCGGCAGGGCCCACTTCCTGGAGATGAACACCCGCCTCCAGGTCGAACACCCCGTCACGGAGGCGGTGTTCGGCATCGACCTGGTGGCCCTCCAGATCGGCATCGCGGAAGGCGTCCCCCTCGCCGCCGACCCCCCACGCGCGCGTGGCCACGCGATAGAGGCCCGCCTGTACGCCGAGAACCCGGCCCAGGACTGGACCCCGCAGACCGGCACCCTGCACCGCCTGGCCGTCCCGGCAGCGGAGAACATCCGCCTGGACACCGGCTACACCGACGGCGACCAGATCCCCGTCCACTACGACCCGATGCTCGCCAAGGCCGTCGTACACGCCCCCACGCGCGCGGAAGCCATCCGCAAGCTGGCGGGCGCCCTGGAACGGGCCACGATCCACGGCCCGATCACCAACCGCGACCTCCTGGTCCGCTCCCTCCGCCACACCGAGTTCACGACGGCCAGCATGAACACGGCCTTCTACGACCGCCACTTGACCCAACTGACCGAGCCGACCCCGGATCCCCACGCCCCCTTGGCCGCAGCCCTCTCCGACGCCCACGGCCGCTCCCGCTTCGGCGGCTGGCGCAACGTCCCCGGCCAACCGCAGCTCAAGCGGTACGCGACACCGGACGGCAAGGAGCACGAGGTGACCTACCACCACACCCGAGAGGGCCTGACGGCGGACGGCGTACGGGTCGTCCACGTGGACGCAAGCCTCGTCGTCCTCGAAGTGGCAGGCGTACGAAGGAAGTTCGAGGTCACGAGGTACGCGGACCAGATCCACGTCAACACCACAACCCTCACCCCCCTGCCCCGCTTCCCGGACCCGACGCCCCAACACGCCCCAGGCTCCCTCCTGGCCCCGATGCCCGGCACGGTGGTCAGAGTGGCAGAGGGCCTGACAGCAGGCACGGAAGTAAAGGCCGGAGAACCCCTCCTATGGCTGGAGGCAATGAAGATGGAACACAAGATCGTGGCTCCAGCGACCGGCACGGTCACAGCACTTCACGTAGTCACCGGGCAACAGGTAGAGGTCGGCGCGCTGCTAGCGGTGGTCTTTTAGCGGGCGCCGGCGAAGCCGCGCCCGCTGGGGGCGCGGGGCTGTATCTGATCTGCGGCTCCGCCGCGGGGCGCGACCAGCCACAACGCACCCACACCCACCACACAACAGAACCCCCCTCCCCCTTAGGACCCCCAATGACCGCGATCGAATCCGAAGAACACAAAGCCCTACGCACCGCAGTAGCCGCCCTGGGCACCCGCTACGGCCGCGAATACCTCACAACAGTCACCAAAGAAAACCGCCACCCCACCGAACTCTGGCAAGACGCAGCCAAACTCGGCTACTTGGGTGCCAACCTCCCCGAGACCTACGGAGGCGGCGGAGGCGGCATCGCCGAACTCTCCATAGTCCTGGAGGAGTTGGGCGCCGCAGGCTGCCCCCTCCTCATGCTCGTCGTCTCCCCAGCCATCTGCGGCACAGTAATCGCCCGCTTCGGCACAGAACCCCAAAAACAGACCTGGCTCCCCGGAATCGCCGAAGGCACCCGCACGATGGCCTTCGGCATCACCGAACCCGACGCCGGCTCCAACAGCCACCGCATCACCACCACCGCCCGCCGCGACCCGGACACCGGCGACTGGCTTCTGACCGGCCGCAAGGTCTTCATCTCGGGCGTGGACATCGCGGACGCCGTCCTCATAGTCGGCCGTACGGAAGACTCCCGCACCGGCCGCCTCAAGCCCTGCCTCTTCATCGTCCCGCGCGACGCCGAAGGCTTCACGCGGCGCCAGATCGACATGGACCTCGAATCCCCGGAGAAGCAGTTCGAGTTGACCCTCGACGACGTACGGCTGCCCGCCGACGCGCTCGTCGGGGACGAGGACGCCGGCCTGCTCCAGCTCTTCGCCGGACTCAACCCGGAGCGCATCATGACGGCCGCGTTCGCCATCGGCATCGGACGGTACGCGCTCGACCAGGCCGTCCGGTACGCCCGTGAGCGGACCGTCTGGAACGCGCCCATCGGCGCCCACCAGGCCGTCGCGCACCCCCTCGCCCAGGCGCACATCGACCTCGAACTCGCCCGCCTGATGATGCAGAAGGCCGCCGCGCTGTACGACGCGGGCGACGACGTCGGCGCGGGCGAGGCGGCCAACATGGCCAAGTACGCGGCGGGAGAGGCCTGCGTCAAAGCAGTGGACCAGGCCGTGCACACCCTCGGCGGAAACGGCCTCACGCGGGAATTCGGGCTCGCCTCGTTGATAACTGTCGCCCGCGTGGCTCGTATTGCTCCAGTGAGCCGGGAGATGATTCTCAACTACGTCTCACATCAGACCCTGGGCCTGCCCAAGTCGTACTGAGAGCCGTACACAGGCGAGGAGGAACCATGTTCCGCAGCGAGTACGCAGACGTCGAACCCGTCGAACTCCCCATCCACGAAACGGTACTGGGCCGGGCCGCCGAGTTCGGCGACGCGCCCGCCCTCGTCGACGGCGTCGACGGCACCACCCTCACGTACGACCAACTGGACCGTTTCCACCGGCGGATAGCCGCCGGGCTCGCCGAGGCGGGCGTCCGCAAGGGCGATGTCCTCGCCCTGCACAGCCCGAACACGATCGCCTTCCCGACCGCCTTCTACGCCGCCACGCGCGCGGGTGCCTCCGTCACGACCGTGCATCCGCTCGCCACCGCCGAGGAGTTCGCGGTGCAGCTGCGCGACTCGGCCGCCAACTGGATCGTCACCGTCTCCCCGCTCCTGGAGACGGCCCGGGAGGCGGCCGAACGGGCGGGCGGCGTACGGGAGATCTTCGTCTGCGACACCGCGCCGCCCGGACACCGCTCGGTCATCGACATGCTCGGCTCGACCGCGCCCGAGCCGGAGATCGACATCGACCCGGCCGAGGACGTGGCGGTGCTCCCGTACTCCTCGGGGACGACCGGCATCCCCAAGGGCGTGATGCTCACGCACCGCTCCATCGCCACGAACCTCGCGCAGCTCACGCCGACCATCGGCATGGGCCCAGGCGACCGCATCCTGGCCGTGCTGCCGTTCTTCCACATCTACGGTCTGACCGCCCTCATGAACATGCCCCTGAAGCGGGGCGCCGCCGTGGTCGTCCTGCCGCGCTTCGACCTCGACACGTTCCTCCAGGCCATCGAGAAGTACCGCATCACCGGCCTGTTCGTGGCCCCGCCGATCGTCCTGGCCCTCGCCAAGCACCCGGCCGTCGAGCGGTACGACCTCTCCTCCCTGGAGTACGTCCTCAGCTCCGCCGCACCCCTGGACGCGGCCCTCGCCACCGCCTGCTCCGCCCGGCTCGGCCTGCCGCCGGTCGGCCAGGCGTACGGCATGACGGAACTGTCGCCGGGCACGCACATCGTCCCCCTCGACGACATGGGCACCGCCCCGCCCGGCACCGTCGGCAGGCTCCTGCCGAGCACCGAGATGCGCATCCTGTCCCTCGACGACCCCGACCGGGACGCCGACGACGGCGAGGCCGGCGAGATCGTCATCCGTGGCCCCCAGGTGATGAAGGGCTACCTGGGCAACCCCGGGGCGACGGCCGCGATGATCGACGAGGACGGCTGGCTGCACACCGGGGACGTCGGCCATGTCGACGCCGACGGCTGGCTGTTCGTCGTCGACCGCGTCAAGGAACTCATCAAGTACAAGGGCTTCCAGGTGGCCCCCGCCGAACTCGAAGCCCTCCTCCTGACCCACCCGGGCATCGCGGACGCGGCCGTCATCGGCGCCTACAACGCGGACAACAACGAGGTCCCGCACGCGTACGTGGTCCGCCAGCCGTCCGCGACCGACCTCTCCGAAGGAGAGGTGCTGATGTACGTCGCCGAGCGCGTCGCCCCGTACAAACGCGTCCGCCACGTCACCTTCATCGACGGCGTGCCGAGGGCGGCCTCGGGCAAGATCCTGCGCCGCGAGCTGAGGGACCAGAGGGAACTGAAGCAGAGGGCGGGGGAGAAGACATGACCCTGGTCGTCGACACGCGCGCGCGGGGCGTCGCCACCCTCACCCTGGACGCGCCCGCGACCCGCAACGCCCTGTCCGCGTACCTCGTACGGGACCTGGCGGACGCCCTCACGGACTGCGGCAAGGACCCGGCCGTACGCGCGGTCGTCCTCACCCACACGGGGAGTACGTTCTGCGCGGGCGCGGACCTGAAGCAGCCACCCGACCCGGCGGCCTTCGTCGCCCTGCTCCGGCAGCTGCTGGAACTGCCGAAACCGGTGATCGCCCGGGTGACCGGCCACGTACGGGCGGGCGGCCTCGGCCTCCTGGGCGCGTGCGACCTCGCGATCGCCGGCCCGGGGTCCTCCTTCGCCTTCACGGAGGTACGGATCGGAGTGGCGCCCGCAGTCATCTCCATGCCGCTGCTGCCCCGCCTGGACCCGCGCGCCGCCGCCCGCCACTACCTCACGGGCGACCGCTTCGACGCCGTAGAGGCTGTTCGCAGTGGCCTGCTCACGGAGGCGGCCGAGGACGTGGACACGGCCCTGGAGCCGATCCTCGACGGGCTGCGACAGTCGGCACCGGGTGCCCTGGCGGAGACGAAACGGCTGCTCACGGCTAAGGTGCTGGAGATCTTCGACCGGGACACCGCCGAGCTGACCGCCCTGTCGGCACGGCTGTTCGCCTCCGCCGAGGCCCGCGAGGGGATGACCGCCTTCCTCGAACGACGGGACCCGGTATGGAAGTTGTAGTGACCGAGAGCGAACCCCGGACGCAGCGCGCCCCCAAGCAGGACCGCAGCCGGGCCACCCGCCAGCGCCTGCTGGAGGCGGCCGTGTCCTGCCTCGCCGAACACGGCTGGGCGGGCTCCACGGTCTCCGTCGTCGCCGAACGCGCCGGCGTCTCCCGGGGTGCCGCCCAGCACCACTTCCGTACCCGCGAAGACCTGTTCACGGCCGCCGTCGAGTACGTCGCCGAGGAACGCTCCACCGCCCTGCGCGCCCTCTTCCCCGAGGGCGCCGCCGACCGCCGCGCCGTGGTCGCCGCCCTGGTCGACCTCTACACCGGCCCCCTGTTCCGCGCCGCCCTCCACCTCTGGGTGGCCGCCTCGAATGAGGAGCAACTGCGCCCGCGCGTAACGGAGTTGGAGGCCCGGGTGGGCCGCGAGACACACCGCATCGCGGTCGACCTGCTGCGCGCGGACGAGTCCCGTCCGGGCGTACGGGAGACGGTCCAGGGCCTGCTCGACATGTCCCGGGGCCTGGGCCTGGCGAACCTGCTCACGGACGACGGGGGCCGGCGGGACCGGGTGGTGGCCCAGTGGGCGGCCCTGCTGGACGCGTCCCTGGACTGACCGTTCTTGTTGTTGTGTCTGTTGTTGCGCGGGTCAGGGACTGAGGCGCTCGACGTGCCAGCCCCCGTCGGCCTCGGCGACGTACCGCAGCCGGTCGTGGAGCCGGTTCTCGCGCCCCTGCCAGAACTCCACGGTCTCCGGGGTGACCCGGAACCCGCCCCAGTTCGGCGGTACGGGCACCTGCTCGCCCTCCGGATACCGGGCGGCCAACTCGGCGTACGAGGAGTCGAGTTCGTCCCGGGACGGAATCACCGAGGACTGCTCGCTGGCCCAGGCGCCGAGCTGGGAGCCGTGCGGCCGGGTACGGAAGTAGGCGGCGGTCTCGTCCCGCCCGGTGCGACGGGCGACGCCGGTGACGACGACCTGGCGGGCCAGCGGCAGCCAGGGGAAGAGCAGCGAGACGTACGGATTCGCGGCCAGGTCGCGTCCCTTGCGGGAGCCGTAGTTGGTGAAGAAGACGAAGCCCTGCTCGTCGTACTGCTTCAGCAGCACGGTACGGGAGGTGGGCCGCCCGTCGGCGTCGGCCGTGGAGACGACCATGGCGTTGGGTTCGAGGAGCCCGGCATCCGCGGCGGCCTGCCGGAACCAGCGCGCGAACTGCTCCATGGGCCCGTCGGCCAGCTCGGTCTCGGAGAGGCCGTCGGCGCGGTACTGCTTGCGCATGGCGGCGGGATCGAGAGGGGCGGCGTCCCGGGGATCGTGGTGATCAGTCACATGGTCATCCTGCCGTATCGGCGGCATCACTGAGCGGCATTGAGCGACCGCACATGGCACTGAGTGCCGCAGGGGCTCCCCAAAGGTGGCACTCGGGGATATCGTGCAAATAATCGCGCGCCCTGGCCACACGGCCGTACGCCGTTCGGAACAGCTGCCGCAAAATCGAGCGCAGATGTCGCATGTCGCACGCAATCCTGTCGCCCACATCAAGAGGAGCCGCCTGATGTCCGACTTCGTACCCGGACTTGAGGGAGTAGTCGCGTTCGAGACGGAGATCGCCGAACCGGACAAGGAGGGCGGCGCACTCCGGTACCGGGGCGTCGACATCGAGGACCTGGTCGGCCATGTCTCCTTCGGCAACGTCTGGGGCCTGCTCGTCGACGGCGCCTTCAACCCCGGCCTGCCGCCGGCGGAACCGTTCCCGATCCCGGTGCACTCGGGCGACATCCGGGTGGACGTGCAATCGGCGCTGGCGATGCTGGCTCCGGTCTGGGGTCTACGCCCCCTACTGGACATCGACGAGCAGACGGCCCGCGACGACCTGGCCAGGGCAGCCGTCATGGCTCTCTCCTACGTCGCCCAGTCGGCGCGAGGCCAGGGCCACGCGATGGTCCCGCAGCGCGAGATCGACAAGGCGCAGTCCGTCGTCGAGCGCTTCATGATCCGCTGGCGCGGTGAACCGGACCCGAAGCACGTGGCGGCGGTGGACGCGTACTGGACGAGTGCGGCAGAGCACGGCATGAACGCATCGACATTCACCGCGAGGGTGATCGCGTCGACGGGCGCGGACGTGGCGGCGGCCCTCTCTGGAGCCGTGGGCGCGATGAGCGGCCCGCTGCACGGAGGAGCCCCGTCCCGGGTCCTGGGCATGATCGAGGAAATCGAACGCACAGGCGACGCGGACGCGTACGTAAAACAGGCCCTGGACAAGGGTGAACGCCTGATGGGCTTCGGCCACCGCGTCTACCGCGCCGAGGACCCACGCGCGCGCGTGCTCCGCCGTACGGCCCGCGAGCTGGGCGCGCCGCGCTTCGAGATCGCCGAGGCCCTGGAGAAGGCCGCCCTGGCGGAACTCCACGCCCGCCGCCCGGACCGGGTCCTGGCGACGAACGTCGAGTTCTGGGCGGCGATCGTCCTGGACTTCGCGGAGGTCCCGGCCCACATGTTCACGTCCATGTTCACGTGCGCCCGCACGGCCGGCTGGTCGGCCCACATCCTGGAACAGAAGCGCACCGGCAGGCTCGTACGCCCGTCGGCCCGCTACATCGGCCCGGGGACGCGGGACCCGCGGGAGATCGAGGGGTACGGGGACATCGCGAGCTGAGGCCGCCTATCCGCCTATCCGGAAGAGGGCAAGCCCCTCTTCCGGGTGATGGCGGGACCGTGGGTTTCGAAGTACTTTCAAAGTCATGGCGACCGACAACGCGGCAGTGTCAGTGAACTTCTCCGAGCTGGTGAACAAGAACAAGCAGACGCTTGCCCGGCTCAAGGAATCGCCACGGCTGCTGCTGCACCGCAGGGACGGGGAGGACCTGGTCCTCACCACGGCGGTACGTGCCGAGCAGGACCAGACCGTGGTGTCGGCCGCCACCCGGATACTGGCCGCGATGGCGCGCCGGGAGCCCGGCAGCACGGAACTGCTCCTCGACATACTGCCGGACGCGTTCCCCTGGGTGCGCTTCCTGCCCGAGACCGACGTCCACGCCTTCGCCGTCGAACTGGTCGACACCATGCGGGCCGCCGACTCCGTCGGCAACAACGCGTCCGTCGCGCAGTTGCTCATCGCCTGGCAGCACACGGCGGAGGTCCACTCGGACCCGGTCCTCCTGGCCGCACTGACCGGGGACCACGGTGAGGACTACGGCCCCGTCCCGGACCCGCGGGACACCGTGTGAGCGCGGGCCGCGGAGACCGCGCCGCGCCCCCGGCACCGGAGGGTCACTGGGAGGTCCGCTTCGCGGACGCGGCCTCGGCCAAGGGCTGGGAGAACCTCGCCCAGCAGGCGCAGGAGAACACGTACCGTGCCTGGCTCATCATGCGCACGGACCCCCGACCAGCCACCGGGACACCTCGCCACCACCGCCTAGGTGACCAGCGGCGGACGCGTCTGGTATCTCCTGGACATCGCCCGCGAGACCTGCTGGATCACCTTCGCGGGGACGGGGCACCCGCGCGCCACGGACAGTCACTGACGCGGGCGACCCGAGGGACCGTTAGCCGCTCCGATAATGTGTCCGCCCAAGCGAGGGGAGAAACGGCACATGCTGGTCGGGGCGGGGAACAGGCGGCGCGGGCTGGTCCAGGCGACGCTGCTGGTAGGCGTACTGGCGGGCTGTTCGGAAACACCGGGCGACGATGCGAAGGCGAAGGCGATCGCTTCGGCGACAACGGCGAACGAAACTACCGCCGAGAGCGGCGGCAGCATAGGCGCCCCCGGCTCGGCCTGCGAACTCCCTGTCACGTTCGACATAGCCGAGAAGTGGACCGCGGAGGCCGTCGACGCACCCCTGAGCCAGGGCCTGGTCACCCTCGCCTGCGAGGTGGACGCCAAGCCGGCCGGCCACATCGGCTACCTCCGCGTCTGGACCGGCACCCCGGGCAACAACGACGCCCGCACCGCCCTGGAGGCCTTCGTGATCGCCGAGAAGGGCGCGAGCAAGGCGAAGTACACCGAGTTCAAGGCGAACGGCCTGACCGGCGCCGAGGTGGAGTACGTCTACACGGACGAGTTCGTGGAGACCCCGAAGAAGGAACGCGCCTTCGCGGTCACGACCCTGAGCGGCCCGGTGGTCGTACACCTCGGAGGCCTGGACACCGAGGAGCATGAGGCGATGCTCCCGGCGTACGAGTTGGCCAAGGGGACCCTGAAGGCGTAGGGCCTGTGGCCTGAAACGCAGGCGACCCGCGAACTCGGTCCCTCTGGAAGAGAGGCCGGCCGGACGTACCGGCGAGCTCGCGGGTCGGGTGACTGCGTTGGATTCGGCCGGTTGCGTGTCACTAACTCACGCTGGTCCGGCACCGCACAGGGTGTGGTGGCAGGCCGCTAGCCCGCAGCCACCTCGCGCGTCCGGGTCTGACTCATTAACCCGATCACCTCCTTTCGGCGTTGGCCACAGCCTAGGAAGCGGCCGCCCGCTCATCAACCGATTTTCCGAGACCTTGGTGGTGGGGGGATACCGAGGGCTGCGCCGATGCACCCCCGGTGTGGTCGTGGCAGGAGCAGCCGCAGCGAGGTTGGAGCAGCAGACCCGTGCTGTGCGGCAGGGGTGCGTCCTCGATCTGGCGGCAGTCCGC
>Ga0307513_10004005_pt1 | contig 19775 bp, 17 predicted proteins | sample 15_EM_MG_FD_202174 | JGI IMG/M metagenome (GOLD analysis project Ga0307513, IMG submission 202174) | Populus trichocarpa ectomycorrhiza microbial communities from riparian zone in the Pacific Northwest, United States - 15_EM | ecosystem: Host-associated > Plants > Roots > Unclassified | place...
CTGCCTGGTCATCGTGGTGCTGCTGCAGGTGGCGATCGCGTTCTTCGGGCACAACCTGGTGCAGGTGTTCGAGCGGTACGCGTTCCCGATCCTGGCGGTCATCTTCCTGATCACCTCGATCATCACCCTGTCGAAGGCGGCGCCGAGCTCGGTGGCCGGCGCCACGGGCGGCCTGGGCGGCTTCCTGCTCACGGTCGGCGCGGCCTTCGGCTACGCGGCGGGCTGGAACCCGTACGCCACCGACTACACCCGCTATCTGGCGCCGGCGACCAGCAAGGTGTCGACCGGCGTCTGGGCCGGCCTGGGCATCTTCGTCTCGTGCACGGTGCTGGAGATCGTCGGCGCGGCGTCGGCGACGATCGCGGCGCCCGGCATCGAGAACCCGACGGAGGCGTTCACCAGCCATCTGCCCTCGGCGGTCGCCAACCTGACCCTGCTGGCCATCGCGCTCGGGGCGATCAGCGCGAACGCCATCAACATCTACTCGGGCTCGATGTCGTTCCTGGCGCTCGGCATCAACCTGCCGCTGAACCTGCGCCGGGCGATCGTCTCCGGCGTCTTCGGCGTGCTCGGCTTCCTGCTGGCGCTGTCCGGGCTGAGCGACGCGGGCCACAAGTACGAGAACTTCCTGCTCGTCATCTCGTACTGGGTCGGGCCGTGGCTGGCGGTCTATTTCGCCGACTGGTTCCTGCGCCGCGGCAAGCGGGTCGACGGCTTCCTCTATGACAAGGCACACAACCCGTTGTCGGGCGTGATCGCGATGGCCGTCGGCATGATCGTCTCGATCTGGCTGTTCTCCAACCAGACCGAGTACAAAGGGCCGGTACCCAGCCATTTCCCGTCCTGGGGCGACAGCACGTTCGAGGTCGGTTTCGTGGTCGCGGCGCTGCTCTACGTGGTGTTGTTCCAGTTCCAGAAGGACCGCGACGCGGAGGAGACCGCAGTCGTGGCGTGAACCGCGCACCGCGGTCAGCAGGCGTACAGGGATCTACGGTAGAACCAAGCCGTGATCGACGCGTTCGACGGCCTGGACCGGGTCGGCTGGCCGGGCCTGCAGCATGCGCACGGCCCGGCCACCGACGTCCCCGACCAGCTCCGTGGTCTGCGCTCGAGCGACCCGGCGACCCGCGACTGGGCCGCCTTCGAGCTGATGGGCAACGTCTATCACCACGGCGCGCGCTGGCCGGCTAGTCAACATGTGGTGCCGTTCCTGGTGGCCCTCGTCGACGACCCGGCCACGCCGGACCGGGCCGGCGTGGCGCGGCTGCTGCGGGCAGTCGCGCTCGGTGACCGTACGGACCGGCACCTGCCCTTCTCCCCCGTCGCCGCGTTCACCGCCGCCGACCTGGTCACCGACGCCCAGGAAGCCCGGTGCGTGGCGGCCGGGTACGAGAACGAGGACCTCGAGGCCTGCGCGCTGAAGTGGGACCGGGACGCCTATCTGGCGGCGGGGCGGCACGTCGCGCGCTATGCGCGGTGGATCGGCGCCCCCGACACCGAGCTGGCGGCCCGGGCCGCGGAGCTGCTCGCCTGGTTCCCGATCATCCCGGCGACGATCGTCGCGCTGATCGCCATGCCGCCGGACCCGGCCCGCTGGCTGCCCCGGGCCAGCGCCAACCTCACGCTGGCGCACCTGCCGGCGGATGTGCCGGGCATGACCGAGGGCCTGCGCGCCCAGCTGCACGCCGTGCCCCTGGCGGTCCGGCTGACCGCGGCCGTCGCGCTGGCCTACCGGATGGGCGACCGGCTGCCGGCCGCGGCGGTGGACGTGCTCAGCGCGGCCCGGCACGAGGTCCCGCCGGCGGAGAACCTGGTGCTGCCCTGGGACCGGTCGCTGACGGGCTTCGCCGCGCTGGCCCGCCAGCGCCTCGGCCTGAGCTGACCAGCACCGGGCGGTCAGGCGCCGCGGACCAGCCGGTAGCACCGGTGCAGATGTACGGCCCACACCGTGGCCAGTTCGAGGGCGATGTCGAGCCGGCTCTGCGGCCGGTCGTCGACCCTCCAGAAGCTGATCACCGCCATGCCGCAAAGTCTGCACACCCACGGCAGCGGGACGGGTAGCCGTTGCGCAGCAGCCAGGGTGCAGCGGGCTCAGGAGGCCAGGACGCTGGCCCGGTACGCGGCCAGGGCGGCGCCGTTCTGGTCCAGGCTCAGATCGACGTCGTTCGCATCCTTGCCATGCCACCATTTCACGAACTTCGCGGGCGGCATCCCCCGGTACGACGCTGCGATCCGGGCCGGGTCGGCCGCGGCGGCGGTGACCTTTCGAACCCAGGCGGCGAAGACCGTACCGGCGGGATCCCAGCCTCTCTCGACGGCGGTGCCGATCTCGCCGACGCCCCAGGCGAGCCCGTACTGCACCCAGGCGTCCCGGGCGTACCGGAAGAACTCGTCCGGCTTGGCGTAACGGCCCTGCTCCCTCGGCATGCCGGGGAACACGTAGGTGTCCCAGGACAGCACGTCGGCCGGGTCGCCGGCCTCCACGTACGCATGCCAGTCGCCGCCCTTGGTCGTGGCCCGGTAGTGCTGCCAATACCAGGTCAAGTTCTTCTCGAGGGTGACCTGGGACGCCGCTCGATGGGCGGCGATCACCGACCGGTACGCCCGGTACGCGGCCTTGTAGTTCTCCGGTTCGGCGCCGAGCACGCGCTTCTCGGGCGGCCCGAACCAGTCGTCCTGCACCTCGTGGAAGTAGATGATCGACACCCGCAGCTGGTGGTCGAGCACCCAGTCCACGAAGCGACCCAGCCGCGCGTCGTCCCGGGTCTTGTGCGAGACGGTGATGATCTCCTCGGGGTGTTCCCGCGCCGCCCAGGTGAGGATCTCGCCGTTCGGGGAACGGTCGCCGGCCAGCGGCAGTTGCCCGGGGCTGAACAGCCTGATGCCGATCGGCGCGCCGAACTGGGCGCGGCTGCGCTCGTACAGTCGGATGAAGTTCGCGCTCGTGTCCGGTTCGCTGCCCTGGGTGGTGGCGATCACCGCGAACCGGGTCGGCTCGCCGGCGGCGCCCGCGGCCACCGGCGGGGCCAGCACCGACAGCAGCAACGCGTTGAGCCCGGCGGCGATCGCTCGTACCATCACGCCTTCAGCGTGGGCCATCGCCTTGGGTGCTCTCAAAACCGCGGCCGGACGTCACTCGGACGGGGAACTAGAACAGGTTATAGTTTTGCCGACGGACCGTGCGACACCACCGGAGGGTCACGTGGCCGAGGGCTGGGACGAGCGGACCGATGTCGTGATCGTCGGTTTCGGTGCGGCCGGTGCGTGCGCCGCGATCGAGGCCGCCGAGGCGGGCGCCGATGTGCTGGTGCTGGAGCGGTTCGGCGGTGGCGGCGCGACAGCGGTCTCCGGCGGCGTCGTCTATGCGGGCGGCGGCACCGACGTGCAGCGCGCGGCGGGCGTCGAGGACACCCCCGAGGCGATGTACGACTACCTCAGCCAGGAGGTCGGCGACGCCGTGTCACCCGCCACACTGCGCCGGTTCTGCACCGGCAGCGCCGAGCAGATCGCCTGGCTGGCCGAGCGTGGCGTGCCGTTCGAGGGCAGTTTGTGCCCGTACAAGACGTCGTATCCGACCAACCGGCACTACCTGTACTACTCCGGCAGCGAGATCTCCTCGAGCGACCGGGCCAAGCCCGCGCCGCGGGGCCACCGCACCCGGGGCAAGGGCACCTCCGGCGCGGTGCTGTTCGCCCGGCTGGCCGCGACGGCCCGGGCCCGCGGCGTCCGGGTCCGCACCCAAACCAGCGCCAGCCGCCTGGTGACCGGCCCGGACGGGCAGGTCACCGGGGTCGAATGCCGCACCCTGACCGGCGCGCCCTGGTGGGTGCGGACCGCGCACCGGGTGCTGCACCGGCTGTCGGTCAAGCCCGGCCTCTACCTCCCGCCGCTGAGCCGCGCGCTGCGCCGGCCGGTGACCCGTCTGGAGGCCCGCTACGGCCGGCGGCTGCTGGTGGCGGCGCCCGGCGGCGTGGTGCTCGCGGCCGGCGGTTTCGTCACCAACCGGCGACTCGTCCGCGAGCACGCCCCGGCGTACCGGATCGGGCTGCCGCTCGGCACCACCGGCGACGACGGCACCGGCATCCGGCTCGGCACCGATCTGGGCGCGGCCACCGGCAAGCTCGGCCAGGTCAGTCTCTGGCGCTTCCTCACCCCGCCCGCCGCGATGCTGCATGGCGTCCTGGTCGACCGCGACGGCCGGCGGGTGTGCGACGAGGCCCGCTACGGCGCGGCGATCGGCGACGCCGTTCTGCACCGCGCCGGCGGCCAGGCGTGGCTGCTGGTCGACCGGGCGGTGCTGGCCGAGGCCCGCCGCCAGGTGCGTGGCCAGACGCTGTGGTTCCAGCGGATCCAGGTGCGGTCGCTGCTCAGTCACGACCGGGTCAGCGCCCCGACGATCGCGGGCGTGGCCGCCCGGGCCGGCGTCGACGCCGAGGCGCTGCTGGCCACCGTCGCGGCGCACAACGCCGCGGCCGAGGCGGGCGAGCCCGATCCGGCCGGCAAACCGGCGGAGTTCGTCCGGGCCCTGACCGAGGCGCCGTACTCGCTCATCGACTGCTCGGTGCGGCCCCGGCTCGCCCAGCCGGCCCCGATGCTGACCCTGGGCGGGCTGCTTGTCGACGAGGAGACCGGCGAGGTCCGCCGGGGCGACGGCACGTCGCTGCCGGGCCTCTACGCCGCCGGGCGCACCGCCGTCGGGATCTGCTCGAACTCGTACGTCAGCGGGCTTTCGATCGCCGATTGTGTCTTCTCCGGCCGGCGCGCGGGACGGCACGCCGCGACCCGGACCTCACTGTGGAAAGTCACCGGGTGACTCCAGGTCGGCGGCCAGGTCCTCCGGCGCGCGCATCCGCCACGCGTCGGTCACCAGCTCGTGCAGGCGTTCGACCTTCACCTCGGCCAGGCGCAGCATCACCAGCGGCAGGCCGTCGTAGCCGGGCGTGGTGAAGAAGACGTCGGGCTCGCCGAGCAGCAGCGCCTGTTTCTCCGCCTCGTCGCCGACGAAGAGCACCGCGATATCGGTACGGATCACGCGCGGCTGCCCCGGCCGGCGCTCGGGATAGGACCAGACGAAACCCTTGCCGCCCACCCGGAAGTCGAAGCCGTCGCTGTCGATCTCCACCGTGTGCGGCAGGGCCAGCGCCAGGCGGCGTACGTCGTCGGCGTCGGCCACCGAGATCCCCTCCCCGAGCGTGCCATCGGATAGCCAGAGGCTACCGGCGGCAGCCAGCCGGCTCCGGACGGCCGGCCGGCTGTGGCGGCTAGAAGGTGATCTTTCGGCCGGCTGCCGACAGCCCGTCCGACGAGCCCACCAGCACCTGGATCATCGCGCCGGGCTGGCCCTTCGGCACGTCCTCGAGCGTGCCGGTGGCGAGCCGCGCGACCCGTACCGTGTACGACGCATCTTGGCTTCTCAGGTCGGTGACCGACAGCACCGGCCGGTCGTCGCCGTCCCACAGCACGGGGATCCCGCGCACGTTCGACGGCAGCAGCATCTGCCCGAGTGCGGGACCGGTCGTGCCGCGCCGCGGGTCGAAGGCGTGATACTCCGTCGCCGATCCGTTGTTCGTGCAGGTCAGCAGCTTGCCGTCGTGGATGGGCGGCATCGCGGGCAGGCCGTCCGGCGCGCAGGACTGGGCCGCCGGCAACGCGTGCCAGCTGAGCACCTTGCCGGCCCGGCTGACCATGGCCACCCCGTCGCCGACGTAGCGCCGCCGCTCTGTGCCGACCGCGAGCGTGCTGTTGTCGGCCCACTGCACCCAGCTGCCGTACCGGTCGTCGAGATCGACCCGCTGCCGCCGCATCGTGCCGTTGAGCACGTCGACGAGGACGATGTCGGTGAAGCCGTGCTCGGCCTTGATCGCCTCGTCCGGGGCCTCGAGCACCGGCACCACCAGCCAGCTCCCGTCGGGCGACCAGGCCGCGCCGACCGCCCAGCCGGCGACGGTGAGGAACGTGTTCGGCCCGGTGCCGGACGTCGGCGCGATCCGCAGCACGCTCGAGGAGCCGTTCACGGTGGCCAGGTCGGTGTAGAGCTGCAGATTCGGCGAGACGGACACCACGCTGCCGCCGTCCACCTGCCGGTACCGCCCGGCGGTCGGATCGATCACATACCATTTCTGGCCGGCCGCATAGGCCGTGACCACATGCGGGCGCATCGGCCCGGCGGGGAGATCCACCACCGGGCCGGCGTCGTGCCGCAGATTCAAGACCGTTATCGGTACGAGGATGCCGGCCAGCAGGAGCAGGACGACGGTCACGCTGATCCGCTGCCGGCGCCGCCGGCGGCGGGCACCGTTGAGCGCGGCCGGGCCGAGCTCGGCCGGTCGGGCCTGGTCGGCGAAGCTTTCCAGCGACCGCCGCAGGTCGTCGATTTCGATCATCGTTCGACTCCCGTCTTCGCTGTGCCGGCCGGCGCCGGGTCTGTTCGTCCTGGATCGGGTCTGGTGGCGGCTGTCGGCGGCGCGTCGCTGGAAATCGTCAGGTCGCGCAGCCGGAGCAGGGCCCGCGAAGCCTGGCTGCGCACGGTGCCCGGGGAACAGCCGAGCAGCTCGGCGACCTCGCCCACGCTGCGGTCCTCCAGATAGCGCAGCACCAGAACGGCGCGCTGCCGCGGACCGAGCCGGTCCAGAGCCACCCGCAAGTCGTCACGCAGCGCCACGTCCCCGGACAGGTCGCCCGGAGCCGCCTTGTCGTCATGCTGGGCCACCGGCACCTCACGCCGGCGCAACCGCCGCCACCAGGAGATGTGCTCGTGATACATGATTCTGCGGGCGTACGCATAAGGCTCCGCCAGGCCGCGCCAACGCAGCGCCACGCGCTCGAACGCGGTCTGGACCAGGTCCTCCGCGGCCTGCTGCTGGCCCGTCAGGGCATAGGCGGCGCGCAGCAGCGCCGGCGATGAGTTCGCGACGAAGCGCAGAAACTCGGCCTCCGAATTCGGGTCCACGACCACCTCCACTCCCCCACAGACGCCACCCACCCCGGAAACGCTGCACGCGACTTCGAGTGTTACGACACGCGGATTGTCAGGTCGGCGATGATGCACCTGTGGTCTGTGCCGCGTACGGGATAGGTCGTGAAGGTTTTCGCCGCGATGGCGGGGCTGAACAGTACGTGATCGATCGCTATTCGGGGTACCGGGCGGTCGAATGGCCAGGTCGGGGTCAGGCCCTTTCCGACGGATGCGGCCGCGTCCGTGTAGCCGCCGGCGAGCAGCTTGCGCAGGGCCGCGTGGTCGAGGGTCGCGTTGAAGTCGCCGAGGAGGATCTGCGGGGTCCCGTCGGCGGCGGGCGGCTGGTCCGCCAAGTCGTCGGTCCAGCATCTGCTGCGGGCCGCGCCGGTCGGTGCGCAGGGGTGCGCGGATTCGATCCGGACGTCGCCGATCCCGGGGACGCTGAGCGTGCCGCGTGCCTGGTAGAAGCCCGACGCGTGGCGGCGGACCCCGGCGTCGCGGATCGGCAGGCGGCTGTAGATCGCCGAGCCGAGCGCCAGCCCTCGTGGGTGGATCGACCGGAACGGGAACCGGGTCATGTCGGCCTGGTCGAGTCGCGTCCCGGTGTCCGGCGTGAATTCCTGGAACGCGATGACGTCGACTTCCGCGCGTTTGGCGAGAGCCGCAATGTCGGCCGCGTCGGCGCCGCCGATTCGCAGGTTGACGCTCATGACGCGGATCGCCACACCGTCCGCCGCGGCGGGGCTGTCGGGCACCAGGCGGGGCAGGACGAGCAGCGAGACGGCGATGGTTGCCAGGCCGGTCAGAACCGCGGCAAACCACCTTCGCTGTACGAGGAACGCGGCGACGATCACGACCCCGGCGGGAACGCAATAAGGCGTGAAGGCGATGAGCTGGGTCATCGGATACCAGTAGTCGAATCCGGTGAGCCGAACGGCCAACGCCATGATCAGGCCGGCCGCGGCCAGCCGGGTCAAGACCAGGAGAGTTGTCCTCAGCATCGGACGATCTCCGCGGTGACCATCCCGACGGTCAGGGTCGGCACCTGCGCGATCACCCGGGCCTGCGGGTCGATCACGCTGGTGGGTCCGAAGCCGATCCGGTCGTCGTCCCGTTGCCCGGTGACGTCCGCCGAGATCAGCCACATGCCCGTCTCACGGACCCGTTCGGCGCGAATCGAGTTGTGCAGCGGTTTCCACTTCTCCGCGCTGGCGCGCCGCATCATGTTCTGCGCCGGCACCAGCAGCGCTTGCCCGCCCTGCGCCGCCACGGCCCGCGCGGCGGCCGGGAACTGGGAGTCGTAGCAGATGTTGATGCCGAACCGGACGCCGTTGCGTTCGAAGGTCGGGTAGGCGCTTCCGGGCGTGAAGGTGGACTCCCCGTCGGTCAGGTGGGTCTTGCGGTACACGCCGACGACCTCGCCCTGAGCGATCACGGCGGCCGAGTTGAAGAACCTGCCGTGCTGCCGCTCGATCAGCCCGAGCACCAGGGTCTGCCGGATCGGGGCAAGCCGGGCGAGAATCGCACCGAACGCGGCCGAATCCAGCTCGAACGCGTTCCGGTCCAGGTAGTCCCGGGTGACCAGATAGCCCTGCAGGAAGCACTCCGGAACAGCAACAGATCAAGATCCGCGGCGTCCGCCTCCGCCGCGAAGGACTCCACCAGGGCCACCGCGGCCGGCACGTCCGCCAGCAGTTCCGGCGTCTGGCACGCACCTATCCGTAGGGTCTGCCGCACGCCCGGATCGTACGCGGCAAGGGGTCAGAAGAGGGTCAGGGGCTCGACCGGTGTCGGCTCGGGTAGCCGCTCCAGCTCGGGCACGCGGGCGCGCACCTCGTCGTGGAAACGGCGGGCGAGCGTGGGCGCGTCGGCGTTGTCCGGGGTGTGGATGAACACGGTCGGCGAGCGGCCCTCGCGCAGCCAGTCGGCGGTGACCCCGATCCAGCGCTGCCAGCCCTCGATGGTCCGCGCGGTGTCGTCGCAGCCGAGGTACCGGACGATCGGGCGGTCGGTCAGCGCGCGCGATCGCAGTGGCATGCGGGGTTTCTTGGTCCACGCGTCCCGTTCCGCGTCGCTGGTCGGCGGGCTGGAAAAGAATGCGGTGGTGTCGAACGGGACCCATTCGGCCGCCGCGCCGGCGAGCGCCGCTTCGAGCTGCGACGTCGAGCCGGGGTCGTCGAAGAAGGCCCGATGGCGGACTTCCACGGCGTACCGATGGGCGGCCGGAAGCCGGCGCAGAAAGCGCTCGAGGTCGGGGATGTCGGCGGGAGTGAACGATCCCGGCAACTGGATCCAGAGGGCGTGCGCCCGCGGGCCGAGCGGCTCGATCGCGTCCAGGAAGACCCGCAGCGCCTCGTCGACGTCGCCGAGCCGGCGTTCGTGCGTGATGAGTTTGGGCAGCTTGATCACGAAGCGGAAGCCGGGGTCGGTCTGCTGCGCCCAGGAAGCCACGGTGTCCCGGGCCGGCGTCGCATAGAACGTGGTGTTGCCCTCGACCGCGTTGCACCAACCGGCATAGGAGCGCAGGCGCTCGTGGGCCGCCACAAAGCGCCCTTGCCACGCCTTGTGGGTCCACATCGCGCATCCCACATGCAGGCGCATGACCCAGACCCTCCCCGGCGTCGGACGAATGCCAAGCAGCCTATGACACCGGCAAGCCCCTTTTTGCGTTGCTACCGTTCGATCGACGACCTGGCGGCGGCGCTGCCCTGGCTCGACCAGCGCTCAGAGCGCGGCGATCTTGGTGGGAGCGCGTTCCGCCCGGCTCAGAGTCCGTAGCACCGCGGTGCCTCCGTGCCGGGATGCGGCCCAGCGGCAGAGCACGTCGAGCACTGTTTCGAGGGCCGGTGCAGGGAACGCGGGAGTCTCCACCCCCACGCTGACGGCCAGATCGTCACAGTGCACCGCAAGCTCCAGCACCCGGGTGATGAGGTAGTCATCGAGGGTGAGAGCCCACGGCCCCCACGGCAGTTGGATCACCCGGTCGGCCGGCTCGGCGGGCAGGCGTCGCCGCAACTCGGCGAGGGCGCTACCGGCTTGTGCGTTCAACGAGGTCAGGCCGACAGTGGCGGACTCCTCGCCGCTGCGCCGGATGCCGGCGTTGAGCTCACTGTCGATGTCGCCGTCGGTCCATGTCGACCGGCCATAGTGGTCGAGCAAGGAGATCGGCTGCGTGGCGGGTGGGTCCGCGGCCAATACCGGGAGCACCTGGGTGATCTGGCCGGCCAGGTGGCCGACGAGCCCGCTGACCCGGAACTTCCGCAGCGCGCTGGGCGCCTCCCACGAGCGGGCCACCGCCGGGTCCGCCATGAGTTCGGTGGCGACCGTCGCCGCGTTCAGATAGCCCTGTCTGATCATCGCCCTGGTCTCCCATCACTTTCCAGTGACGAACCGTGACGGTCAGTGTGGCAGCGAGTGGCGGCGGGTGGTGTCCGCACGGGCCGGTTCAGCGCAAGGTGATGACATTGCCGCTGATCAGTGCGGCGGCGTCCGAGGCGAGGTAGGCGATCACCTCGGCGACCTGTTCCGGTGCCGCGACATGGACGTGCGTCGGGCTGTGCGACACGAACGAGCGGACCGCGTCGGTCACCCATCCGGTGTCGGTCACCGGCGGATACACGACGTTCGCGGTGATCCCGAGGCCCGCCAACTCGAACGCGGCGGACATTGTGTAGTTCGTCTGCGCCGCTTTCGCGGCACCGTAGGACACCTCCTCCGGAAAGCCGAGATCACCGCCCGAGGTGAGGCCCACGATCCGGCCCCAGGTCGCACCGCGAGCGGCATGCCTGCGGGCGAACTCGGCGATGAGCAGGGCCGGCGCCATCGCGTCGACGGCGAACTGCTGCGTCCAGGTGGACGCGGTGACCGGCTGCATGGTCCGGCCATGCTTGTCGGCACGGTGCGGGCTGAACGTGTCCTGCACCCAGCCGGTCGCGTTGTTGATCAGGATGTCGACCGGTCCGAACTCCTGCTCCGCACGGTCGAACAGCCGGCGCGGCGTGTCCGGGTCGGTGAGGTCCTCGGCGACGGCGACGGCGTCACCGCCGCGCTCGCGGATCGCGTCCACCACCGCGTCCGCGGTCTTCGCCCGGTTGATCCGGTAGGCGTCGGGCACGGCCGGGTCGACCGGATCATCGATCTGCCAATAGGCACACACCACCGCACACCCACGGGCCGCCAACGCTTGCGCCGACGCCGCACCGATCCCATGATTGGCGCCGGTCACGATCGCGACGTGCCGGGCAGGGCCTGCCATCATCCGCGCAGTCTGTCCAGCCCGCGACGACCGCGCAACGCGGTTTCCGGCGACGACGGCGACGTGCTCGAGGCGATGGCGATCGAGCTGACCGGGACGCTGCTGACCCGGCGGCCACCATCGTCCAGACGGTCGGGGCTGCTCGCCGCGCACCCGCGGGTGGTGTCGGGCCGGCTCCGCGGCGACCCTCACCCATTTCCGCGGCGACCCTGACCCGTTTCCGCAGCGACCCTGACTCGGATAGACGTCAACAAAGGGCCCAACCGCGCCACCGACCGGCCGGGACGCTCCGCGCCAGCGCACGGCCGGCGAGATATGTTCGGTTGGCGTTCAAGGGGACCCGGAGGTGGATCATGAAGACGGCGACCCGGCGATTCGCCCTCTGGCGGGCGGATCTCGACGGTTCCGTCTGCGCCGTTCCCGAGGAATGCGTCGAGGTTCTGCGCCACCGGGAGGTCGTTCCGGTCGTGCTCGAGCACCGCGACCGGGGAATCACGCCCACCCGGCAGGTCTTCGAGACCTCGCTGCGCCAGGACGTCGAGTGGCAGTTCACCGACATCGTCTGGCCGGCGGACCTGCGGCCCGGTGCGCTGGTCACCGTCTCCTGGCAGGCGGCCAAGGACGAGGTCGTCGTGCGCACCACCGCGCTGGACGAGCCGTTGCGGATCGACGGTGTCGACTACTTCCACGACTACGACCCGAAGGTCGTCACCCGGGAGTTCGACCCGGGCACGTCGAACCGGGGCCGGGTGCTGCACGCGGTGCGCCGACAGGGCCGCGTCTTCTCCGACGGCAGCGCCGTGCTCGCCGAGTCGGGGCTTGCCGCGCTCTGCGGGCTCGGCCGGGGAGCGCGCGGGACGTTCCTGCTCCGCAACGCCGTCGACCAACTGATCCGGGAGGGCTACCTGACCCGGGTGCCCGGCAGCCTCGACTCGACGGGATATCCCGGCTACCCCGCTGTCGACGGCCAGAAATCCGCCGAGATGCTCTTCTACGCCCCGCTGGTCGAGCCGGCCGCGCACCCGGACGATCCGGACTCCCCCGACGCCGAGGGCGGCAACCGGCACGAGCACTGGGTCAACGGCTTCGTCCGCAAGCTGCCGCCCGGCGCCCAGCCGTCGGAGAAGCAGCTCACGCTCCACGAGCGGGCCGTCGAAAGCGAGCAGATCGCCGCCAGCCCGCTGACCCCCGGATACACCTTCGTGAAGAAGCACCACCGCAACAGCTGAGCCCGCCGGTGAGCTATGACCTGGGCGTGGCGCCGTTGGGTTGCGCGGGCGGGAGGACGTTCGCCGCCGCGATCCCGGCGGCGACCACCGCGAGCGGGAGGCCGATCAGGACCCAGCGGGCGTCGCCCAGGTTCGTGCCGACGGGACCCAGCTCGCCGTCCAGAAGCGTGCCGTCGATCGCGTGCCGGCGCAGGCCCTCGAGCAGCCAGACGGCATAGGTGAGCGGCATGGCGGCGCTCACGGTCCAGACGGCGGCCTGCACGCCCGAGCGGAACGACCGGTCGGCCGCCGTCGCCACCAGCGCCGGCAGGAAGAAGATGATCACCGCAGCGGCCATGATCTGGAGGGTGAGCACGCCCTTGAACGGCTCCGCGAGGTCGGCGGTGTCGGCACGGGTCTCCAGCAGGAAACAGATCGCGAGCGCGACACCGGCGGCGGCGCCGAGGCGGGCCGCGCGCCGGTTTGTGCCCAGCCACTGCCGGGCGGCCACGGCGGCCCACAGGCAACCGGCCAGCACCACGGCGAGGAACACCGCCCAGCCCGGCGGCAGACTCTCGACCGTGGTCGGCTCGCGGCGCAGGAAGATCACGGTGGCCGCGATCGACGCCGCGACCCCGCCGGCCACCAGGACGGCCGGGACCGGGGCCGGTGGCCGCAGCCGGCGCGGGCGGGCGACGGCCCGGACCGCCATCGCGCCGACGAGCCCGGTGAAGGCCACCGCGAACACCGCCAGCCCGGGCATCGCCGCGCCGACCGCGGGCCCGGCGACCGTGACCGCCGCCACGACCGCCCCGGCCACCAGCGCGAGCACCGGCCAGCCACCGGCCGGCGGCAGCCACAGCGTGGCCCGGACCCCGCTGATCGCGAACCGCCACCGGGCCGGCCGGCCCGGCACCTCGGCCAGCTCGGCGGTCATCGCCAGGCCCCATTCCCGTCGGCCGTCCGGTAGCGCCGCCACGGCGGCAGCGAGCAACCGCGCCGGCGGATCCATCGCGGACATCCGCGCGCCGGTCCCGGGCCACCAGTGGCGCAGCACGATCCGGGCGGCGAAACTCCACAGCAGCGCCAGGAGCGCCATTCGCACGGCGGCACCGAGGGCGAGCTCCGGCCCGGGCAGCGGGTCGGCGGTCACCAGGGCGACGCCGAAAGCCAGGGCCCACAGCACCACGGCGGCCCAGGTCGCGACGGTCTGAAAGCCGCGTTGGGTCCACCTCATGCGCCCTGCCACCGCACCTTCGGCTCGGGGCGCCGGGTAGCCGGCGCGGGGGCGCCGGTGACGGCCAGCTCGGCGGCCAGCTCCCGCCCGGAGCCGGTCAGCCGATACAGGTGGCGGGCCGGCCGGCCGGCGGGCACGTCGCTGTCCCAGGCGGTCTCCAGCAGGCCCCGGTCGGCGAGCCGCATCAAGATCGGATACATCGAGCCGGGCCTGATGTCCAGCTGCTGGCACAGCTGGTAGCCGTACTGCCAGGCGGCCGGCTGGTCGGCCAGGGCCAAGACCACCGCCACGGTCTGCGCGGACGGGCGCCGGGGACGAGTCATGGGCTAACTCTATATAGCTAGAGTTATGTTGTCCAGCGTGGTCGTGGGCCCAGGGCGTGGCGGTCAGGGGGCGGACCCGGGTGAGCAGTTCGGCGAGGAACCGGTCGGGCTGGGCGAGCATCGACATGTGCCCGGTGCCGGGCAGGCGCACGAATTCCTTTGCCGGTGCGTCGACGGTGCCCAGGTACTGCTCGGCGAGCGACGGCAGGGTGTGCAGGTCGTCGTCGCCGTGCAGGAGCAGGACGGGCACCTCGAAGCGAGTGCCGAGAGTTTCGGGGGTGCAGGACATGGTCTCGGTGAACAGCCGCGGCGGCAGGAAGAGGGCACCGAGGGCGCTGCGGTAGACGTCGGCGAGCATGTAGGTCGGCCAGGACAGCACGGTCACGGGAGCGCTTCGTTGCCAGGCGCGCTGTTCGGGATCGGTCGCCATGCTCCAGCGCAGTTTGGTGATCCAGGTCCGGGCGTCGCGATACGGCGGCGCGAACCGCTCGAGGGCCTTGACCGCTTTCCGGTTGCCCGCCGCGCGTGCCCGCTCCAGCGCCATCCGATGGGTCAGCTGCTCGTTGCGGGCCATGTCGACGATCTGCCCGGTGCCGACGTAGGCGTGCAACAGGTCGGGCCGGCGCCGGGCCATGGTGACGCCGACGATGCTGCCCTGCGAGTGACCGACCAGGATGACCTTGTCCTGACGCAGGTGCCGGCGCAGGAACTCGACGACTTCGATGCCGTCGTCGGCGAGCCGGTCGAAGGTCCACGTCTCGTTGCCGGCTTTGCCGTTGCGTCCACGGGTCCGGCCGACGTCCCGGCGATCCCACAGCACGACGGTGAAGTGCTGCTCCCAGGACTGCAGGATCGGGGTGAACGGCTCCATCGGCAGGCCCGCACCGGCGGCGATCAGCAGGACCGGGTTGCTCCGGTCCAGGCCCCGGATCTGGATCCACTGGTCGACACCGCCGATCCTGAGATACCGCCCCTCGGCGATGCCGGCCGGTGTGTTGACGACGAGCGAGCGGGCGACGCGGCGTTGGCGCAGCTTGCGATAGGCCAGGGCGGCGACGGCCGCGAGGGCGGCACTTCCGAGTACGACACCGATCATGACCGTCTCCTCTGTGGGCTCATGTAACGAACTTGCATGGGTTTTCCGCCGCGGGTGGGCTCAGCCGGCTGGGTCAATATGAAGAAACTGACATGTTGATTTCTACATGTCAAGCTCTACAGGTACGCTGACCCGATGTCATTGCGCTACGCCCTGCTGGGACTGCTCGCCGAGGAGCCGGCCAGCGGATACGAGCTGACCAGGAAGTTCGAACGCGCGCTGCAGCGCTACGCCTGGCACGCCCAGCACAGCCAGATCTACCCGGAGCTCAGCCGTCTCGCCGGCGACGGGCTGATCGCGGTGGTCGCCGAGGGCGCTCGCGGGCGGCGGACGTACGCGATCACCGAGAACGGCCGCGCCGAACTGCGCAGCTGGATGCTCAATCCCCCGGACGTGTTCGTCGTCCGCCACGAGTTCGTGCTGCGCCTGTTCCTGCTGTCCACACTGGAGCCGGACGAAGCGCGAGCCCTGCTGCGCCCGGTGGCCGAGGAGAGCGCCCGGGAGCTGGCGGCCCTGCGCGCCGCGATCGAAACGGCCGACGCCGGCACACCGCCCGGCGAGGGACCCGCGATGGGCCGGCTGGTCGCCGAGTACGGCCTGCGTTCCTTCCAGACCATGCACGACTGGGCGCTGTGGGCGCTGAACCGGATCGACCAGTCCACCAGCACGGTGCCCGAGATCAACGAGCCACCCGAATGAAGGGCTTGCTGGTGATCGTGGGCGCGGCCCTGCTGCTGCTGGCGATCGCCCTGCTACTGGGCCGCTTCTGGGAACGCGGTCGGCTGCGGGAGCGCTACGAGGGCGTCGTGGTGGGCAAGGAGACCGGGCTGCACCAGATGGTCGAGGGCCCGAGTGAGACGCTCTGGGTCCTGGAAATCCGCGACAAGACCGGCAAACAGTACCGCCGGCTCGTCAGCCCCGAGTTCTACAACCAGGTCCGCGAGGGCGACCGGGTCCGCAAAGATCCGGGCTCCGAGATCCGGCTCGGGTGAGCGGGCCGCAGCTTTACTAAGCGTCGCCCGTTGGGCAACCTGTACGCGTTGGGAGGCGACGTCAGGTGAGCAAGAGCAACCCGGGGCTGCTGTCCGTGCTGGCGCAGGCACAACGGCAACGTCAGCGGCAGCAGGCGGCCGAGCGACGCGCGTGGGAGGCGGCTCAGCAGAAGGCCTTCCGGGCCGCGCATCGGGCCGCCGCCGGACAGTACAAGGCCGACCTGGCCGCCTACCAGAAGGCCCGGGAGGCCGAGGCGGCCCGGCAGACCGCCGATCTCGAATGGCGGATCGGCCGGCTGCGCGGGGTGCTCGCCGAGGGGGCCAAGATCACGCCGTTTCATCTCGAGCAGTTGAAGACCACGCCGCCGGCAGTGCCGTTCTCGCCGGGACCGCTCGGCGTGCCCGTCGCGCGGCCCGATCCCGCGCGATACCAGGTGCCGCCGCTGTCCGCGGTGCGGTCGATCAGTTCGGCGGCCCGCCGCGAGCATGAGGAGCAAGTCGCCCAGGCTCGCAGCCGTTTCGAGTACGACTGGCAGGCGGCCCACGCCGCCGAGGCCGAACGCCAGCGCCGGCTGGCCGCGTTTCACCAGCAGCACCTCGACTGGGTGCGGACCGAGCAACAGCGGACCGCCGCCCACAACGCGCAGATCGATGCGCTGGCCCGGGATCTGCTGGCCGGCGACCCGGAAGCGATCCCGCAGTACTTCGCCGCGATGCTGTCCACCGCCGGCGGCTGGCCGGCGGAATTTCCCCGCTCGGTCACAACCGGGTGGGATCCGCACGAGCGGCAACTCGTCGTCGACTGGCAGTTACCCGGCTTCGACGTGATCCCGGAGGTCGCTCGGATCCGGTACGTCAAGAGCGGGGATGAGTTCAAGCCGATCGCGTTTCCGCCGGGGCGGCGGGCGGCCTTGTACCGCGAACTGCTGAGCCAGAGCTGCCTGCGGGTGGTCGCCGACGTGTTCCGCGCCGACCGGCTCGACCAGGTGGCCTCGGTGTCGTTCAACGGGCATGCCCGCGGTCCGGACTCCGCGACCGGGCAGATCGCCGACCATTGCCTGGTCACGGCAACGATTCGCGGCGAGGACCTGGACGGTCTCCAGCTACATCTGGTCGACGCCGTGCAATGTCTGACCGCGCTGCGCGGGCAGGTATCGGCGCGGCCGGAACGGCTCGTTCCGGTGCGCCCGGGACGCCGGCCGCAGACCACCGGGCGCGCGGCGACGGTGGACGACTCCGAGGTCGATCTCTACGAGCTGGATCCCGAACGGTTCGAGGAGCTGATCGCCGACCTCTTCCGGGCTCGCGGACTGCAGGTGATGACCACGGCTCGCACCGGCGACGAGGGCGTCGACGTCGTCGCGGAGGACGCCGATCCGATCACCGGCGGCCTGATCGTCATCCAGGTCAAACGGTACCGGGCCACGGTCAGCCCGAGCGTTGTGCGGGACCTGTACGGGGTCGTCCAGCATCGCGGCGCGACCAAGGGGATCCTGGTCACCACCTCCGGCTTCGGCCCCGGCTCGCACGAGTTCGCCCGCGGCAAGCCGCTGACCCTGATCGGCGGAGCGGAGCTCGTCGACCTGCTCGCCCGCGCAGGGCTCCGGGGGCAGCTCGGGGTCGGTTCGGCGGCGGCCGGAAAATGGGGCGAGCGGGCGTGACGACGGCATTACGATGCCCGGATGACGGAGAGCGGCGTACCGCGTAGCGTGCGTGTCGCGGCCAGGCTTACCTGGGCGATGGCGCCTGCCGGTCTTTTTCTCGTCGTCGCCGGTTTGCTGGACCTGCACTGGTGGGGCACGCCGTCGGCGGCCCGGCTGGTCGATCTCTTCGCGCAGATCCGGATCGAGCGTGGATTCCAACCCCCGGCTCTGCTGCGCAGCCGGGAGAGCGCGGTCGAGCTGGTCGTCATCGGCGCCGTCTGTTTGGCGTACGCCGTGCTGGCGCCCTTGATCCACAAAGGGCGGCGGTGGGCGCGCACGGGTGCGCTGGTGCTCGGCTTCGGCACGTTCCTGATCGGGCTGGTCAGCATCGGCGCCGACGCCAGCCAGCCGGTCGACCTGCGGGGCTATCTCGACGCGCTGGCCCGCTCGGCCGCCGGCGGCCCGATTCCCGAGATCCAGGCGCTGGTCTATCCGGGCTGGTACGCCTGGTTCGAGGACCTTGCGCAGGGGCTGCAGGTGCTGGTGTCGTTCGCCGCCGCCGTGGCCCTTGCCGGCGCGGTGGTCTGGCATCCGGACTATTTCGCCAGCAAGAAGGCGGCGGAGGTGACCCCGGACGCGTGGGGCGCCGCCATCACCCGGATCCACCAGGAGACCGTGCGGCGGCGGGACCAGCCCGGCGAGCCGCTGTAGGCGGGACGCTCACGGCGAGTGGCTGACCCGCTGGAAGCTCTGCGTGGACACCTTCTCGTTGCCGTAGGTCGTGAGCCGGGTCTCGCTGCAGATGTACGGAAGGTCGTACGACGAATTGACCCCCTGGTTGAACGGCCTGACCTTACCGTTGCGGGTGACTTTGACCGTCTTGTTGCCGGTTATCTCGCTGGTGTACATCCGGCCGTTGCGGGTCTCCGTGTACGACTTCTCGACGCCGCGGAACAGCTCGGACCACTTGGCGCCCCCGATGGTCGCGGTCAGCGGTGCGGCCTTGGCGTAGTTGTCGACAGACTTTCCGTCCGGCCAGATCCGCGTCACCACACCACCGGAGCTGGTGAATCGGCGTTTGACCCCGTCGATGGTGTTGACGAGCTGCATCGACGTCATTCGCCACGTCCCCACCACGCAGGAGTCCAGCGACGGGTTCGCCGGCGCGGATGCCGAGGGGGCCGCCGGCTTGACCGACTGGCCGGCGGCGCGGGCCGGGCTCGCGCCGGAGGACGCGGCGAGGGCATCGCGGTTGGTCCGGCTGTCGTCGGATCCGGGCCAGACGGTCCGCAGGATCCCACCGGCCAGCAGCACCGAGCCGACAGCGAGGGCGGCGAGCCACACCGTCCTGGGCCGGGCCGTCCGGGGTCGGCGCGCCGGCTCCGGATACGGCGCCAACGGCACGGCGACCGGGACCAGGACCAGCGGACTGGCCGCGACATCTACGGTTTCCGCGGCGATCGTCGCCGCAGCGACCGTTTCCGCGGGGACTGTCACCGCAGCAACCGTTTCCGCAGGGACCGTGGTCCCAGCGTCCACCGCCAGCACGGTTTCGTCGGTCGACGCCGGTGCGCCAGCCGACGCCGATGCGCCAGTCGACGCGGATGCTGCAGACGGGGCCCGTGTGGCCGGTCTCGGGAGCGGTCCGGGCTGTTGGTGGGCCGTGGGCGCGGCGATGGTGGGCGACGGCGCCGCCACGGTGCCCGGCAGTCCGTCCAGGGTGGACTCTCGCCGCCGGGACTGGGCGGGCCACCAGCGCGGCCTTCGCCCGCTTTCAGCCGGTCCGGCGGGTTCGGCCGCACCGGCCACGTTGGCCAGCAGCGTGCGGGCCTGCTCGGTGCCGAGCCGGCGCGCCGGATCCTTGTCCAGCAGGCCCTTGATGACCGGCCAGAGCCGGCCAGCGTGCGCCGGCGGGGCGGGCCGGCTGGTCAGCACGGCGGCGAAGGTGGCCTGGGTGTCCTCGCGCTGGAACGGGGAACGGCCGGTCACCGCCGTGTAGAGGGTGACGCCGAGGGCCCAGAGGTCGGCGGCGGCGGTCGCCGGCTGGCCGTTGATCCGCTCCGGTG
>Ga0307513_10004006_pt1 | contig 19765 bp, 21 predicted proteins | sample 15_EM_MG_FD_202174 | JGI IMG/M metagenome (GOLD analysis project Ga0307513, IMG submission 202174) | Populus trichocarpa ectomycorrhiza microbial communities from riparian zone in the Pacific Northwest, United States - 15_EM | ecosystem: Host-associated > Plants > Roots > Unclassified | place...
GCCCTACCTAGCTACCCCGCCCTCCCATCCGGCTCCCTCGGCATGTCAATTACTCTACCCGCTCATATATAGAACCCTATTAGTAATCCAAACGAGCCCTGGCACCCATGGCAATATGGTTTTTTTGGCTGGTGGGGTTTTGCCCATATGGATGTATGAAGTGACTTGGGCATAACCCTATATTGATACATGAATATAGCGTCTATGGCTGTCGAACGGGGCGAAAACCGAACCAATCGACGAGATAAAACCTGGTCCTGAAAGTGGTGCTTGTTAGCTTTCGAACGCACCCCCAAACATCGAAAATGACCAAAAAATGGTCAAGAATGAACCTATTCAAGGAACCTCTCCTCCTAGGCCCAACTCCACCTCTTTCGTTGGTTCTAGCGGAACGAAAACCGAATCAATCGTTGAGATCAAACCCAATCCTAAAAGCAGTGATGTTCAGTTTCAAAATGCACCCCCAAACACTGAGAATGATCAAAAAATGAATGAGAATGCACCTCGTCAATCCTGGGGCATTTTAACACTTGTCCTCAAACTCCACCCTTCAAAAAGTGATAAACTTGCTGTGGCTTGGCCCTGTGTGGGCATTCACCATGTGCTCGATGATTGTGGTGGCCATGAAGACGAGGGGATGTGGTGGTAGAGGTGGTGATGTGGCAACTCACAGATGTGTGTCATCACATGGTGACTGGGGTTGAATCTTATGTCACATACCATTAGTTTAGTTATAACTCCCTCAATTGCTGATGAAAAATTATGGTTCCAGGGTTGTTAGAAAGCTCCAAATGAGGGTTACATTTATATATAAGGTAGATGTCGTCCACATACAGCAAGGTCATGTGCCGTGACTTGTTGTGACATAGGACCTTGGATATATTGGGACAGTACTTTTAAATACCTTGCTATTTTGGGTTCATCAGTAAAATCGAGAAATTGGTTTAATAGCAACTCTTAAGAACATTGATATAAAGATTCCTGAGAAGTCTTATGCTTATCAGAGTGCTTGATTTTGAGGAGTTTCCCTTGGAATGTCAACCGTCAAACAATGGGAACTGGCCTGGGAATCCCATACCGGTACAGTTAGCTAGTCCAGCCTTGCCATCAGGCAATAGCAGCAACTGCTATCAAATCCTCATTACTGCATCAGGAAAAACACTTTTGTCCTAGGGTGCCCTAGAGCGCTCTAGGAATACTAGGACACTCAGGACACTCAGGACACTCAGGTGACCCCAAAGCATAAGTCTACTTGCTAGGTTTGCTCACCATGGCCTCAGGAGCACTCAGAGAGACTAAGTACCACCTGATGCAAGAATAAAATTTACTTGGCTCACAGGCATCATACAAAACTATGCTTTATTGTACTTCATACCATTCATAGAATAATGATAAATAATAATAAAATTCATACTATAGAAATACAACCATAATATATACTTGTATTTAACATACTACCATTCTTATACACTGCCTGATCATTGATGCTACAGAAAAAATGTGATTCGGGAGAGAAAATGGGGTGGTGTGTGAGGTGCGCACCACCCCATCATCAACACGGCAGAAAAGGGGTGTTTTGTGAGAGGAAACAGGGCGGCGTGAGATTCACACTGCCCCATTATTGACACTGCAGAGAAAAGGTGTTTTGCGAGAGGAAATGGGGCAGCGTGTGAGGTGCACACTGCCCCGTTATCAACGCCGCAGAGAAAAGGTGTTTTGCAAGAGGAAACGGGGCAGTGTGTGAGATTCACACTGCCCCATTATTGATGCCGCAGAGAAAAGGTGTTTTGCGAAGGAAACGGGGCAGCATGTGAGATTCACACTGCCCCGTTATCAACGCCACAGAGAAAAGGTGTTTTGCGAGAGGAAACGGGGCAGCATGTGAGGTGCACACTGCCCCATTATCAATGCCGCAGAAAAAATGTTTCGGGAGAGAAAATGGGGCAGCATGTGAGGTGCACACTGCCCCATTATCGACCCCATGGAAATGAACCCCTCGTCTCCAACTTCCTTCCCTTTGTTCCTCCCCCTCTGTCTCCCCTTCCACACTCCCTACTCCTTGTTGAGTTTGCTGTGACCATGTTGGTTGGGGGGCTCCTGGTGGGCTCAGATAGCACTTGAGATACCAGCCCACATCCCTCAAAAGAGGGGAGGGGCTTGGTAAGCTAGCATATGTCGTGCTGGTGGTATTGAGTGTTGTTGAATATGAGGGATGAGGGAGAGGTGGAGAGAGAAGGGTTGGTGATGTGAGGAAGCAATGTTCACATTGATGTGCTGGCAGTGGCTTGATGTCAGAGTTTGAAATGACTTTGCACAATTTCAAGTTGAGCCTGTGAGCGCTTCACTTTACTTCTTAAGTTACACAGTCAGTTCTTAACGGAATTGCTTCAAAAAAAAAGCAGAATTTTTATAAGATGTAGTAAATAGTGATAGGATATATATTACATTTTGTGCAAACCCAGAAGGAGTAGAAAGCGAAGGTATTAGATGTACCTCTCTGGTAGAATTATATCTCAAAGCTCGAACATAAATTGCAAGACAAATAGCGGACAAAAAAATATGTTAAGAGGTTTGTCTAAAAGCTATGAATTATAGCTTTCAGACGAGCCCAAGAACGCTAAGAGTGGACAAGAATTAGTAAATAGACAAAGTGATTAGTTCTACCCCTCCTCCTGCATGATTGCTCACAAGCTCGAAATTGAATTACATGCTCAATACTGGCCACATTTATGAGTTCAAGGGTTCGTCTGAAAGGTATGATTTAGATCTTCTAAACGGGCCCAAGAACGCTAATATTGGACAGGAATTGGTAAATAGACGAACTGATTAGTTCTACCCCTCCTTCTGCATGATTGCTCAAAAGCTCGAAATTGAATTGCAAGCTCAATACTGGCCACATTAATAATTTCAAATATTCTTCTGAAAGGTATGATTTATAGCTTTAAAACGAGCCCAAGAATGCTAAGATAGGGCAAGAACTGGTAAATAGACGAACTGATTAGTTCTCTCCCTCCTTTTACATCATGATCAAAACTTCGAAATTGAACTACAAGACAACTACTGGACACAAAAAGAAGGTGAAAAGTTGGACTAAAAGCTATGATTACCTGCTTTACAATTCACCCAAGAACACTGACAATGGACTGGAATTAATGAAAAAACAACATTATTAGATCTCCTGCCTCAGGGCATGGGAATTGGGTCAGAATCTGCTTGGGATCTGAACTAATTCCCACGGCCTGATGTAGGATATCTAATAATGTTCTTGCTTCACTGGTTCTGCACCATTCTCAGTGTCATTACACCCATATTAAAGCTAGTAATCATAGCTTTTAGTCCAAAGTTTGACCTTGTTTTTGTGTCCAGTAGTTGTCTTGTAATTCAATGTCGAAGTTTTGATCATAATGTAAAAGGAGGGGGAGAACTAATCAGTTCGTCTATTTATTAGTTCTTGCCCTATCTTAGCGTTCTTGGGCTCGTTTGAAAGATCTAAATCATACCTTCCAGAAGAACCCTTGACCATGTGAATGTGGCCAGTATTCAGCATGCAATTCAAGTTCGGGTTTTGAGCAATCATGCAGGAGGAGGGGGAGCACTAATCACTTCGTCTATTTACCAATTCTTGTCCAATAGTAGCGTTCGTAGGCTCGTATAAAAGCTATGAATCATACCTTTTAGCAGCACTTTTGATCTTGTGAATGTGTCCAGTATTAACCTTGCAATACGAGTTCGGGCTTTTGAGCAATCATGCAGGAGGAGGAGGAGCACTAATCACTTTGTCTATTTATCAATTGTTGTCCAACCCTAGCGTTTGTAGGCTCTTCTGGAAGCTATAAATCATACCTTTCAGCAGCACCTTTGATCTTGTGAATGTGTCCAGTATTGACCTTGCAATTTAAGTTCGGGTTTTTGAGCAATCATGCAGGAGGAGAGGGAGCACTAATCACTTCGTCTATTTACCAATTGTTGTCCAACCCTAGTGTTCTTGGGCTCGTTTGAAAGATCTAAATCAGACCTTTCAGACGAACCCTTTAACATGTGAATGTGGCCACTACTCAGCATGTAATTCAATTTCGAGCTTTTGAGAAATCATGCAGGAGAGGGAGATCTAATCACTTCGTCTATTTACCAATTCTTGTCCAATCCTATCGTTTTTGGTGTCGTCTAAAAGCTATAAATCATACCCTTCAGCAGCATGTTTGATCTTGTGAATGTGCCCAGTATTGAGCTTGCAATTCAATTGCGAGCTTTTGAGCAATTATGCAGGAGGAGGGGTAGCACTAATCAGTTCATGTACTTACCAATTCTTGCTCCACCCTTAGCATTCTTGGGTGTATATAAAAGCTATTATTTACAGCTTCCAGGAGCATGTTTGATCTTGTTAATGGGTTCAGTATTCATGCAATTCAATTTCGAGTTTTTGATGATTAATCATCAGAAATACACCCCAGAGAATACAAGAGTAAGCTGGATCATAGCTTATTATTTTCCTACTCTTGATCCAAGCATTTCCACTTTACACTTTATTCAGGTGTGCCCAGGAACACCTAAGACTGCCTGGGAGTTATCTAGAAACATTTACCTACTAAACAATGTCTGAGAGTCCCCCAGAAGCATCCAGGAACTCCCAGGAACTCTCAGGAACTCCCAGGTGCTCTCGGATACTAACTAAATTTTTGGTCTGTCCTATGGGGCTCTAGAGCAAAAGTGTTTTTCCTGATGTGTTGTTGTCCACCCGGAATATTGTGTATTATATTTGGTTGGGGTTTACATAAAAGAATTTAAGTGTACAATCTCATCATCAGACGTTCTTCCCTCATCGCCATCTGATAAATTTGATTCTGCTGGAGTAGATCTCTGCTGTTTGCCTGAAAATCTTTCTTTAGCAATGTGTAAATTTTCTATGCGTGCATGAGGCCTTTCACTTCTGTGGAATGGCTGAAAATGAGGACAACGAGTGCTTTCAAGGACATAATTAGCACGATCTCAAAGTGCAGATCCTACTCCATCTTTATCTCTCGGATAAAAATAAAATTACATGTGTACTCTGCTAAATAAAACTCTTTCCTACAATTCCTATTAACATGATCTTTAATAATCTGTTTACGAACGTGTTTAAATCGCCTTTCAGTTATGTTGTTCCCGTTTTGGAACATGTCACATTAGGTGCATGTGATCTCGTTGTATGTGGATGACATCTACCTTACTATGAGGACACAAAGACCGGTTAGGACCGGTCAGAACTGGTTATTGTCAGTTATCCATCATTCTAAAATTGGAACTAACCAAAGACCGGACCGCAGTTACGGTTAGTCACAGTTAGTATATTTTGCGGTTACTACCAGTTAGGGTCCGGTCCAGTCTCAGTTATTTTCCAGTTAACTAACCTAACTTCCAAACACTAAGCCAGTCAGCGCCACTCAGGTGGTTTGGGTGTTTCTCTTACAGATATGACTCACTAGTGGGGACTTGCAGATTGTGCCCCACCAAATTCTCAACTACGAGCATGTCTATCAACAGTCATCCAAACACCGTGAAAACAACCTCAATCATATAGCAGATACCTGCAGGTATCTGTGAAATTCTGAGATCATCACCCAGATCTGGCTTGACCCATGGGAATATTTTAATCCAGAGCCACAGGTGCAAAACCTCCGGGTATTTTTAGCGAGTGACAACTCGCGGATGATCCGCACTCGTGGTGTACCCTACCTCAATGCCTATCCAAAAAAGCCTACATCTGATTATTACTATAAGATACAGGATTATGAAGAAATTCCCTGACTAAAAAAAATATGCAGTGGATGAATTAATAACATTTGCAGCACATAGGTGCCCACCTTTTCGCAGGTCAAGGCAAAGGTTCCCGGCTACTCGATAACCGGTTCAAATGGATATAGAGGTCTGTGCCAAATCCATCCATAGAGATCAACCGCAGATCTCCTCCAAAGTATCGCGCATACTGCCATCAACGGATGAGCGGGCTGAAGAAGAAACGAGGAAACACACACCAGCCGTGAAAGCGGCAGCCCGTACCCAAAGCCGGCCATAGGCGCCTTGAAATCGCTTGCCTGGAAATTACTATCCAAGCTCTGACTCTCCAGCGTCGTATACATATACGTCCAAATGAGGGGAATTGCGCTCCGCGGAATTCCCCCGCCCTCGTCAGAGATCTTGATCGTGATATCTTCCTTGCCTTCGACGACGACGACTTTGATCGGTGGGAAGTTCTCCTCATGGTCGACGCCATAGCGCTCGACGACGGCGCGGAGGGAGTTCTTGAGCAGCTCGAAACAGATGTGAGAGAGATGGCCGGGGACGTAAGGGAATGTGAGATCCTTGGGGCAGATGAGCTGCACAGGCGGGCCTTTGAACATGGCGTAGTGCTCTTCACAGACGAAACGAGCGTTTTCGATGGCTTCTTGCACGATATCGTGCACGTTCTATTACAAACGTATCAGCAGCAAGTACGGGGCAGGGGTAGTCACGCACAGCTTTTGTACAGATGATGCCGACGTAATCTTCATGTGCCTGCTGAGTATTGAGGGCCACGTCTTATCGACCAACGAGTAAACAACCATATGAAATATTTACGGCCATAACACTCACGTTGTCCGATGAGGAAACGAATGCCTATACGAGAGAGATAGAAGCGGTCCAACCATGCCTGCATGTCCAGCCCGATATGCCTAGCGTTCTGACTCCGCTTCCACTCGAGGACACCCTGGGCGACAGTGGTAACGGTGGGGTCGTGCCGGCTCTTGATGTGCTCGAGAACCTTTGTGAAACGTTTATTGTAATCCTGGACCTCGGGCGGCCATTGAACGTTGTTGGTACTCGCAAAGTATCTTGTTTCACGACATCAGAACAAAAAAAAAAATAAGAGAACCGAATAGGACAAACGCACCTCCGTTCCATCGGAACCCGCAACTTGAGGTTGTTGAACCCGTTCCCGTGAGGTGGACCTCCATTACCAAGGTTGTTGGTGTGGGTGTAAGGATCGTTTGGGTTGGGTTTGGATTCTGGGAGGGCGATATCGTCAGGACGGGACACCATGAGTGCCTGGCGGACATTGGGGGGGATGACGATAGGCGGGAACGTGATTAATTCCTGTTCATGATAGATTAGGGATACGGAACGCGAGCCCGGACGCAGGGTCCGAAGAAAATAGGCGATCACGCGAACGACTCACCTCGAAGGACTGCGCGTACCAGTTTTTGACCTTTTTTATCGATGGCATAGCGTGGAGGTTGTGCGGTAGTTCGTCGAGCTCCTTGACACGATGGGCGAGACGCACAGGCAGTTCCTCTGGCCAAACATGAGTCACATTGAGCACGAAAAACAAAGGAACGTACCTGCGAGGAATTGACTAGCCTTGAGCAAAGTCCCCTGACCCGGATTCTGGCCGAACAAGACCATCTGCTGGAGGGAGACTAGGTCGTGTGAAACCAGCGCCAGTCGTAGTAAGCAAATGACGACTCACCTCCAGTCTGTGGAAATGACGCAAAATGATGGATCTTGTCCCATAGGGTAGGGGTTATGCGAAAGCCAGCAGACATTATTGAGAAACGAAATCAAGGAGGGAAAGATCTCATAGACGGAGGCACGAGCTAAGTAAGAGCAAGGATCCGGAGTAGTGGAGTAAGACGTTTATAGCCGACAATCACATGGCTTCGGATATCACCGAAATCAGAATAAGTACAACCCGAAATCTATTCCATCAACCAAAAATATATACAATCGTGTAGTCTCAGACAGTAGAGCCCCACGGCCTTTTCAATGGACGGGGATAACCCTGATGAGCATAATCTGGGTGCGGTGCCATGGAGCTCCACTCTTGTTGCTGGGTTGTGGGCGGGCGAGGATGAATCGGTCTCTGCCTAGGCCCCTTCTGTTGTACCGACACGGGCGTAGGCGGAGGATGTGAGATATTGTTGAGCAGATACTGGGCTTGTGGTTGGGGCTGATGTAGATAGGTTGGTTGAGATTCGTAAACGGGATAGGGTTGTTGAGAATATATTTGAGGATATTCATAATTGGGCGTTGTTGGTGGCTGGGATTGCTGTTTGGCGGTTTCGATTGCCGAGAGGGCAGCGTACTCGTCTTTGAGGCGCTGGTTTGTGAACCGGAGCTGTTGCATCTCGTATTGCCAACTGGACCCCCTCGAAATCGCCAGTTCATCAAACATATCCACTGAGGGTTGAATAACTGGCAGCTCGCCACACGACACCGTCTCCGCATCCGCCAGACGAATCTGGTAGACCAAGGCTGCCGGAGTGATGCTCAGCGCTGTGCCCCGCTCATCCGCCTCGAGATCGGCCCTGTAAATGACGAACCACACATCCGCAACACCGCTGTCCTTGCGGCGGAGTGCACACCGCACCTTCTTCACCCGCGCCGCATCCCCACTTCCCAGCCGCTGATAGCTCCTCATGCCGGCAACGATTGCACCAACCACGGTCAACGCCGCCTCGTCGATGACGACGCTGCTCACTGCTCTGCCCAGCAGATCCGCCTCGGACCACCCTAGCACATTCTCCATGCACTTGCCCACTGAATGAAACGTCGCCGTTCCTGCCCCTGTCCCACCCAACATACCCCACACTTCCTTGTCCTTGTCCTTCGCTAGCCCGCCAGCTCTCCTTACATCCGCCCATGTTAGACTCGTCATTTCCCTCGCCCGCCCACTCAGAATGATCGCCTTCCTACCCTTGCCCGGTTCAACATGCAGTCGACCGCGGCACTCCACCCACACATACCGCCCCATCTTCGTCCTGGCTCGGTACAGCAAATCCACGGATCGCGGCATGCCCTGTTCACCCGTCGTTGCCGCCGTCACCCCCGTGGCACTGCTCTCCTTCAATTCGCGCATCAGCGGAACCACATCCTCTGCATGCGCATAGTCCGCAATCGACATCCCGACCATCTCCTCCGCCTCGTATCCCAACACTCTCCGCACACTCGGGCCCACATAAAGGAAGCTGCCCTTGAGCGATACCACATGGATGAAATCCGGCATCGCCTCCAGCAACACGAGATGCACCAGATGATTCGTCTCCTCCGCCCCAGCAAGGGCCATGGGCAACGAACGCTGAAACTTGGGATCCGCCAACATTTGCTTCAGCTCCTTGGAGATCATCACCGGTGGTATCGCATTCGCCTTTCGATCCCTTGCGTTCGTCGTCGTCGTCGAGACTGGCTGCTGCTGTTGCTGCTGCTCTGTCTCCCCTTGCGTCGCATAATTCACAATATAGCTCCCATCCCTCAGCTTGTCCAGGATCGCATGCGGCTGCTCGTTCAAATTGACCTGAAACCCCACATGATACACCACCTCTCCTTCTTCACTCGGAGCACCCGGCACAGGAATCACCGTCACCAAATTGATAAAGGCATCCCCATTCTTCTTGTAGTTCAGAATACTCGTCTGGCATTCCTTATCCGCCATGAGGCTTTTCCGCAGATGGGCGACGGCGTCGGGCGAGGTGTGTGTTCGCGGTTCTCCTTTCCCCACCTGGCCCCCTGGCGCCTGCAGGAAGCGGCAGTTTCGGCCCAACACCTCGTGCTCGCTGTACCCCGTCAACTGGCAGAACGTCGGCGAGCAATACACAATCGGATGGTCGTAGCGTCGGACATCGACCACGACAAACGAGCACGTCAAGTCCACAGGTCCGAGTCGTACGCGAGGGTACGGCCGGGTAACGACCCGCGCGAGGATGGAAAGGAGGTCGAATCCCGAGGCCGAGTATATGGGAAGTCCCAATGGGGAGGGTACAACGAGATTCGGGGCCAACAACCCCGAAAAATCTGGGATGCTCCGCTGGGCAACGGGAGCAGGGACGACGACCAGCGGCTGCTGGTTGAATTCAAACGGGTTGGAATCCTCTTCCGCATAGTATCTGGAAAGAGCTATCGATATGTTCCATTAGCGATGAAGCGACGCACTCGTCTTGTATCGTAAACCCGTTATTGCTCGCGAACCATGCAGCGTTGGGGATGGGAATGACCTCTGCGCCGCCGCCTGGGATGAGTGTCGGAGTCGAGTTGTAGACAAAGTGTGGGATCTGTAGCTGGAGTTGATCCTCATGGTGGTGGTGGTCCATGTCTGAGAAAGGGGTCACATGCGATGTATTTTGAATTATGTCTACTCAGAGGTATGTAAACGACAGCTGATTTCGACTATAACCAAAAAAGTCAATCTTTGCCCCCTTTCCCCTATCCATCACCCACGAGTCAAGGTGATGTAGTGAATATAGAGGCAGACACGCGGTCCCAACGGACAAACGCCACCTTCGATGCGGCGACTTTTTCTCTCGATTTGATCCCACATCACATTTCACGGCTATCTACTTACATCACACACACGCATGTCATGCACGAAGCTGGTTGCGCAGGTTCTGCTCCAAGGGGCCCTTGGGCCGAATAAACTGTAAATACGCTCCATCCCTGCAATTAATTAATGTATCAGCACACCACCCCTCCGAAATATTGGGACCAACTAATACGTACTGCAACACCTTCTTCTCCTCCTTCAGCTTGAGGTAATCGCCCTTGGCAACATTCGTAAAGCCCCACTTCTTCGAAACGATAATCTTCTGCCTTCCCGGGAACTTGTACCGAGCACGGCGCAGCGCCTCCATGATCACCGGCGCATTCTGGTCCTTGCATCGAATCGACAACACAATCTGTCCGATGTTCACTCGCGCGACCGTGCCGTACGGCTTGCCCCAGGCACCACGCATCCCGGTTTGCAGTCTACGTCCAATCAGTCTCAGTCCATAAAACAACTACAACACTCACCGATCGGCGCCAGCACAGGACAACATCTTGTTGATGCGGATAACGTGGAAAGGGTGCACGCGGACGCGCAAATGGAACGAATCCTTTCCGCTCGTCTTGGTCACATACTTGTTCGCACAGATACGCGCCGCCTCAAGAGCCTCGCTCGACAGCTGTTCGTATTCATCCGACACCAAATGGCAACAGAAAGGGAACTCGTCGACGTTAGCGCGCTTCCGTCCGAGATCGAAAATCCTGATCTATCCACCCCGTCAGTAAATAGTAAGAACAAATTCATTGAAAAGCACACCTTGGGGTCAGGGACACCACGGTTGTACCTCGACTTGGGGTACGGCCTGTTCTTGCAGTAACGATAACACCTCGCGGGACGACGACCCATCTTTTCTAAAGGGAAAAAAAGGTCACCATCAGCATCCATCCGGTCCAGCAACGTCATCCACCCTCTTCCGCCCCCATCCAGCCACAATCCACCTCCCGAACCTCCAAAACGGCAGAATCCACCACTCGTTCTCATCCATGCAGCGAAACGGCGTGCTACTCACATTGTTAACGTAGTTTGAGGGTAAAGGGGTCTGTGAAGGGGTCAACGACGACGGCCCCAAGTGCCTTTTGTATAAATTTGTTTGGCGCGATTTGTAAGATGATGAGTAAGGCGCATTGGTCAGCGATGACTTGGCGTCTTTTCTTAGTTCCCCTCAGTCAGTCAGCGAGGAGTCAGAGGCGCGTCGGTAGCGCTGAAGTTTGTCTACTAGTCGATAGTATGATCCGTCATATCTTCAGAACTTGGTTGCTAATTTTTCGTTTAGAGCAGATTGTATTTATGTAGAGTTTTCTGAACATCCTTTCGTAAAAGTGGGATACGAAACCTCTACCACCTCTCAGACACTTATAAATGGCCCTTCTCCACCGGACTTCCCTAACTTCCCATCCGTACACACTATTTCAAACCCTGAACATGGAACAATAGCAAGCCTCAAAAACGTCACCACCACGCACTGTTCTGCCTAGAATCATTATTTTAACTTGACCTCGAACTCAAGCTCATATCGTTAAGATAATCAAGGATGGAACAGGGGCGATAAGAAAATTCCTGTGCTCATGGCGCTCTAGCTCGGAGCTTCCGCCGGTGCCCCCTCTCGTCATGAGCTTATACACGGAGAACCCGGTGTGTGCTCTATTTCCACGTTTTTGTGATCCCAACAACTTCTCTTCAGAAGTGCAATTATTTCAGGCAATATGCGAACCTCTTGTCGTTCTTTTTCATCTCCATGTGCAAGGAACGACCAATAACTGAGCGTGGTTAGCATCCTCAGCGTTTCAGCTCAAAAAAACCTTTTGATGTCCTAATTTCCGTCCTACAGCACTCACTTAAATCGGTGCCAGAATTCATCTCCACCTTCACGTTTCGAAGCTCAAAGTCACACAACCTCAACACCGGTTTACCCTCACCAATCACCGCCGTCCCTTCCTACCCACCTCTTCTTCAAACCTCACAAATAAACTTCCACTAACCTCGCAGATCCTCCATTTGTTTAGAATTCTCACATCCATCCGGTGGTGCGTACCGCTCTCAGCCGCAGCGCAGGGGGGTCAAAATTCTGGCATTCTTCCGGGGCTTTAGTGAAATATATTCTGTTCTATTCTCGAAAAATCACGAAATCCCTGCTTTCTTCGAATGGCCCATTAGTGATGCATGTCGTTCAATCAACATTTTGGTATGTTCCTAGCTCGATTCCCACGACGTTGGACGCGGTTATATCCCAGCCCCATCCTTTCCGGATAGTACACCATGCATTCCTAGCCGAAGTTAAGTCGTGGGCGCACTTGTTAGTTCGGATTCTCGATACCCATAACATCTCACCGCCCCCTCATATTCCATTGGATTTCAGGGACAGGGATTTATTTAACCACCGCCGCACAAGAGCCAATCTTTCAAGGCAACGGAGTCAACGATCCAAACCAAAGATTCGAAAGAAACCACACTCTTGCATGTCACGTGGATTCCTTTTCTTCCTCTCCCCGATCCCTTTGACAGGCGGCCGCCGTGGTTCGTGACAACGTTGCATTATCAACATCTGGTGGCGCGGGCTCGGGCTGATTTCGCTTTACCCTCACTGGCGATGCCGGCGAGATTCCTTCGCCACTAGATGATACATCTACCCTTCGAAGAACTATCTAGAACTATACATAAACCAGGGATTCGGGATTCATTCCTATCTCTGTACCTCGCCCTATGGTTCGGCCCATGTGCTCCGGCGGGACGTCCCATAAGAACGTCTATCCTTTCAACCCGCAAAACGCTAATCCTCCTTCTGCATCTCAAAACGTAACATGATCTTCCCAACTCTGACCTGCGCCAATCACTATTCAGTATGCGTTCTTGTAGGAATTTTTATACGTACCCGATCCCCATTGGTCAGTTTTTGGTCAGCTGCGAACCCCTTCCCGAACTTCAGCCTTCTACCATGACTCTAGTCTGATCTCCCTTCATTACGTGGTAATTGACTTCTTGGAGAGTAACGCAGTCTTATACCGCCGGCCGGAACACGCCTATCTGAAGTACAACGGCTCGAGAACCCTCCTGGACATGTTAACTTGAGAGTTGGCTCTTTGTACCCTGGACAGATGATGATTTATCTATTATCTGGAATGCCAAACGACCACCTTCCCGACAGCGGATCTTCGGGTACCCTATCTATCCTATCACGTCGCCCTTAGACCGCGGTCTTCTGGCTTTCGTCTCATTTTTTAGTCACCAATCATCTATACCTCATAAACGTATCTATCATATTATTGGGCAGACAGGGGGGTCTTCCTCAGGATTGAATAAATTATGGCATTGACGAAACCCAAGGGAAAACCGTTTAACCTGAGACGGCAGGTTTCCCTTGTCACCATTTGGAACTTCTGGCAAGCATCTCACTTGAATTGAATTACGTACATACATGAGATATGTTCCCGTACACTGTTGTGTGGCTCCAGGAACCATACCCATTCCATCTGCTAGAATTAATACGTGGGATATTCATGATTGCCTTGTCCTCCGAGGTTCAACGTTCAACGTTCAACGCTCGTCCGCTTTTGAAACTATCTGCTTGATCTGCTATTTGCACCTTGTTCTCTGTCCTCGAGTGCTCTCTGGTGAGATCAAGAGAAAGCAGATCCTTCCAGAAATTTATTTGCCTTTGGACAAACTCTCAAAAGATACACGCGTCGAACTCTGCCGAAGAGATAACGGTGGCTGGCACTTGTGAGTACTAAATTGCATTCTGTCTTTTTTCATTCAATTACTCCAGACTCATCCCCAAGCCTCTCGTACCGTGGAATTATTGGTTATGCCATCACTGATGCATTGCGATGCTATTGACGATTCAGCTCCACTTATGTCCTCACCAGGCTTGACCAACCTCATCATATTTAACAACTCGTATTATAAGGTTCCCAGTGGACAGGCGGCTCTTCAGTTGGATATGACTGTATGCTGCATCGTGAATCTTCCTCGATATTTGCTCTCACCTGGACCAGCTAATACCAGGGCTGAGGGTTGTAACTCAGTATCAAGTACAGGCACAAGTCGGTCTCCTCTTCGTTCTCGTTCCTGTGTATATTTAAGTAAAGGTTATTTGACTGGGATTCTCTAATGCATCCAGGACTTGCCATCGCGGACCTGAATCTCACCAAGTTCTTCGGATCGGGGCTCGGGTGTTTCCGCGATGGCTCACCCACAAAAACAATCAGATTTAAACATTCAAATTTCACTACGAAGTAAGCAAAAGTCCTCAGAAGAGTCGCCAGGTTATCAAGAGGTAGTAGCAAGCACAGGCAACTCAAGTCACTCAACAAAGGATCATCGCCAACCTATTCCTCTTTTACCACAATGCCTCCTTCATCAGATATTTCTGATTTCAGAAAAGCGCTTGCTTGCGCTAAGAATATCATCATCGTGTCGGGCGCTGGGTTGTCTGCTCCATCGGGTACGTTTATCAAGCCTAATGGATCAGCAAAGGACTCCCGAGTCCCCACTCACCCAATCTCTAGGAATCGCAACTTATTGCGGGTCCTCAGATTCAATGTGGTCCAACCCAGTGAGTAATTAGTTACATATTATTCTTACACGAGCCCGCATTTACCCTTTTTGAAGAAAGTTGTTAAATATTCGCTCTGTGAAACATTCAAGGATGATCCCAGCGGTTCATGGCAATTCTACCATCACCGGAGTACGACGTGAGATTCGCCAAAATCGTCCTCAGCTGCAACGCAATCTAATCCAATTCAAGATCTCTAAAAGCAGAACCAAACGCAGCACACATCGCTCTCGCAGAAATATATAAGCCTGATGTAAAATCGCGCATATTTCCATCTGCTGTGTCTGGACCACTGCACATCACACAAAACATCGACGAGCTCTCTGTGCGAGCGCTGAAGCTCCTTCCCGAATCTCCAGCTGCGGACGGTGTGGAGAACCTGTTGCCGGTCCATGGCTCGCTTTTCCGCACTCGCTGCCTTTCCTGCAACCACGTGAAGCACGGTTATGAGCCCTTCATCGCAAAGTCCTTCAAAGACTTAAGTGATTCCAATAACTTTGTTGACATACCGGTTGAGAAGCTTCCCAAGTGCGGAGGGGACCAATGGGCTGGATCGAACCGGTATGGGAAGTGTGGCGGGTTGTTGAGACCCGATGTCGTTTGGTTTGGAGAGGTTCCTCCATTGATGGGTGAAGTTGCTCGAAAGATTACTTGGTGCGATTTTTTGATCGTTATCGGCACCTCAGCGATCGTAAGTTGTTAGGGATCCAAAGTAATACATTCCTCATCTTTTCTATAGGTACAACCAGTCGCTGGCTTCGCATCTCAAGTTAAGGGTCACGGAGGGAAAGTCGCCGTCTTTAATATTGACAGGTCAAACCACGATGAAGACGCAGATTTCTTGTTCCTTGGAAGTTGCGAGGTTACACTTCCGGAGGCCCTCAACATTTTGGGTGATGTCAAAAATTGAGAGTGATTTTTAAAAGAGGTCTATCCATATATATCTCCATGTACATACATTAAATACGCCCTCTACGGTGATATGATTTGAATTCTGAGACGAATTTATCATTCTGTTCAAACTCAAGGTGGCAGGGTTTGGCAGACTTTTCAAAGAGATGGAATTGTTCTACAACACCGGTCAACACCGGTAGATAACGTACATTGTACGCAATGAAAAATGTACGTAGATAATCATCAGTATAACCATGCCAAAGGCACGAAGAAAATAACTGCGATTCCATCAAAGAGAAAGAAAGTGAACTCTAAAGTAAGCCGAGGACATCAAAAAAGCGCTAGTTGCACCGTATTCCAGGATCGCTAATCCAACTCTCAATGGTTCAAAGTCCCAGAATGTGGGGTTCGAATGTCCCTGACTTTTAGTTTCCGGGTGAGTCCTTGCCAGTTGTCATCTTGAAAAGCGAGTAGCATGTTTCTGAACAAGCAAGCACCAGAAGATTTTTTGGTGAGCCTCAGCATCATTCTTGTGTACCCTTTGCACCGCCTCTGTCGTTCAATGATTACACAGCAGTCGGTGTGATGATGAGGAAGTCAGCTTATTACCGGATTTTCTATCAGGAATCGAGGAAGAAATGGGAGGGTTAAGCGATTGGGCTGCCAGTAGGTGAATGGGAAGACTTCGACATTTGACGTCTTTAAAGAGGACGAGATGGAGGGGAACGGAGATCAATGAGGTGATCTTACTGCTGGCGCGGTGCACGGCGGTTTGGTAGCGCGCACTGTTATGACAGAGAAGCAGAGAATAGCAGCGAAGCAGTGGGCACTCGTGAGTGTCGTCATCGCCTGCCAGAACAACATCATGAGTCGCCGATTGTAGGCAGGTTTGTTGAAAGAAGGAAAGCGGCTAGATTGAGGTAACCTAAAACGAAAGCTCGCGATCGTTTAAGGATGCCGCAACTCGCCAACGAGCGGGTCGGGTATTATCTCCCCAACCAGATTATGGCATAAAATCATAAACATTTGGTGGTGCATAAGTACATTCAATTTGATTCGGGGCACATCCAAGCGCGAGTTCCAGACATACTTGAAAGCTGGACGAGACCTAATCCTGGAAGAAGTTAAAATTCACTGTCAGCATCGCACTCTCGCGAACGCGAAAAGCAACCCACCACTACCATCCTCCGCCGTTCAGTTGCCACCGACTTCAGCTCCCACACCCCCTTTCGACTGCGGATCAACCCAACAAATCCCACTTCTTGTCCCAAAAAATCAACACGACGAACCCCTCCGGCGATCTCCCTCAGATCCCCACCACATCTCTCCTCAAATGCCAACCCGAGCATCTCCCGATCACGAGCTGTCAATGCGTCGGTGTAATACTCGTCCTGGCTAATAGGCCGCCGCAATTGCGTATATATCCCGAAAAGCACGTCGTGGATGGTCACTCCATAAGGAGTGCTTGCGCGGACTTTGATGTACCACGGAAGTTTGGGGTGCCATAAGGTCAGTCGATCCACCGAGGGAGATGTGGCCAATTGGTAATAATCAAGAGTGGTTGCTGGACGCTGAAGAAAGCGAACTCCCAGGTACGGAAGGGGCTCGAAACGCATGTTGTAAATGACGGTCAGATCTGTACGACGTGGTCGATAGGAGATTAAAGGATTAAGATGGACACGGGGTCGGTTAAAAGGAGGGTTACCTAACTCATAAAGTGAGATTGGAAACCGTTTCTGTTGATTCGAAAAAAAGGACATACGGGCTAGGAACGAGCTCAGACGACTTAAGAAACCGCCCTTTGAGGGTGATTTGTATCCACCCCTCCACGTACGTGGCTTACGCGAAAGGCGGAGGGGGCCAAGGGGGGGCCTCGAATAGGAGGTATCAATGGGAGGATACGAAACATGCCGACGGGGGTTGTAGGCAGATGTGGTGGCAAAAATACGGGGGTTCAGAGTTTGCCGTCCAAGTGAGTTTCGGTGATAAGATTGATGTCTTCGCCCGACACTCCCGTAGTCGCCTCGTGCGCGAGTTCGGGAGCGATAGAGATTGTCATAAGGTGGATGTCGGAGGGGTTGTTGGGGCTGAGCGACGGAGAAGATGTGTGATGGGGGCATGAGGTCTGGGAGGATGATATGAGCCAAGAAGGTTGGGTCGTGCAGTGGAGGCCTCCAAAACGACGACGTTCTTGAGATGGGATATTTAGACAAGGAGGGGTGATTTCTTTTACAGAGTAAAACTTACTCAACAGGCCAGCTACACTTGAGAGATTAGCGACCAAGGTACGCAAATAGATCATGAGGTCCGCTTACCTTGATGATACGTTTATGTCTCTGTCTTTCGAAGACACACCCTGGGGTTCGCCGTTTGAACCCATTCTTTCCAAGCAGCAAGATCAGGCTGAAAGTTGGGTTTAAGATTGGAGGGGCGATCATGAAAACAGAGAGCGGGGGACAAAGACGAAGAACCCATGTTGGCTTATTATACGGATGACGGCGACTGCGGTATTTCTCATAGGCACAATGGACGAGCAGGACACGGTGGTAAGAAAAGCAAATCGAGGTTGCCGAGTTCGAGCAGCATAATTTGTCCTTGCTTGGCAAATATCCCGATCTGGGACAACGCGGGTGCACTAGCCCATGATCTTCACCCCAGATAACCCTCCAGAAGCCCAGCGATAAATCATCGAGGTCGACTTCGTTTTCCCCCTCGATAACAGAATTCCAATTATCATTGTAGTATGTTGCAGCCCAAAGATTCAGAGTTACCACCTTCCGACAGGTTGATTGGTCGAGATAGGCCTGTTTGCCCTTTGTCTGGTGTACACCTGCGCTGAACTATCCTTTAGGCGAGGTTTTCTGACGGGTAACGATCTTATTAATTTAAGAACCTTGAACCTTCTCACCTCTTGTTCAATTCTCTCAGACATTTTATTTGAGTGGACGCTCGAGGAGAATTGCCCAGCTCCGAGTACAATCAGTGTCGAAATCTTAGTTCCTGCCACGGAAGATGGTCAGCCACTGTTGCTGGAAAAAGTATCTCGGGAAAGATGGAAGCATAATGGAATTATCGAATTGTAAGTTTCAACTTCATACCGTGCAACAGATAAGATTTCCCATCTCTCCCTCAGTTCGAAGGACATCACTTTCATTGCCAAATCCGACGAAGCTGGTGACTTGGGCCATGTTCAATTGGCAAAGAATGAGATAGGAGAGATTATTACACCCCCGTCCGTGGATGATCGTAAGCCAACATCACAGTCACAGTCAGCCAATTTAACTCGCCCTTTGACAACCAGGATTTACGCTTCACTTTCGAAACAAAGTGGATGCACAGTCCATATTATCAATGACGATGTCATACCGGGTACCGGTACCAGCTGCTGGATCCAAAGAAGATGCTACGGTACACAGTAATCAACTCGAATCGGTTGGTCACGGTAGATTTTTTTTTTTCGTTCAGGTGAATAATTGACCCAATAATTAATGCGACTTATATAGATTCGGCGGCCCATGATCCGGATTTGCTCGTTGCGGCTACGTCTTTACTTCCAGAAGACGATGTGGAGAAGCCTCTGAAACTGAGAATATGCGGAGATCTGTTTTTGAAACGCTTTCGCGGTTCAAGAAGTAAGGATGACATCGACAACTCTGTCAAGGCTTTCGAACGCGCTCGGCAGCTCGGCAGTACACACACGCACTCCCTTGATTTTGAGTACGACTATGCCACTGCACTCTTAGAGCGCCACAACCTAACCCACGACCTCGCCGACATAAATCGTTCAATATCCTCTCTGGAAAATGTTGTACAGGGAACAACTCACGAGAGTACAGAATTAGCTCACCGGCTGGGTTTTCTATCAAGTCTATTTCTGATTCGCTTCAAATCCACGAACGACCTGGCCGACATCTCACAAGCAATAGAAAAGCTCCAGCTGGCTATCAATGTTACATCCAATGGTGACACCAATTTACCTAATCGCCTGC